>Ga0316627_100000222_pt1 | contig 13769 bp, 14 predicted proteins | sample OWC_Aug_M2_C1_D1_FD_207653 | JGI IMG/M metagenome (GOLD analysis project Ga0316627, IMG submission 207653) | Wetland soil microbial communities from Old Woman Creek delta, Ohio, United States - OWC_Aug_M2_C1_D1_C | ecosystem: Environmental > Terrestrial > Soil > Wetlands | place: USA: Ohio...
GAAAATCGTTGCCCAGGGGAACAGGAACGCGATTTCCAGATCGAAGAGGATGAAAAGGATCGCAATCAGGTAATAGCGCACATCGAATTTCATGCGCGCATCCTCGAAGGCTTCGAAGCCGCACTCGTACGGAGAGAGTTTCTCGGGGTCCGGACGACTGGGGGCAAGCATGAATCCCATCGCAACCGGCAAGACGCCGACCGCGATCCCCACCAGAACGAACATCAGGATAGGAAAGTAGTTTTCCATCATCCGCCGCCAGTATTCAGTTTCTTGTACGAAACAGCGTGCCTTTCAGCCACTGCCCCCATTTTGGTGCCGACGGCGAGACTCGAACTCGCACAGCTCGCGCCACTACCCCCTCAAGATAGCGTGTCTACCAATTCCACCACGTCGGCACTGCTTTTCGGCCACCCCGGCGAGGGACCATGCCGGGAAATCCGCCCTTCGTTACTTCGGAATATCCTTTGCCTTGGAACCCGCTTCCGCAGGCGCCGCAGGCGGCTCACCGCCCATGGCTGCAGGCTGTGAAACCGGCTGGGATTGTACCGTTTCCTGCATCACACTGCCAGCCGTTTTTGGCTTCTGCGAGGCAACGTAGGCCAGACTCAGGCTGCTCATGAAAAACACGGCAGCCAGCACGCCAGTCGTCCGACTGAGAAAGTTGGCCGAACCGGTCGCCCCGAAGAGGCTGCCGGAGGCACCGCTGCCGAACGCGGCCCCCATGTCCGCCCCCTTGCCATGCTGCATCAGCACGAGGCCGATAATCGACAGCGCCACCAGAATATGGACCGTCAGAAGAAGAGAAAAAACCCAGTTCATGTTTCCGCCTATCAGTTTGCCACCCGGCAAATCGCAAGAAAGTCCCCGGCAATCAGTGCCGCCCCGCCAATCAGGCCACCATCGATATCAGCCTGAGCGAACAGCTCGGCAGCATTCTGCGGCTTCTTGCGCATATGCGGGTGGTTCCGTTGGGAGAACAAGCCGAAAATTATAGCCGGCAGGCAGTCTACGGGTCAAGAAACGCTGGACCCTGCCAACTCATTGCCCGGCCTCACGCACCACCCTGGCAAGCTCCTCGGCTGCTTCAAGGACCTCTGTCGCGTCCTCTCCTTCCACCATCACCCGCAGCAAGGACTCTGTGCCGGAGGCACGCAGCAGGACGCGACCCCTACCGGACAGGCGATTTTCGATGTCTTCCCGCGTCCCGCGAATCGAATCGTCGTCCTGCCAGGGAAAGCCCTTGACCATCGGCACATTGATCAGCTTCTGCGGGTAGAGTTCGAGATCTCCCAGCAAGCTGGCCAGGTCGCCGTCCGACTCCTTCAATGCCGCCAGCACCTGCAGGGCAGCGACCGTTCCATCACCGGTCGTGTGGCGATCGAGGGCGAGGATATGCCCCGAATTCTCACCGCCGTAGATCCAGCCTCTGTCCTGCAGCATCTCGAGGACGTAGCGGTCACCCACGGCCGCTCGCGCGAAGGGAATGTCCATCCTGCCGAGGGCATGTTCGAGCGCCAGATTGGTCATCAGCGTTCCGGCGACACCCCTGACCTGGCCGTGCTTCGCCCGATTCCGGACAATCGCGTAAAGCAGTTGATCGCCATCGTAGAGCCTCCCCCGGGAGTCGACCATCTGCAGGCGGTCGGCGTCGCCGTCGAGGGCGATACCGAGGTCCGCGCCTTCAGCGAGGACGGCCTCGCACAAGGCTCCAGGCGCCGTCGCGCCGCATCCGTCGTTGATGTTCAGGCCGTTGGGCTGCGCACCGATGGCAACCACATCGGCACCGAGTTCATGGAAGACATCGGGTGCCGTATGGTAGGCTGCCCCGTGCGCACAATCGACGACGATCCTCAGGCCGCGCAGGTCGAGGTCGTTGGGAAACGTGCTCTTGCAGAATTCGATGTAACGGCCACGCGCATCGCTTATCCGCTTCGCCCGCCCGAGATCGGCCGCCGCCACGCAAACCATCGGCTGATCGATGAACTCTTCGATGGCCTGTTCGACATCGTCCGGCAGCTTGGTGCCCTGCGCCGAGAAGAACTTGATGCCATTATCGTAATACGGGTTGTGTGAAGCAGAAATCACAGCGCCCGCCTGCAGGCGGAGCGCCCGGGTCAGATAGGCGACTGCCGGCGTCGGTATCGGTCCGACCAGTGAGACATCGACACCTGCTGCCGAGAATCCGGCTTCCAGCGCGGCTTCGAGCATGTACCCGGAAAGCCTGGTGTCCTTGCCGATCAGGACCGCAGGGCGGTCGCCCTCCGGCATCACGGTGCGTTCGAGCAGCACCTTGCCGGTCGCGTACCCCAGCCGCATCACGAAATCAGGCGTGATCGGCGCTTGTCCGACATGACCACGCACGCCATCGGTGCCAAAATATTTTCTACTCATTGCCGACTCCCTCTTCGATTGCCGCCAAGACCGCCAGCGCATCGCTGGTTTCGGCCACATCATGCACGCGCAATATTTTCGCACCTTTCAGCGCCGCCAGGGTCGCCGCGGCTATGCTGGCCGCCAACCGCTGCTCGACCGGCCGGCCGATAATGGCGCCCAGCATGGATTTCCGCGAGACCCCGACCAGCATCGGCAAGTCATCGACACCTGCTGCGGTCAACGCCCGGAAAAGGGCAAGATTGTGTTGTAGGCTCTTGCCAAAACCGAACCCCGGATCGAGAACCAGACGACAGTCGTCGATCCCGACCGCGCGAACAGCCGCGACACGTGCGGCCAGAAACTCGCGGACTTCCCGTACCACGTCGCTGTACGCCGGAGCGTCCTGCATCGTTCCCGGTTCCCCCCGCATGTGCATCAGGCATAAGGCACAATCGCTGCCGGCGACCGCAGCCATCGCGTCAGGGTGCCTGAGAGCGCTGATGTCGTTGATCATGGCGGCCCCCTCGGCCAGCGCGGCACGCATGACAGCCGGCTTGTAGGTATCGACGGACACCGGCACGCCCCAGCCGACGATCTCTCGAAGGACCGGAAGCAGTCGCCGCAACTCCTCGTTTTCAGGCGTCGGAATGGCGCCGGGCCGCGAGGACTCGGCGCCGATGTCGAGAATGTCCGCACCCGAGTCAAGCTGGTGGCGGGCATGACGTATGGCACGGTCGAAGTCCGACCCCATGCCGTCGCCCGAGAACGAATCCGGTGTGAGATTGACGATACCCATGATCAGCGGGCGATCGAGAGGTAGCCGGAAACCGCCGCAGTGAAGGTCAGGCATGGCAGAAATGAAAAACCGGGAGCTGACTCCCGGCCTGGCTATGAACCGCGCCGATCAGGCGGTCGCCGGCGCGCTGGGTTCGGCACCCGGGGAATCGCTTGGCGCAGACGGACGTGAAGTACTCTGCGAAGGCTTCGGCGGACGCGGCGGCTTGCCGGCCATGATGTCGTCGATCTGCTCGGAATCGATGGTTTCCCATTCAAGCAGCGCGTGCGTCATCGCCTCGACCTTGTCGCGGTTCTCTTCAAGCAACTTGCGGGCAAGCGCATACTGCTCGTCGATGATGCGACGGATTTCCAGATCGACCTTCTGCATCGTCGCCTCGGAGACATTCTTGTGCTGCGTGACCGAACGACCGAGGAAGACCTCGCCCTCGTTTTCGCCATACACCATCACACCCATTTCAGACATGCCAAAGCGGGTAACCATGTCGCGCGCCAAAGCGGTAGCACGTTCGAAATCGTTGGAAGCGCCAGTCGTCATCTGATCCATGAACAGCTCTTCGGCAATGCGCCCACCGAACAGCACAGCGATCCGGCTCATCAGGTATTGGCGGTCATAGGAATAGCGATCCTCCTCCGGCAATTGCATGGTGAGCCCGAGGGCGCGGCCACGCGGAATGATGGTTACCTTGTGCACCGGGTCGGACTTCGGCATCAGCTTGGCGATGACGGCATGTCCGGATTCATGGTAGGCCGTGTTGCGCTTCTCTTCCTCGGACATGACCATGCTGCGGCGCTCGGCGCCCATCATGATCTTGTCCTTGGCCTTCTCGAAATCCTCCATGTCGACCAGGCGCTTGTTGCCACGTGCCGCGAACAGCGCAGACTCATTGACCAGGTTCGCCAGATCGGCCCCGGAGAAACCGGGGGTGCCGCGGGCGATGATGTCCGCCCTGACGTCACCGGCGATCGGCACCTTGCGCATATGCACCTTGAGGATTTCCTCGCGGCCACGGATATCGGGCAGCGGCACGACGACCTGGCGGTCGAAACGGCCCGGGCGCAACAGCGCCGGGTCGAGGATGTCCGGACGGTTGGTCGCGGCGATCACGATGATGCTGGCGTGACCTTCGAAACCATCCATCTCGACGAGCATCTGGTTCAGCGTCTGCTCGCGCTCATCGTTTCCGCCGCCGAGCCCGGCGCCGCGATGGCGGCCGACCGCATCGATTTCATCGATGAAGATGATGCACGGCGCATGCTTCTTGGCGTTCTCGAACATGTCGCGAACGCGTGCGGCACCGACGCCGACAAACATTTCGACGAAATCGGAACCGGAAATGCTGAAGAACGGCACCTTGGCTTCGCCGGCGATGGCCCTGGCGAGCAATGTCTTGCCGGTACCCGGGTTGCCGACCATGAGCACACCCTTGGGAACGTGGCCACCGAGCTTCTGGAATTTGGAGGGTTCGCGCAGGAAATCAACCAGTTCCTGCACCTCCTCCTTGGCTTCGTCACAACCAGCGACATCGGCGAAGGTTACCGTATTCTGGGCCTCGTCGGTCATCCGCGCGCGCGACTTGCCGAACGAGAAGGCGCCGCCCTTGCCGCCACCCTGCATCTGGCGCATGAAGAAGACCCAGACGCCGATCAGCAGCAGCATCGGGAACCAGCTGACGAAGATATTCATCAGGAAGGACGGCTCCTCTTCCGGCTTGGCCTCGATCTTGACGCCGTTCTTGAGCAGGTCGGAAACCATCCACAGATCAGGCGGCGCGTAGGACGTGATGCGCTTGCCTTCGGTCGTCGTCCCTTTGAGCGTGCGGCCTTCAATGAGCACCTTGGTGATGTGCCCCTGTTTCACTTCGTCGAGGAACTGCGAGTATTCGATCGAATTTTGCGCGACCTGGCGGGTGCTGAACTGATTGAACACCGTCATCAGAACGAGGCCGATGACCATCCAGATTGCCAGATTTTTGAACATATTGTTCAAGCTTGCTCTCCTTTGACAGCGTCGAGCGACAAAGACGCCATTCTATACACAACTCTCACCGCAGCACACTGCCGAGCAAATAAAGCTCGGCACTTCTGTCGCGCGACGCATCCGGCTTGCGCACCACAACCGTCCTGAAAACCGCGCGCATTGAACGGAGAAATGCATCGTAATCCGTTCCCTGGAACACTTTGACCAGGAAAGCGCCCTCCGGTTTCAGATGCGCCTTGCAAAAATCCAGGCCAAGTTCAGCCAAGTACATGATGCGCGCCTGATCGACAAGCGGCACACCCGACATATTGGGGGCCATGTCGGACATTACAAGTCCCACCGGGCGGCCGGCCAGCTTTTGTTCCAGCTTGCGCAGCACATCCTCCTCGCGAAAGTCGCCCTGGATGAAATCGACGCCGTGGATCGGCTCCATCTCGAGCAGGTCGAGGGCCAGCACCATGCCGCCGTCACCAACCCGCTTCATGGCAACCTGCGACCAGCCGCCGGGTGTCGCGCCGAGGTCGACGACGACCTCGCCACGTCGCAGCAACTTGTCCTTGTCGTCAATTTCCATCAGCTTGAATGCGGCGCGCGAACGCCAGCCCTCTTTTCTGGCGAGTTGCACATACGGATCGTTGACATGCTCCCGCATCCAGGCTTTGCTGGTTCTGGTTCTCTTCATTCGGTAAAATGCCGCTTTTGAAAGGTTTCCTATGCTGCAATTATCGTCTGGCGCGCGCCGCGAACTGCGTGTCCGCGCCCACGGCCTGAATCCCGTCGTTTCGATCGCCGAGAACGGCCTCACCGAGGCTGTGCTCAAGGAAATCGACGTCAATCTGAACGCCCACGAACTGATCAAGATTCGTGTTTATGGCGAGAGTCGTGAAGACCGCGTCGCCCATCTCGAAAAAATCTGCAGCGAACTCGGTGCCGCTGCAGTCCAGCATATCGGCAAACTGCTGGTGGTCTACCGCCCCGCCCCCGCTGCGACTGCTGCGGTCGACGCGCCGAAAAGCGCGAAATCCCGCCGCCCCGCACCCGCTCCGCGCAAGACCAAGCGCAGTTTTCAGGCCTGATCAGCGCAGGCCACGGTTCGCCCAGACCACCAGCCATAACCCCAACCCACTCTGCATCAGATAGAGAATGCTGGAAACACCGTGCCACGCCGCGAAGCGGTCACGCAACACGCTTTCCATCACCTCGCGCGGCAAGGCATCGGCCTTGAGCTGGGCCATCAGCGGCTGGATCCCGAACTGGCTGACAGCAGCCAACAGCGCCATCAGCAGCACCAGCCAGAAGACAGCACGCCGGAATGCCTGCCCGCGACAGCGGGCAACCAGGAAGATGAGCAGGTAAGCGGCACTGCCGAGGCCGACCCAGCCGATCAGCGAGAACAGCTTCCCTGCCACCATTCCCGCAAGCTGGCGGTCGCCCATACTGGAAAAGAGAACCGGCGCGGCAATGTAGCCGATTGCCCACATCCCACCCACCCACAGGGTAATGGCGACGAAATAGAAGGCTTCAGACAGTTTGCGCAAGGCGGATCACTCGTAGCGGACGTCGATGATCTCGTATTCGCGGACTCCCCCCGGCGCCTGAACCTGGGCGATGTCGCCCGCGTACTTGCCGATCAGCGCGCGCGCCATCGGCGACCCGAACGAAAGTTTGCCCTGCTTGATATCGGCCTCGTCTTCGCCGACGATCTGGTAGGTCACACCGTCGCCTGACTCCTGATCCTCGAGGTCGACAGTGGCCCCGAAGACGCAGCGACCATCGGCATCGAGCAGCATCGGGTCGATGATCTGGGCATTGGACAACTTGCCCTCGAGATCCTTGATGCGCCCTTCGAGAAAGCCCTGGCGCTCCTTGGCGGCATCGTATTCGGCATTTTCGGACAGATCGCCATGCGAACGCGCTTCGGCAATCGCCGCAACCACTTTCGGACGCTCGATCGTCTTCAGGCGCTGCAACTCCTCGCGCAGCTTCGCGGCACCGGCAACAGTCAAAGGAACCTTACTCATTGTTCATTCCAGCAAAGGCGAACTGCCGGCGCCCAAAGGGACAGCCCGACGGTCGGGAGTTGTCTCAGTGCAGTCGCTTGTGGAGCGACTGGATCGGATAAACGACCAGTTCGCCAAGGCTGCGGATACCTTCCGCCGCCGCCTCGGCTCCCCAGATCGTCGTGTACATCGTCACCCGGGCCTGCAGTCCGGAGGTCCTGATCGACCGCGAGTCGTTGATCGCCAGTCGCTTTTCTTCGACCGTGTTGATGATCAGCGAAATCTCGTTGTTCTTGATCATGTCGACAATGTGTGGGCGCCCTTCGGTCACCTTGTTGACCTGCTGCACCGGCAGGCCGGCAACTTCCAGGGCACGCGCCGTGCCGCGTGTCGCCACCAGATTGAAACCCGCTTCGTGCAGATGGCGGGCAATTTCGATGGCCTTGGCCTTGTCGCTGTCCTTGACCGACAGGAAAACCCTGCCGGAGGTCGGCAGTTTGACGCTCGCCGCCAGTTGCGACTTGACGAAGGCTTCGGCGAAGCTCATGCCAACGCCCATGACCTCACCGGTCGACTTCATTTCCGGGCCGAGAATGGTGTCGACCCCGGGGAACTTGACGAAGGGGAAGACCGCTTCCTTGACCGAGTAGTACGGCGGAATGACTTCTGCGGTGACGCCCTGCTCCTTCAGGCTGCGGCCCGCCATGCAGCGCGCCGCTATCTTGGCCAGTTGGAGACCGGTGGCCTTGGAGACGAAGGGCACCGTGCGCGAGGCGCGCGGGTTCACCTCAAGCACATAGATCTCGTGATCCTTGATCGCAAACTGCACGTTCATCAGGCCACAGACATTCAGCGCCTTGGCCATCAGCCGGGTCTGGCGGCGCAACTCGTCCTGCACCGCCTGGCCCAGCGAGTACGGCGGCAGCGAGCAGGCGGAGTCGCCGGAGTGCACGCCGGCCTGTTCGATGTGCTCCATGACGCCGCCGATGATGACCTCTGCGCCATCCGACAGCGCATCGACGTCCACCTCGCAGGCGTCATTCAGAAAACGGTCGAGGAGCACCGGCGAATCGTGCGAAACCTTGACTGCCTCGCGCATGTAGCGCTCGAGATCCTTCCGCTCATGGACGATTTCCATGGCGCGGCCCCCGAGCACGTAGGACGGGCGGACGACCAGCGGATAGCCGATCTCGGCCGCCAGGCGCAGGGCATCCTCTTCGGTGCGCGCCGTGCGGTTGGGCGGCTGCTTGAGGCCGAGTTCGTGCAGCAGTTTCTGGAAGCGTTCGCGGTCCTCGGCAATGTCGATCGACTCCGGGGTCGTGCCGATGATCGGCACGCCATTGGCCTCCAGTGCCAGTGCCAGCTTGAGCGGGGTCTGGCCGCCATACTGGACGATGACGCCGAGCGGCTTCTCGACGGCGACGATCTCCAGCACGTCTTCCAGCGTCAGCGGCTCGAAATAGAGGCGATCCGACGTGTCGTAATCGGTGGACACGGTTTCCGGATTGCAGTTGACCATGATGGTCTCGTAACCGTCCTCGCGCATCGCCATCGCTGCGTGAACGCAGCAGTAGTCGAACTCGATGCCCTGGCCGATGCGGTTGGGCCCGCCGCCGAGCACCATGATCTTCTTGCGGTCGGTCGGATTGGCCTCGCACTCGTCCTCGTAGGTCGAATACATGTAGGCGGTACCGGTCGCGAATTCGGCGGCACAGGTATCGACGCGCTTGTACACCGGGCGCACGCCGAGCGCATGGCGGCGCTCGCGAACCGCCGTTTCGCTCGTCCTGGTCAGATGCGCCAGACGGCGGTCGGCAAAGCCCTTGCGCTTCAGGTAGCGCAACTCTTCCGCGGTCAACGTCGAAAAATCGCGTTTTTCGATCTGCAGTTCGAGATCGACCAGTTCCTTGATCTGCACCAGGAACCACGGGTCGATCCTGGTCAGGTCGAAGATCTTCTCGAGCGACATGCCGACGCCAAAGGCATCGGCGACGTACCACAGGCGATCGGGAGTCGGCCGCGCCAGTTGCTCGTCGATGGTTTCCGGATCGACGGTTTTCAGGTTGAAGCCGTCCACTCCGACTTCCAGGCCGCGCAGCGCCTTCTGCAGCGATTCCTGGAAAGTTCGGCCGATGGCCATCACCTCGCCGACCGACTTCATCTGGGTGGTCAGGGTGGAGTCGGCCTGCGGAAACTTCTCAAAGGCAAAACGCGGCACCTTGGTGACGACGTAGTCGATCGACGGCTCGAACGAAGCCGGAGTCTTGCCGCCGGTGATTTCGTTGGCCAGTTCGTCGAGCGTGTAGCCGACCGCCAGCTTTGCCGCGATCTTGGCGATCGGGAAGCCGGTCGCCTTGGAGGCCAGCGCCGACGAACGCGACACGCGGGGGTTCATCTCGATGACGATCATCCGTCCGTCCTTCGGGTTGATCGAGAACTGGACGTTGGAGCCGCCGGTATCGACGCCGATCTCGCGCAGCACGGCAATCGAGGCGTTACGGAGGATCTGGTATTCCTTGTCGGTCAGCGTCTGCGCCGGGGCGACGGTGATCGAGTCGCCGGTGTGCACGCCCATCGGATCGAGGTTTTCGATCGAGCAGACGATGATGCAGTTGTCCGCATTGTCGCGGACGACCTCCATCTCGTATTCCTTCCAGCCGAGCAGCGATTCTTCGATCAGCAGCTCGCGCGTCGGCGACGCTTCGAGACCGCGCCGGCAGATGGTCTCGAACTCTTCGCTGTTGTAGGCGATACCGCCGCCGGAACCCCCGAGCGTAAAGGACGGACGGATGATGGTCGGAAAGCCGACCATGGACTGCACCTGGTAGGCCTCTTCCATGCTGTGGGCGACGGCGGAGCGGGCCGAACCGAGCCCGATCCGGGTCATTGCCGCCTTGAATTTCTCGCGATCCTCGGCCTTGTCGATGGCTTCGCGGGAGGCGCCGATCAGTTCGACCCCGAACTGGCCAAGCACGCCTTCGCGGGCGAGGTCGAGGGCGCAGTTCAGCGCGGTCTGCCCCCCCATAGTCGGCAACAGCGCATCCGGCCGCTCCGCCTCGATGATCTTGGCGACGACCTGCCAGGTGATCGGCTCGATGTAGGTGACATCGGCCATTTCCGGGTCGGTCATGATGGTGGCCGGATTGGAGTTCACCAGGATCACCCGGTAACCCTCTTCACGCAGGGCCTTGCAGGCCTGGGCGCCGGAGTAGTCGAATTCGCAGGCCTGACCGATGATGATCGGGCCGGCGCCAATGATCAGAACACTCTTGATGTCTGTGCGTTTCGGCATCTATTTTCTCGGTTATCGCGCCGTCTGAAGCGCCGCCACGCCGCGCGTCATGGTGTCGAGGAAGCGGTCGAACAGGTAGGCCACGTCGTGCGGGCCGGGACTGGCTTCCGGATGGCCCTGGAAGGAAAAGGCCGGCACGTCGGTGCGGGCGATGCCCTGAAGCGAACCGTCAAACAGCGAGACGTGGGTGGCACGCAGGTTTTTCGGCAAGGAATCGGCGTCGACCGCAAAACCATGGTTCTGGCTGGTGATCAGCACCTGGCCGGTATCCATGTCCTTGACCGGGTGGTTGGCGCCGTGGTGGCCGAACTTCATCTTCAGCGTCCTGGCGCCGGAGGCCAGCGCCAGCAGTTGATGCCCGAGGCAGATGCCGAAGGTCGGCACGCCGCGGTCGAGGAACTCGCGAATGGCGGCGATGGCATAGTCGCAAGGCTCCGGGTCGCCCGGGCCATTCGACAGGAAAACACCGTCCGGCTTCATCGCCAGCACTTCGGCCGCCGGCGTCTGCGCCGGAACGACGGTCAGCCTGACGGCGCGCTGGGCCAGCATGCGCAGGATGTTCTTCTTGACGCCGAAATCGTAGGCAACGACATGGAAGCGAGGCGCCGGGCCCTGTTCGTAACCCTTCAAGGTCCATTCGCCTTCGCTCCAGGCATAGCCTTGCCTGGCTGAAACCACCTTGGCTAGATCCATCCCGTTCAATCCCGGGAAGGCGCGCGCCATGGCCAGCGCCCTGACATCATCCACCTCGCCGGCCAGGATGCAACCGGCCTGGGCGCCTTTTTCGCGCAGGATGCGTGTCAGCTTGCGCGTATCGATGCCGGCCATGGCAACGATCCCATGTCTCTTGAGATAGGACGACAGATCGTCCTCGCAGCGCCAGCTGGAGGCGCGACTCGGCAGATCGCGAATGACCAGGCCGGCGGCGTAATTGGCGCCTGATTCGAAATCCTCGGCGTTGCAGCCAGTGTTGCCGATGTGCGGATAGGTCAGCGTGACGATCTGCCGGCAGTACGAAGGATCGGTGAGGATCTCCTGATAGCCCGACATCGCGGTGTTGAAGACCACCTCGCCACTGGTCACGCCGTCAGCGCCGATGGATTGCCCCCGGAACAAGGTTCCGTCGGCCAGGGCGAGAATGGCGGGGGTAAATGAGGGCAGCAACGACACGACCGGCTCTCCTGGAAATTCCTGCTTATTCATGTGCCAAGCGGGAAGGCTTGCGCCTCCCCGCTCGTGCTTTGCAGCCGCGCAATTTTAGCCGAAACGACCCGGTCGGGCAAATTCGCGGACCCCTGGCAGACTTGCGAATCAACGTCGCCCACGCCGGACGACAGGAAAGATCCGCGATAACTCTCAGCGCAGCCCGAGGACGTCCTGCATGTCGAACAGGCCGCTGCGGCGGCCGGCCAGGAAGCGCGCCGCGCGCATGCTGCCCAGCGCATAAGGCATGCGGCTGCCCGCCTTGTGCGAAATCTCGACGCGTTCGCCGATTCCACAGAACATCACGGTATGGTCCCCGACGACGTCACCGCCACGAACGGTAGCGAAGCCGATGGTCGACGGGTCGCGTTCGCCGGTCACGCCCTCGCGGCCATAGACGGCGCATTCCCTGAGGTTCCTGCCGAGGGCGCCGGCGACCACCTCGCCCATGCGCAGCGCAGTGCCCGAGGGCGCATCGATCTTCATGCGATGGTGCGCCTCGACGATCTCGATGTCGTAGCCCTGATTCAGGATGCGCGCGGCGGTATCCAGCAGCTTGAAAACGAGGTTGACCCCGACGGCCATGTTCGGCGCGAAGACAACAGGGATGTCGCGGGCCGCGGCGGCAATCCTTTCCTTGCCTTCGTCTTCGAAGCCGGTGGTGCCGATCACCATCCCCACGCCGGCCTGGCGGCAAAGTTCGAGATGGGCAAGCGTGCCCTGCGGCCGCGTGAAATCAATCAGACAGTCGATCGCGACGAGGCCGCCGGTGAGATCGTCGCTGACCCCGATCCCGCTCGCCAGACCGGTAAGCTGCCCCGCCGTCTGGCCGATCGCGGCGCTCCCCGGCACGTCGAACGCGGCGGCGAGCGTCACTCCTTCATCCTTCAGGGCCGCCTCGAGCAGCATGCGGCCCATGCGCCCGCCGGCCCCCACAATACCGATTCGTGTTCCGCTCATGATCAGAATCCGACAGACTTTATCAAACCCTCGATGAACCCCGGTCCTTCAGGAGGAGGCATCGGCGGCGCCGACCCGTCGCTGGGCAGGGTGCCATAGTCAACCACGCGCGTCCGCGCGGTCGGCACGGCGAGTTCATCGAGGTCGGCCACCTCGACGTCGCCCGACGCCCTTTCGAGGCGATTGTCCTTGTCGAAATAGACCGAAAACTGGCGGGTCTCGACCTCGCCGCTCCGGCCCTTGCGATAGCTGTAGACATAGTCCCAGCGCTGCTGGTGGAAGATGTCGGCAAGCAACGGCGTACCCAGGATGAAACGCACCTGTTCACGCGTCTGACCCGGCTTGAGCTGGGCGACCATTTCCTGGGTCAGCACATTGCCCTGCTGGACATCGATCTTGTAAGGGTTGAAACTGTTGCACGCTGCAAGCAGGGAGCAGACAGCACCGAGAATAAGCAGGCGGGAACGGAACATGCGGGAATCCGAGTTTTCTCAAACAGGTTTGAAGCGGTATATCATACCCGAATTCATGGCGTCCCCGCCCCCGACCACTGACGGAAAAACGATGAGCGACCCGCAAAGTCTCAAGAACATGGGGCTCAAGGCCACCTTCCCGCGCCTCAAGATCCTCGAACTGTTCGAAAAGGGCACGTTGCGCCACATGACGGCGGAAGACGTCTACCGGATGCTCATCGCCGAGAACATGGATATCGGACTGGCGACGGTCTACCGGGTGCTGACGCAGTTCGAGCAGGCGGGACTGCTGGAGCGTCACTTTTTCGAATCGGGCAAGGCCGTTTTCGAGATCAATCACGGCAAACATCACGACCACCTCGTCTGCGTCGATTGCGGCCGTGTCGAGGAATTCTACGACCCGGAAATCGAACGCCGGCAAAACCTGGTGGCCAGCGAGCGCGGCTTTGCCATCCAGGACCATGCGCTCTACCTTTACGCGCAGTGCACCAAGACCGACTGTCCCAGCCGCAACAAGGAAAACAAGCCATGACCGAGCTCGCCGATTTCCTGTCAGGAAACTGGCTGGCTTCCGCCGGGACCACTTTCCTGCTCGTCGGGCTTGCCGAAATCGGCGACAAGAGCCAACTGGTGTGCATGACCCTGGCGGCCCGCCATCGTGGCCTGCCGGTGGTCATCGGCGCGATTGC
>Ga0316627_100000223_pt1 | contig 13729 bp, 12 predicted proteins | sample OWC_Aug_M2_C1_D1_FD_207653 | JGI IMG/M metagenome (GOLD analysis project Ga0316627, IMG submission 207653) | Wetland soil microbial communities from Old Woman Creek delta, Ohio, United States - OWC_Aug_M2_C1_D1_C | ecosystem: Environmental > Terrestrial > Soil > Wetlands | place: USA: Ohio...
CGATCTGCCTGCCGTCGGTGAACGCGATCGCGGCCGGGCCGTCCCACGGCTCCATCAGGCTCGAGTGGTACTGGTAGAAGGCCCGCTTGTCGTCGTCCATCTCCTGGTGGCCGGACCACGGCTCCGGGACCATCATCATCATCGCGTGCGGCAGCGAGCGGCCCGCGAGGTAGAGCAGCTCGAGCGTGTTGTCGAGCATGCCGGAGTCGCTGCCGTTCGGGTTGATGATCGGGCTGATCTTGGCGATGTCCTCGCCGAACAGTTCCGCCTCGAAGCGCGCCTCGCGGGCGTGCATCCAGTTCGAGTTGCCGCGCACCGTGTTGATCTCGCCGTTGTGGGCGATGTAGCGGTACGGGTGCGCACGATCCCAGCTCGGGAACGTATTGGTGCTGAAGCGCGAGTGCACCAGCGCGAGCGCGGTCTCGATCGCGGGGTTGTGCAGGTCGGGGAAGTACTGGTCGAGCTGCGTCGTGAGCAGCATTCCCTTGTAGACGAACGTGCGGCACGAAAGGCTCACCACGTACCAGGACTCGGCGCCCGGCAGTGTCGAGGTGCGGATCTCGTTGTAGGCGCGCTTGCGGATCACGTAGAGCTTGCGCTCGAAGCCGAGCTCGTCCGCGATCGACGGGTCGCGCCGGATGAATACCTGGCGCATGAACGGCTCGCAGGAGCGGGCCGTTTCGCCGAGCATGCCGTTCACGGTCGGGACGGTCCGCCAGCCGATCACGTGCTGGCCCTCGGACTGCACCACCTGCTCGAACTTCTGCTCGACCTGGCGGCGAACCGAGGGGTTCCGCGGCAGGAAGATGATGCCGCTGCCGTACTCGCCGGCCGCGGGCAGCGGAATCCGCGCCTTTCGGCACACCTCCTCGTTGAAACCGTGAGGCATCTGGATCAGCACGCCCGCGCCGTCGCCGGTGTTGACCTCGCAGCCGCAGGCGCCGCGGTGGTCGAGGTTCTTCAGGACCTGGATGGCCTGCTCGAGGATGAGGTGCGACTTGCGCCCCTTGACGTTGACCACGAAGCCGACGCCACAGGCGTCGTGCTCGAACTGAGGGTCGTAGAGTCCCTGCCTGGCGGGGCGGGTAAGGGCGGGACGATGCTTGATGCTCATCGGTTCAGGCCTGCCTGCGGTTCGAAAAGCGTCGTTCAGGGGCGTGACGGGGTGCCGGCAACCGTTGGCGCCGGGCTCCCCATGCCGGAAACGACAGGATCGTGGATACGGAATCCATATGACATGCGGGCTTGCCGTCGTCAATGCAGTGCAGCAAAGACGGCCGCGGGGGATGGGCTGTGGGTAGTGGGCGGCAGGCCGTCGGCAGAGGGCAGTGGGCCGCGGTGGACGGCTGCAGGGAGGCGCTTATCCCCAAAGCCGCCGTCTCATGCTACGGTCACGGCCCCGGCCCACCCCGACAGGGCCTGGGCGAGCGGCCACTATCTATCGGAGGAACAATGGAAAATACGGCAGGGGTGTTAGGGGTCGGACTGGGAATCCTGATCCTGTATTTCGTATTGAGCGGCCTGATCGTCGGCGCGCTGGCCCGGTGGCTGCTGCCAGGGCCGGATCCGATGAGCTGGCCGGCGACTATCGGCTACGGCCTTGCCGGCTCGTTCCTGGGAGGGATCGTCGGTCGCCTGATCCACGTCCCCGCACTGGTCGGCCTTCTCCTTTCCGTGGGAGGCGCGGCGCTGCTGATCTGGTTCTTTCGCAGGCGGAATGCCGCGAAAACCCTTGGAACTGAACATAAGTAGCTGATTTTAATTGAAATCTGACGCGGCCCGGCTGTCTCTGGCAGCCGGGTCCTGCTACACTGCGCGTCCCGTCGGTCCCTGGTATCCACGAATCATGCGAATGTATCGCAGCCGTAGCTCTGCAAAACGCAGCCCGAGGGGCCGTTCCCGGACCCGCAGCCTGCTGGCTTTGGGCGTGCTGGCTCTCGCGATTCCGTTCGGGGCCGCCCGGGCGAATGTCCAGGAGGGCACCGTGTCCTGGTACGGGGCGCAGTTCCACGACCGTCAGACCGCCAATGGCGAGCGATTCGACATGGGGGCGCTCACGATGGCGCACCCGACCCTGCCGTTCGGCACCCGCGTCAGGGTCACGAACCTCCGTAACGGTCGCAGCGTCGTCGTCCGCGTCAATGACCGCGGCCCGTTTGTCGGCCACCGCATCGCGGACGTCTCACGCGGCGCCGCTGCCGAGCTCGGCATGGTGAGTCGCGGCGTCGCCTCCGTCCGTATCGAAGCCCTGACCGCGGACTCGATCTCGCTCAACTGAGCCGCGGCGGCGCCTCCGCCGCGCTTTCGCCGATGTACGCCGCGATCTGGTGCATCGCCAGGTTCGCTTCGGGCAGCCAGCCGAAGGCGTGGAACACGTGGGGCATCTCCCGCCAGACCTCGATCTCCGCGACGACACCCGCCTGTCGTGCGCGATCGTGCGCGCGCACCGAATCGTCGAGCAGCATTTCGGTGGATCCGGCGTGGAACAACAGCGGGGGCAAGCCGCTCCAGCGGCCGAACAGCGGCGACACGAGCGGGTTGCTGCGGTCCTGGTCCGGGCAGTAAAGGGGCGGCAGCAGGTCGCCGGCCTCCCTGGCGAACATCGGGTCGGCGTCCGCGTTGTACTTCGCTGACGGCGCCGAGAGCGTGAGGTCCGTCGACGGTGACAGCAGCACGGCGCGCGCCGGCATCGGCAGCATCAGGTCGCGGGCGCGCATCAGCGTGACGAGCGCCAGGTTCCCGCCGGCCGAATCGCCCGCCACGGCCAGCGGCCGGTCGGCGTAGCCCTGCTCCAGCAACCAGCGGTAGGTCGCCAGGCAGTCGTCAATCGCTGCGGGGAACGGGTGTTCCGGCGCCAGGCGGTAGTCAGGCAGCAGCACGCGCATGCCGGTCAGTTCCGAAAGCTTCGTCGCCAGGCGGCGATACACGCCGGGCAGGTGGATGCACCATGCGCCGCCATGCAGGTAAAGGATCGTGCCCCGGGCGGACAGAGCCGGCTCACCGAACCAGGTGGCTTTCACGCCGGCGAATTCGACCGCTTCGGTGGCCACCGGTGGCGCCTTGCGGCCGATGCGGGCGTCCATCTTCGCCGCGTGGGCGCGGACCTGCCGGATGTCGAGGTCTGGTCGCCACACCGACTTGGTCGTGAGGCGGAGGAAAGCGTTGGTCAGTCTTGCGCGGATGCTCGGCATTTTCTGGCACGATGGGCTGCTGCAGCGCACCATTGTGGACCGGGTGGACGCCGCTTGCCAGCCGTTGCGCGTGGGCTAGGCTGTTGGCCATGGTCTTGAAATTCAGTCCGCTTGGTGAAGCCGGGGAGCGGTTGCCGATGCCGGACGCGCAGGTGCGACTCTGGCCAGTTGCCTTCGCACCCGACGAGGCCTCGCAGCTGTTCGACGAACTCATCGCGGGCATCGAGTGGCGGCAGGAGCAAGTGCTGATTTTCGGCCAGCGCCGCCCGGTGCCTCGTCTGGTGGCCTGGCATGGGGACCCTGGCGCGAGCTATACGTACTCCGGCACGCCGCACGATCCGCTGCACTGGACCGACCCGCTGGAGCGGATCCGCTCGCGGATCTTCGAGGTGACAGGCAGCAGGTTCAATTCCGTGCTGCTCAACCTGTATCGCGACGGCCGCGACGGGATGGGCTGGCACGCGGATGACGAGCCGGAACTCGGCCGCGATCCCGTCATTGCATCGGTCTCGCTCGGCGCGCCGCGACGATTCTGCTTTCGTCACCGTCGCGACCGGACCCAGAAGCTCGACGTGACGTTGCCGCACGGCAGCCTGCTGCTGATGTCGGGTGCCACCCAGCATCACTGGGTGCACGCCGTGCCGAAGACCTCGCTCCCGGCCGGACGCAGGCTGAACCTCACTTTCCGGAACGTGGCGCTTAGGTAGATGAGCGGATTGCGGCAGGCGCCGGCACGGAACAGCGTTGCCCAGGTCCGTCCAATCCGCGGGTGATGATATGAGCACCGCAAGAATCGTTTGCCTGGCCGTGGCGGCACTTGCACTGGCCGCCGGATCGGGCTGCGCACGCCAGCAGCAGGTGAGCTACCAGAAAGACGTTGCACCGTTGCTCACGAAGCACTGCGCCTCGTGTCACACGCCGGGGCAGGCGGGATACGTCGTGAGCGGATTCGAGTTGAAGGACTACCAGTCGCTGATGAAGGGCACGAGCTTCGGCCCGGTCGTCCTGCCTGGCGACGCGCTCACCAGCGTGCTCGTGATGCTGATCGAAGGGCGTGCCGACCCGTCGATCAACATGCCTCACGGTGGGGCGAACCCGATGACGAAAGAGGAGATCGCCACCATCCGCCTCTGGGTGGAGCAGGGCGCGAAGAACAACTGAGAGGAGGGGACACTCTCCTGCCAGGAGAGTGTCCGTTATTTCGGAGCCGGCGCGCGGTCCTGGTTCGCCCGCATGATGATGTAGGCGTGTATGTCCTGCACGTCCTGTTCGGTGACCAGGTCGCCCAACTTCGGCATGCCTGCGCCGTGGATGACTCCGTCGTACACGATCTCCTTGAAGATCGCGTGTTTCTCCGGCGGCAGCATTCTCAGGTCCGGCACCACGCCGCCCGACACCACGAGCGCGCCGTGACAGACCATGCACGTCGCCCCGTACCGGTATTTGCCGTTATCGATCTGTGCTGCCGTCGCTTCGATCGCGGGTTGCTCCGGGATAGACGCGTTCTTCTCCGCGACGCGTGGCATCGCCGCGGTGCCGCCGAGCTTGAACGCGAGCACGTAGCCGTCGTTCAGGTACTTGCCCGAGGCCATGGTCCGCGGATCGCCGCCGGTGACGCCGCCCGCGCCGCCGTATCCGGCCATGACCGCCACGTATTGCTCACCGTCTACCTGGTAGGCGATTGGCGGGGCGATGATGCCGATCATCGTAGGGACCGCCCACAGCACCTTGCCCGTATCTGCGGCATAGGCGACGAAGCGGCCATCGCCCGTGCCCTGGAATAGCAGGTTGCCGCCGGTGGTGAGCAATCCGCCGTTCCAGAACGCCGGGTGCTCGATCTCCCACACAGTCTTCTTCTGCACCGGGTCCCAGGCCTTCAGGTAGCCGCGGTCCGGCGGCAGTGGCCCGCCGATCTTTGTCATCAGGTCATCGACGGTGTTCAGCCACTTGTTCCAGTCGATGCCGGGATTCCAGAACATGTCCTGGCGTGGGTACTTGCCGGTCTTCTTGAATTCCTCGGAGAGCGCGTAGATGCCCATCGGCTGCATCGCCGGGATATAGACGAGGCCGGTCTGCGGGTTGAAAGCCATCGGGTGCCAGTTGTGCGCCCCGAATGGCGCCGGCACGATGAGTCGCGTCTCGCGGCTGTAGTTCGCCTCGTCCGTTTCGACCGGCCGGCCGGTCTTCATGTCGACCTGGCTGGCCCACGTGACCGGGGCGTACTTGTCCGCTGAAATGAGCTGCCCGGTTTCGCGGTCGAGCACGTAGAAGAAGCCGTTCTTCGGCGCCTGCATCAACACCTTGCGCGACTTCCCGTCGAGCACGAGGTCCGCCAGGATGATGTGCTGCGTGGCGGTGTAGTCCCAGTTGTCGCCCGGTGTGGTCTGGTAGTGCCACTTGAGTGTGCCCGTGTCCGGGTCCATCGCGAGGATCGACGAGAGGTAGAGGTTGTCGCCGCCGCCGGGTGAGCGGATGTCGCGTGCCCACGGCGAGCCATTTCCCGTGCCGACGTAGAGCGTGTCGAGTTCCGGGTCGTACGCCATCGAGTCCCAGACCGTTCCGCCACCGCCCCCGACCCACCACTCGCCGTTCCAGGTTTTCGCGGCCGCCTCGAGTTCCGGGTTCTCGAAGCCGTCCTTCGGATTGCCGGGGACGGTGTAGAAGCGCCACGCGAGCTTGCCCGTCGCGGCGTCGTAGGCGGACAGGTAGCCGCGCACTCCGTACTCACCGCCGCCATTGCCGATCAGCACCTTGCCTTTGACGACGCGCGGCGCGCCGGTGATCGTGTAGGGCTTGGTGCGGTCGATGGTGTTGACCTCCCAGCGCTTGCCGCCGGTGCGCGCATCGAGCGATATGAGCCGGCCGTCGAGCGTGGCGAAGTAGACGGCGCCCTTCCAGATGGCCACGCCGCGGTTCACTGCATCGCAGCAGGCGTAGCGTCCCCACTCGCGTGGCACCTGGGGGTCGAACGTCCAGAGCTCCGCCCCGGTCTTCGCGTCGAGCGCGTAAACGACGCTCCAGACGCCGGTCGCGTACATCGTCCCGTCCACGACGATCGGCGTGGCCTGCAGCCCGCGCCGGGTGCCGGTTGCATACGACCACGCGAGGCCAAGCTTCTCGATGTTGCCGTCGTTGACCTGCCGCAGCGGGCTGAATCGCTGCTCGCCGTAGGTCCTGCCGTGTGCCAGCCAGTTCTGCGGCTCGCTGTCGGCGGCGGCAATGCGCGCGCCATCCACGCTTGCTGCGCCCTTGGCCGCAGGTTTCGCGGCGCCGCCCGCCAGCGCCGGCAGGGCCAGCGCCACGAACGCAGTGCAGAGGATCGCGAGACGACGGTGCTGTATCGGATGCATGGGAATCTGCCGGGTTGGACGGTTGCCGTGCGAGTGTCGACGGGCCGAAGGCCAATGGCAAGTGCCCGTGCGTCGCGGCGGCAGCCGGGGTGATTTCCTGCCGCGCAAGGCACATGATTCGCGGCGAACAGTCTTGGCGCGGAGCAACTCGAATGGGATTCCGGGAATACGGTGACTACGATGCGGTCGGTCTCGCCGCACTGGTTCGCGGTGGACAGGTGAGCCCGTCCGAACTGCTCGACGAAGCCCTGGCGCGGACGGCTGCGATCAACCCGCAGATCAACGCCGTCATTCACCTGATGGAACCGCGGGCGCGGGCCGCGATCACAGAGGGCCTGCCGGACGGTCCCTTCCGCGGCGTGCCTTTCCTGATCAAGGACCTGATGACCGCGTTTGCCGGCGAGCCGATGCGGCTCGGCTCGAGGCTCTTCAGGGACTACGTGCCGGCCGAGGACGAGGAGCTCACCCGCCGCTACCGCCGGGCCGGGCTCGTGATTTTCGGCAAGACCAACACGCCCGAGCTCGGCGTCTCGAACGTCACCGAACCCGAACTCTTCGGGCCCACACGCAATCCCTGGGACCTCGAGCGTACTCCGAGCGGCTCGAGCGGCGGTTCCGCCGCCGCAGTGGCGGCGCGCATCGTGCCCGCCGCGAACGCCAACGACGGCGGCGGGTCGATCCGCACGCCGGCCTCCAACTGCGGGCTCGTGGGGCTCAAGCCAAGCCGCGGCCGCAATCCGACCGGACCGCTCGCGCCGGACGTGTGGTTCGGACTCATCGGCGAGCACGTCGTGACGCGTACCGTGCGGGACAGCGCGGCGCTGCTCGACGCGACGGCGGGCGACTATCCGCAGCAGCTCATGAAGCTTCCAGCGCCGGAGCGTCCGTTTATTGACGAGGTGTCGCGCGCGCCGGGCCGGTTGCGCATCGCCTTCAGTTTCGATCCCGGACTCGCGAAGTCACTGCACGCCGAGAATCGCGCGGCACTCGAAGCAACGACGGCGCGGCTGGCCGCCCTCGGACACGAGGTCGTCGAGGTCAATCTGCCGTTGCCGCCCGAATCGTTCATCGATGCATACGCGTCGCTCGTCAGCGCGGACGTCGCCGCGGTGCTGCGGGCGTCGAAGCAACTGGTGGGGCACGAAGCGAGCAGCGACGAAGTCGAGCTTGCGACCTGGATGCTCGCGAAGATGGGCGAGGCGTTGTCGGGCGCGGATGTCACCGAAGCGCTGTGGAACATGCAGGTTTTTTCGCGCCAGTGGCTGGCGTGGTCCGCCGGATTCGACGTGCTGCTCACGCCCACAGTCGGCGTGCCGCCGCTGCCGATCGGAGCGTACAAGCTCCCGGCGCTGCAGCGTCAGGGCCTGAAGCTGCTTGCGGCACTGCCGGGCGGGGCGCTGTTGAGCCAGCGGCCGAAGATCGTCGAAGCCTTTGGGCAGGTGTTCGAGGCGTCGCCGTACACGATGGTTGCCAACGTGACCGGCCAGCCGTCGATGTCGCTGCCGCTGCACTGGACCACGGACGGCTTGCCGATGGGCATGCTGTTCACGGCTCGTACCGGCGATGAAGCCACGCTGTTCCGGCTGGCGGCCCAGATCGAGCAGGCAATGCCGTGGAAGGATCGCCGTCCGCCGCACGCGGCCGCCTGACCGACGCGAAGGAGGGGCGACATGAACGTTGCAGAAGTCATCGCGGTCTACTTCCGCGGCGAGAAGGCGGAGGCCGCGCTCATCCTGCTGGCAGGAGCGCTGTCGCTGGTGGCGGCACTCTGGCTCTGGTTCTCGGTGCGCGAGCCGTTCGCGCGCGGGCTGGCCGCGTCGCTGCTGCTCACGGCTGCCCTGGGGCTCGGCGTTGGCGGCGGCGTCTACTTCCGGACCGACGCGCAGGTGGCCGCTCTGCAGCAACTGCAGCGCTCGGATCCGGCACGATTCGCGGCGGAAGAGGGGCCGCGCATCCGCCAGGTCGTGAAGAGCTTCGGCGTCTACCGCCTGTGCTACGCGGTCGCCGTGCTCCTCGCGCTGCTGCTCGTGTTCGTGATGGGCAAGCCGCTCTATCACGGTCTCGCGGTCGGGCTGCTGATCCTGGCCGCGCTCGGCCTGACCATCGACTACTACGCCGAGGCCCGTGCGGCCCGGTATGTGGAAGGCCTCGAAGCGGCCGGAGTGATCCCGGCTCGATAATGGCCCGGATTCCGGATTGCTCAACGCCTGAATGGCTGCGTCAAGACCCTGACTGCGAGACGGGAGCTGCGCGCGCGGATCGAGCTCGCGGTTCGCAGTAATGCCAGCGGCGTGCGTACGCTGCGCAACTCGGCGAGGTTCGACCGCGTAACCTCGATCGTTTCCTGGGCCAGCATCCCGTACGTCTCGGTCATCCGCTCGAGGAATTGCAGTGCCCCGTCGCAGGCGCGAGCGCGCGTTTCGCCCGGGCCGCTGACCTGTCGCTCGGGTCGCGAAAGGCGAGCTGCGAGGCGCGGGTACCGCGCCGAGAGCCGCGCCAGGTCGCCAGCCGGGTCCCGCTGCTCGGTGCCTTCCATCAGCACCGCCCAGTCCGACGCGCGCAGGACGCGCTCCGACCCGGTGTAGAACACGGCTTCCTCGCGGCGCATGTGCGCTCGTGTGTGTCGCACGTACGCCTGCAGCTGCTTCGCGAGTCGCTCGCCCGTGCGACCGCGCAACTGGGCAGGCGTCGCACGCGACAGTTCGCCGGCCAGCGCCTCGGCCTGCCGTTGCCCGGTGCGGTGCTCGCGGACCAGGCTGCTCATGTTCCGGTACAGGCCGGGCTCGCGCCCGCGGATCCGCGCGAACAGCCGGTCCTCGCGCGGGTGATGGACCGAGTGCTGATAGACCAGCAGGTAGCGCATTGCCTCGCCGAGCACTGGGCGCGCCGTTTCGGGCGACGACCGGAGCAACGACTGCTGGGCGTCAATCTCGCGCAGCACACGCGAGAGCCCGGCATGATCGTCGCGCAGCAGGCGCATGAACCTGTCCGCCGCGTCGTTCGTACTGCTGCGGGGCGTCGGTCGCCTTTTCGTGGCACCAGGCTTCATGGACAGCGCTCCCTGACGAAGTCGGCGCAATGGTCGATTGCGCGCGCGGATTCTGGCACGAAGGGCAGTCCCTGCCAGCCGTGCGGCATTTCTCTCCAGGACTCGAGTTCAGCCGACACTCCCGCGGCCCGCGCCCGCTCGACGCAGCGGCGGCTGTCGTCGAGCAGGATCTCGGTGCTGCCCGCCTGGAAGAAGAGCGGCGGCAGTCCCGAGAAATCACCGAAGACCGGGGACACATAGGGGTGAGCCATGCTCTCGGTCTTGCCGGCGACGTACATCGCGCGCATTTCCAGGCCGCGCTTGTGGCTCAGCACCGGATCGCGCGCCGCGTTCGATACTCGAGAACCGTCGTGCGGATCGGTGAGATCGGTCAGCGGCGACATCAGGATGGCGCCGGCCGGTGGCGGCAGACCCCGGTCCCGGATCGCGAGCAGCACACCGAGTGCCATGCCACCGCCAGCGGAGATTCCGCTGATCACGATTCGCTGCGGGGCGGTGCCAAGCGCGAGCAACTGCTCGTAGGCGCCAACGCAGTCCTCGTGCCCGGCGGGGAACGGATGTTCCGGTGCGAGCCGGTAGAAGACGATGCGCGCGCGGGCGTTCGCAGCCGTGCACAGGCGCGCCACCATCGCTCGTTCCATGTTCGGCAGGCGGACGACGTAAGCGCCGCCCGGAAAGTGCAGCAGCACGCGATCGGTATGCGCGCCTCGCGCGCGCAGCCAGTCGGCGTCGCAGTCGGGCAGCGGGTGATCGTGCGCGACCTCGAATCCCGGCGGGTGCTCCGGAAAGAGCCGCTCGATCGCGCCGATCTGCCCGCGCAGATTCTCGACAGAGACGTCGCGTTGCAGCAGCTGCTTGACCGTCAGCCGGCTCAGCAGGCTCGCGGTCGTCGTTTGCCAGCTGACCATCGGGCAGGCTACTGCAGCCGCTGTTCGGCGAGCGCCTTCGCCGCCTTGTAGTCGGCCTTGCCGTTCGGCATGCGCGGGATCCTGTCCACTTCGACGAATGCGCGCGGCCGCTTGTAGCCGGCCATCTTCCCGTGCACGAAATCCGTCAACTCAACTGCGGCGACCGAGCCCGGGCTGCGCATCGCGACCAGAGCGACGACCTTCTGCCCGAAGCGCTCGTCCGGGAGGCCGATCACCAGGCAGTCGGCGACACCGGGGTGGGCGATGAGCACGTGCTCGACTTCCTCGGGGTAGACCTTTTCGCCACCGGTGTTGATGCAGACCGAGCCGCGCCCGAGCAGCTGCAGCGTGCCATCCGCATTCCAGCGACCCCAGTCGCCGATGAACGCGACGCGCTGGCCGCCTACCACGCGGAACGTCTTTGCCGTCTTCTCCGGATCCTTGTAGTAGCCTGCGGGCAAAGCCGGGCCGCCCGCGGCGATCAGGCCCTGCTCGTCCGAGCCCTTCGGGATCTCGCGGCCGTCCTCCGCGAAGAGCCGAGTCTCGGCGAGCGGGATGAACTGCGCGGAGACGCCCGTCTGCCCGCGCCGGCTCACCTGCAGTGCCATCGGGCCCTCGGTCGCGCCGACCCCGTCGATCAGCGTCGCATCGAGCCACTCCAGCATCTTTTCCTTGACGCCCTGCGACCAGATCACGCCCGACGAAATCACGATCTTGAGGCTGCTGAGGTCGAGCCTCTCGCCGCGAGACTCTGCTTGCTCGAGCGCATCGATCATTGGCCGCGCGAACGCGTCGCCGACGATGATCATGCACATGACGCGCTCACGGGCTGCCGTCCGCCAGATTTCCATCGGGTCGAACGAGCGGTTCGGCAGCGTGACGCAGCGTCCGCCGAGCATCTGGAAGGGCAGGCTGTTTGCAAGACCGGCCGTGTGCATCAGCGGCGACGAGGGCATGACGACCGGGACGACGCCCCGGGCTCGCAGCGCCTCGACGGTCGCGAGCAGCTGGTCCACGTCCTGGGGCCCGGCCGGCAGGCCGAGCACGTGCGTGGCGAGCATCGTGGTGAGTCCGGTGCCCCACGGCGCGACGTGGCAGATGACTCCCTTCGGCAGGCCCGTCGTGCCGCCTGTGTACATTAGGTGATAGTCGTCCGGTTGTCGCGCGATGCGTGGGGCCGGAGCGGTGGCGGCGACCAGCGATTCGTACGCGCACGCTCCCTCGCAGGCCGCGCCTCCATCGTCCACCGCGATCGCCAGCTTCACCAGCGGGAGCCCCGGCAGTACCTCGCGCACGACGCCCGCGAGCGAGCGATGATAGACGAGTGCCTCGCAGTCGGCGTTGTCGAGCAGGTACGTGAGTTCCACGCCGACGTACCGGTAGTTGATGTTGAACGGCACCATGCGCATCTTCAGCGCCGCGAGGAACGTCTCGTAGTACTCGGCGCAGTTGTAGAGCAGCAATCCCACCTTGGAGCCTGGCGCGAGGCCGGCATCCGCGAGCGCCTGACCGAGGCGCGCGGCCCGGTCGTCGAACTCGCGCCACGAACGGTGGGTACCCTCGTGCGTCAGGACGATGTCGTCGCCGAGCCGGTCGGCCAGTGCTTCGATCGCGTCTGCGTAGTGAAACATTCTTCTGCTCCTCAGTTCGCTGGCGCCTGCTGCGCTGCCGCTGCCTCGAGTTCCTCGAGACAGGCTTCGAAGTGACCCACGAACCGCCATGCGTCGTCCAGCACGGTCGGGTCGGACAGGACGCAAAGGTTGAGCTGGTCCACGTAGCTCCATACCGTGACGTTGAGCGTCGCCCCGTGGGTGATCTGGCCGATCGAGTACCACTGGTCGAGCTTGAGGGCCCCGAGCCGCAGCGGAGCGCGCGGGCCGGGCACGTTCGACACGACGACGTTCCAGAACGGCAGCAGCCCGCCGCCCTTCATCTCGTTGATGCGGTCGACCAGCTTCGGCACCATCGGCGGCAACAGGTTCATGATCGCGGCGACATTCGCCTCGCGTGTCGCCTCGAAGTACGCCTTCATGGCGTCCGCGGACGCCTTGCAGGCCCTCAGTCTGTCGACGGGGTCCGCGACCTCGGTGTGCAGCAGGCTGTGGCAGACGGTCGAGAAGTTGCCGTCCCGCGTACGTTCGGCCAGCGGCACCAGCGCAAACGGCACCGTCGCTATCATCGGCGCGGCGGGCGGGACGCCGGTCTGCTCCTCGATCAGCCCGCGAATCGCGCCGGCAGTGGTGGCGAGGAACACGTCATTCAGCGTCACGCCGAACGCCTTGCCGAGCGTCTTGAACCTCCCGATCGGGAACGACCGGATGCCGAACGTCCGGTGCGGCGACAGGCGCTTCGCGTAAGGAGCGAGGTAGGCTGGGTCGCCGATCGCCGGTGGCAGCGGCTTCCCGTCGCGACGCCACTGGGCCACGATGCGACGCCCCGCTCGCGAGCCTCGGATCGCCCCCGGCAGGTTGTTCGCCACGACGCCCGGCAGGTCACGCAGGCCCTCGAACAGCAGGCGAGACCGCGAAGGCAAGGGTGCTGGATGCCATGGCGCCGGCTCCGGATGATCGAGCGTCTCTGGATTCGACTGCCAGTAGCTGTTCAGCATTCTAAGGATGCCGATTCCGTCGGTCAGCGCGTGGTGGATGAGCAGCAGCACCGCGACCTTGCCGCCCTCGAGTCCCTCGACCACCCAGACCTGCCAGAGTGGCCTCGTGTGGTCGAGTGGATGGGCATAGAACTCGCAGATGAGCTCGCAGAGTTCGACCGCGCCGCCCGGCGCCGGGCAGCCCACCCGGCGCAGGTGATAGTCGAGGTCGAAGGCCGGGTCGTCCACCCAGACGGGATGGTTGAGACCGAAGGGGACGCGCAGGTAGCGCTGCCTGAGCCTTGGCAGCAGGCCAACACGGGACGCCCAGGAGGACTTGAACCGCTTCCACGACCAGCCCTCCGGGTCGTCCCGCGGGTCGATGATGCTCAGCTTGATCGTGTGGTTGTACGCCTCGGCCCGGTCGAGGTAGAGCATCAGCGCGTCGGCGCCACTCATGCGCTCCATGTCTATTTCCTGGCGCGACGCGTGGCGCCCCGCTTTGCAGCCGCGGCCTTCAACTCCTGGTAGGCGTCTCCGACGTGGCGTGCGAGTTCCCGAAGGTCGTACATCGTCGCGCCGTTGCCGAGGAATCCGAAGTCCATGCAGTCGTGGTACGAGGTCAGCGTGGCGTTCAGGCCGAC
>Ga0316627_100000225_pt1 | contig 13691 bp, 11 predicted proteins | sample OWC_Aug_M2_C1_D1_FD_207653 | JGI IMG/M metagenome (GOLD analysis project Ga0316627, IMG submission 207653) | Wetland soil microbial communities from Old Woman Creek delta, Ohio, United States - OWC_Aug_M2_C1_D1_C | ecosystem: Environmental > Terrestrial > Soil > Wetlands | place: USA: Ohio...
GCAGCGAAATCACCTTTTGCGTCGATGGCAACGACAGGATACCCGAGGGACTTCAGGGCGCGGCATACGGCCTTTCCGCTCCGCAGCGACACCTCGCGTTCCGCGGAAATCCCTCCCATCAGGACGCCTGTCCGTTTCTTTCTGATGTCCTGTATCATCTTATCCCCTTCCCACAATCCGAATTTCAGGCTCAAGCCTGACACCGAATCTTTCCATCACTCTTCCGGAGACCTTTTCCATGAGCGCCAGGTAATCTGCAGCCCTGCCTTCTCCCCGGTTGACAAAGAAATTTGCATGGAGACCGCTCACTTCTATTGCTCCGACGCGCATGCCCTTGCAGCCCGCCTCATCGATCATCCTGCCAGCTGACACGCCTTCGGGATTCCTGAAGACACAGCCGGCCGACCGTTCCCATATCGGCTGCGCTGCCTTTTTCCTGCTGAAGAATTCGTCCGTCCGTGCCGCCACCTCTCCGGCGTCATCCTTTCTCAACCCGAGGTTTGCGCTGAGCACGATATCGTCAGGCAGAACATGGGAGGAGCGGTAACCAAAGCCGAGCTCTTCGGCACGAAACCGCTCAAGCGAGCCATCAGCCCTGAGGATCACTGCCGAGATAAGCACATCCTTGATCTCGCATCCGTATGAGCCTGCGTTGCCGCATATTGCTCCTCCGAGCGTGCCCGGGATCCCGGCAAGACCCTCCATGCCTGCATAGCCACGCGCCCTGCAGACATTGACCAGTTTCTGCAGCGGCACCCCTGCCTCGACAAAGAGTTCCACCGTATCGCCGGCGTCATGTATGATCTCAATCCGCCCGAAGGCCTTGCACTTGATCACGACCCCTTCGATCCCCCCGTCACGCACCAGGACATTCGTTCCTCCGCCGAGGGGAAGGAAGGGCATGCGCTCCCTGCCGAGGAGCAGCACGATATTCTTTACGGAAACCGGATCTTCCGGGCTCACCACAACATCCGCAGGTCCGCCGATCGCAAGGCTGGTATGAGCCTTCATGGCAGCATTGAACGCGACTTCTCCCTTGTAGTATCCGGAAAAGGCCTTGTCCCAATCTGTCCGGTCAATCATCACTGAGCCTCTCCACGATGCTTTCTCCCAACTTCCATACATCACCGGCCCCAAGCGTCAGGAGCACGTCGCCCTTCCTGAACTGCGAAAGCAGATGCGCGGTTGCGGCCTCCCGGTCCTTGAAACGGATGATGTTCTGCTGTCCCTTCCGGCGCATCTTTTCCGCAAGTGCATCCGATGTTATTCCCGGTATCGGCTTTTCGCTCGCAGGGTAGATATCGAGGAGGATTAGGGCGTCGATGCCCGGGAATGACTCCGCGAACTCTTCCATAAGGTCCGCTGTACGGGTATACCGGTGCGGCTGGAAGACCACAAAGAGCCTTCCCGCTCCCTCAAGGTACTGCATGTTCTCCTGTGCCGCCGTCAGGGTTGCCCGTATCTCGGTAGGATGGTGGCCGTAGTCGTCATACACTCTGACCCCTCCTGCGTCGCCCTTCAGTTCGAACCTGCGGTGGATGCCGCTGAACGCGCCGAGCGCTTCACGGATCGCGGCAGGGTGCATCTTCAGCTCGAGGGCCACCCCGATACAGGCAAGGGCATTGAGCACATTATGCTGACCGGGTATGGGCAGCGAAAACGTGCCGACATGGGCCTGCCGGCAGACAACATCGAAGGTTGTTGCCATGAACCCCTTTCCGATATTCGTGGCGTAGATATCAGACTCCTCCGACAGTCCATAGGTGAGGAACCGCCGGTGGATGGAAGGGATAAGCTCCCTGATATGCTCATTCTCATTGCAGAGGAACGCAGCCCCGTAAAAGGGAACTTTGTTGATGAACGCGAGGAATGCCCCCTTGAGGCTCTGCATGTCCCTGAAGAAGTCCATATGCTCGCGGTCAATGTTCGTTACCACGGCAATCGTCGGCGAGAGCTTGAGGAACGATCCGTCGCTCTCATCAGCCTCTGCCACAAGGAACTCGCCTCTGCCGAGGCGTGCATTGGAGCCGATAGCCTTGAGCTTCCCTCCTATGACGATCGTCGGATCGAACCCGCCATGGCCGAGGACGGTCGAAATGAGCGAGGTGGTCGTTGTCTTGCCGTGGGCGCCGGCCACAAGAATGCCGTATTTCAGGCGGGCGAGTTCTGCAAGCATCTCTGCACGCGGGATGACAGGGATAGTACGGCCTTTTGCCGCGATCACCTCGGGGTTGTCAAAGGATACGGCAGAGGATATGACAACGACATGGGCGTCGCCGATGTTCTCTTCGCGGTGTCCTATGGATATCCGTATGCCGATCGCCCGGAGCCTCTTGGTGGTCTCCGACTCTTTCATGTCAGAGCCGGTCACCTCGTAGCCGAGATTTGCCAGTACCTCAGCTATGCCGGACATTCCTACTCCGCCGATGCCGACAAAATGTATTGCCTTGTACCGTTCGAACATATCAGGCCCGTTTCCTTCCTGCCACGGTATTCTTGAGCAGGCTCATGGCAATATCAACGATCTTGCTGCTCGCCTCAGGGGTCCCGAGCCCCCTGCTGGCCCGCTGCATCTCTTTACGGCCCTGGACATCTCCATACAGCTCACATATCTGCCGGGCAAGGACCTCTCCGCTCATCTCGCGGTCAAAGACCACCTGTGCCGCACCCATATCCCTCAGTTTCATCGCATTGAACTCCTGGTGCCTTCCCGCTGCATGGGGATACGGCACAAGGATCGCCGGCTTGCCGAGGGCTGTCAGTTCTGCAAGCGTCGTTGCGCCCGCGCGCGATATCACCACGTCCGCTGCAGCATATGCTTCAGCCATCTGGTAGATGAACGGTGCCACAGTGCCTTTCACCCCGGCCTTGCGGTATGCATCACGGATGCCCTGAAAATCCTTGTCACCCGTCTGATGAAGGAACTGTATCTGCTCCCGCAGATCCCCGAGATGGTTCAGTGCAGCTACCATGGTCCGGTTTATGGAGCCGGCACCGGAACTGCCGCCGAAGATAAAAACCGTGAACATGTTCTTGTCGAGCGAAAAAAGTCTGCAGGCCGATTCACGGTCCCCTTTCATGATCTTCATCCGGATCGGATTGCCCGTAAGAAACGTCTTTTCCATCGGAAAGGCCGACATGCTCTCCTGATAGGTGACGCATACCCTGTCTACGAACCTGCCTAATATACGGTTCGTAGCACCGGGCACGGAGTTCTGCTCATGGATAAGCGTCGGGACCGACCGGAAGCTCGCGATAAGCACGAGCGCCCCTGATGCATAGCCGCCCACACCTATGACAATGTCAGGCATCACCGCCCGGAGGATCTTCCCGGCGTCGAGCAATGATGCAGCCGTCTTCACTGCCGCAGTCATCTTCTTCATGAGCGATCTTCCGACAAAGCCTTCTGCCCGCAGAAACCGTATGGGATATCCCTCCCTGGGTATGATTTTCGCTTCTATGCCATGCTCGGTACCGACAAACATGATCTCTGTTCCGCCATCCCTTCTCTTGAACTCCTCTGCCAGCGCAAGACCCGGGAAAAGGTGTCCCCCGGTTCCGCCGCCCGCGATCATTACCTTCACGTGCCCGCTCCCCGTGCGCTGTAGATGTTCCTTCGCGCAACCTTGCGCGCTATGATGTCCTTGTTGGTGGTGCTGCCCGATGCGAACTCATCTCCCTTCGATATCCGCAGCAGCAGGCCGATAATCGCCATATTCACCAGGAGCGCCGAACCCCCGTAGCTCATGAACGGCAACGGAAGCCCCTTGGTCGGGACCATACCGGTGACCACCGAAAAATTGACCAGCGCCTGCACGGCGATCATCATGGTGAGGCCATAGGCAAGATAAAAATGAAAACGGTTCTGCGTCCTGTTCGCTATCGAAACCCCGCGCAGAAAGAGCACGAGAAACAGGGCTATGACGACCGATGCGCCGATCAGGCCGAGTTCCTCCCCGACCAGACAGAAGATGAAATCCGTATGCTTTGCAGGCAGGTATGCGAGCTTCTGTTTTGATTCCCCGAGCCCGAGTCCGGAAAACCCTCCGCTGCCCAGAGAGATAAAGGACTGGACCAGCTGGAAGCCGCTGCCCTGGGAGTCTTTCCAGGGATCCAGGAACGAGGTGATCCTCCGCAACCGATAGGGCTCCTGGGCGAGCTTATAGACGACCGGCAAGGCAAGGACGAGCAGTGAAGCGATGTACCGGACGCGTGTTCCTGCAATGAAGAGCATCCCCATCGTAAGGATAAAGAGGCTCATGGTAGCGCCAAAGTCAGGCTGTTTGAGGAATATCGCCTGGAACAGGGCCATGATGACCAGCGGCTTGACAAAGCACCGGAAATCATCCGGATTGTATTCAGGCCGGGAAAGATATCGTGCGAGAAATATGACCATGGCAAGTTTCACGAGTTCTGACGGCTGGAATGTCATAACCCCCAGTTTCAGCCATCTCCGGGCACCGCCTGCCTTCATGCCGATATGAGGGACGAAAACCATGATCAGCAGAAGTCCGGAGAGGACAAGGAGGGGTACGGTCATGTTCTCGAGCATCGCCGGCCTGGCCCGGTACGCGGCGACCAGTGCTATCGTTCCGAGTATCATCGTCAGCATATGCCTCTTGATGTAATAGAATTCAGATATGCTCTTCTTTTCAAGCAGGGGCGTCACCACGCCGGTAGAGCTGTAGATCATGATCGTACCGAACACGATCAGCGAAAGCATGGCAAAGAGGAGTGTCTTGTCATAGCTCCGTGCGGCCGGTACCGGAATGCCCTGCAGGTGGCTATGCATGCGCAATCTCAAGGTCCATAACAATCCGTTTGAACTGTCTTCCGCGGTCTTCAAAATCGCGGAACATGTCAAAACTTGCACATGCAGGAGATAGGAGCACAACATCGCCCGCCTGTGCCGTCGCGCGTGCCGCTTCGACGGCATCGCCCAGGTCTTTTGCCGCGATCGTTCTCGTCACATCACCGAGGGCAGCCCGTATCTTGTCCGAAGCCTCCCCGATCAGCACCAGCGCCTTCACCTTTCGTGAGACAGGTTTCCTCAGTTCCGAGAAGTCGCCTGCCTTGTCCCGTCCGCCCGCTATCAGGATGAGGGGTTCGCTGAAGCTCTCAATCGACTTCAGGACAGCACCTACGTTGGTTCCCTTTGAGTCATTGATATACTTCACGCCCTCGAATTCGCGCACCAGTTCAAGCCGGTGCTCGAGCCCCGGGAATTCCCTGAGACAATCCGCGACCGCGCGGACAGGACAACCTGCAAGGAGCGCCATGGCCGAAGCGGCCATGGCATTCTCCAGGTTATGGACCCCTTTGATGCGTATATCAGCGGCGCTGACAAGCGTTACGGCATGTTCTGCACGGAGCAGGGGACTCAATACCATCACCGAGCCGTTCTTCATAAAGAGGCCTTCCACCTCCCGAGCCCTGCTGAAGAAGATGACCCTCGGCCTGCCGCCCTTTCCCTTGATCCGTGTTTCGTAAAGTCTCATGGTTTCCGGATCATCGGCGTTCAGGACAAGAAAATCGGATGGCTGCTGGTTCCGGAAGATCCCTGCTTTTGCCGCGCCGTATTCTTCCATGGAATGATAACGGTCAAGGTGATCGGGGGTAATGTTCAGGATAGCTGCCACATCCGGTCTGAACCTCTCTATTGCCTCAAGCTGAAAGCTCGATATCTCTGCCACGACAGCATCGGGCCATGCGCTCAGACCACTCCCCCTCCCGCCTTCCAGGATGCCGCAGATCTCCTCCGTCAGTGCATTGCCGATATTGCCGCCGAACATGGTCCGGCTCCCGCCCTTCACCAGCATATGATTGAGCAGCGTTGTCGTCGTCGATTTGCCATTGCTGCCGGTCACCGCGAAAAAGGGTATCGTATTTTTCCCCGCAACCTGCAGCCCTTCGCCATGTGTATGCTGCTGTTCGATGATCTGATATGCCAGCTCGAGTTCACCGATGATGCGCTTTCCTTTCGCCCTTGCCTCTGCAAGGGGCCTGATATCCAGCGGGACTCCCGGACTCACCACGATAAGATCAGCCGTATCAAATATCCCGGCCGGATGGCCGCCCAGGCAATACCTCACGGAAGAAGGCAGGTTCATGACCGTATCAGACAGCTCATGTTCGGATTTCCTGTCGGTCACGGTCACACGTGCACCCGTCCGGGCAAGAAGCCGGGCTGCACCGGCACCGCTCCGTGCGAGGCCGACAATCGTCACCTTCTTACCCGTTAGTTCCATCCGCTGCCCGGGTTGCAATGCTCATTTTTTTCGTCTTCTTCGTCTTCACCATCATCTTTGTGCTCTTCTTTGTCCTGGTCTTGCTCTTTGCCTTCACGGTTTTGGCCGGCTGCTTCGGGGACTTCGCCATACACTTCGGGCTTTTTGTCTTTTTCCGCTTTACCGTTGACTTCCTGCTTTCTTCGCTGGAATATGCGGCCTGCCTCAGGTGCTCGGTATCATAATCGGCCCGCGTCAGGTATACCACCGGCTCTTCCTGGTTCTGCATGACCTTCGCACCGTATTCCAAAAGCCCCTCCGTTTCCTGCCAGAGAGCACTTCTGCTCGGTGCGCCAAGGAGTGCAACGATCAGCGCATTGTCCGCCCGCCCGCCGGCACAGACAAAACAATGCCGCGCAGCTTGGGTAAAACCTGTCTTGCCGCCCAGGACTTCCTCATCCGTCCAGAGGAGCTTGTTCGTATTCTTCACGATGACCGTTTTACCCGCTTCCGTGGAAAGCTCGGTCACGCGGGTACCGAGGACCTCCTTCAGGACGGGATGCATGATCGCCTGCCGCATGATCTTCGCAAGATCAAATGCCGTCGTATATTGCCCTCTGCCGGGAAGTCCGTTCGGATTGATGAATCGGGTGTTCGTTGCTCCGATGGCTATGGCCTTTCTGTTCATGTGCTGCACGAACTCATCCTCAGAACCGGAGACTGCTTCTGCAAGGGCAACGGCTGCATCGTTCGCCGATTTCATGAGGGCGGCATACAGGAGCGTTTCGATCGTTACCCTGTCGCCTTCTTTGAACCCAGACCTCGTGGGGGCGACATTTGCCGCTTTACGGCTCACGGTCACAACGTCCATGAGATTGGCATTTTCCACCGTGATCAGTGCTGTCATGAGCTTTGTGGTGCTCGCCGGCATCAGCCTCAGCTCAGGGTTTTTTGCATAGAGTACCCTTCCCGTTGAGGCATCCAGTACCACAGCTGCTCGCGCCTGGATCTCCTCGCCGAAAGCCGTGAGGTGTGAGGCGTGAAACGTGAGGAGAATAAAGCATAGCGCAAGAAGATATCTGCGTGCAGAGATCGGCAGGGATGATGTGCCGGTCTTTAACCCTTCACTCCTTACCGTTGTCGTTTTACGGTCTCTCATAATCACCTCAGTTTGAGCGTTGCCAGGCTGAGCAAGGCAAGCATTATGCCGATGATCCAGAAGCGGACGATCACCTTGGATTCCGGCCACCCCTTCAGTTCGAAATGATGGTGGATCGGCGCCATTTTGAATATTCTCCTGCCGGTGAGTTTGAACGAGGCAACCTGTGCGATGACAGAGAAGGTCTCGATCACGAAAATACCGCCCACGACCGCAAGCACAATCTCGTGCTTGGTTATGACCGCCAGCGTCCCCAGCGAACCGCCGAGACTCAGGGAGCCCACGTCGCCCATAAAGACGTCGGCCGGATAGGCATTGAACCAGAGAAACCCAAGCGCTGCCCCGAGCATCGCGCCGCAAAAGACGGTCAGTTCGCCCGTGCCGGCAAGATAGTAAACGCCGAGGTACTGCGCAAACTTGGCATTTCCTGAAACGTACACGAGGAGCATGTTTGCAAGCGTCGCAATGCCCACGAGGCCGATGGCAAGGCCGTCAATGCCGTCCGTCAGATTCACCGCATTCGACGATCCGACGATGACCAGCACCGAGAAGGGGATATAAAACCACCCGATATCAAAAAACCATTTCTTGAAAAACGGAACGATCAGTTCCGAACGATACGGGTCATTCGGATTCGAATAGAGTACGAGGCCGATGGCAAGCGCTATGCCGATCTGCGCCCCGAACTTATAGCAGGCTGCCAGCCCCTTCGGATTTTTCCTGATCACCTTGAGATAGTCGTCGAGCAGACCGATGCAGCCATACCCTATCAGCGATATGATCATGATCCACATGTACAGGTTTGCGAGATCCCCCCAGCACAGGAGCGTCAAGAGCAGGGAGGCAATGACAATGATCCCCCCCATGGTCGGTGTGCCGGATTTCTTGAGATGGCTCTGGGGACCGTCGTCGCGGATCTGCTGGGTTACGCTGATCTTTTTGAGCCAGCGGATAATCCCGGGCCCTATGACAAGCGAGATCACCATGCCGGTTATGACCGCAAGCGTTGTCCTGAACGTTATATACCGGAATACGTTGACCGGTGAAAAGATATCATGGAAACTATAGAGGATTTTATAGAGCATCGCCGCCCTCTCCGGCAAGGACCTTTTCCATATATATGCCGCGGGAGCCTTTGATGAGTACCGTGTCACCATCCTTCATCATGCCGAAGAGCAGGGACCGAGCCTCGGAAGAACTGCCTGCCCGATACGCCGGACCTGCGAAGCCTGCCGCGGCCCGGTGCATTTCAGGGCCCACGGCTATCAGAACGTCTACCCGGAGCCGGTTCAGTTTCGCCACGAGGTCTGCATGCGCGTCTGCGGCATAGGCGCCGAGTTCGAGCATATCGCCGAGCACGGCAATCGTTCTCCCTTTTCTGAGCCTGGCAAGTTCCCTGAGCGCCCCTTCCATGGACGCCGGGTTCGCATTGTAGACATCGTTGATGATGAGAGCGCCGGAAAGATGCCGTATTTCAAGCCGCAGCGGTACGCCGGTGAATGATTCAAGTCCGCTCCTGATCTCATCAAGGCTCATGCCCAGCTCAGATGCAACCGTTGCTGCAGCAACAGCATTCAGCACATTGAATTGCCCTGATATGCTCAGGCTGATCCGGATGTCTCCCCGGTCAGGGGTAACGAGCAGGAACCGTGAGCCCTGATCACGAAGCATGATCTCCCGCGCCGTGAAATCTGCCCTGTTCTCTATGCCGTATGTTATGACTCTGCCGCGGTAGGCACCGATGCCCTCCATGAGCAGATGATCATCCGCATTGATGCACAGGGTCTTCACATAGGCGAGCACTTCGAGGTCGGTATCGCGCACCGTCTCGATACTGCCGAACCCTTCGAGGTGAGCCTCTCCGACATTCGTTACCACGGCGATATCAGGATGCACGATTTCACAGAGTTCCCTGATATCCCCCCGCGCGTTGGATCCCATTTCGAGGACCATGAAATGCTCATTACCCTGCATGTTCGCCACGCAGAGGGGAAGCCCGATATGGTTATTGAAATTACCGCGCGTTGTAAGCACCGCATGATTCTGAGAGAGGATCGAGGCCACGAGCTCTTTCGTCGTCGTCTTGCCGTTCGTACCGGTGACACCAACCACCGGGATATTTCTTCGCAAGCGACGATGCCGGGCAATGTCATGGAGCGCCGCAAGGGTGTTCTTCACCTGAATGACCATCTTTTCTCCCACGGGTTCCGCAGGCGGGATACTGACGATGGCACCGCATCCGTTCCTCAGGGCATCAGGAACAAAGTCATGCCCGTCGAACCTGGCCCCGCGAAGCGCCACAAAGAGCTCACCCTGTCCTGTCTTCCGTGAATCGATGGAAAACCCGGTAACCGCCTGCCTTTTACCGCAAAGCACCTTTCCCCCTGTTGCCTCTACTATCTCATCGACCGGTATTGTCGTCATTGTCTTGCTGTGGTCCACACCCCGCACCACGAATACGTCTTCAGGTATTCTTTATGTGTTATTGATCAGGTGTCTGATAGACTTTTCCACTACCTCCCTGTCATTGAACGGAAATCTCTTTCCTCCGATTTCCTGATATTCTTCATGCCCTTTGCCCGCAATAAGCACGATGTCGTTCTTCTCGGCCATAAGCACGGCCCGCTTGATGGCCTCTTTCCGGTCAGGTTCTGTCAGGTAATTCCTCCGCGCAGCGCCTGTCTCGATCTCCCGGATGATCTCATCCGGGTTCTCTGATCGGGGATTGTCCGATGTGATGATCACAAAGTCGCTGAGCCGCGTTGCGATAGCTCCCATCCGTGGCCTCTTGCCCCTGTCGCGGTCTCCACCGCATCCAAAAACGGTAATGATCTTTCCTTTTGTCAGGCCCCGTGCCGTATAGATAAGGCGCTCGAGCGCATCTTCGGTATGGGCATAGTCAATGATCGCAAGGAACTTCTGCCCTGCATCGACCTTTTCGAACCGGCCCCTGATCTCCGGTGACCTCCTGATCCCTTCCATGATCACATTCCAGGGAACCCCGACAGCCGCAGCCGCCCCGGCTGCGGCAAGGATATTGTAGACATTCGGCAGGCCAACGAGAGGTGAGGCTGCGTCATAGGTCCTGCCGCGGGTGCTGATCCTGAACTTCAGGCCGTCAAAAGAGGTATTGATCTCTGATGCCAGAAGGTCCGCACCTGACTCGAGGCCGTACGTATAGACATTTACCGATATGCTCTCGGCAAGCTTTCTTCCCCATGGGTCGTCATGATTCACTACCGCTGTTGCATTTCTTTCCAGAAGTTCGGAAAAAAACCGCTGCTTTGAGAGGAAGTAATTGTCCATCGTGCCATGGAAATCGAGGTGGTCACGCGTGAGGTTCGTGAATATCCCCACCCTGAAGACGGTGCCTTCTACCCGCTTCTGGCTGAGGGCATGGGAAGAGACCTCGGTAACCACGTGACTGCACCCCGCAGCCAGCATGTCGTGGAGCAGTTTCTGGAACTCAAGCGACTCGGGGGTCGTATGGGTAGCCTGATATGCGGCGTCGCCGATCATATACTGGATTGTCCCGATCAGACCGACTTTTTTCCCCCATGCTTCCAGAATCTCCTTGAGAATATAGGTAGTCGTGGTTTTGCCGTTTGTACCGGTCACCCCTATGACGGTCATGCTGCGCGAAGGGGCGTGATACCATACCTGAGATGTCAGGCTCAGGGCTTTTCTGCTGTCACGGACCCTGATGAACGAGGCTGTCGGTGCAAGATCGTCAACGCCATCCAGTTCCTCTTCATGGATCACCGCAAGGGCTCCGTTGTTCAGTGCACTTCTGATGAATCGGTGGCCATCTGATGTTTCACCCTTAAGCGCGACAAAAAGCTGCCCCGGCTGAACCTTCCGGGAATCATAGGAAATACCGCTAACCTGCAGCTCTCCGCTGCCGGTCATTCCGATGACCTCGACCCCCGCTAACAGCTCCTTTATCTTCATATGGCGTTCTTTGCCTCTACCTTCTCTCGTTTGTCTTTCGTCATATCCGCGCCTCCGCGTTTACGCACTTACCTTTTTTGTCTTTTACCTGCTGTTATTACCTCGACACCAGAAGCAGGTTCTTTACCGGGCTGTCATCCATCGGGATATCAAGATACGACAGTGCCTGGTCAGCAACGCTCTTGAAGACCGGTGCGGCAACCACTCCTCCGTAGATCTGCCCTTTCGGCTCATAGACGACTACGATCATGGCCAGTCTCGGCTTGTCGGCCGGTACAAATCCGACAAAAGAACTGATAAACCGGTCCCGTGAATATCGCCGGGTCTTCGGATCGATCAGCTGCGCGGTGCCTGTCTTGCCCGCGACCTTATTGCCCTGTACAGCAGCTCCCGTGGCGGTACCACCCTCTTCCACGACCAACTTCAGGATATCCCGCATGGCATAGGCGGTCCTTTCGGACAATATCCTCTGCTTCTCTTCCTGGTGAGCAGAAAATACTGTCTGACCGTCAGGTGTCCGTATCTCGGCCACGATATGGGGCCGCACAAGATATCCGCCGTTCGCTATCGCGGCATATGCCCGCAGGACCTGAAGCGGCGTAACAGCAACCTCTTGGCCTATCGGGATCGCGCCGAGAGATGTTGCTGACCATTTCTCGGGCCTGCGTATCCATCCTGACACTTCACCGGGAAGATCGATAGCTGTTTTTTCGCCGAATCCGAAACGCTTTGTATAGTTATAAATACGGTCTTTGCCGAGCCGCATGCCGATCATGATCGACCCTACGTTCGACGACTTCTGGATCACCTCTTCAAAGGTGAGTACGCCGTGCTTATGCGCATCGCGCACATTCTTGCCGCCGACCTCTATGCTTCCCTTACTGCAATCAAAGGTCTGGGATGCAGGGAAGAGCCTCTCCTCGAGCGCGGCTGAACCGACAACGATCTTGAAGGTCGAACCGGGTTCATACACATCGGTGATCGACCGGTTGCGCACCTCATGTCTGTCCGCTCCGGAGATATTGTTCAGGTCATAGGTCGGCCTGTTCGCCAGGGCGAGGATCTCTCCGCTAAAAGGGTCCATCATGATGGCGGTCACCGCAACCGAACGCCATGCTGCCATCGCCTTTTCGAGTTCCTTTTCCACAATGTACTGCAGCCCTTCATCAATCGTAAGGATGATATCGTTGCCCTTTGCCTCCATGGTCATACCGGTCGAAAGAACTCTGCCGCTTGCATCACGTGCGACCTGCACCTTGCCGCCGGTGGTTCTCAGGTATTTGTCATATTGAAGCTCAATGCCCTCAAGCGGCTGGTTCTCTGAGCCGACGGCGCCGACAATATGCGACGCGAGGGTGCTCTTCGGATAGAAACGTTTTGCTTCGGTCACGAAACCGCATCCCGTGACGTTGAGCTTCCTGATCCTGTCTGCAGTCGCAAGCGAAAGTTTTCGGTCGACCCAGACAAACCGCCGGTCCTGCGAGAGCTTTGCCGTGATGGCCTTCGGCTCGGTGTTCAGAATCGAAGAGAGTTTTCGAATGGTAGCAGTACTCGCATGGGCCTCCCCGGGATCGCAATACAGGGATTCCAGATCGAGATTGATCGCCAGATCCCTGCCCCTCCGGTCGTAGATATTGCCGCGTCTGGTTTGTATATCTTCTGTCTTGATCTGCTGGGACTTGGCCTTCTCGGAGTAGAACCTGTTCTTGAGGACCATGATGTCCGCAAGCCTGAAGAAAACGACAACAAAGCTGAAGATGATAATGGTATTGAGAATTACGGTCCTTTTTCGGTTTGTGCCGTCACCGCTCTTGATCAGTCCGGGGAGACTCAACGCTGCTCCGCCGGCTGGTACGATGCCCGGTATACCTCGGGACCCTTCGTCCTCTGAACATGGATCACCTTGACCCTGTCAGGGAAAACATATCCACCGCTCACCAGTTTTCGTCCGCCCTGCGCATATCCCTGCCGCGGAAATTCCACATTCGAAAGCGCCATGAGTCGGGAACGCTCGGCGAGTAGAGACTTCATTTCCTTGACCTCGGTTGTCCTTTTGTCTTCGAGCTCGCGCACCGTGTATGCTGCAGAGGTAACACTGGAGCGGAGCCACACCATACTAAAGAGACTGAAAAGGAGGAGTACCATGCATAGCGGTTTGAATACCAGGGAAAATGTGCTGCTCTTTCTCATCCTTCTCATGTTTTTTCCGCTCCTCTCAGTTTTGCGCTCCGCGAGGACGGGTTATTCCTCATCTCTTCGCGTGAAGCGACAATGGGTTTCTTTGTGAGCTGTATGACCTTCCCTGCCTTTGCGTTGTCCCGGATGAAGTTCTTCACGATCCTGTCTTCCAGTGA
>Ga0316627_100000226_pt1 | contig 13682 bp, 10 predicted proteins | sample OWC_Aug_M2_C1_D1_FD_207653 | JGI IMG/M metagenome (GOLD analysis project Ga0316627, IMG submission 207653) | Wetland soil microbial communities from Old Woman Creek delta, Ohio, United States - OWC_Aug_M2_C1_D1_C | ecosystem: Environmental > Terrestrial > Soil > Wetlands | place: USA: Ohio...
AAGGTCGTGGCCGTGCCAAAGTCCACCACGATGCACGGGCCCCCATACAGCTCGAACGCCGCCACGGCGTTCACGATCCGGTCCGCCCCGACCTCGCGCGGCGCCTCGTAGAGGATCGGCATCCCGCTCTTCAGGCCGGGGCCGACCACCATCGCCTCCACGCCGAAGAACTGCCGGCTCATCTCCTCCAGCGGCCCCTGGACCGTGGGAACCACGGTGGACAGGATCACGGCGTTGATGGCGCGAAAGTCCAGGCCGGCGAAGTCGAAGAGGCTCTTGATGAAGATCCCGTACTCGTCGCTCGTTCCGGCGCGGCGAGTGGAAAGCCGCCAGTGTGCCGTCAGCTCCGAACCGTCGAAGACACCCACCACCGTATTCGTGTTGCCGACGTCGAGGGCTAGCAGCATGGCAGCTCCTGCTGGTAAATAGCGGTCAGCGGTCAGAAGTCAGAAGTCCAGAACGTGTGGCGCGTTGAGCATGGAACGTTCGACGATGGTGCGCTCAGTTGGCTGCGAAAAGCTTCTTCCCGACCAGGCCGCTCAAAACGGTCCAGATGCAAGGCGGCAAGCCGGGTACCCATCCGCAAGGATGGGTGCAGGTGCGAGGCGTACTGGAACGTACGCCGCAGCGCCGCGCGAGCGCGCCAACGCAGCAGATGGGCCGTTTTCAGCGGCCTGTCACCGGATGGAGACATCGTCGGCAAGGACCCGACGAACGGCGCCGGTCTCGTCCCGCACAAGCAGGGCCCCATCCGTGTCCAGGTCCAGGGCGATCCCCTGCCACCGCTGGTCATCCGCCAGGACGGTGACCGGACGTCCAAGCGTCGCGGTTCGCCAGCGCGCTTGCTGGAGGATCGAATCCGTCCCCTTGTGGCAGAAGACCTCATACCACCGATCCATGGCGTTGTACAGGGCGGCGGCCATCTCTCCCCGATCCACCGGGCGGCCGGCTGCCAGTTCGATCGAGGTTGCCGCATCCTTGACGTCTGCAGGAAAATCCGTCGCGCGGTGCCGGACATTGATCCCGACCCCGATCGCGACCTGGCCGATCTGCTGCCCGATGGTTGCCATCTCGGTCAGGATGCCGGCCGTTTTGCGCCCGTCGCACAGGACGTCGTTGGGCCACTTCAGGGTCGGCGCCACCTGCCCCACGCCTTCGATGGCCTCGGCCGTGGCGAGGCCGGCCATCAGCGTGAGGAGCGGTGCCAGGAGGGGCGGCACCGAGGGACGCAAGAGAATGGACGTGTAAATGCCAAGACCTGGCAGCGAAGCCCAACTGCGCCCGAGCCGTCCGCGGCCGTCCGTTTGCTGATCCGCCAGGATCGCCAGACCTTCCGGCTCTCCCGCGCGCCCGGCCGCCATCGCCGCATCGTTCGTCGACCCGATCTCGGCCACGACCCGCAGCCGCCGGCCGATGACCCGGCCCGTCAGCAGCGACTGAATCTTTTCGGGAGTGATATCTGCAGGAATGGGCATGGTTGAGACCAACAGCGATCAGCGTTCAGCGGTCAGCGTTCAGTCAAGAACAACGACATTCAATCCGAACGCTGAGTGCTGATCGCTGATCGCTTCACTTTCCCAAATGCTCCTCAATGTGCGCCAGCGTCGCCGCGAGCTTGGCGTGCTGATCTGCCAGTTCCGCCTGGGTGGCTCGTTGCTGGCTCACCACCTCTGCCGGCGCCTTGCCGACAAACTCCTCGTTGCCCAGTTTCTTGGCGATCCGTTCCAGCGTCGCCGCGGTCTTGGCCAATTCCTTCTGCAACCGCTGCCGCTCGGCGCCAAAGTCGATGACCTCCGCAAGGGGTACGTGCACCTCGAACCCCCGGACCACGACGGTGGCCGCCAGCGGCGGCTTCGCCAGACCCTGCCCAAACTCAAGGCTGGACAGTCGCGCCAGATTCACCAGATACTCCCGGCAGGACGCCAGCGTAGCGTCCTGGTCGACGCTGGCGGTGTTCACGACCAATGGGACCCGCTGCGCGGGCGAGATGTTGTACCCCGAGCGGATATTCCGCACCTCGCGTGTGATCTCCATGAGCGTTTCCATGCTGTCCACGGATCGCGGGAAGTCCAGGGCCGGGTCGGCCTGCGGCCACGGCGCCGTCATCACGCTGGGTCCGTCGTGCGGGAGCTGCTGCCAGATCTCCTCCGTCAGGAACGGCATGATCGGATGGAGCAGACGCATTGCGTGCTCCAGCGCCCGCGCCAGCAGGATCCGCCCGGTCCGCTTCCGCTCCTCCGGATCGGGCCCCGCCAACCGGTTCTTGACGATCTCCAGGTACCAGTCGCAGTACTCGTGCCACAGGAACTGGTAGAGGAGCGACGCCGCGTCGTTGAAGCGGTAGCTCTGAAACGCCTCCGTCACGCCCCGGGTGACGGCATTCAGCCGGCTCAGGATCCACTCATCGGCCACCGTGAGCGGCAGGTCGGCGAGTCGCACCGCCCGCGCCTCGTCGGTCAGATGCGGCGCCGCGAACCGGTAAGCGTTCCAGATCTTGTTGCAGAAGTGGCGGTAGCCCTCGATACGTTTGACCGAGAGCTTGACGTCGCTCCCCTGGCCCGCCAGCGCGGCCAGCGTGAAGCGCAGCGCGTCGGCGCCGAACCGGGGAAAGCCGTCCGGGTACTGCCGCGTGATGCTGTCCAGGGCCGCGGGCGGCGCCCCTCCCGCCTTGGCGCCGGCCAGGAGGTCGTCCAACGTCGCCCCGTTGACCACGTGCAGGGGGTCGATGACGTTCCCCCGGGTCTTGGACATTTTCTCGCCCTGCTCGTCCCGGATCAAGCCGTGGATTACCACATCCCGGAAGGGCACGTCCCCCATGAAGCGCAGCCCCAGCATGATCATCCGGGCTACCCAGAAGAATAGGATGTCGAACCCGGTGACGAGGCATGCCGTCGGATAGTACGCGCCCAGCGCCTTGGTTTTCTCGGGCCAGCCGAGCGTCGAGAAGGGCCAGAGGCCGGAGCTGAACCAGGTGTCCAGCACATCCGTCTCCTGGCGCAGTCCCCCGCCACAGCGCGGACAGCCCGTCGGCGTCGTCCGGGAGACCACCGTCTCGCCGCAGGGATCGCAGTACCACGCCGGGATCCGGTGACCCCACCAGATCTGCCGCGAGATGCACCAGTCCCGGATGTTCCGCATCCACTCGAAATAGGTCTTCTCCCACTGGCTGGGGATGATTCGGATCTTGCCCGTCTCGACCGCCCGGATGGCGGGCTCGGCCAGGGGCGCCATCTTGACGAACCACTGGCGAGACAGGGACGGCTCGACCACCGTCTGGCAGCGGTAGCAGTGCCCGACCGCGTGACGATGATCCTCGACCTTCACCAGGAACCCTTCGCGCTCGAGTTGCTGGACCAGGCCCTTGCGGCTGGCGAATCGGTCCTGTCCCGCGTAGGGACCGGCGTTCTCGTTCATCCGGCCATCATCGGCGATGACCTTGATCTGTGGGAGATCGTGGCGCAGGCCGCACTCGAAGTCCTTGGGATCGTGCGCCGGGGTCACCTTGACGAAGCCGGTCCCGAACTCGCGGTCCACGTACGTATCGGCGATGATCGGGATTTCCCGACCCATCACGGGCAACAACACCCGCCGGCCCTGCAGCCCTGCCAGGCGCTCGTCCTCGGGATGGATCGCCACCGCCGTGTCGCCCAGCATCGTCTCCGGCCGCGTCGTCGCCACCACCACCTCGCCCGTGCCGTCGGCAAGTGGGTACCGGAGGTGCCACAGCTTCCCGTCCCGCTCCTGGTACTCCACCTCCAGATCCGAGAGCGCCGTCTGGCAGCGGGGGCACCAGTTGATGATATAGTTCCCGCGGTAGATCAACCCCGCCTCGTAGAGCTGGCAGAAGACCTCCTTCACCGCCTCCGACAGCCCGGGGTCCAGCGTGAATCGCTCGCGGGCCCAGTCGCAGGACGCGCCCAGCGTCCGGAGCTGGCGGATGATGGTCCCGCCCGACTCGCGCTTCCACTTCCAGACCCGCTCCACGAATGCCTCGCGGCCAAGCTGGTCCCGCGAAAGCCCCTCTTGCCGGAGCTGCCGCTCCACCACGTTCTGCGTGGCAATGCCGGCATGATCCGTGCCCGGCATCCAGAGGGTGTTGTCCCCGCACATCCGATGCCACCGGATCAGAATATCCTGCAGCGTGTTGTTCAGGGCGTGCCCCATGTGGAGCGAGCCCGTCACGTTCGGTGGCGGGATGACGATACAATACGGGGGGGCCGTGGAGGTTTCGTCGGCGTGGAAGAGATTCCGCTCTTCCCAGGCGCGGTACCAGCGCGCCTCCACCCCCTCGGGATCGTACCCCTGCTTGCCTTGCCCGCCGGCCTCGGGCGGGGCCGACGGCTGGGAGGCCACGGAATCGTTGGGTGCGGTCATCACGGGCTCCACAAATGAGATGGGGACGCCGGCCCGACAGGGCACAGCATCCCCAAAGGATTTCCCGTCGCGTTCAGGAGGACTTCTCTTCCTCCGCCAGGCAGCGGATCCGTTCGATCTCCTTCGCGATCAGGATCTCGGCGAGATCGGGCACCACTTCCCAGACGATCTTCTCGAACCGGTCGAGGAGCTTCTCGCTGAGTTCCCGGCGTAGGTCGTGCGCCACCCGCTCCGTAACCGCCTCTCGCATCGCCGCCATGTCCGTCGCCGCCACGCCAAGCGGCAGCGTCTGCGGGAGCTCGGGGGCCGTCGGGGTGAGCGCAGCGGGAACCATGTCCTCGGCGACGGCGGCGGCGTCCGGAGACGCCGGCATCGCGGCGGCGGATTCCGCCGCCTCCAGAAGACTGAGCGGTCGCTCCTCCTCCAGGATCGAGGGTGCGATCTCCGCAGACGCGGCCGGGGCAGCAGCCTCGTAGATCATGGGCGCTTCCGGCTGAACCGGGAACTCTTCCAGGATCGGGCCAGGGGCCTGATCGCCTGGCGTGACACCGATCGGCGCGTGCGGACCTTGCTCGGTCAGTGACGGCGGGAGCGCTGCGGAAAGCATGGCCAGATCGATCTGGGGAAGGTCCACGATCGTCACGTCCGCGGCGGCGGCCGCCGGTGACGCCAGGACCTCCTCGACCGCGAGCGCCGGCGGCTCCCCCATGCCCGCTTCGACCATGGGCAACGGCGGGGCCTCCGTGTCGGTCAACTCGAAGACGGGTTCCGCCCCGACCGTCTCCGTCGCCGGGATCTCGAGCCGAGGAGCGGCGGCCGGCACGGGGGGCCCGGTCGTCAGCAGGTCGTCCAACGACAAGCTGTCAGGCAAGGGAAGCGTCTCCGCATCCGCCGACAGGGGCGCCAACTGAGACTCGTCGAGGGCGACGGGTTCCAGGTCGAGCGGCCCCAGATCCACGGAGAGGGCCACAGGCGGCGCGGGCGGCGGCGGTTGACGTACGATCGAGTCCGCAGGGACCGGCGGGACCGAGGAGATCTTCAGGGTGTCCGCATCGAGCGATGGTTTGGGCACGGCGGCGGCCGCCGCCGTTTCCAACGATCGCGCGAACAAGAGCTGCTTCACCTTGCCGACGAGCACCTGCGACTCGAACGGCTTGGTGACAAAGTCGCTCGCGCCGGCCTGGCTGCCGCGTTGCTGATCGAACGATTCGAAGGTGCCGGCCAATAGAATGATGGGCACCGACCGCAACGCCGGCTCGGACCGCAACGCGGCGCACACGTCGTAGCCGTTCATGTCCGGCATGACGAGATCCAACAAGATCAGATCGGGCCGCATCTCCTTCGCTTTGCGGATGGCCTCGTCGCCGTTCCGAGCCTGCGTGAGGACGAAGGCCTCCTTGCTAAAGGTCAACTCCACCACCTTCTGGATCGTCACACTGTCATCCGCAACCAGGATTCGAGCGCCCATCGGTTCCTCCTGGGGCCACAGGCCAAGCCCACCCACCGGAAACCGCGCCTCTTCTCTCATCCAGCGGGACGCCACCCGCTGCCCTCATCCAATCCGGACGCGCGGGCTACGCCAGTAACGTGATCGCTTCCTGCGTCGTCAACACCTTCGTCAAATCAAGCCACACCACGGGTCGACCGGCGGCGTTGGCGACCCCGCGGATGTACTCCGCGCGAATCCCGAAGACGCGAGGCGGGGGGCTCAACACCCCGTCCGGTGGAAGGGGAAGCACGCGCAGGACCTGGTCAACCACCAACCCCACCACCGGATCAGGACCGACCCCTTTGAGCACCAGGACCGCCGGGTGCGCCGGCTTGGGTTCCGCCACGCCGAATCGTTTTCGCAGGTCTACGACCGCGAGGTACCGTCCCCGATACTCCACCACGCCTTCCACGTGCGCCGGGCGTCGCGGCGTCTTGGCGGGCTCGCGATACTCGATGATCTGATCGACTCGGTCCAGCTCCGCCGCGAACGACTTGCCCGCCAACTGGAACAGAACGACCGGAGTTCCTCCGGTCGAGGTGCCGGTCTTGGCGTTGCGCGGCTCCTCTGTCCTCATACCCGCCTCGGCGCGCCCCGCCACGTCACCGGTCAGTTCTCGGCGAATTGGGCAACCTCTGCCATCCCGCCCAGCCCGTCCTCGCTGAGCAAGATCACCACCTGGCTCTCTCGACTGAAAAGCCCCCGAAACAGCTCCGGGCTCAGGAGCGAGGCCTGCGTCGGCATGGCGCCGACTTGCTGGGGGTTGACGTCCACCACCCCGAGCACTTCGTCCACCAGCAGGCCCAATGGCCGCCCCTGCCCCTGGACCAGCAGCACCCGGGCGGTGGGCAATACTCTCTCGGCGGACATCCCGAACAGTTCGCTCATGCGAATCAGGGGAAGTCGCCGTCCGCGATACGCCAGCGCGGTGCAGATCTGATACGAGGGCGTTGGGAGTTCGGTGACGCCGTCGGGGGACAAGACCTCCCAGAGACCGCGGAGACCAAGGCCGCAGAGACACTCCCCCACGCGGAACAGCAGCACCTGCTCCTGGGCGACCGCCCGCTCTGCCCGGCCGCGCCACGGGCGTTTCGCCAGCGTGCGTCCCTCCAACGCGACTCCTTTCCACCCAGCACCGCACCCCCGCAGAGGCGAGGTGACAATAACCACCACCTCCGGCCTTGTCAAGCCATTTCCCTCCCGAAGGATCTAAATGAATCGCCGTAACTCCTCACCAAAAGCGGCAGTACGGCTTCCAGCGCCGAACGCGCCATGGCGTCAGATCGCACAGGCAGACCGCCGATCACCTCCGCGCTTCCCCACGCGACGCGCTCGCCGGACAGGTGCGTTGCGCCACGACTGGCGGCCGCCACGAGAGGACGACGCCTCTCGACCGGGGCGCCCCGTCGCCAACTGCCTCGCCCCCACGCGCCGTGCGGCTAGCGGATGGCCCCCATGGTCAGGCCCCGCACGATGTATTTCTGGACGAAGAGACTGAGGATGAGCTGCGGCACGACGGCCACCAGCGAGGCGGCCGCCATCTGTCCCCAGAGGACCTGTTCGTAGGAGATGAACTGGATGGCCCCGACCGTCACGGGAAAGGTTTGCCGTCCCGCCAGCATCAGGGGGTAGTTGAAGGCATTCCAGCTGAACATGAAACCCAGGATGAGGGTGACGGCAATCCCCGGGAGGCTGAGCGGCAGGATCACATGGGTCAGGACTCCCCACCAGGAGCAGCCGTCGATCTTGGCAGCCTCCTCGACTTCCAGCGGGATCTCCATGAAGAAGCTGCGCAGCATCCAGATCGTGAACGGCAGTGTGATGATCTGGTAGGCGAGAATGAGGCCGTGGTAGGTGTTATAGAGGCCGGTGCGCTGGAAGAGTATGTAGAGCGGGATCAGAAACGCGATGAAGGGGGCGAAGCGAAAGCTCATGAACAGGAACGCCAGCTGCTCCTTGAAGCGGAAGCGGTAACGCGCCAAGGCAAACGAGGCCGGAACGCCTGCCAGGAAGGAGAGCAGGACCGCGCCGCCCGAGATGATGATGCTATTCAGAAAGAAGAGTGGAAAGTCGGGGCGGGCCGAGGCGTAGGCCCCCCGCTGGCGTCCGATGAAGATCCCCGCATAGTTGTCCAGGGTCGGCTCGAAAAAGACCTTCGGCGGCGCCGCGATCACGTCCAGCGGCTGCTTGAGCGAGGTGAGCAGGATCCAGAAGAATGGAAACACCGTCCACACGACGAGGGCCAGGACCGCAGCCGTGAGCACACCTACTCGCACGAGCCGCACGAGGGGTCGGGGAGAGACGAGGCGGACTCCGGATGCGGCGCTCATAGCTCCGTCTTCTCCGCGGACCGGCGCCAGTAGTTCATCAGCAGGTAACTGGCGACGAAGACCATGGCCAGGAGGACCATCGCGTACGCCATGCCCATGCCCATCTGGTACCACTGGAAGGCGTAGAAGAACGCCCGCATGTGGAGATTCATGGTGGCGTCCGCCGGTCCCCCCACCGTGGTGGCATAGATGACGTCGAAGATCCGCAGCGAATCCATGACCCGGAAAGTCGTAGCCAGGATGATGAACGGCTTGAGCAGCGGCAGCGTGATGTACCGGAAGACGTCCCAGCCGCCCGCCCCATCCACCACCGCCGCCTCATAGGGTTCGAAGGGGAGCGACTGCAGTCCCCCCAGGAGGATCAGCGCAACGAAGGGGAGGTTTCCCCAGGTGTCGATGATCAGGACCGACACCATGGCGGTGTTGATCGACCCAAGCCAGTTGACAGGCGGAATGCCCGCCAGGCTCAGCAGGTAGTTCAGGATTCCGGCCTTGGTGGAAGCCATCATCACCTTCCACATCAGCGCCGTGATGACCGGCGGCATCATCAGGGGCATGAGCATCATGGCCCGCAAAACGCCGCGGCCGACGATCCGCCCGTGCAGCAACAGGGCCACGCTGACGCCCAGGACGACCTGGATCACCACCGCGATCCCCGTGTAGAGCAGGGTGAATTGGACCGAATAGGCGAAGAGGGGGTCGCCGGGCATCTTGAGGTAATTGCCCAGTCCGATGAACTTGAACAGGTGGGGATACTGGAGGAAGTAGCTGGTGAGGCTGTAGTACACCCCCAGCAGGAATGGGTACAGCATGCCGAGCAAGAGGAGGAGACCGGGCAGCATCAAGAGGTACGGTAAGATCGGCGTCCGCCGGTGTCCGCGGACGGCTGCCGCATGGCTCAACATTGCGTGATCCATCCCCCGCACGGAGCGGCAGGGCCCGCCCCCAAAACGGAACGGGGCGCGGGCCCTGCAGGCCTCCCGTTAGGAGCCGTTACGAAATAACCTATACATCTCTTTCTATTTCGTTACGGCTCCTTATGCCGTTTCGGAATGTCTCCGCTCAACCTATTCTTGAACAACGGCTTACTTCCGCAAGCCGATCTCCGTGAAGATCTTGTTCACCTCGTCAGTGGCACGCTGCATGGCTTGCTCGGGGGTCAACCGCTTGAAATACATCTCGTGCAGGGCGCGCGCCCAGGTATCCCCCAGCCGGGGTCGTTCCGGTTCGGGCACCCAGGCAACGCGGGCGGTCTTGAGATTCTCCTGTACGGTCTTCAGGTAGCCGCCGTTCCCCCAACCGCCCATGACCTTCTGGGTCCGAGAGTCGTTCATCACCGAGAGGCGCGTCGGATTGTAATTCTTGTACTCCACCGTGGCGTTGAGCAGCGTCCGCGGCGACGTGGCCCACTGGATGAACAGCCAGGCCGCTTCCTTATTCTTGGTCGCCTTGCTCATGCCCAGCGCCCAGGTGAACAAACCGGAATAGGTGGTCCCGCCGGGCCCCGCCGGTAGCAAGGCGTACCCCACCTTCCCGGCCACCTTCGACTTCTTGGGATCTTCGTAGGTCGCGGCAAAGAAGTCGCAGTCAGGGTACATGCCAGCCTGGCCGGCGGCGAAGGTCTCCATCCCTTCATACCAGGTCATGTTCGCCCAGTTCGCGGGCCCGCTCTCGCGGAGCATGTCGGTCCAGATCTGGCTGAACTTGACCACCCGCGGATCGGTGAACTGGGCATTCATCTTCTCGTCCAGTTCGGCCCACTTCCCATCGGTGTACGACTTGACGCCGCTCAGGTAACCCGTGGCGATCGTCGGAAAATTCGCCGTACCCCGGGCCACCACACCGTCGATTCCTGCCTTCTGCTTCACCTGCCGCGCCGCCTCGGCCATCTCCTCGTAGGTCCGGGGCACCTTGATGTTGTGCTGGTCGAAGATGTCTTTCCGATATGCCAGGATGTAACTCTCGGACATCACCGGGATCGACCAGAGCGGGCCTTCCCCCATTCCACCGGCGAACTTCCCGTTCCAGCGGTTGGCCGCGATCAAGCCGGGGAAGAAATCGTCCAGCTTAAACCACGCCGGATCGGTGAGCTTCGGGTTCTTGAGGAAGTCGTCCAGCGGCATCATCCAGCCTGGCGGCACGTACCCCCAGTTTCGCATGGCCCCGGCCATGATCACGGTGAACTCTCCGCGCTGCTGCGACAGGTCCGCGGTCAGCTTGGCCCCGTACTCGTTCTCCGGCAGGATGAGGTAATCGACCTTGATGCCGGTGAGAGCCTCGAACTCCCCGATCAGGGGCAGGAGTGACTCGGTGTACTGATGTTTGTTCAAACCGATCGTGAGCTTCTGCCCCTCGAACTGCCGCCAGTTGATCTTGGCCTGGCGGAAGTAGGCCAGCGAGGACTCGCCGGCGGCGGCTTCCGCCACGCCACCCAGGATCCAGCCGGCCACAACCAGAACCGCGCCGATCGCCAACCAACGTGTCGCGCCCATCCAATGCCTCATCGTCGTATCCTCCTCCCAGGGATCCACCCTGCACTCACCGCACCGATACCCACGCGGATCTCCCACCTCCCTTCCGAACGGAGAACGTGCGAACGGGCGCGCCCATACCGTCGGTCGGCGCCCCGCTGCCTATTGCTTCAGGCGTCCCGCCATGGAGGGACACACCATCGGGTGGGACGGGGGGTCGTCGGCGAGCAGCGAGTCGTGTTCGCGATTGAAGCATCCCGGACGCACCGCCGCGATAGAGCATCCCAACGACGCCGCTGTGCGTGGTTCTATTATCGCAGATGGGAGGGCGAGTCAATCACAAAGAGGGACACAACCGTCAGAGAAAACGCCCGGAGGAGATCCTCATCCTCCGGGCATCGGGTGACCTGCCACCGTCGGCGCGTCGCTACCAGATCTTCGATTCGACGCTCCCCTGCCCCTTCACCAGGATGTCCACCACCGCCCGGTCGAAATAGTCCGTTTCCGCCAGCACTGCGGGGTCGATGTTCTTCTCGTAGTACTTCCGCCCCTCGGCCAACTCGCGCTCCAGCACCTCGAACAGCGCGTCGTTCTTGATCGCCTCGATGATCCGCTCCCGATGGTACAGCACGATCTCGCTGACGATGATGCGAGCCAGGCGCTGCGCGCGTTCGTGCGGGTCCTTCCGGTTCGTCGCCATGGGTACCCTTCCCGTCGGGGGTGGCTAAGCCGTTGGCAAAGAATAACGTGACCGGAGAAATTCTGGAAACGGCATCAGGAGCCGTAACGACATTCCAAACAAATGGCCACGTAATTTCGTCACGGCTCCTAAACGCCAAACAGAGGAAGCTGCGCCACATCCTGCATGGGGAACGGCACGGGATACTGCATGGTGAAGCAGGCGTGGCAGAACCCGGTGTCCTTCCCCGCGGCCTTCAGGAGCCCCTCCATGCTGAGATAGCCCAGGCTATCCGCCCGGATGTAGGTGCAGATCTCGTCCACGGAGTGGCTGGAGGCGATCAACTCCTTCCGCGTCGGCGTGTCGATTCCGTAGTAGCACGGCGACACCGTCGGCGGCGCGCTGATCCGCATGTGGACCTCCCGCGCCCCGGCCGATCGGACCATGTTCACGATCTTCCGGCTGGTGGTGCCCCGGACGATGGAGTCGTCCACCACCACCACTCGCTTGCCCTCCAAGATCTCTCGCACGGGATTCAGCTTGATCTTGACGCCGAAGTGCCGAATGTTCTGTTTGGGCTCGATGAACGTCCGGCCCACGTAATGGTTTCGGATCAGCCCATGATCGAACGGCAGCCCGGACCGTTCGGCAAATCCCAAGGCCGCCGGCACGCCGGAATCCGGCACGGGGATCACGAGATCCGCGTCCGCCGGCGCCTCTTCGGCGAGCTGCCGCCCCAGGGCCTTGCGAACGCCGGCAACACTCTGGCCGAAGAGAATGCTGTCCGGGCGAGCGAAGTAGATGTACTCGAAGATGCACTGCGCCGGCAGGGCAGGCGGCAGCGGGTAGTAGGACTTCATCCCGTGCGGCGTGATGTGCAGGAACTCCCCCGGCTCCAGGTCGCGCACGAACGTCGCGTCGATGAGATCGAAGGCGCACGACTCCGAGGCCAGGACCCACGCGTCCCCGAGCTTGCCCAGCGAAAGCGGCCGGAGCCCGTGCGGATCCCGAATCCCCAGCAGTTCCCTTTCGTTCATCAACACCAGGGAATAGGCGCCGGACAGCCGGCTCAGCGCCTCGGCCGTCGCCTCGACCAGATCGTCACTCTTGGAGCGGGCCACCAGGTGCACGATGACTTCGCTGTCGGTGCTGGAGCTGAAGATGGAGCCGTGCGCCTCCAGCTCCGCCCGCACGATCTGGGCGTTGACCAGGTTCCCGTTGTGCGCCAGCGCGACCATGCCGTGGCGACACGTCGCGACGATCGGCTGGGCATTCTTGAGCTGCGAGCTGCCCGTGGTGGAGTATCGCACGTGGCCGATCGCGAGCGACCCCTTCAGCCGTTTGAGACGCGCCTCGGTAAACACATCGGCGACCAACCCCATCGCCTTCTCCGGATGAAGCGTCTCCCCATCCGACGCCACGATGCCGGCGCTTTCCTGCCCGCGGTGCTGGAGCGCGTACAGCCCGAGGTAGGTCAGGTTGGGCGCTTCCGCGCTCCCCAGGATCCCGAAGACGCCGCAGGCGTCCTTGAATCTATCCAGCATGGCCCTCTCCCCTTGCCGTGCGGGCGGCCAATGTCAGCCTCGCGACTGCGCGCAGCCCGACACGCCTTCGGGCCTACAGGATTCGCTTGATGCCCTGGATGGCCTGGCGCGTCCGGTGTTCGTTCTCCACCAAGGCGAACCGCACGTACTCGTCCCCGTATTGCCCGAAACCGATCCCCGGCGACACCGCCACGCGGGCTTTGTCCAGGAGGTACTTGCTGAACTCCAGGGATCCCATGGCCCGGTGCTGGTCCGGAATCCGGGCCCACACGAACATCGTGCCGCGCGGCTTGTCGACCTTCCAGCCGACCCGACTGAGCCCGTCGCAGAGCACGTCCCGTCGCGACCGGTAGGTCCCGACGATGTCCTGCACGCAATCCTGCGGCCCGTTCAGGGCGATGATCGAGGCGATCTGGACCGGCTGGAACATCCCGTAATCCAGGTAGCTTTTGATCCGGGTCAATGCCGCGACGATTCGCCGGTTCCCGACGGCAAATCCGACACGCCAACCGGGCATATTGTAGCTCTTCGAGAGCGTGAAGAACTCGACCCCGACGTCCTTCGCACCCGGGACCTGGAGCAGGCTGGGCGCCTGGTATCCGTCGAACACCAGGTCGGAGTAAGCAAAATCATGCACCACGATCAAGTCGTGTTCCTGTGCGAAGGCGACGATCTTCGTGAAGAACTCGATATCCACTACGGTCGTGGTTGGGTTGTGCGGGAAGCTGAGGATGAGCAGCTTCGGTTGCGGCCAGCATTCCTGGAACGCAGACATCAGGTTGGCGAAGAAATCCT
>Ga0316627_100000230_pt1 | contig 13630 bp, 12 predicted proteins | sample OWC_Aug_M2_C1_D1_FD_207653 | JGI IMG/M metagenome (GOLD analysis project Ga0316627, IMG submission 207653) | Wetland soil microbial communities from Old Woman Creek delta, Ohio, United States - OWC_Aug_M2_C1_D1_C | ecosystem: Environmental > Terrestrial > Soil > Wetlands | place: USA: Ohio...
CCGGGAAACCGGGGAAAGTGGCGCTCACGGCGTGCATGCGCAAGTTGCTGGTGATCTTGAACACCATGCTCAAGACTGGGCAGCCGTGGCGCACAAATCTCCTTGCAGCGACATGAGCGACAAGACCGTTGCTGTTGGCTCCGCGCGCGCCGGCCGGTCGCGCGACGGCCCGCGGAACGAACCCCACGCACCCGACGCGACGCTGGTTAGCTCACGCGTTCCGCGCTGCGCTACACGCACCGCCACTGCAGCGTGCTCGGCGGGCCGGCTGTGCCTGGCGCGGGCGCAACGCGAGACCGCGACTCAAACGCTCACGCGCACCTCGCCGTCGCGAACGCTGACCTTGTAGGTCTTGAGCGCCTTCTCGCCACGGACGATGTTCAGCACCTGGATGCCCGGCGGGAAATTCGCCCAGTCGATCACCTCACCGGTGCGGATGTCGAAGCGTGCGCGGTGGAACGGGCACTGCACCTTGCAGCCGTCCAGGATCTTGCCCTTCGCGAGCGGAGCGAACACGTGCGTGCAGCTCGCCTGCGTGGCGTAGAACCCATCCTGCAGGTGATAGACGACGACTTTCTCGCCACCGACGCTGAAGGCCTTCATGTGGCCCTTCTTGATCTCGTCGGTTCGGCAGACGGTGTGTTGCTTCATGGCGCGACCCGATCGAAGGAATTCGCCCGGAGTGTAGCGTTGCCAGCGACCGGAACGCGAGCCCACAGAATGGGTGCCGCAGGCGTCACTGTCGATCCTCCCGGGTGTGAAAGATGCGCAGCACGACGAGAGGCACGGCCTGGGCTGCAGCCGTCGGGCTCACGGGCTCGAGAACTTCATGAATCCGAGGCGGATCGGCAAAGCTTGATCAAGTTGCCTGAAATCATAGTTCGGGCTGGCGCGAGAACACAACCGGCGGCGTGACAGGTATGCTCGCGCGACCGCAAGCGACCCGTGACGAACCGATGGCCCTGCTCCACCTCACCGAAGAACAGATCCGCACCTGGACCCGCGAGCAGAAGGACCGCTGGTGGTTCGACAACGTATTCCGCGGCAACATGCCGCAGCTCACGCTGCGCTCGGCCATCACGGGCTTCCTGCTCGGCGGCCTGCTCAGCGTCACGAACCTGTATGTCGGCGCAAAGACGGGCTGGACGCTCGGCGTCGGGCTCACGTCGGTGATCCTGGCCTTTGCGATCTACCGGGTCTTCTCGCGGCTCGGCGCACGCGACATGACGATCCTCGAGAACAACTGCGTGCAGTCGATCGCGACCTCCGCGGGCTACATGACGATGCCGCTCACGTCGGGCCTCGCCGCCTACATGTGGGCGACCAACAACGTGCTGCCCGCGTGGCAGATCATCTGCTTCACGATCGTGCTGTCGATCCTCGGCGTGCTGGTGGCCTTTCCGATGAAGCGCCGCTTCATCAACGACGAGCAGCATCCGTTCCCAGAAGGCCGCGCCTGCGGCGTCGTGCTCGACGCGCTTTATGAGAAGGCGGCCGCCGCCACCGGCATGTTCAAGGCCAAGGCGCTCACGTTCGCGGCGCTGCTCGCGGGCGGCGTGAGTTTCATCTCCGGCGAGAATTTCATGCGACTCATCCAGGAGCGCTGGCTCGGCCTGCAGTCGTCCTGGCACCTGCCGACCCATCTCGACGCCTGGTATTACTCGCTGGTGGACAAGGGACTCGCGCCGCTGCCGAAGCTCGCGGGCGTGGACATCCGCCAGCTCGCGCTGTCGCCGACGCTCGACTTCGCCATGATCGGCGCGGGCGGGCTCATGGGGGTCCGCACCGGGGCCAGCCTGCTGCTCGGCGCCGCGCTCAACTTCGTGATCGTCGTGCCGATCATGATCTCGATCGGCGAGATCCAGCCGCGGGCCGGATCGATCGCCGAGGGCACGGCGCTCTTCGGTCGCGCGCACATCCTCAATACCTGGGCGCTGTGGTGGGGCATCATCATGATGGTGGTCGCCGCGATGGTGGCGCTGTTCGCGCGGCCCGAGGTGTTCGTCGAGGCCTTCCGCAGTCTGACGCGGCGCGGCCGCGCGGTTCCGGCCGGCAACGACGTCCTCAAGGACATCGAACTGCCGCTGCCAGTGTCGTGGATCGGCGTCCCGATCGTCGGCGCCTTCGGTGTCTGGATGACGCACGCCTGGTTCGGCGTGCCCTGGCTGCTCGGTGCCGCGTCGATCCCGCTGATCCTGCTGCTCGCGCTGATCGCCGCGAGCAGCACGGCGCTGACCGGCATCACGCCCGGCGGCTCGCTGTCGAAGATCCCGCAGTTCACGTTCGGCGCCATCGATCCGCGCACGCCGGCGCCGAACCTGATGACTGCGGTGATGTGCGCGGAAGTGGCGAGCAACTCCTCGAACCTGCTGATGGACATCAAGCCGGGCTACATGCTCGGCGCGAAGCCGCGCCAGCAGGCAATCGGCCATGTGATCGGCATCTTCGCGGGCGGGCTCGCCGCAACGCCGCTGTTCTTCGTGCTGTTCGGCCTCATGGACTTCGATGCGGCCGCCGGACCCTCGGTCCAGGAGCGCATGGTCAGCGAGAAGTTCGCGTTCCCAGGTGCACTGCAGTGGAAGGGTGTTTCCGACCTGGTCCAGGCGGTGTTCGGCGAGGGGAGCGCGCGCACGCTGCTCAGCAACTCGATCCTGTGGTCGATCGCGATTGCCGGCTTCGCCGCGTTCATCATGGAAGTGCTGCGCATCCGCACCAGGAACCGCTTCCCGCTCTCGCCGCTTGCGATCGGACTCGGCGTGGTCGTGCCGCCGGACTCGACGCTGATGATGTTCCTCGGCTCGTTGTTCTTCTGGTACGCGGCCCGCGTCTACGGCGAGCGCAAGGATTCGCGGGGCTACAAGCTCTGGGTCGATGCGCAGGAACCGATCTGCGCTGGCCTGATTGCCGGCGCAGCCTTGATCGGCATCGGCGACATCCTGGTCAAGGTGTTCGTGTTCGGCTGAGCGACGCATCCACCCGGGTGCGGAATGCCTCGTACTCGGCGAGGACCCGGTCGGGCGCCTCGAGTTGCGGGTAGTGGCCCACGTCGTCGAGCAGCACGACGTCGGGATCTGGCACGAGTTCGCGGTAGCGCTCCGCCAGGTGGCGTCCGGAGACTGGGTCAACCGCGCCGCAGATGAGCCGGCGCGGCACGCTGGACTCGACGAGCGCACCGACCCAGCGCGATCGTTGACGGCGTCGCTGCTCCATGTAGCTGATCAGCCGCGCCAGCGCGAGGCGACCACCGTCGCGTTCCGCCAGCAGCCACAGGTCCTGCAGCTCCTCGCGCGGGGGCGGATGCCGTCCCGCGATCGAGAGCATCGCCGCCGCGAACTTCTCGTAGTTCATGGCACGCGCGAGCAGCGGCCCGAGAACCGGCGTCGCCAGCAGCTTCTGGATCGGCCGTGCGCGGTGGGTCTCCGGAAACAGCCCGCCGTTCAGGAAGGCCATGCTCGCCAGCAGCATGCGGCCCTCGGCTTGGCGCGCGAGCAGTTCCTGGGCAACGGTATCCCCGTAGTCATGCGCCAGCACATGCACTTCGCCGACGTCGAATTCGTCGAGCAGTGCCATGCAGAGATCCGCCTGTCCCTCGATCGGGTAGTGCGAATCGCGCGGCTTCGCCGACAGCCCGAAGCCGAGCAGGTCGAGCGCATACAACGAGTGCTGCGCGGCGAGGCGCGGCCAGATCCGGACCCAGTCGTAGCTCGCCGTTGGATAGCCATGGATCAGCAGCAGCGGCGGCCGGCCAGGCGTGACGGCCGTACGCACGAAGATTCGCTGGCCGCGCAACACGCGAATTTCGCCGGACCTGATCCAATCGGCCAGCTGCTGCGAACCCTGCATCCGCATCCCCCACGTCGGTTGTTGTGCCCGCCCGCGCGGGTCTTTAGGCTCAGAGTATGCTCAGTTCGCTTCCCGCTGGCAGCAACGTCCTGATTCAGGGCGCAAGCCGCGGCATCGGCCTCGAGTTCGCGCGGCAGCTGCTCGCCGCGCCGCAGGTCGACCATATCTTTGCGGCCTGTCGTTCGCCGCAAACCGCGACAGTACTCACGAGTCTCGCGGCCCGGGAGCCGCGCCTGCGGGTTGTCGCGCTCGATGTAATGGACGAAGACAGCATCCGCGCGGCATCGGTGGCCGTGGCGGCCACCGCGCCGCGGTTGCATCTGGTCGTCAACTGCGCGGGCCTGCTGCACGACGCCGCCACGGGCATCGCTCCGGAAAAGCGTCTCACGGACGTCCGGCAGCAGGCGTTGGCCACGAGTTTCGCGGTAAACGCGTGCGGCCCCCTGCTGGTCGCGAAGCACTTCGAGGGGCTGCTGGCACACAAGGAGCGTGCCGTCTTTGCAAGCATCTCGGCGCGCGTCGGCAGCATCGGCGACAACCGTCTCGGCGGCTGGTACGCCTACCGCGGTGCCAAGGCGGCGCAGAACATGTTCACCAAGACACTGTCGATCGAGTGGGCGCGTTCGCGACGCAACGTGATCTGCGTCGCGCTGCATCCAGGCACCACGGACACGGATCTCTCACGTCCGTTCCAGGCCAACGTGGCGCCGGAGAAGCTGTTCTCGAGCGAGCGCACCGTACGACAACTGCTCGCCGTGATCGACGCGTTGCGGCCCGAGGACACCGGCCGGTTTCTCGGCTGGAACGGCGCCGAGATCCCCTGGTGAAGCCAGGCGCCGAACCCGCTGAAACGCTGCCGATCCTGTACGCGGACGACGCGCTGGTCGTCGTCAACAAGCCCTCGGGACTGCTCGTGCACCGCTCCCCGATCGACCGGCACGAGACGCGCTTCGCGGTGCAACTGCTGCGCAACCAGCTCGGCCGGCGCGTGCACCCGGTGCACCGTCTCGACAAGGGCACCTCGGGAGCGCTCGTCTTCGCGCTGGACCGGACGATCGCCGGGACGCTGGCCGCAGCCTTCGCGAGCCAGCAGGTGCAGAAGTCGTACCTGGCGATCGTCCGTGGCTGGCCCGCCGGGTCCGGCACGATCGAGCACGCACTGGAAGCGGTGCAGGACTCCTACGCGCCGGCGGGCGATGGGGTCGCGAAGCCCGCGCGGACCGATTTCCGCACGCTCGCGACCGTGGAACTGCCTCGCCGCGTGGACCGCTACCCAACGGCACGCTACGCGCTGCTCGAACTCCGGCCGGATACCGGGCGGAGACACCAACTGCGCCGGCACCTCGCTCACATCTCGCACCCGATCATCGGCGACTCGACGTACGGCAAGGGCCGGCACAACCGGCTGTTCACGGAGTCGTTCGGCGTCAACCGCCTGCTGCTCGCCTGCGTGAAACTCCAGTTCACGCATCCAGTCACGGGAGAGCCGCTCGTGATCGACGCGGATCCGGGCCCTGCGTTTGCAACGTTGCTCGAGCAGCTCGATTGGCAGCCGGCGACACCGGCCGCCGATCTCGGCATCAGCCCAGTTTCGCCTTGACCCTGGCCGCGAGCGCGTCGATCTCGCCGTGACGGCCCCTGTCGGCGGATTCGCGGCCCGGGCGTGGCGGCGCCTTTGCGGCCTTCTGCAGGTACTTGAGGGCTTCGGCGTACTGGCCTGCCTCGTAAAGAAAGTCCGCGTAGAAGTAGTTCGGGTCGATGCCGTCAGGGTTCAGCTCGAGCGCCTTGAGCAGCAGCTTGCGCGCCTTGTCGTCGTCGCCGAATCCCACGGGAAAGCCGGGAACCCGCGCATAGAGCGTGCCGAGGCTGGTGTAGGCGGACCCGTCGAGCGCGTGCGGATCGATCTCGAGCGCTTTCTCGAGGTTTGCGCGGGCCGCCTTGGCGAGGCCGAGCGCGCCGAGCCCGCCCTTGGCTCCGGCGTAGCTGCTCTCGATGATGCCCTCCCAGATCAGTGCTTCGGCACGAGTCGGGTGCTGCTGCGCGAACGCCTCGGCGCGCTTCTCTAGCGCGTCGAAGGCCTGTGCGCGCGCGTCACCGGCGGGCGTCTCGTAGTTGGCCTTCGCCCAGGCCTGCTGGATCGACAGCAGTTGCGCGTCGAATGCGGGGTCGCTGGCGGTGCCCGCCTGAGCCGTGCCGAGTGCCAGCATCGCGATCGTGCCAAGGAGTGTTCTGGAAAGCTTCATCGATAGAGTCCTCATCAAGGTTTGGCCGCGGCCGCGGCCGACTCGCCGGCATAGCGCCGGATCACCGGCAACTGCTTGCGCAGCGCGCCGTCCACCACGCGCGGCAGCAGTCCATTGACGCGCGCAAAGAATTTCTCCGGCCAGCCGAGCACCGCCTCGACGCGGTTGCCGGCGAGCATGTCGCAAACCGCCTTCGCGACCAGCTCGGGCGGATCCATCGCGACGCCGAGCTCGTCGTTCATACGCTCGACGGCGGACGTGTTGATGCTGGTGCGGGTCGCGCGCGGCGCCACGTAGCGGACGGTGACGTTCGTGTCGGCGAGCTCGCGGCGCAGCGCCTCGGTGAAGCCACGCACGGCAAACTTGGTCGCCGAGTAGACGACGTAACCCGGATAGCCGATCGCGCCGAACACGGAGCCGGTGTTGAGGATGCAGGCCTCGGGCTGCTTCTGCAGGTGCGGCAGCAGCTCCTGGCACAGGTGCATCGGCGCCAGCAGGTTGATCGCAATCGCGAGGTCGAGCTGCGCCGGTGGCTGGTCGGCGAACATCTGGAAGTGATTGACGCCCGCGTTGTTGATCAGCACGTTGATGCCGCCGCGCCAGGCCGCGGCCCCGGCGCGGATGCGCTGCCGATCGGGCGCGCTGGTCAGGTCCGCCGCCAGGGTCTCGACGCGGTTGCCGTATCTCGACAGCCGCGAGGCAGCACGCGCAAGGGACGTCGCATCGCGATCGACGAGCAGCACGGCCGCGCCGCGCGCGAGGAGCTCGTCGGCGATCGCCCCGCCGATGCCGCCACCGCCGCCGGTCACCAATGCGCGAATGGAGCTGGGCTTCATGCGGTTCTCCTCTGCGGCAAAGTTGCGACCGCCGGCGGTACGTCCAGGCTCCGGAAGACCTGCCCGTACAACCAGTAGATGCCGCGCGCACAGCGGATCACGGCCTCGCGATCCTCGGCTTCGGTGAGGCGTGCAAGGATCCCGGCGAGGTCATTGACGTGCTCCTTGTCGAGCTCGCCGTGACTGCGCAGGTAGGTGAAAGCACGCGTCGGCAGGTCGAGGGACTGCTGGATGCGATCCGCCGCCGCCAGTGCGAGCGCGACGCTGGTGCCCTCGAGCACGTGCACCATGCCGAAGAAGCCGAGCGGATTGCGGCGCATCACGGTGTCGTAGGCGTAGGCGATCATCGCCTCCGTCGCAATGCCTGGCGCGGAGGCGGCCGCCGCTGCACGGTCGCCGCCGGCCTGCGCAATGTCGTTCAGGATCCATTCGTCGTGGCCAGCCTCCTCCTCGAGGTAGTGCAGCACCGCTGGCTGCAGCCAGCGATGCCGGTCCGGCAGCCGGGCGCCGACGGCCATCAACAGCGGCACCGTGTGGCGCACGTGGTGATAGGCCTGCGTCAGGAAGGCCACGTAAATCTCTCGCGTGACGTCACCGGCCAGGCAACGCTGGATCACCGGCGCGGCGAGCAGGAAATCGCGGTCGACCGCAGTCGCGCGAGCCAGTTGCTCGTGAAATGTCATCGTTCACCTCGTTCAGGAATCGATTTCGGCGCGATACATCGCGTCGAGCAGGTCGCCGTGGCGCTGCACGATCTCGAGGCGGCGCAAGCGGCCGTTCGAGGTCAGCAAACCGTTGTCGAAGGAGAAAGGCCCGGGCGCGCGCAGCCAGCGGCGCACCTGCGCATACTCCGGCAGCGCGGCATTGGCCGCCGCGATCGCCCGATTGATCGTCGCGTCGTCGGCCGATTCACGCGTCGCGCTCACGATCGCGACTGCATAGGGTCGCGCTTCGCCGTGCACCATCACGTGGCGCACGCCGGGGTGCTGCGCGATTTCGCGCTCGACCCACTCCGGCGCGACGTTGCGGCCGAAGCTGGTGATGAACACGTTGCGGATCCGGCCGCGAACGTACACGTAGCCGTCCGCGTCGATCTCGCCGAGGTCGCCGGTGGGCCACTCCTCGCCGGGACGGCGCGGCGAATCGCCGAGATAGCCGTGCAGCGTCACGCCGGAGACCATGATCTGGCCGTCGTCGGCCACGCGGACGCGCGCGTGGGGCAAGGGCCGGCCGACGCTGCCGCGGCGCCGGGCATCGGGCGTGTTCAGGCAGACCACCGACGCGCACTCGCTCAGGCCGTAGCCCTCGAATACCGGCAAGCCGAGCGACTCGGCTCGGGCCAGCAGGTCGACCGACACCGGGGCGCCGCCGACAGCGACGAAGCGCAGGGAGTCCGGCACTTTCCAGCCCCGCTCTGCGGCGGCCACCAGCAGGCGCAGCAACTCCGGCACGAGTACGACGCTGTCCGGACGACTGCTCGAGATGCAGGCCAGCAGGCGGCCGACGTCGGGTCCGGCGTAGCTCATGCCGGTGACGTCCGCGGGCGGCAGCAGGCAAGTCGCACCCGCGAGCAGTGGCGCATGGATGCCGGCGATGTTCTCCAGCAGCGTCGCGAGTGGCAGCAGGCAGAGGTGTCGCTCGATGCCGAGCGACTCGGTCGCGTGCGCCAGCGAGCTGGCGATCGCATCGAGTTGCGCCGCACCGAGGCAGACGCCTTTCGGGGCGCCTGTGCTGCCCGACGTATAAGTCACCTTGGCCGTTCCGGGCGGCAGCGAGGGCCGTGTCGATGCGTCCAGCTGGCGGCGAAGCAGCGCCAGCCCCGTGCGCCCGGAAACGCCGGCGGTACGCCAGCCCGGCAGCAAGTCGCGCATGCGCGACGGATCGTCCGTGAGCAGGCCGTCGATGCCGGCGTCGTCCAGCGCGTGAAGAATCTGCCCCGGCGTGAAGAACCCCGGCAGCGGCACGCTCGGCAACGCCTGGCGATGCAGCGCGAGGTCCGCAATGGCCCAGCCGAGTCCGTTGTCGGCCAGCAGCGCAAAGCGCTCGCCACTTGCAGTCAACCAGTCGGCCTCCTCCGCGACGAGCTCGTCGAGCCGCTCGTAATCGACTCGCTGACGCCCGTCGTCGAGTGCGATCCGGCTGCGCGCAGCGGGAGTCGCGAATGCCAGCGAGCTAGCGTTCATGCACGGCATGGCCGAAGCCCGGAATGCGCCGGGTCACGGGGAGGAATCCAGCGAGCACGCGTGGATCCTTTTCGTAGTAGCGCCCCCAGCGGTCCGGGCTGCTCGCGACGCGCGCCACGTCGGCGCGGGCGAGTTCGACCAGCGGCGCGCCGAAGCCCTGCAGGATTCCGCGTACGGTGCTGGTCGCCGTGAAGACGATCCAGCGATAGTCGCGGGCGAGCAGGAACGCCGGCAGCTGCGCGACCATGCGCACGGCAGCGCGACAATTGGCGCCGGCGAGATTGCCGACCTCGACGATCTGCTCCCGCCGGACCGCGTCGCCGGTCGCAGTGGCGATCGCGGTTTCGATCGGCTGCTCGAGATACTGCTCGAGGTACAGCGGCTGCGGGACGGCCGCACGCAGGCCGACCACGCCGCGCAGTTCGCCGCCGCGATCGCGAAAGGAAAGCAGGGTCGGCATGAAGCTCGTCACCGTCGCGTCGTGGCCGCGCTTGAACGCGGCGCCGACGAACGACTCGAGCTCGGCGCGTTCCGGCGCATCGGTCCCGGCGACCCCGAGGTGCAGTCCGCTGCCCAGTGGGCGGCGCCGGGTCACGGGTTCTGCTGCTGCGGACGTTTCACTCAAGATGCGACTCCTGGGCCGACAGGGACCGTCGAGGGCGCGCGCCCCCGTCATGCCCCGTTAGACGGTGCGCCGCGCGGAAATCAATCGCGGCGCGGCGGGCCATCCATAATCTGTTGTTATTCAATGCTTTAGGAGCGCGAAACCGCGTCGACCAGCGCCCGCGATTGATTTGGCGGCCAACCATCGTCTAACTGCGCAGGACACCATGAGTGAAAACGTGAACGACGACCGGTTATTGGTGCAGCGAATGCTCGCGGGCGAGGAGCGCGCGTTCGTCGCGTTCTTCGAGACGTACTTCCCGCGCGTATACCGGTTCGCGCTGCCGCGCCTCGACCGCAACGCCGACACCGCCAAGGACGTCGTCCAGGCCACGCTGATCAAGGCGATGCGCAAGCTGGGCGATTTCCGTGGCGAGGCGGCGCTATTCACCTGGCTGTGCCAGATCTGCCGCCGCGAGATCGCCGATCACGTGCGGACGCAGCGCCGTCACTCAGAGAAGGTGGTGCTGATCGAAGACAGCGCCGAGGTCCGCGCCGCCCTCGAGTCGATCGAGGCGCCGGCGGGCGACGACCCGCTGCGCCGTTGTGACGACGCGGAGCTCAAGCAGCTCGTGCATGCCGTGCTGGACCGCCTGCCGAGTCGCTACGGCGAGGCACTGGAGTGGAAATACGTCGAGGGGCGGTCGGTCGAGGAGATCGGCGACCGGCTGGGAATCGGCCACACCGCCGCGCAGTCGCTGCTGGCGCGCGCGCGGGTGGCGTTTCGGGACGGGCTCGAGGCCGTGTTCGGCGCATCCGCAGCCGACGTGCTCGCGAGCCTGGAGGCCTGAGGGGGAATATCGATGAACGAAGTATCACGCACCGACGCTCGGGACGACACCGACCTCGCGGCATTGCTCGCCACGGTGGGACCGCGCAGCCAGGCTTCACTGGATGCGATGGCCAGCGTGCGGGCCGCGGTCGAGGCGGAATGGCGCGCAACGGTGGCGGCCCGGCAGCGCCGGCGGCGCTTTACGGGCTGGGCCGCTGCTGCGGGAGTGGCTGTGGCTGCGCTCGCAGTCTGGATCGCACAGCCATTGCGCTCGCCGGATGGTGAGGTCGTGGCCTCGTTGACGCGCGTCGTAGGCGACGTGCAGCAGAACGCGGGCGACGGGCGCTGGGTTCCGCTCGATTCCGCCGCCTCGCTCGAGACCGGCGCGCAGTTGCGGACTGGGACGGGCGGGCAGGTTGCACTGCGCTTGAAGGACGGCGTCGAACTGCGGCTCGACTCGCGCACGCTGGTTGCATTCGAGGATGCACAGCAGGCGCGACTGGCACACGGGGCGGTTTACGTCGATTCCCACGCCGAGGCCGGAACGACGCCGTCCGCTTTCACACTCGCGACGTCGGTGGGCAACGTCCGTCACCTCGGCACGCAGTACCAGGCGCGCGTCGCCAATGGGGACCTGCGCGTCGCAGTTCGCGAGGGGCGCGTGCAGGTCGACACCTCGGCCGGCAACGTGCACGGTGCCGCGGGCGAGCAATTGACGATCAGCGACGGTCGCGTCCTGCGCACCGAACTCGCGGCGAATGCCGCGGACTGGCACTGGCTCGCGACGATCACGCCGCCATTCAGGCTCGAGGGTCGCAGCGTCGATGCGTTCCTGGCGTGGGCCGGACGCGAAACCGGTCGGGCCGTCGTGTACGGATCGCCCGAAGCTGAGCAGCAAGCCCGCGAGGTGATCCTGAGCGGCACGCTCGAGGGATTGACGCCGGACGAGGCCGTTGCGGCGGTGCTCTCGACGACGTCGCTGCAGGCGGCCCTCGACCGCGACCGGATCCGGATCGAAGCCGCGACGCGCTGACCCTGCGGACAGGCCGCGATAGGCCGCGGGGCCCTGCTCCGCTACTATCTCGCGGCCCGTGCCGTCCGATCACCTCACTTCTTCCCTGCTCCGCCAGGCGGCACGGCTTGCTACGACCGTCGCCTGCGCATTGCTGCTGACCGCCGTTGCGCATGCGCAGGGCGCGGGCTACGCGGGGCGACCCGTCACCGACGTCCTGCACGAACTCACGCTGCAAGGACTGCGGCTGATCTACAGCAGCGAGACGGTGCCGGATTCGCTGCTGGTGCTGCGCGAGCCGACCGGCGCCTCCCCGGCCGCGGTCCTCGACGAAGTCCTTGCGCAACACGGACTGCAGGCCAACCGCGTGGGCAAAGACACCTATGCCGTGGTCCGCCGCGCACCTGCAACCGAGGCGCCTGCGCCAGCGGCGGCGCCGGCGCCTGACCCGAGCGCACGGCTCGAGGAAGTCGTCGTCGCGGCGAGCCGATATTCGCTATCGGCCGACGTTCCCGACGCCCACACGCTGCTGACCCAGGACGAGATCGAGGGCTTGCCGCGCTTCGCAGACGATTCCCTGAAGGCCGTGCACCGGTTGCCAGGCGCTGCGAGCAACGGCCTCGCGGGACTTGCGAACATCCGCGGCGGCGAGGCCAACGAGACGCTGGTCGTATTCGACGGCCTGCCGCTCTACGAGCCGTTCCACCTGCGGCTGCTGCTGAGTCCCGCCAGCCTGCTCGATCCGCGCGTGCTGAGCGGGCTCGACGTGCATGCCGGCGGCTTCACCGCCGAGTTCGGCGACCGCATGAGCGCGGTCATCGAGGCGACGTCGCTGCGGCCCGCCGCGGACCAGTACTACGAGCTCGGACTCAGCCTGTTCCACGCGAACGCACTCGCGTCGCAACGCTTCGACGGGGAACGGGGCCAGTGGCTCGCCGCGGTCCGCCGCAGCAACCTCGACGAAGTCGCCGACCTCGTCGAGTCCGAGATCGGCGAGCCCAGCTACATCGACGGCTTCGGCCGCATCGACTACGCGTTCTCGCCGGACACCCGGGGCAGCCTGCACGTCCTCCTGTCGAGCGATCGCGCAGAGGTGCTCAAGGCGGACGAGACCGAGTTTGCAGACGTCGAGTACCGCAATTCGTACGTCTGGGGGACGCTCGAGCACGATTTCTCGGCGGCACTCGCTGGGCGGGCGATCGTGTCCTACACCGACGTGGCCGCCGACCGGACCGGGGAGGTGAACAACGGCGGAATCCGCGTGGGCTCCGTGGACGACCAGCGCCACTACGACGTGCTCGGCCTGAAGCTCGACGGCCGCTACGCGGCACCACGCTGGCTGCACCGGTTCGGCATCGAACTGCGCAGCCTGTCGGCGGACTACGAATACACGAGTACGCTGCGTTACGAACCCGGCGGGCCCTATCCGGGCTTTCCCGGACTCACCGTCGATCGGGACCTCGCGCCCGAACCGTCGGGGAACCACGTGGCGGCCTACGCCACCAGCCGCGTTCTGGTCACCGACCGGCTGGCCGCCGAGATCGGCCTGCGCTGGGACGAACAAACCTACGCCGCCGATGCCCATGACCAGTGGAGCCCGCGACTCAACCTGGTCTACGAGGCACGTGCAGGGACCCGCGTGCGCGCGAGCTGGGGGCGCTATCACCAGTTCCAGGGCATCAACGAGCTGCAGGTGGAGGATGGCATCGACGAGTTCCTGCCGGCACAGAAGTCGGACCACGCGATCGTCGGCGTCGAGCAGGGCCTGCCGGCCGGCTGGTCACTGCGCGTCGAGGCCTACCGCAAGGACTACCGCGACCTGATTCCGCGCTACGAAAGCCTGTTCGACCCGTTGTCCCTCGTGCCTGAACTGCGCTGGGACCGGGTGCGCATCGCGCCGGACTCGAGCCGTGCCGAGGGTGTCGAGTGGCTGCTCACACGCAAGAGCGCCGACCCGTGGAGCGGCTGGCTCAGCTACACGTGGTCTCGGGTGCGCGATGAGGTGGACGGCGACGACGTGCCCCGCAGCTGGGACCAGACGCATTCGGTCGGTGGTGGTGTCACGTGGTCGTACGGGG
>Ga0316627_100000233_pt1 | contig 13577 bp, 32 predicted proteins | sample OWC_Aug_M2_C1_D1_FD_207653 | JGI IMG/M metagenome (GOLD analysis project Ga0316627, IMG submission 207653) | Wetland soil microbial communities from Old Woman Creek delta, Ohio, United States - OWC_Aug_M2_C1_D1_C | ecosystem: Environmental > Terrestrial > Soil > Wetlands | place: USA: Ohio...
ATCTTGAGGTCGAACTCCTTCGTGCGGAATCCCTTGGTGTCGAACACGCGGACCCGGCCGTCCTTCTCGACCACCAGAAAGTCCGCCCGGTACTTGATCCGGCCGGGCAGATCGAACGAGGGCTGGCGGATGAACCACTGGATTTCGCCCAACTGCTGCATCATCCGAAAGTCCATGTAGCTCCGGCCCTGCCTTCGACGCGAACCGTATCCCGTCGATGACGACCGGGACCGCGTTCGCCCGGAACCCGCCCGCTCGATAGCTCACCGCTTCTCCTTCGGCGCGTCCGCCACGTAGACCGCCATCGGGTCGAAGTTGAGCGCGTAGGGATGACTGCCCTCACAGTGCGGGCACTTCACCTCGCCCTTCTGGGGCGTCTTGTAGCCGGGGCGCATGATGACCGCCTCGACGTGGGCCACCGGGCATGTCACCACGACCTCGACCAGAATGGGCGCTCGCGCCCCGGTCCGCTTGAGTTCCATCGCAACCTCCCTCTCGACCAGCTTCATCCGCGCCACCATCTCGGGCCACATCATCGGACGCGGCCACTGGAACCAGCGCATTACTCCTCGTAGACCCACTCGCGGCCGGGAAACAGCACGTTCTCTTCGTGGCAGCGTGGGCACTCCCACCAGAACGTCGGGCCGTAGTAGGACTCCGGACCCGGATAGAAGCCCATCCGAGTGTGCAGTTCCCGCTTGCGGCATTTGAAACACCAGAACCTCCTCCGTCTCCGGCCGGGCACGGGTTTCGTCTCGCCGCTCGGACGGCAGATGTGCCCGATGACCCGCCCGTCCGCCGAGACGAGTTCATGACAGGGCACGTCTACCTCCGGAAGCTCTCGGCCTCGGGGCACGTCGCCCAGTGCGGTTTGCAGTCCACGTCGAGGGGGATGTTCTTCCCCTTCGGCGTCTTCCACCACTGGATCTTCTGGCCGCAGGCGCGGCAGAAGGCGATGTTGCCGGACTCGTATCCGGCCTCCTGCAAGTCTTCGGGCGTCTCGGGAAACTTGGGCATCATCGCTCCTTGAACTGCATCTTCGTGAGCTTGTGTTCCGCAATCGAGTGGAGTCGGTCGTCGTAGCTCGCTTCGTGCCGCTCGGCGATGGGCTCCTTGCCGAAGCCCACGATGATCTTGTGCCCGCAGTCGGGGCAGATCCACAGGTCCGCGGCCCAGAGCCGGTAGCTCCCGAAGTCGGCCAACTGCTCGGCCACGATGTCGTTCTTCAGGCAGCGGAACTCAATCTTGCAGTCCGCGCACACGGGTCTAGGCATCGACAACAACCTCCGTTCTCGCCTTCATCGACCGACGCGATAGCAACCGGCCGCACTCGGGGCACTTCTGGCCGCCGTGGTCGAGAAACCCGTCGTCACGGCCAATCGCCCAGACCTCCGCGGGTCGCCCGGTGCTGTTCCGGCGCGTGCCAATCACCTTCAGTCGGCCCTTCCGACGGAGCGGCGCGAACCGGGGAGAAATCGTGTTCAGGCGCTTCCCGGTGAAGGTGGCCACTTCCTCCGCGGTCGCGCCCCCCAGACCGTCATCGTGGTCGCGATCCGCCATCCGGATGATGGCCTCTTCGACCAGTTGTTCCATCGCGGCGACGTTCTCGTCCATGGACCGTGCCGCCGCGTGTGATGTTCCGGGGTCGTCGTTGCGAGCATGGGCGAGGTCGTCCCAGTCGTTCGTCTCCACGCCGTCCGGGAGTTGAATAACGGGAATGGTCGCGAAGAGGTCGGGCCGGTCGTCCTTCATGGGCTTCTGACAGTTCTTGCAGATCGGGACGTACTGCCACGGCACGACGGTCTTCTGCTTGTGTCCGCACCGCTCACAGGTGGTGACTTGAACTTTCATCGCGCCACCCTCCGGTCCTTGCCCTGCAATTCGATGACGAACCCGAGCCCAGAGAGACGGCTGGCCACGCGGTCGCCGAGCTTCGTGGCAATCTCGTCCATGTGGAGGTTCGAGGTCACCAGCAGTTGTCGGAGCCCGGAGTAGCGGCTGTCGATGATGAGGTAGAGAATCTCCAAGCTCCAGTCCGAACTCTTCTCGGCCCCGAGGTCGTCCAGCACCAGACAGTCGGCCTTCTGGTAGGTCTCGATGAGCCGGTCGGTCCGCTCGTTGTCGCCGAAGGTTCCGCGAATCTCTTGGAGGAGTTGCGGGACGGTCGTGAACTTCGGCGTCTTCGGCTCGATGACCGTGAAGCGCCCGTCGTCCTCGGTGTAGGTGAACTCATCGAACTCCAGCTTCGCCCGCAGCAGGGCCACCGCGAAGTGCGTCTTGCCGGTGCCCGTGTCGCCGTGCAGGAAGCCGCTCTCACCCTTGGTCCACCGGGTCAGGACGGGGAAGTAGACCTTGTTGGGGAAGTCGCCCACCTTCGCGCCCACGAACCGCTTCGGCACGCCGATGGCCTCCAGCTTCCGGGTCTGCCACGCTACGTCCTTCCGCTGCGCGTTCGCGGTCGCGCACCGCTGCTCCATCGCGAGCCGCTGTTCGGCCACGCGCTCTTGGTAGCGGCGTGCGCCTTCGACGGGATCGAACTTGAACGCCTTCAGGTTCTCAGCAAGGCTATCCATCGGTCTGCACCCGTTCGCTGATGTTGGCGTACTTGCCCGGCTTGGCCGGGAGCGCGTTCGCGGCCTTCGAGCCGCCACCTTTCTTCACGACGACGCCTTCCCACCGTCGCTGGTTGAGCCATGTCGTGCCCATGGGCACCTTCTCCGGGTCCTGCCACTGTTCCGAGGCCACGAACTCGGCGAGCCGCGCCATGATGGTCTCGAACAACTCGTCGGGCATCGGGTGGGGCCAGTGTTTGTAGGGACCCTTGGGGCCGGTGTCCTTGCGGGGGTAGGCCGCCCACCACTGGAGATACCGCTCGTTCTTCGCGTGGTCCTTGGGCTTGCCGTTGGCCAGTGTCGCGGCTTCCTCCGGCGGGGGCACGTCGCCGTTGGAGACCTCGCCAAGCTGGTAGTCGTCCAGCACCATGATGGTCGGGTACGCCTCGCAGAACTTCGCGATGAAGGGGTGCGCTCGGGGCGCGTTGCGAATCGCCCGCCGGATACCCAAGCGCACCGTCGGGGAAATGCCCTCGCCGCGCATGAACTGGTGGCGCACCATGTTGACCACGAAGACGACGCACTTCTCCTTGTCGTAGAAGACCTTCGGATACAGCTTGCTCAAGAGCCCTGTGACCTTCCCCTCCTCGATGCCGGTCTCCTGCGAGATGGTCTTCGGGGTGATCGCGTAGACCCCGGAGAGTTCTCGATGGCTGTTGGTCCAGAGGTAGATGAACAAGAGCTTGCCGAGCGGGGGAAGCTGCTGCATCCACGGGTCCGCCCATGTGGACGTTTGGAAGTCGGCGGTTCGACTCACCGTGGGGTCCTCCGAAGGGCTCGGGCGAGGCGGGGAAGGCGGCCGACGGACCACCACGGAGGGTCGTGCCTTCTCCCGCCCTGCCCTCGCCCATGCGTAAATGGTAGGGCAAACGACGCCGAAAAGCAAGCCAGAGGCTACTTCTCTTTGGCGACCGTCCACTTCCAATAGCTGTAGCCGTTCTTCGGGCCGACCTCGACCCGCGAGCCCTTGACGATGCGGCCGCCGATGGCGACCTTGGGCTTGTCCTCGAAGTAGAGGGTCAACTGCTTCCGCAGCACGTCCAACTCGGTGTCCATCCCGGCCTTGGCATCCTTGAGCTTGGCCGAGAGCGCCTCCCACCGCCGGAACAGGTGTTCCGCCGAGGGGTCGTCCATCAGCCGGATGGCCGAGTCGTAGCTGGACCCCGGCAGGCAGATGTGGCCGAAGTCGCAGTCCTCGCACAGCGACGAGGGCGGGCCGGGCTCGTAGAAGCGGTCGGGCAAGGTGCCCGCGGCGACGTGCTGGTTCACGGTCTCCAGCCGCTTGCTCACGTCATCGAGCAGCGTGAGGCAGTCATCGAGGACGACGCAGAAGTCCCGCAGGCGGCCCGTCTCCTTCGAGAAGAAGATGAACCGGCCGTAGGGCTTCGCGTCCATGAGGCAGTAGAAGGGCAGTTGGACGGCCCACTTCCGGACCCACGACCGCGTGGAGGTGAGCATGTCGGCGTGGCTCTCTACCGAGTCCCACGTCCCCATGGCGATGCCCTTGATTTCGCCGGGAATCCACATGACCGCCCCGTCGTCCTGTTTCTCGGCGAGGAAGCAGTCGAGGTGCCCGGTGGTGCCCGTGCGCTTGTCCTCCCACCCGCGGTCCTTCGGGCGGATCAGGTCCACGCCGTACTTCTTGAGCCGGGAGATGGCCCAGTTGTTGATTACGATGTCCTCGATGTCGTTCCCGAGGGTGTAGAGGGCCTGTCGCTCCGGGTCCGGCGCGGTGCGCGACTGCCAGTGGGTCCGGCAGTAGGTGAGGTAGCGGGCGCAGGGGTGCCCCGCCTCGCTCGCCCGGTTGGTGTGGCACGGGTAGACCTGAGCCGCGTCCTTGAGGAACTGAAGCTGCGCCTCTTGGATGTAGGGCTTGAGGACTTCAGGACTGGGGCGGCTCATCGACGCCCTCCTTCCGGAAGATTTCCGCGAGAGTCTTGCTGGCGTCGGCGGCCGCGGGCGGCGGCGCGTTCAGGAAATCCTCCCACCGGGTCCGGAAGTAGTCGCCGATGAGGTTGACCAGCGCGAGCGCCGCGTTGTTCGAGGCTTTGTCGGCCCCGTCGCTGGTCGGGTTCGCCAGCAGCATGAGGATCGTGCGGCGGTCCGCGTCGAGTTGGTTGAGGAAGTGGGATACGAAGTCGTCGGCTCGGCGAATCTTGACTGCCATGGTTTACCCTTCCTGTCCGGGCTCGCGCTTGGCGGCCCGCTGCTTGGCCGCGTACTCTTCCGGCGGCACGGGGTTCTGGAGCCAGCGCGAGATGTGCGTGGCGTGCGCGATGCTGATGGGGGTCTCGGGGCTCTCCTGCCAGCAGACCTTCCGGAAGGTGTCCACCTCGGACCACGGGACGCTCTTGTCCTTGGCGAGCTTCTTGAGGCCGTCGAGGATGGCGGCGGTGGCGGGCGCGTTCAGGTCGCCCGCGGCGGCCTCTTCCTTCCGCGCTTCCTTCCGCACGCCCTTCGCGCCCTTCAGCACCTCGAAGAGCTTGTCCACGTCCGTCCGGTTCTTGCAGGCGTCAATCTGCGCCTCGGTCGCGCCCATCTTCAGCAGGGCGGCCCGCTGGTTCTCCGTGACCTCCCACTTCCGGTCGGTCATGCCCACGGTCTCGATGGCGTCGGTGTTGATGCCGAGGACCTTGAGTTCGTCCACCTCGACGTTCTTCAGGCCGAGCAGGGCCGAGACGCCGTTGACGAGGCAGTTCGCCCGCGCCGCCTTCACCACGTTGTCGTAGGCCACATCCTCCTGCGGGATCTGGATCTTGACCTTGCGGTGTTCCTCGGGCACGTACTCGTAGCGCGACGAGACGAACGGGTCGTCGCTCGCGCAGGACCCGAGGGCCGAGTACTGGCCGCCGAGCGGCGAGACGAAGGTGGCTTCGTGCCACACGATGTACTTCTGCTTGCCGTCGGAGAGGGTGATCATCTCCTTCGTGGTCTTGCCGTCCATCATGCGGATGCCCGAGAAGGACAGCAGCTTCGAGGCGGCCCCGTCGTTGAGCCGGGGCTTGAAGCCCTGTCGCTCCGTGCCCCACAGCGCCCAGTCGCCGGGCCGGTTGACGACGTGCATCAGGCAGATTTCGCGGAGCTTCTCGTACCGCTGCGCGAGGAGCGGGAGCGCGTCGATAAGCTCCTGCACCTTCTCCGCGGCACTGAGCGGGGAGGTGGTCAGGGCAAGCTCGGCGACCTCCCCGACCGGCACCAGTGCGTCGTTTTTGTTCACTTCTCCTCCTTGGTTTGTGCTGCGATGGTCTCGCGAGCGATGCGCCGAATCTCCTCGGCGCGGGCTTGGATGCGGAACTGCACGATGATTTGCTGGAGCCCCACGTCCTGCTCCAGCACCTTGTAGATGGCCGCTTCGACGCCCTTGATCGAGTTCATGGCGGCGTAGATCCGGAGCGCCTTGTGGATGCGCCATGGGAGCCGTCGGAGCGACAACTGGATGCTCTCGCCGTCGCGTTTCTTGTCGGCCTTCATCGCGGGCCTCCCGGTGGGTCGGGCTCCCATCCCTTGGTGCAGGGCACGACCCGAATCATCGGTCCCTTGACCGGATGGGCGTTGTGTCGAAAGACGTGGGCGAACTGAATCTCTTCCGGGGTCCGCAGCCGCCATTCGGTCGTCACCGACTTGTGCGAGCGGTGGAAGGAGCCGGTGTAGCCCCAACAGCCTTTCGGGGTGCAGAGGGGGCACGGTTTCTTGGTGAGGTCGAGCCCGAAGTCGGCGCGTTCGCCTGCGATGACGACGCGCCACATGGCGAACCACTCGGGCGACCCCGGCGTGACATGTTGCACGGTCAACTTCTGGGCGGGCATTATCATACTTGCGCGGGGCAAAGGGAGGTCAAGCGCGGGCATCAGGATACCTCAATCTCGACCTCTTTGCACTCCCCTTCTTTCGTCAATTTCCAGATGCCTTCGACGTGGAACGGGGGCTCCTCGCGGCTGGTCCACCCGAACCGCGCCAGCAGCACCCGCAGGCCACGCGGCCCCTCGCCGTCGTAGCCCCACGCGAAGCCGCCGTACCGCACGGTGTCGCCGGTCTCGTCCACCACGTAGGTCCACGCCTGCCAGATCGGGTTCAGGGTGTAGAACAGGTAGATGGCGACCGGGTGGGGGGTCAACTCGTCGGTCCAGCGGGCGGCGTTCTTCAGTGACGTGCTGGTGACGCCCCAGTCGGGCTCCATCGCAACCAGCGTGAAGCCCATCAGGTCCTCGAACTGCTCGTTCGTCATCATCGTCGGGTCCTCTGGGGGCTCCTCGTTCTGGCCTTCCATCTCGCGGGAGTACGCGGTCTCGCGGTAGTTGTAGTCGTCCTTCATCCCTACACCCGCCCCTGCCGCGCCTCGGTCTTGACCAAGTGCGCGATGCCGTCGGCCTGCGTGCGGACGACGTAGCCGGGGGTCGCGAAGCGCACGCGGAACCCGAGCTTGTCCACCAAGAAGCCCGCGAGCCCCGGCGTGATGAGGAAGGGCTGCATCTGGCGGGTCTCGACGGCGATGTTGATGACGCTCCCGTCGGCCCAGACCGTGACCTCGGGGCAGTTCGGGTCGATGGGAAGCGCCCCACCAAGCCCGGTGTCGTAGTCCACGACCACGTAGCGGAACGCGCCGCTCTCTAGGGTCTCGCGAAACAGGCGTTGGCCGTCTCGCTCATGCCAAATCTCGCGCATGTCTCTCATAGAACGCCTTCCTCTCCTTCTCGCTCATCGCGTCCGGGTTGTAGCTGATGTTCCCGGTCATCCCGCACTTGGGGCACCAGTAGTCGATGTTCAGTGGATCGAGCAGGCGTGGTTGAAGTTCGAGCTTCCCGCTACAGTGGGGGCACTTCTCGGTCCACGCCTGCCGATTCACGTCGAGCTTCACGGGCTACCTCTTCTTCTTGCCCTTGAGAAACGCGGGCACGATGCCCCGCTCCTTGCGCGTGGCGGCCGCGGTGCGGGCGGCCTTCACGCGAGCCCGGCCTGCGAGCGCCTCGCGCTGGCGAGCCATGACCTCCGTGACCGCGGGCGGCATGACCAGTCGCGTGTTCCCGTCGGCGTCCACGTACTGCACGAACGTCGTGAACTGCGGCTGCGCCTTCTCGTTGCCCTCATCCTTCGAGCGGGCCGTCTGGATGATGAACGTCTGCGCCGTGCCGACAATCGGCAGCGTCGAGACTACGGTGGTCGGCCGGGTCATTGTGACACCGGGACGCCCTTCGAGCGAGCCGAACGCGAGGTCGAACTTGTCGAGCCTCGACTTCTCCTCCATCACTGGCCTCCTTCGTCGTGGTCTTCCGGGGTGGCGCACTCACAGGACACGATTTCGCAGTACTCGTTCCCGTCCCGTTGCATCTTGAGTTCGAGGGTGCCGCGTTCGGCGAGTTCTCGCCGCCGGTCGCGGCCGAGGTCGTGCAGGGCCGTGAGGGTGGCCACGGCGTCCTCGTAGGTGTCGCAGCACGACGAGTAGTTGGGCAGGCACCCGTGGATGCCCGCCATCGCGATCCAGTGCTTCATGGCCGGTACTCCCATGAGAAGCGGTAGGCGTGCGGGCTGCGCTTGTGCGCCCATCCGAAGAAGTGGAGCGTGATGCGCCCGAGGCGGATGAGGGCGTCCTCCGCGCTGTCGCTGGCGATGTGGTCCACGCCCGCGAGCGACAAGGCGATGTTGATGCGCTCGAAGTCCCGCTGTTTCTTGAGCGCGTTCCGGGCGAGTTGCTGGTTCTTCTTGATCGTGACCATCGGCATCGGCGTCCTCCCTTCGTGGTGGTTCGAGTCTCCAAGGAGAGGCGCGTGGGGGCCGCGCCCTCCCTTCGAGACTGGAGCCTAGAGGTCGGACGCCTCCTCGTCCTCGGTCGTCTGGGCGAGCGCCGCCTTCGAGTCCTCGTCGCTCAGGGGCTCGGGTTCGTCGCTGCCCTCGGGGAGCGGCGCGTCGGTCTGGGCCTCGGCTTCGACCGCGGCGACATGGGACGCCGCGATGGTCGAGGGGTCCACGCGCCAGAGCTTGTTGAACGTGACCATGTTCGCCTCGGCCTCCTTCTGGGCCGCCCGGAGCTTCGTGTACTCCTCGCTCGGGGCCTCGGCGTTGTAGAACCCGGCGTAGCTGTCCATCTGCACGCGGGTCGCGACCTTCTCGCCGTAGCGATTCTGCTCCAGCTTGACGAGGAACTTCCGGCTGGTCGCGTGCTTGCCGGTGACGAGCGCCGGGAGGAGCTTGCCGCCCGACACGATCTTGACCGGGATGTTCCACGGCACGCGCTTCAGCCGCCGCGCCGTCTTGAGCTTGGCCTCCAGTGCGGCGAGCGAGTCGGCGTCCACGACGGAGCCGTGCCACAGCGCCTTGAAGGAGGTCCGCAGGCCCCGCACGTCGATGGTGACGGGGACGTACTCCCCGTAGATGTTCAACTGCGCGACGACGACGTTCTCGGTCAGGTTGTTCACTTCATCCTCCAGACTGGGGCTTCCACGAAGCCCGTCAAGACGCGCCTGCCGGTGTCCTCGAAGAGTCCCGAGGCCAAGATGTCCGCGATGTAGGGTTCGTTCTCGCTCCACGTTTTCACGCAGAACTCGCCGTCGAAGAGGACCGCCCCCTCGATGTTGGTGGTGAGCGTGAGGAAGGGCTGGCCGTTCGCGTCGTAGATGCGGAGGGCGATGCCGCCGCCCGTGAACCCGTGGGCGGGGTGGTAGTAGCTGCCCCGTTCGATGGTCATCGTCTCGCCCGCGAGGGTGAGCGTGGGCCGCGTGGGGGCCGGGGCCTTGGCCCACCGCCCGCTGTCGGCGTCCTCGGGGTAGGCCCGGCGGACCTTCGTGACGAGGAGGGGCAGGCCGTCGGGGGCCGTCAAGCCGCCCGCAACGTGGGCGGCGTGGTCCTTCGCGAGCGCCATGCTGTTCGCGTAGAACGTGAGCAGGGAGCCGTCGCTGAAGGTGGCCGCGTAGTGGAACACACTCATGGGACCAGTTCCTTTCGCAGTTCGGCGGGCGTGCCCTTGGCGAACGCCGCCCAGTGGTCGCCCTCTTCCTTGATGAAGGTGTAGAGATACATGACCCCCTCGGACACGAAGCTCGCGGTCGCCGAGATGCAGAACCGCTTGCCGGGGAACGCCCGCAGGCCAAACTCGGCCGGGAACGTCGCGATGGTGTCGAGGAGGGCCTGATTGTGCGCCCACCACGGGATCGGCTCCGCGGGGTTGTCCGGCACGTCCGGACCGTCGCGCACGACGAAGATCGTGTCGTCGTCCTTCACTTGATTTCTCCCTGCCGCCGCTCGGTCTGGTAGCGGATCTGCTCGCCGATGCCGAAGAAGTCGGCGAGGATGGTGGCGACGACGAACGACCGCGAGACCGCGTACTTGTGGGCCTCGCGGGTGACGGCCTCGCGGATGCTGTGCAGCACGGCGGACCCCAGTGGGTCCCGGCTGGCTCCCTTGAGGCGCGGCTGGCTGCGGAACTTACGCCGCACGGTGTCCTCCGTTCTTCTTGGCGCGGGCCATGTGGCGCACGTTCGCCCGCATCTTCTTCGCGTTCTCGGGGCGCTGTGTCCAGTGGAGCCCCTTGGGTTTCGCTCGGCCCGCGAGGATGGCCCGCCGCGTGCGGGCCTCCTCTGCGGTGTCGGGCTTGGTCGTCGCGGCGAGGTCGGCGCGGAGGACGCGGAGACGGGTAATCTCCGCGTCCAGCCACGCGAGGGCCATCCGCCGCACGTCACGTTCGGGAATGGTCCCGTGCTTCATGATGTCCTACGCGGCCTTGATGTAGGCGTTGACGCCGATGGTGAGCGGCTTGCCCTCCACGATGAGGGCCGGGAGCGTCACGTTGCCGTGCGTCGAGGCGACCACCAGCGTCTTGCCGCTGGCGCTCGGCTCCGGAGTCTGGAGCGAGAGGGTGATGAGGAGCTTGCCGTCCTTGATTTCCGCTTTCATGGTGGTGGTCCTTTCGGGGGCTCGGGGTTTACGGGAGTTCGGCTTCGTCGCAGCCGGTGTACGCGTCGGGTTCGGGCACGATGGGGTCCAGTCCGTTCCTCATGCGGATGGGGTTGACCCGTTCGATGCAGTTGCGGCAGATCGGTTGCCGCTCGCCCCCGATCCGGATGCTCGGCACCCGGACCGGGTTGAAGGTGAACAACTGGCCGCAGCCAGCGCACGCGGCGGACGCGGTGACGAAGCCCATCAGCGGACTCCGACCCACTTCATGCACGTCTGGAGAACGTGATCGTAGTCGCCGCTCATCGCGTCCTCGGAGAACGCCTCCACTTCGTCGGCCGGGACGCCGCCCCGCCGCAAGGCGAGGCGGACGCGCCCGATGATGGCGAAGGCGTTCCCGTCCTCGCCAACGAGCTTCACGCGGATGCCGGGATACTTGACGCTGGTGGTGCTGGTGTCGGCCATGGCTACTTCTCCAGTCCATGCAGCTCGCAGAATTGGTCGTAGACGCTCTGCCGCGAGCCCTTGAACCCGTAGTGCGCCCGAATCCGGGCGATGAGCGAGCCCCCGGAGTGCCGGAGGCCCGTCGTCAACTCGATTCGCATCGCGTACTTCTGCGCGAGGTGCTGGACGCGGCGGATGTCCGCCGCGCCCGTGATGATGGTCCCGCCGCCGTCGAGTCGTTCGATGCTCATGACTCCCTCGACAGGAACAGGAGCAGCACGCCGTCTATCGCGCCGTCCTGCATGTGCGCGTAGACCGTGGGCCGCATCCCGATGCTGAAGCTGTGCGTCAGGAGGAACTCGGCCGCGTCGTTCGTCGCCTTCGCGGACGAGCCCTCGCTGAACTTCACGATGTAGCGGTCCGTCTTCGAGTCGTAGACGACCGCCGTGACGATGCCGAGATAGACCGGGTGGTTGAGCGTGGCGCGGGCCTGCACGATGCCCCGCGCCACGTTGTAGTCTGCTCCGGCGGCGCGGGCGTCGTCCGCCCACTCGTCGGCGTAGGCCAGTTCGTTCGCCACGTTAGTACTCCTCGGGGAGCAACGCCGTCGTGACGCTGCGGTCCCATTCCGTGATGATCCAGACCTTCGTGTCGCCCACCGCGTAGCTGGACAGCACGCGCTCGCCGTCGCGGATGGCCGCGTCGTTGGCGCGGGCATCGCTCGGGTCCACCTCGCCCCAGTCGCCGCGGGCGTGCCGCCGCAGCAGCAGCGGCAGCAGGCCGGGCGGGAGGGCGTCGAGGACGCCGGGGGTGGCCACAACCGCTCCCAAGGGGAACTTGGCCTCGAACGTGACGCGCTCGCAAGTGGTGGCGCTCATGCCTGCACCTTGTCCCATCCGGCGGGCACCTCGAAGACATCGAAGAAGCCCATCATGAAGGGTTCGGCCGTGCGCGGGACGTAGAGCGACCGCTCGCCCCGCTCGCTGGTCAGCACGAAGCAATAGTTTCGGGTGTCGCGGTGTTTGAACGCCGTGACCGTGCCCATGCCGAGAGGCGCGTCCTTTTCGTGCATGAGCATGAACTCATCCGCCGTCGCGATGCGCGTGCCGCCGCGTTCGGTCGGCAACGGCATCGTGGCGAGCAGACCGGCGAGGATGGCGAACCTCGCGTCGATGTCCGCTCGCGTGAACTGAACTCGCGTGTCTTTCATCGTCGTGTCCTCCGTGGTGTGAGTGAGTGAACCGCTCGAAGGGGCGAGGGCCATGCGCCTCGCCCCTTCTGGTGGTTCGCTACTCCCAGTGGCGCGACCCACGGGACTCTTCCGGGAGCCCCTCGGACATCAGGACGTAGTACTCGGACTCCCCATCGGGCTCGGGGAGGAAGTTGTCATCGAGCCCGCGGGCATCGAGCCACTCGGTTTCGCGGAGGCACCGCTCGCCATACGCGGCGCGGGCCTCCTCGCTGAGTTGCTGCGCGAGCTTGGTGACTTGCTCGGTGGCGGCGCGGGCCGCCTCCTCGGTGTCGTAATGCTGGTAGGCGTGGAGAATGTGGTCCTCGCCCCACCATCCGCCCTCTTCCGGGCCGCCATAGAACGGCGCTCGCTCCATGAGAGCGACGAAGAACCCGGCCGCAGGCTTGGCCTGCTCACAGACTCGACGGAACGCGGCTTCGATGTAGCTGTCGGCGCTCATGGTCAGCACCCCATCCGGCGCTCGGCGTCCTCTTCGGCCGCCCACGCGCTCCGGGCGTCGAGGATGTTTCGCACGCGGACTTCATCGGCCTCATTGACCGGCCACGGGACCACGCGCTTGCCGCCGCACTCGTAGCACGGGACATCGTAGGTGCCGCTCCGGTAGTCCTCGAAGAACTCGGGACCGGCCTCCTCGAAGTCGGCGGCCGTGAGCCCCTCGCTGTCGATGCTCGGGTTGACGTGTGAGCCCGCCCCATCGCACGTCGGGCACACGATGTAGCGGCAGAGAATCCCGCAGGCCCGCTCGCGGGGAGTCGTGAACCCGCACGCGGCCGCCTCGCGGATGGGCAGGGAGTAGGTCCAGCCGCAGGCGCGGCAGCGATAGTGGGCGCGGTCGCCCAGTTGCCCCAACCACACGCCGTCGCCCTCGCACTCCGGGCAGGCGGGCGTGTCGCGGTCGATGATGTCGGCGGCCGGGTCATCGGGCTCGTCGCCGTGGCCAGAGAGCGAGCCGAGAGCTTCTTCGGACTCGTCATCCGTCACCGTCGCCATCATCGTGGCCTCATCGAACGTGTCGAACCAGTTGCCGACGGCGGCCGCCCTGTCGCGGTGGTCCATGTTCAGCACCTCCAAGTGATTGAGGGGATTGAAGTTGGCGGGCGCATGGCGGGCAGAGTCGTCCCGTCGAGTCGTGGCGGGGTGTGGTGGTCCACCATACATGCTCTCAATATAGGCCCGGCGATAATAGTTGTCAAGAGGCAAAGTGAGGTGATTATCAGAATAATGCAGGCCAGAGTGAGGGGAGCCGGGCGCGGGACTTTGAGCCGGACCTCTTGACAGGCGGGCGCGTCCCGGTATCATCGGACCTCGGAGGCATCGCTCGCCCCATGCCCGACCCCGATAACTCCCTCGCAGTTCCCGAGTTGGCGGCGCTTGCCCCACGCGAG
>Ga0316627_100000238_pt1 | contig 13491 bp, 14 predicted proteins | sample OWC_Aug_M2_C1_D1_FD_207653 | JGI IMG/M metagenome (GOLD analysis project Ga0316627, IMG submission 207653) | Wetland soil microbial communities from Old Woman Creek delta, Ohio, United States - OWC_Aug_M2_C1_D1_C | ecosystem: Environmental > Terrestrial > Soil > Wetlands | place: USA: Ohio...
CCCGGACCCCACAGATTCCCTTTAAGCCGTCTTTGATCAGACATCTGTGGTTGCACAGGTGACACCGGACCTTTTGGTCTTCCAGCTTTTCATACAGGTAGGCTTCTTTCATTTCCTGAAGGTCTCCTGTTGCGTTGGGCCTTTCGCATGGTCATCCCCTCGACCACAGAGGGCTTTGCCTTGCCCAGGCCGACGGTCAAGGGTTGCTGGATGGTCCTCAGTGTGTAGCGCAGGGGCACGCAAAGGCCGAGAAAAGACCCGAACGGACAGCGCTCAGGGTGCCACTGCTCTGAAACAAAGGTTCCCATTCGTTCAAGAAGAGGGGTACGAATGTGCGAACACCGCCACTGGACAGGGACCGACCCGTAGGCCTCGCGGATGTAGGACTTCAACTGCCAGAGATTGAAAAAAGCAAAATGATCGAAAAAAGGCTTGTGAAGCAGGGACTGCACTTTGGTGTAGAGAAAATACCACGAAAGACTGTTGGTGACTCCGATGAAGACACTGCGCTTGGCCACTCTTCCGGCTTCTTTCAGTGCAGACAGAGGATCCTCGAGGAACTCGAGGGTGTTGATGAAAAGAACAAGGTCGAATTCATTGTCCTCGAAAGGAAGATCTTCCGCTCTTCCCGCTTTCAGAAGAGCTCTATTTCCGAGCCTCTCGCTGGCTCTCCGGATCATGAACGGTGAGGCATCGAGGCCGTAAAGGCTGTAAAGGGAAGGGTTGAACAAGGAGAGATGATTTCCCTCTCCGCATCCCACATCCAGGATCCTCTCCCCGGGCTGTGGTTCAAGAAGGACGGGAATGGACTCGGTCACCAGCGATTCCATAGCCCGGCCCTGCGGAGAATGGTACCAGGCCTCATAGAGCTTGGCGGATCTGGCGTCAAAGATAAGGCCCATAGCCCTAACCAAATTCGAATTCCCAAATCCGAAATCCGAAACAATCTCAAAGCACAAATTCTCCAATGTTCGAAACAAAACCTAGCTGCTGACCGTTTTTAGCATTTGAATTTGGATCATTTGGCATTGTTTCGAATTTCGTGCTTCGGATTTCGGATTTAATGCTTCTCCGTATGGTGTAGAGAATTTGCGGAGTGAGCCGGTAGTGAATCACCAATAAAAGAACAATATAGAATGCTGAAGGGGATGTCAACCTGACCGGGCTTGAGTCAGAAGCCAGGAGATGTTCTTCCGGATCCACTCCCTGGCCCGGGCGCTGTGGGGAAAGGCCTTTTCCTTGGCCTTGAATACCCGGTGGTGTGAGAGAAGCCGGCCGTTTGACCGCACCATCCCGAGCTCGTGATGGAGCATTTCGTGGTAAAGGACGTCTTCGATCACATAGGCAGGAACCGCCGGGCTGTCCAGCACCGGATGAATCCGTATGATCCTTTTGTCCGTGCAATAGCTCCCGAGACGTATGCTTCTGGGCCGACGCCCTCTTTTCCGCGTTCCCCAGGTGATGGCGCAACCGAGCCTGCCGCTGAAATGAACCTCGTTGAGCTTCTGAAAATAGGCTCTCAAGTCGACATGCTTTCCCTCCGGACGAAGGCGAGAGCCTTTCGGCTTTTCAGGAACCCGGGCAGGCCTGATCATCCTTTCGTGACTCTTGATGAAGGCTCTCAGGAGGTGTTTCTGCCGGACGCAAGGGCGTCGAATGAACGCGGCAAGGGCTCGCAACACATCTTCTGCCGCATCCAGAAACATCTGATGAAGCCGAACCGCGCAGGAGCCGTTTTTCCATCGCACCGTGATCATGGATCTCGTGTTATCCGTGAGGGTGAGAGACATAGGGATGTCGAGAAGTTCCCGGAGCCTTGACTCCATCAGGGGGCTGGGTTGTGAGGGCCGACTCATTGCATTTTGTCTCGACTTTTGTTAGTTCTCTTCATAGTCGAAACCCCTGCGTCACTCAAGAGAAACCTGCGATTTTCAAAAGAGGCCACCCTGAGATGAACTGCCGGTTCCACGATGATCGGGAAGCTTACGTAAAGTGCCAGAAAATGGAAATCGGCTATTGCCGGGAATGCCTGGAGAACTGCGAGGCGTGCACGGATCCCTGCGGATACTGTAAATTTCGCACCCAGTGCATCATCTGGGAGCTTTGCAAGAAGAGCGGGAAGAAGGCGCAGCTGGAAAGAGAAACCAAAGGGGAAGCCTGATGGATGAAAAGAGAATCAAGGGAGTCCTTTTTGATTTTGACGGGACCCTCACGCTCCCGGGCGCGCTCGATTTCCCGGCCATAAAAAGAGAGCTGGACTGCCCGCCCGACCTTCCGATTCTGGAGTATCTTGAAACAGTGCCGGCTGAGCTGAAACCTTCCCTGATGAAAATCCTGGAGTCAAAGGAAGAAAAGGCTGCTGAGGAGTCGCTTCCCAATGTCGGCGCCGAGGAGTGCCTCTTGGCCCTCAGGGACAAAGGCGTTCTTGTCGGAATTATCACCCGAAACAGCCTGCCGTCCGTAAGACTGGCTCTGGCGAGGTTCGAAACGGTGAAGCTCCATGATTTCTCAGCGGTCATCACAAGAGACGACTCTCTCCCGAAACCCCACCCGGACGGCGTCCACAAGGCCTGCGAGCGGATGGGGCTGGCCGCTTCAGAGTTGATGATGGTGGGCGATTTTCGCTTTGACGTCATGGCGGGCAAGGCGGCCGGGGCCTGCACCGTCCTTCTCACCAACGGAAGGCCTTCGGTGATGGCGCCAGGAGACCCTGAGCCTGACTTCACGGTAACCTGCCTGGAAGAAATCCTTCAGCTTGTGTGAGACGACAACCGACCGATGACCGCGGACCGCCGAAAAAGGACCGCTGACAGCCGACCACCGACGGCAGCACAACGACACACGAGCAACGACTGTGCGAAAACGACGGACGACCAAAGACGGCGGAGCGCCGACCGCTAGTTCGCTTTCACGAGAACGGTCTGGCCGGGGAAGATCGTGGTGTGGGGAGTGAAATTGTTGATCTTCAGGAAGTCACCGAGCTCCATTTCGTGCTTCTTCGCGATCATGAAAGGGGTCTCGCCACCCTTCACCGTGTAGTTCTTGGTGGGCACGACAGCGCAAGCCGCCACCTGGCTGGGAGGAATGAGGAGAACCTGTCCTATGTGAAGGTTCGTGCTCTTGAGCCGGTTGAGATTCTGAATCTCTTTGGCCGTGGTGTTGTTCCGGCTGGCGATCTGATAGATGGAATCCCCTTTCTTGACCACGTACTTCACCGGTTTGTCCTCTTTGGCCGCCACCGGGGCAGGGGCTTTGGTTCCCTTGGCCTGGACGGTGCGGGTTTTGGCCGGCACCTTGATCCTCCAGCCTGCGGCCAGCTTCTCGTTCTTCTTGAAGTCATTGGCGTCCATAATCGCTTCCGGTGAGGTGCGATATTTCCTGCTGATGCTCGCAATGGTTTCCCCCTTGCGCACCTTGTGGACGATGTAGCCCGAAGAAGAAGCCACACCGGCAGGAGGGCAGTAGGCAGGAATCTCATTCACCTTGGCGAGCAGAATCTGTCCTTTGCCTTCAGGGACTTTGAGAGGATAGGGACTGTCAGGCGTCATGTTCAGCCTCAGTTCCGCGTTCAACTCTCCCAGAAGGTCATCGTCGACCTGAAGGGCGTTTGCAAGGGTCTTGATCTGCACCTGTTTGTTGATCATGACTTCCTCCGCCTGGATTTCAGGATCGAGCGGGGGAAGAGTCATGCCATGGGCTTTGGGGTCGTTGACGATATGGAGAACCGCCAGGAGCCGGGGAACGTAGGCCGCTGTCTCCTGAGGCAGCTTGATATAGAGATCCCAGAAATTGTCCAGATAGTTGATCTTCTGTGTCTTGATCCGGTTCATCACGGCCCACTCGCCGCAATTGTAACCGGCCAGGGCCGTTGTCCAATCCCCGAACATCTGGTGGAGTTCCTTGAGATAGGCAATCGCAGCGGCTGTTGATTTGTCCGGGTCCATCCTTTCATCAATCCACTGGTCTCTTTTTAAACCGTAGCGGTACCCTGTGGAGGCGATGAACTGCCAGAGGCCCAGGGCTCTTGCCCTCGAAAGGGCCCTCACCTTGAATCCGCTCTCGATCAGGGGCAGCCACGTGAGTTCCTGGGGCATGCCGGCTTCCTTGAAGGCTCTGAGGATGGCAGGGCGGTATTTGCCGGAGCGGCGATAGGCGGCCATGAAGAAATCCCTCTCCGGACCCTTGAAGGACGCGAGTTCCCTGCGCACATGCTCATTCATGATCAAGGGAATGGAGTTGCGATCTCCTGGGGCTGCTGTAAAGCGAGAGGCGTTGATCTCGACAACTCGTTTGGAGATGGTGAACCTCAGATCCTCCTTTTGCTGGAGAAGGTTGGGATCGTCGTCTGTCTTGACATTCAGGATGAGGGAGTAAGCGGTATCGAGAGCATCCAACGCCGTGTCCATGTCTCCACGGTCCCAGTAGTCGCTTGCAGCCTGGGCATACTCGAGAGCGGAATCCAGCAAATCCTGGTTGGTCATGCCCTCGGATATCAGCGCCTCTTGTTTCGAGTCTTTATACGGTTGCTCTTTTTCCTTGGTTTCAGCGGGCAGGACGACCTTTGGGGGAACCTTTTTCTCCGCGGCCCGATCTTCCTTTTCCTGGGGAGCCAAGGTGGTGCAAGCGGCAAGGAACACAAGAATCAAGGCCGGGAAGAGCCCTACAAAGCGGGGGATGGTGCTCATAGCATGCCCTCTTGAAGGATCAAGAAAAAAGGATTCAAAGGATTTCCCGGAAATATAGAGAAAGGAATTGCATTGGTCAATAAAATAAGCTCCCGTGACCACCATAAAAGCATCCTCTGCCATTCGACAGGCCCATGGTCCTGAGCGCAAGGTCGAAGCGCTGCATGGCCTTGAAAACTTGATTGTGCAAGGGGGAGAGAGTATAGTGGTTTCACGTGGGCGCTCCTTTGGTGGGAGCGCTGAATACTTGTTGTCTTTTGATGGCGTTTTATGACAGAGACAGGTCTCATTCCATCCAAAGTCACCCGCGGCAAGAAGCACTGCCTTGCCTGTGGAAGCAGCAGCATGAAAAGTGGGAGACGTTATTGTTCCCCCGGATGCCGGGATCAGATGCTGTGGGTTCTCTCTCTGTCAAAAGGGCTTCTCGTCGCCTTCAACGCAAGGTATGCGGCTTTCTCTTTTGACCAGAACTTCGTTGTCCTGGACGTCCTGCCCATCTGGTCCCAGGACATCTCCCGGTTTCTTTACAGAAGGCCGGGCGGGAAGAAACCTGCCGAAGACTTGAAACACCTGGTCCTTCAATCCGGAAGCGAGTGGTATCACCTCGTTCACAACAGAACTTCCAGAAGCGCGGCTTCCCTGGTCCTTCTCAAGAAAAACAACAAGAAAGAGCTCAATCCCAGGTCCATCAGACCGGACAAGAAACTAAAGCCCAGGCTCAGCCGGTTCGAGAGGGAATGCCTTAAGCTGCTCGAACTCCCGACTGAGGAGCTTTTTTCGGAAAGCAACGTGGCGAAGATACGATCGGCCTACAAAAGACTGGCCAAGGTCTATCATCCGGACCTGGGGGGAGACACCGAGAAATTCAAGAGATTGAACGCTGCCCACCAGCAAATGCTTTTGTGGGCGGAAAATCCCCACTTCACGCTCAGGAAAGCGCTTCTGGACTGCTGGTCCTACGACGGCGCGACCAACAAGTGGTCTCCGCCCCTGTGAAACCAAATCCGACCATGTCCATTTTCTCCTCAGCCAGAAAGATACTCAAGAACCGCAGGGTAGAGGCTTCTGCTCCGTGCCGTGTGGATTCCGGCGGAACCTGGGACATCCGGTCCATGGCTCTGCCCATGGAGGCCATCGAACCGGTCACGCTGAACATAGCTCTCAGTCTAAGGACCCGGGTGGAACTCCTTCCCTTTGAAGAGGGCATGGTCAAGGTTTCTTCAGAGGGCTTCCCTGACACAGGAGCCCACGAGTTCAAAACCCTCCCGTTTGATTCGACCTTCGGCCTCTTCTACGCAGCGATCTCCTACTTTGGTTTTCATGGCCTTGAAGTCCGGATTGCCTCGGATTCCCCTTCCAGGGCTGCGCTCGGAGGCTCCAGCACGGCGCTCGTGGCTCTCATCAAGGCCCTCTCGAAACTCGCCGTTCTAACCGGCAAACCCCCACTGCCGCAAAAGGACATCCTTCATCTTGCCTACTATCTGGAGGATTCGACAAGCTCAGGCAAGTGCGGCATCCAGGACCAGGCTGCGGCCGTGTTCGGAGGGGTGAACCTGTGGCGATGGCATTTCGGCAACAGACAGGCGCCTTATGAGCGGACTCCACTTCTCGATCGCAAGAGGCAGCAGGACTTGTCCGAACATCTGCTTGTGGCCTTCAGCGGGAGGAGCCACGTGTCCGCCAGGATCAACCAAGGGTGGCTTGAGGGGTTTCTCTCTGGTCGAACGAGAGCGGGATGGATCGAGGCAAATCGGATCGTGCGCCGCCTGGCTCAAGCCCTGATCGATCGCAAGTGGGATCAGGCGGCAGGGCTCCTTCGCGAAGAAATGGCGGTTCGCAGGGAAATCACACCGGATGCCCTGATCCCTGTGACAGACAAGCTCATCCGACAGGCGGAGCTGGAAGGATGCGGCGCGAGGTTCGCAGGAGCAGGTGCCGGCGGCTCTGTCTGGGCGCTTGGAGAAAAGAAGAGGATCGATGAGCTGAAAACCATCTGGAGATCCACTCTAGCGCCGATTCGCGGAGCAGGAATTCTTGATTGCGCCGTAGATCCGAGAGGGGTTCGTTAGATCAGAGACCATCGACGGGCTGCCGCCGGACTGGCAGCGAGGGGCTACGTGCCTACGACCTGGAAGCTGACCGAAAAATGACCTTTGAAGAGCTTAAATGCTGCGCAATTTTGCTTCAGGAGGTGCGAAGACTAAGTTCAGTGAGAGGCTCAGGGATTGTCCCCTACGAGGTCTGAAGCCTCAACGTTCTTGAACGGGCTCTCTCGCCGAAGCTGTTGCATGAGCTATTGCACCTTCAGATACTCTGGATTAAAGGTTTCTCCTCTCTTCATGAGAGTCCACGCGATCACCAGCATTTTGGCAGCCAGCTTCACTCTCATTTTGGTTCTTATCCCTCTTTCCCGTTCCCGGCCCTGGAGCATCTTAGCAAAGCAGGCCATGAAGGAGCGATGCCGTGAGGAAGCGATGAGGTAGAAAGAAGAGGACATTATATGATTACTTCACTGTTTGGATTGACATGATAGAAAGTTTCTATGCCGCGAAAGAGCAGGATAGATGGTCCGGGGGCTCTGCATCATGTTATCGGGCGTGGAATTGCTCGGCAGAAGATCTTTCTCAGTGATCGGGATCGGGACGATTTCCTTGACCGCCTGGGATCGATACTAAGCGGGAGCAAGACAACTTGCTATGCCTGGGCATTGATTCCCAATCACTTTCACCTTTTGGTGAGAACGGGTATCGCCTCTTTGTCTTCCATCATGCGGCGGCTTCTGACAGGGTACGCTGTCGGGTATAATCTGCGCCACCACCGCTGCGGCCACCTTTTCCAAAACCGCTATCTTCCCTAACTTTCTGCCCCCCCCTCAGGCTGCAGAGGGATCGATCTCTTCCGGCTGCCAGAGCATGCGTCCCTCCATCCCGCCCGCAACCACCAGCGTCTGCCCGGTGACGTGCCGCGCCAGTGTATCGGAGGACAGATACACCACCGCATTGGCAATGTCGTCAGGCCGCGCAATCTGAGGCAGCGCCATGGTCGCGGTGACTTTGCGGACTGTTCCGGCGTTGCTGAGCTTCGCAGCGCTGCGTGGCACCACCGTCCATCCGGGGCACACGCAATTGATCCGTCCGCCGCAATAATCCCGCGTGTGGGGCGCGAGGCGTGACAACTCGTTCTTCAAGGTCCGCGTGAGGCCGAACGCGATCGCCGCCTTTGCCGCAGCATAATCCGCATGGTTCGCTTCGCCGAACACGGCAGCCGTCGAGCCGATCAAAACGGCGTTGCCGCGCTTCTGTTTTTCCACCAGACGGAAAAACGCACGCAGACAGAGGAATGTCGAGGTCAGCACGCCGTCCATCGTCCCCCGCCACTGTTTCAGCCGAAGCCTATATAGCGGCACATCGCGAGTCTCCCACGATCCGGCATTCGCCACGAGGGTGTCCACGCGGCCGAATCGTCTCGACGCCAGGGCAAACAGATTTTTCACCTGGGACTCTTTTGTCAGGTCCGCGCGCACCAACAAGGGTTCAGCCGCTGCCAATTCGCGCTGCAACTTCCGTGCGCAGGCCAGATTGCGGTGATAATGCAGAACAAGCTTGGCGCCCTCACCGGCAAAAACCCGTGCGATGGCCGACCCGATGCCGCCGGATGCACCGGTGATGAGGATCACCTTGTCAGTCAGATTCGTGTTCATGCCAGATCAAATCGGCTGCTAATGGCTGAGGGATTCGTAGACGGGGCCGTAGTTGCCGTCTTCAAAGACGGGCCGGAACTCGCAGAGCAGCGCGTTGGTGGCCTGTTCCACAAGAACCACATCGCGTTCACACACCTGGGTCATGTCCATGTCGTTGACCGCTCGTCTCAGTTGCTCGAACTGGGAAAGCAGCTTTTCGTTTTCAAAAGAAAACTGGATCCTCTTGTGAACATCGATGATCGTGCCGATGCACATTTCCACCCGCAGCCGGTATTTGTACCTTTGTTCCATGAGCGAGCGGACCTACGCTTTTCCCGTCTCCACCATCGTGTCCATGAAGACCTTGTAGAATCGTTCGTTCTCTGAGACCGACTTCTTGAGGATGAGATGCAGCTTTTGGAGGTCCTTGGTGTTGATCACCACGTTGGCGCTCATGGCAAAGGCCATCATGTTGTCCATGGTTTTGAAGTTGTCCGAGATGAGGGCCAAAAAAAGCTTCCGACGAACCGACATGGAAAGCCTGTTCAGGTAATTGACGATGACGCTGTGATCCAGGGGCTGGCTGTCGAACCCGTCGGCGAGAATAATGAGATCAAAATTGTGGAAACGCAATTTCCCGATCGCATCCCTGGTATTGGGCGTGGAGACACACTTGTATCCGATGAGTTCCAGCCCGGCTCTCAGATGATCCTCGTTCATGGAGCTGTTGGGCATGATCAGGGCAAGCTTGATTCCCTCTTCGAAAAAATCCAAGGCCTCATCGGTTGTGAAATCCTCATACCCGTACGATTCTTCGGGGGTTTTCTTGCCGGCTGCCGGATCCATCATTTTCAGGGGGACCTCTCCGGTCTCATTGGCCTTGGGAGGCTGCTCCGGCGCCTCACCCCCAAGCGAAATCTTGCCCTTGCACTTCGGACAGTTCAGTTTGAGGACCCTGTCCTTGGGAACTTTGTCGTCGGGAATGTTGAACCTGGTCTTGCACTGCCCGCAGGTAACCTCCATGGTTTCCGCTCCTCTTTACATTTTTCCGTACTTCTTTGTGTAATCCTGGTCAATACTCAGGTCTTCGATGGACGTGGTCTTCTCCCCTCTTGCCGACTTGACCGCGTCAATGGTCCTTCCCACAATGGCCTTGCGGGAGGCATAACTCAAGGCGGTCTCCTCGGTGATGAATCCTTTTTGATAAAGCTCCGTGATGCTCTGGTCAAAGGTCATCATGCCGAAGGGCTGCCCTGCTTCGATGATGTCGTAAAAGGTCTTGCCTTCCGCTTCGCCGTGCAGGATGGTGTCTTTCACTCGCAGATTCGTGCACATGATTTCAAAGGCGGCCACACGCCCTCCCCCGACCTTGGGAAGCAAGCGCTGGCAGGCAATCCATCGGACCGAATCCGCCAGGCGGATGCGGATCTGCTTTTCATCTTCTTGCTCAAACATGCCGACGATTCTGTTCACCGTCTGGCCGGCATCCACCGTGTGGAGCGTGGTCAGGAGCAGGTGACCGGTCTCAGCCGCAGAGAGACCGATCTCCACGGTTTCCCTGTCCCTCATCTCACCGACCAGGATCACCTTGGGGGCCTGGCGCAGAGCGGCCCTCAGGCCGTTGGCAAAGGTGTCGAAATCGATTCCCAGCTCCCGCTGATTGAAGGTGGCCTTTTTCTGGGCATGGACATACTCCACAGGATCTTCCAGGGTCACCACGTGGACCGATTTTCTCTCGTTGATCTCGTTGAGGACTGAGGCGAGAGACGTGGACTTACCGCTCCCTGTGGCACCCGTCACCAGGATCATTCCGTTGCGGTCATCCGCCATCCTGCGGAACGCCGGGGGAAGCATCATTTCATCCACCGTCGGCACCCGGGCTGCCAGTTGCCTCATGACGGTCGAGATGTAGCCCTTTTGCGAAAAGATGTTCACCCTGAACCGGGCTTTGCCTGCAAGTTGATAGGACGTGTCACAGGAGCCCTCGGAGAGAAGAAATCGGGTGAGCCTGCGGTCAGCGTTGATCAGGTTAAGGGCGAGGACTTCAGCCTGGAAAGGGGTGAGCTTTGAAATAGGAGGATTGAGCAACACAGGCACCAGCTGGCCCGAGGACTCAACCTGGCAGGCCTTGTCCACCGTGAAATTGAGGTCTGAGACATTGTCATGGGACTCGAGCATGGCGGTTAAAATATGGTCGATTTCTTGTCGTCTCATCTCTTCTGCTCCCTCAGTGCTCAGGGTTTCGTTCCGCTCCTACACCTCCGTGAAGTCAGAAGGAGGCTGCTTCAGGAAGGGAAGGAACTTGCCCTTGTCATTGCACTTGGTATAGGCATCGTCCGGGCTGATGATCTTTTTCATCAGCAGTTCCAGAATAGCATCATCCAGCGACTGCATGCCGTATTTCTTTCCCGTCTGGATCATGGAAGGAATCTGGTAGGTCTTTCCTTCGCGGATCAGGTTTCGAACGGCTGGGTTGGCAATCATGATTTCGAGGGCCGCCACCCGGCCCCTCTTGTCTCTTCTCTTGAAAAGGGTTTGGGAAATCACGGCCCTAATTCCATCTGCCAGGGTATTCCGGATTTGCTCCTGCTGGCTGACCGGAAAAACTTCGATGATGCGGTCCACGGTCTTGGCGGCGCTGTTCGTGTGCAGGGTCGCAAAGACAAGATGCCCTGTTTCCGAGGCTTCAATGGCAAGGGCAATGGTTTCCAGGTCTCTCATTTCACCGACCATGATGATGTCGGGATCTTCTCGGAGAGCACCTCTCAGCGCTGCGGCAAACGACTTGGTGTGGAGGCCCACTTCCCTGTGATTGATGATGGCCTTTTCACTCCGATGCACAAATTCCAGGGGATCTTCAACGGTGATGATGTGGTCTTTTCGAGACATGTTCGCTTCATGGACAATGGCTGCAAGGGTGGTGGACTTTCCGCTGCCTGTGGGCCCGGTCACCAGCACAAGGCCGCGGGGCAGACTGGCCAGTCTTTGAACCACCTTGGGCAACCCCAGATCATCGCAGCTCATGATTTTCGAGGGAATTTCCCTGAAAACGCCTCCAATGCCGTACTTTTGCTGGAAAAAATTGGCTCGATATCTGGCAAGTCCCGGGATTTCATAGGCAAAATCCACGTCACCCGTTTCTTCAAACTCCTTCACCTTGTGCTCGGGAGCGATTTCATAAAGCATGGCCTTGAGGCCGTCGTTTTCAAGAGCTTGGTACTTGACCCGCTCGAGTTCACCGCCTATCCGCAGAACAGGCTGCTGCCCGGAAACCATGTGGAGATCCGATGCTCCCTGATCGTGCATGAGCTTGAAGAATGCATCTATTTGCGCCATAAATACCCTCCGGAGGAAATCAGCTTATGATTATACATGGATCTGATTGGTTTATTCAAGTCCCAAATCCTGTAACCGGTCGTGCCGGAAGCCCCATTTCTATTCTAACTGGCTCTGATTCCGATCTTTTCCCAGATCATTCACCATCATGAGAGCATCCTGTCCCGAGGGATAAAAGCGGACTTTGCTCTGCACGGGCCTAAATCCATTCCTTAGGAAAAGTTTCTGGGCTGCAAGGTTCTCTTTGGCGGTGTGGAGAAAAAGCCTCTGCTCCCCCAAGCCTTCCGCTTCTTTTTGTGCGAATTGAAGAAGTTCACGGCCTATTCCCCTGCGCTGGAGCTCGGGGGTGACGGCGATGGCGAGAATCTCCGTGCAGGTTTGCCCCTCTTCGTCTGCCGGCAGGGCGCCGATCATCACAAAGCCTGCAGGTCTACCCTCAACCGTGGAAATGAGGGTCACGGTCACACTGGATTCGAACCATTCGCTGACGGTGGAGCTGTAGGGTCCATAAACGCTAAAGACCAGGTCGCTTAATCCGGCGATAAAGGCCTTGTCTGAGGGTTTTGCGGGGCGAATCGTCGTCTTGGCTTGAGGAGGAGAAAAGAGGGGGGCTGCCACGGCACAAGGATCTCACAGGGTCTTCCAGTAAGGCCCCTGAACACTCTTGACCCGGGCCACCACGGTATCCACCATCTCCTGCATGGCAGAACCCGCTAGAGCGGCCGGATCGGAGTTGTTCAAGCCGGCCAGCTCCTTGAGGACTTCTTTGACCGAATCCCGTTCCCCGTAAAGATCGTACCCTCCTTCGAGGGTGAAGACCAACTTTTCTGCGCAGCATTCGTCGGCGATATCCATAATGGCCCGGGTCATTGCAGCAAACCCTGCAGGAGTGACGTTCATACCGCCCAAAGGATCCCCGATGTAAATGTCAAAGCCGGCGGAGACGAGGATCAGTTCAGGTTTGAACTCAAGAGCGATCGGTTTGAGCACTCTCTCAAAGAGGCTCAAGTACTCTGCGTCCCCATATCCTATGGTGAGGGGGACGTTGACGGTGAATCCACGGCCTTTCCCGACGCCGATTTCAGTGTAAGCCCCGGTCCCCGGATAATAGGGGAACTGATGGGTGGAGAAATAAAGGATTGTCGGATCCTCTTCAAAGGAGTGCTGGGTGCCGTTGCCGTGATGAAGGTCCCAGTCCACAATCAAAATGCGGCCGACCTTAAGGCGTTCCTGGGCATACCGTGCGCCTACGGCAACGTTGTTGAAGAGGCAGAAGCCTTTTGCCTGACCCCGTTCCGCGTGATGCCCCGGTGGTCTGACCAGGGCAAAGGCGTTTTTCAGCTTTCCCGCGCACACCTTGGAGATGGCCTCGCACAGCCCTCCGGCAGCCAGAACCGCGGCGTCGTAAGAGGCTGCACAGGTTTGGGTGTCAGGGTCCAGGTACGTGTACTCGATTCCTGCTGTGGCTGCAAGTGTTTCGACGTAGTAACCGGCATGAACGAGAAGCAGCTCTTTCTTGTCCGCGAACCTGGGGGTGATCTCCTGAAACTTGCCCGCCATATCCGGCTCTTCCAGCATGTCATAAATGACTTTGAGCCTCTGCGGGCACTCCGGATGGTAATCCCCCATCCAGTGATCCATGTATCGTGTGTCCTTAACAATGCCGGTGGACATTCCTTCTTTTAACCCTGAACGGCTCTTTCCCATTGGCCTCCGCTCCATGTCTGCGCTCTCCGAACTTGCATACCATAATTATCGTTTTCTTGAAAGCAATTCCCTATTGACAAGGGG
>Ga0316627_100000239_pt1 | contig 13468 bp, 7 predicted proteins | sample OWC_Aug_M2_C1_D1_FD_207653 | JGI IMG/M metagenome (GOLD analysis project Ga0316627, IMG submission 207653) | Wetland soil microbial communities from Old Woman Creek delta, Ohio, United States - OWC_Aug_M2_C1_D1_C | ecosystem: Environmental > Terrestrial > Soil > Wetlands | place: USA: Ohio...
GGTCTCGATGTAGACGGCCCGCGTCTTCTCCGTGATGGCCCGCTTGAAGGCCTCGGGCTTGCGCGAATCGACGAAGGTCGTTGTCCGCCCGAATTTTGGAAAGGTGTAGTGGAAGAGCTGGTACGTGCCCCCGTAGAGATTATTGGCCGAGACGATCTCGTCGCCGAGGCGTGTGATCGCCAACATTGCCAGGGAGATCGCGGACTGCCCGGAGGCCAGCGCCAGCGCGCCCGTCCCGCCCTCGATCGCAGCGATCCGCTTCTCGAACACGTCCGTGGTCGGGTTCATGATCCGCGTGTAGATGTTCCCGAACTCTTTCAGGGCAAACAGATTCGCAGCGTGCTCGGAACTCTTGAAGACATAGGAGGTCGTCTGGTAGATGGGCACCGCGCGTGCACCGGTGGTCGGATCCGCCTGTTGTCCGGCATGCAATGCCAGTGTGTTGGGTCCTTGTTGTGCCATTCCCATATCTCCCTTGTGTCGCTCTGTGGTCGAGAGAATCGTTCTGGCCGCCGTGTCCCCCTCAAGATGGCGCGACCGATACAGCCGGGGGCCAACCTGCCATCTGCAGATTGGCCCCCGATCGACTGGTCGCCGATTCAGCAGAGGTTCGCGTCATACTGTGTGAGGTATCTCCGTCTTCGGGAATGGCGCCATCCTGTGGCGCCAGCGCATCGCCATCATCATCTTCTCCACTCTCCGTCCGAAAACAAAAACCCCTTCTCATCACAATCAATGAGAAGGGGTTGATACGGCCTTTTCCCCCTCTCATCTTTCCCCGACCACTCGGTTCGGTGGACCGAGCGTGTCTTGTGTCGGGGCAGGAGTTGGCACCCCGCCATAGGCGGGGTTGCCGTGGCTTCGTAGGGCCAGTCCCTCTGCCACTCTGGATGAGAAGTCTGCTCTTTGTAAACGAGCGACTCGCTCCTGTCAAGAAAAAATCGCGGGGAGAATCACAGGAGAATGTCGATATGGGCGCCGGTCCCTCGGCACTCCAATTGAGCGAAAGTCCCCGGGCGACCAAGCGACGTGATCGTCAGACAGCTTCCCAATCTCCATACCTGTCCCCGAGAACCCGCCACCAGCCGTCTCATCGACACCGATTGACGGTCCCTGTTAATTGCCCTACATTTTACGTGGCGCACATCACCACAGCCCCTCCCACGCGGACCTAAAGGTTCCCGAGAGCTAAGGTACGCCCGGGCAAGTTGTGCTGGTGCGTCCCCCGGCTCGCCACCGCTCGATGGTACCGAGGGTGATCCGTGGACCCTGAGACTCCCCGTCCGAGTGATGGGTATCGACGGCCGGACGCGGGCGCCAGCACGAGCGAACCACCCCGGCCCGGAGCGCCGGAGCCGGACGCCCCCGACTCTGCGGCCACCGCCACGTCGGGCATCCCGGTGGTCGGTCTGGGCGGGTCGGCGGGCGCCCTGGCATCGTTCCGGCGGTTCCTGGCCGCCATACCCGCCGAGACCGGCGCAGCCTTCGTCGTCATCCAACACCTGGCCCCGGCCCACGAGAGCCTGCTGACAGAACTCCTCGCACAGCACACGCGCATGCGGGTTGTGGACGCCCAGGACGCGGTCCCGGTGGAGGCGAACTGCGTCTACGTCATCCCGCCCCACAAGTACCTCGGCATCCGCGATGGCATCCTGTCCGTGGCCGACCCCGTCGCGCAGGCCGGCGTCCGGATGCCCATTGACTTCTTCTTTCGCGCGTTGGCAGACGATCGGCAGGAACGGGCGGTTGGCATCCTCTTTTCCGGGGCGGGCGCGGATGGTACGGCGGGGGTGCGGGCCATCCGGGGTGCCGGCGGCCTCACCATCGCGCAGGATCCCGAGTCCGCCCAGTTCGGCGATATGCCGCGGAACGCGATTGCCACTGGTCTTGTGGATTACGTCCTCCCGCCCGACCGGATGGCCGAGGCGCTCCTCGACTATCTCCGGCAACCCTACGTCCGGGGTGGGGAGCCGGCCGCCGTCCTGGAGGCCGAGGGGAAGCCTGGCGGCTTCACCGACATTCTGGCCAGCGTGCTGGCCCAGACGGGCTGCGATTTCCGGTGCTACAAGAAGAGCACCACCCTGCGACGGATCGAGCGTCGGATGGGGTTGCACCGCATCTCGGACATAGCCCAGTACCACCAACTGCTTCATCGCGACGCCAACGAGGTCGCCCAGCTATTCACCGACCTGCTCATCAACGTCACGGGGTTCTTCCGGGATGCGGAGGCGTTCGAGGAACTGCGTCGGAAGGCCATCGTGCCGCTGATCCAGGCGAAACCGACCGAGGAGCCGGTGCGGGCGTGGGTGGCGGGCTGTGCCTCCGGCGAGGAGGCGTATTCCCTGGCCCTGCTGCTGATGGAGGAAGTCGCGGCCGCCTGCGAGCGTTGTCCCGTGCAGGTCTTCGCGACGGATATTGACGAGGAGGCGCTGCAAGTCGCCCGTGTGGGGATCTACCCGGAGAGCATCGTCGCCGACGTGGGGCACGAACGCCTGGCGCGCTTCTTCGTCAGGCAGGACCAGGGCTACCAGGTCGATGAATCGCTCCGCAAGGCGGTCGTCTTTGCCACGCATAACCTCATTACCGACCCGCCATTCTCCAAGATGGACCTCATCAGCTGCCGCAATCTCCTGATCTACCTGGACGCCGAGACGCAAGCCAAGCTGATTCCCCTGTTCAACTTCGCCCTGAACCCCGGCGGCTACCTCTTCCTGGGCAGGTCGGAAGGCGTTGGCGGCCAGACCGACCTCTTCGCGGCCGTCTCCAAGGAGGCGCGGCTGTACCGCCGGCTCACACCGGCCCGGCCCATTACCCTGGAATCCCCGATCATCCCGGGACGGAAGCGACCTGTGCCGGCCGCCGCGTCCACCGCGGGCCGCCCCCCGGCGGCTGCCTTCGGCGACTTGATCCGGCAGACGCTCTTGAATCATTTTGGCGCCAGCGTCGTACTGGTAAACCGCCGTGGGCACGTCCTCCACTTCCACGGCCAGACCGGCAAATATCTGAATATGCCGACGGGCGAGCCGACGCTGAACCTCTTCGACATCGCCAAGGAGGGGCTATCCGCCAGAATACGGACAGCAATGCACGCCGCCGTCGACACGGGCAAGCCCGTGGTGCTCGAGGGCACGCCGATTACCCGGGAGGATGGCGCGCCGCGCGTCCGTGTCACCGTCGCCCCCATCGCGCAGCGGGGCGAACCTGAGCTCCTGTTGGCGGTGATCTTTGAGGACGTGTCCCGACCTGTGGCGGCCAGTGTCGACGTGGCGCACGGCGAAAGCGAAACGGTCCTGCAACGGCTCGAAGACGAGTTGCGGGATACGCGGCTGGACCTCCAGGGCACCATCGACGAACTCGGGACCTCGAACGAAGAGCTGCGGGTCGCCAATGAAGAGGTGGTGTCCACCAACGAAGAGCTCCAGTCCACGATCGAGGAACTGGAGACCACCAAAGAGGAACTGCAGTCGGTCAACGAGGAGTTGACGACGGTCAACAGTCAACTCCAGGAGAAGGTTGAGCGACTGGACGCGGCCAACAGCGACCTCGCCAACCTCCTGACGTCCACGCAGATCGCCACCCTCTTCTTGGACAACGAACTCTGCATCCGGTTCTACACGCCGGCGTCGACGCAGCTCTTGAGCCTGATCCCCGCGGACGTGGGCCGACCGATCACCGACCTGTCCATGGATTTCCTGAACTACGACCTCACGGCCGACGCCCGGGCCGTCGCCCGGGAGGCAACCGGCGTCGAGCGGGAGGTACAGCGGGCCGACGGCTCCTCCTACCTGGTGCGCGTCCTGCCGTACCGCACGCCGAAGGCGGAAAGTGACGGCGTGGTCGTGACCTTTAGCGAGGTGACCCGGTTGCGGCGAGCGGAGAAGCAGACCCGCCGGCTTGCCGCGGTCGTCCGCGACTCCAACGATGCGGTCATCCTGTGCGACCCGACGGGCACCATCCTGGCCTGGAATCGCGGGGCGGAGGCCATGTATGGCTGGCGCGAAGCCGAAGCCGTGCGGATGAACTTCCGTGACCTGATGCCTCCCGACAGGATGAAAGAAGCCGCCGACCTGATGGCGCAGCTTACCACCCGCCAGATGGTCGCGTCCTTCGAGAGCCAGCGCCGGGCAAAGGACGGCCGCACGGTGGAGGTGTGGGTGACCGCCACCGCCATCTGGGACGAGTCGAAGCAACGAGTTGAGGGGCTGGCCACCACGGAGCGCGACGTCACCGCCCGCAAGCAGGCCCAGGCGGCGCTCCGCCAGGCCCACGACGAACTGGAGCAGCGGGTCCAGGAGCGGACGGCCGACCTGTCCGCCGCCAATCGCGCGCTGGCAGACCAAGCCGAGCGGCTGCGCACCCTCGCCAGCGAGCTCACGCTGGCCGAACAGCGGGAGCGCCGCCGGCTGGCGACGGTGCTGCACGATGAGCACCAACAGCTCCTGGTGGCCGCGAAGCTCACGGTGGACCGCCTGGAGCGGACGGGGGATGCCGGGGTCCAGGAGGCATGTCGGGAGATCACTGCTCTGCTCGACCAAGTCCTCGCGAGGAACCGGTCCCTCACCCAGGAGTTGAGCCCGCCCATCATGCAGACTGGCGGTTTGGTCCCCGCCATCGAGTGGCTGGCAGCCTGGATGGCGGAGACGCGCCGGCTGCAGGTCGTCGTTCAGGCAGATCGCGCGGTCGTGCTGGGCACCGAGGACCTGACCGTCTTGCTCTTTCACGGGGTGCGAGAGCTGCTGTTCAACGTCGCGAAGCACGCGCAGGTCAAGACCGCCCGGGTGGAGATCGTCCTCCAGGACAACCAGGCTCGGATCGCCGTGTCCGACGCTGGGGTGGGGTTCGACCCGACGTCACCCGAGACGGCGCGTGGCTTCGGCCTCGGCAACATCCGGCAGCGACTGGAGGCCCTCGGCGGCCGCCTGGAGATCGACAGCGCCCCGGGGCGGGGCAGTCGTGTTACCCTCTGGGCGCCAATCGGGAAGGTCCGGGCGGCCGCCACCCCGGAGCCCGTGCTCCCGGACGAGTCCGAAGATCGCACCCGCACTACAGGCACGGTCCCACCGTCCGGCGCGAGCCGGAGAATCCGCATCCTCATGGTGGACGACCACACCATCGTCCGCCAAAGCCTGATGCGCGTGTTAGGAGAAGAGCCCGACCTCGAGATCGTGGGTGAGGCCGCCAATGGGCAACTGGCCGTCGAGCTCACGCAGCAACTGACCCCTGACGTGGTCCTCATGGACATCAGCATGCCCGTCCTGAACGGCATCGAGGCCACGCGCCTCATCCACGCTGCGCACCCGACCGTGCGCGTGATCGGCCTCTCGGTGTTCGAAGCAGGGGAGCAGGCCCTGATAATGCGCGAGGCCGGGGCGGTGGCCTACCTCACCAAGGCCGGCCCGCTCGAGACGCTGCTCGCGACAATCCGCGAGTCAGTGGAGCCCAGGCGGTAGGGTGGGAACCGGTGACCGCTGATCAACGCCAACCGCCGCTCGCCCTGTCGGCGGGGACGGCGCAACCGGTCATGCCCCCGGCGACGGACTCGCAGCTCCGCCCGGAGGACCTCTTCGTCCTAACACCATCTACCTTGAGATCACACTTCCCGGAAAAATCCAGGGCATAACTGCAGCGCCTCACTGGCACCATACGACTTCAGTGTAGTTTCTGCTTCGAACCATTAAGGAGATCGTGATGACCAAGCCCAGGAAGTTCGTCGACCCGATTCCTCCAGGCGAAATCCTCCTGGAAGAGTTCATGCGTCCCCTAGGGGTCAGTATCAACCGCCTCGCCCGCGACATCGGCGTGCCGCCCAACCGGATCAGTGGCATCGTGAACGACAAGCGCTCGATCACGGCCGATACCGCTCTCCGGCTTGGCAAGTACTTTGGGACCTCGGCCGAAACCTGGCTCGACTTGCAGTCCGACTACGACTTGCGAATGATTCGCCGCAAGGCAGGGGACGAGATCGAGGCCCCGGTGCGCGTTCGGGTCGCATAAACGCGGTCGAGGACGGAGATTCCGGCTCCCTTCAATGGTCATCCTGCCGATTGCTCGACGCTCCTTGTGACCCCTTCATGAATAGCGACGTCTCTTTCGGCGCAGGACCAGACCGTCCGGGTGGGTGCCGCTCCCCCGGACCGCCAACTGAGCAAAAGTCCGGTGGGAACCGATAGCACGACACCGGCATGCCGGCTCCCGGTACGATAGCGCTCCTCGGCGATGTACTCCCTGCGTCCCTCGTGTTTCGCCCCCGTCTGACCGAGACAGGGGGCTTTGCCTTTGACATCCCTCTCTTCCCACGGTACAAAGGCCGATCTCTCCCGCGACCCTCCGGCCTCCGTTCGGCGATTCAGAACAAGTCCTGCGGCAACCGAAGACGCGCAGGCGGCTGTCTTGACTCTTCACACACACAAGGCGGATCACATGAAGAGAAACGGGTTCACGCTGGCCTTGGTTGTTACCCTCTATCTCGGCTTCGGCTCCCTGGCCTTCGCGGCGAGTGGCGGCGGTGTGCTGGCGGACCCCGGGGCCATGCAGGGCAAGCACTTCGACAAGAAGGGCAAGATGCCGTCGAAGTTCACCATTGAGCTTCAGCATGGTCTGCGCAAGACCCTGCCGTTCGAGGACAAGCGTGACTTTGACGAAGCGAAGAAGGGCTTCATCGCCGCACCGGCGTACAAGCAGATCATGGCCGAGGCCGGCAACGTGGCCTGGGACATGGGCAGCTACGAGTTCCTATTGCAGGGCAAGGACTTCGACAGCGTGCATCCGTCGTTGCAGCGCCAGGCCATCCTGAACATGGCGTATGGGCTGTACGAGGTCGTGCCCGGCAAGGTTTATCAGGTACGCGGCTTTGACCTGGCCAACATCAGCTTCATCAAGGGCGATACCGGCTGGATTGTCTTCGACCCGCTGACCGCCAAGGAAACCGCCAAGGCCGCGCTGGACTTCATCAACGAAAAGGTCGGCAAGCGACCGGTCGTGGCCGTCGTCTATTCGCATTCCCACGCCGATCACTACGGGGGCGTGCGCGGGGTGGTGGACGAGGCCGACGTCAAGAGCGGCAAGGTGCCGGTCATTGCGCCGATCGGGTTCATGGAGCATGCCATCGCCGAGAACGTGTATGCGGGCAACGCCATGAATCGGCGCCTGTTCTTCCAGTACGGCGTGCTCCTGCCGCGGAGCCCCTTCGGCCACGTGGATCAGTCGATCGGCAAGAACACCGCCGCCGGCAATGCGGGTCTGATTCCACCATCCCGCTATATCGAGAAGGATTTCGAGACCCTGACCGTTGACGGCGTCACAATGGAGTTTCAGAACACGCCCGGCACCGAGGCGCCGGCGGAGATGAACACCTGGTTCCCGCAATTCAAGGCGTTCTGGGCAGCGGAGAACATCACTGGCACCATCCACAACATCTACACGCTACGCGGCGCGCTGGTGCGCGATGCGCTGGTGTGGTCCAAGCACATCAACGTGGCGCTGTACCGCTATGGCACCGAGGCCGAGTACATGTTTGCCTCGCACAGCTGGCCGCGCTGGGGCAACGCCCGCATCCAGGAGGTCGTGCGCACCCAGCGGGACGCCTATGCCCACCTGAACAACACCGTGCTGCATCATGCCAACCAGGGCGTGACGATCAACGAGATCCACAACGTCTACAGGCAGCCCAAGAGCCTGCAGGAGCAGTGGGCGGCACACAGCTATCACGGCTCCACGGAGCACAACAGCCGTGCCGTGCTTAACCGCTATCTCGGGTACTGGGACACCAACCCGGCGACCCTGATGCCGCTGTCGCCGCGGGAGTCTGCCCCGCTCTACGTTGAGATGATGGGTGGGGCCAAGAAGATCATCGCCAAGGGCAAGCAGTTGCACGCCCAAGGCAAGTACCGCGAGGCGGTGGAAATACTGAACAAGCTGGTCTTCGCCGAGCCCACGAACCAGGCGGCCAAGGATTTGCTGGCGGATGTCTATGAGCAAATCGGCTATCAGAAGGAGAGCCCGAGCGTGCGGAACAGTTTCCTGGCCGCGGCGTACGAGCTCCGGCACGGCATGCCCACGGGTGCGACCCCCAAGACCAGCGGCCCGGACACGATTCGTGGCATGACCACCGAACTCTGGTTGAACTTCCTCGGCATCAGCTTGGACAGCAGCAAAGTCGAAGGCGCGAAGGCTGTCATCAATCTGGTGACGCCGGACAACGGCGAGAAGTTCGTCGTCGAGTTGAGCAACGCAACGCTCACCAACATCAAGGGCCAGCAGGCGAAAAACCCGGATCTGACTATCACGCTCAACCGTGCCGACCTCGAACGGGTGATGGGCGGCCAGGCTACGTTCGACCAGTTGGTGGCCGACGGTAAAGCGAAGCTGGACGGTGATCGCAAGTCCTTCGATCTGCTCCGCAGCTCGCTGGTCCGGTTTACGCCGGACTTCGAGCTGTTGCCCGGGACCAAACCCACCAAGTCGGCGCCGCGACCGGCCAAGGACCCGTTCGAGGCCGATACACCCGGTGACACATCCGGGGGATGAGGTGCCACCACCTTCGCGTCCTGGCCACCATCTCAAGGACGAGGGGCCACTGACTAGCGAACGCCCCGGCATCCTAACCCGCGCCGACGGTCTTCCATTGCCGATCAATTTCAGATTAATCGCCCACCACACGGGCAGAGACTGTTTTGCACAATTATGGTGCCGCTCCCCCGGACCGCCAGTTGAGCAAAAGTCGGTTGGGAACCAGCAGCGGGACACCCTCGTGCCGCCTCCCGGTCCGACAAGCCTCCCCAGCGATGTTCCCCCGCGTTCCCGAAACGGTAGCCCGCTGGGCGGCGGTAACGACCCACTGTCGAGCGTTTTAGGCACCTGAGCCGTTCCCGACTGCCGTACTGGCTCCCCGGAGCCCCCCAACTCCCCATATTTCCTCGACGTTCCGCGGCTGCGTCTCTTTTCCCATTTCTGGCTGCCCCTGGCACACCTCGTGCTGCCGTCCCATATTATCGGTAGGGGTGGTTGGCGGTCCGAACGGGGTCGGAGCGGCCCCGCAGCGCGGGAGGGTCCCATGAAACGCTACCTCGCGGTCCTCGTGCTCCTCGTCTGCGGCGCCGTCGCCTGTGTGCGTACCCCGCAGATGCGCACCCCCGCCCCACCCGACGCCCGGGCCTACAGCCATCGCATCGGGATTCTCGAGCTCCCCCCGCTCCAACTGATGCAGCCGGTGGCACCGGCACCCGGGGTGGGCGCCGGATACAAACGCGGGGTGGGCGAATGTTTTGACGGCGGTCTGGCGCCGTCTTACTTGATTTTGGCCGCGACGCTGGTGCTCTGCCCAACGGTTGGCGGCGCGGTCGGCGTGGCGCAGAACGCCTCCGCCACCGAGGTGGCAGAGGCCCGGGAGGCACTGGAGCGCATCGGCCGGGAGCACCCTTTCGGGGATGGCCTGCGCGACGAACTGGCTCACCGGCTCGCCCGGGAGGCCCCGCATTATGCCGTGGCCCTGCTGGCGCCGGACGGGACGGACCCGCTCGGGGCGCCCGTGGACGCGGTGGTCGCCCTCACCAATCCGACCGTGACGCTCCTGCCGTACAGTCGCACTAGGATCAGGACAGACGGTGCGCCGCTGACTCTCTCTGTGAGCGTGAACGCTGAACTGCGTCGGCCCGACACGAACGCCGTGCTGCACCGCGCCCGCATCGAGTGCCAGGGTGAGAGGCTCTCCTTTATGGATTGGGGTGCCGCGGGCGGCGCACGCCTCGCGCTGGGGCTCGCCAGCGCCCAACGCAGCCTCGCGGAGCACCTCGCGCAGCATTTCTTCCAGGTGCAGACGCCGCCGGCGATGAAGGGGATGTTCTGCGCGAACCAGCCCTAGAGAAAGCGTTGGGAACGGTCGCGCCTTCGGCACGGCCACCGGCACCAATGGGTATCGCCTCGCGCAGACGGGCACCACCTGTCACGCGATTCGGACGAAGGACGATGCACTCCTGACGAAGGAGGATGCCGACCACGGCCATGCGCCCTGGGGACGAGCCGGGAGTCCCACCCTGCGGGGCGAGTTAGAAACGGACGGATACACGCGGGTTGAACTTGTGGCGAGGGGTGGAGAAATTATTACGAGGCAAGTGGCACACTTCTTCGATTCGAACGCTCCCTATCAACGGCAAGAGCGGGCGGGGCCACGATTACAGGGTGAGGTCACCGTAGTTGCCAGCGCAGCCGCTCACCGGGGCGCAGCGGCAACGCCGAACGTCGGGTGTGTGGCGAGGGCTGCAATGTCGCGAGAGACGCCGAGATGCAGAGACCCGTCCTCCTGCATGCTGTGGCCTGCGTCGTGGGGGGCGTTGTCATGCGGAGGGTGGCCATGGCACGGGACTACATAAAGGAGCACACCGGGCTGCCGCGCGCAATGCTGCCCGTCGTTCTGACGCTGTCGGCCTGCGCCACGACACTTCCGCCGGGCCAGCCATATCACGGGAGCGACTGGGCGGGGTATCTCGATCTTCGCTCGCCCAATTCCGAAGGGTGGGGAGTGGTGCAGGTCTCGCCTGAGAGGATAGCCTTCGCCCGGAAGGGCACCCAGCCAGACGAGTCCATTGCCGCGTGGGTAATGCGCGGTGCGGCTCCACCCACCCAGACGCGAGAGGAATGGCTCTCCCTCGTGAAGACCGCGGAGGAACGCGGGTTGGATCGGGACCGCTTCACGCTTCTCAAATCCGAGTACGCGTTCACCGACGAGCGCCGCTACCCCTGTGTGCGGAGCAGCGTGGTCCGCGAAGATCGACAGGCGCAGGTGTCCGCATTCCGCCGCGAAACGCTCATGCTCCGGGAGATCTTGCTGTCTTGCCGGCACCCGGTCCGTCAGGATACCGGCTTCAGTATTAGCTACTCGCATCGCGGCGACGGCGAATATCCCAATCTGGAGGCGGAAGCGCAGGCGTTCTTTGACCGCATTCAGGTGCCGGGGTATTGAAGGCCGGGACACTGCGCGGTTCAGAGTGGTGGACGCCACGGATCGCTGAACGTACGGGAGGTGGTGCCATGTCGACGGTCCGCCGTACCTATGCGCTCATTGTCTTGTGCCTGCTCACCGCGTGCGGCACGACCAGTCAGTTAGTGCGCTGGCCGGACCAGAGCCGGGTCGTGGACGACCAGGGGAAGGGCCGCATCTACGTCATCGGCCGGCCGTTTTCGATTAACATCCCGAGCCGCAACGTCAAAATGCGCGTGACCGACGACGGGGAACGCATCGGCAGCATCGTCGGCCGGGGGTATCTGTGCTGGGAGCGCGCACCGGGGATCGCGATGATCGCCAGCGAGCCAGCCTCCTCGCCCTACGGCAGCGTGATCACGCTCCCCGTCGAACGCGGAAAAGCCCACTACGTGTTCGCGCATATTGGCCCCAAGTGGAGCGTGTGGGTGTTCCTCGTGCCGGGAGGTGGCGACCTCGCGGTCCGGTTGGAGGTCGTCACCGAAGACCGAGGGAAGGCGGCGTTAGCGAGGAGTAACCCACCGGAACAGAAGTGAGCGGATCGAGCGCTCGCGCACCAAGACCACGAGGCCGTGGCGCGGAGGGGAGGGACGCGAACCCACCACGTCGGGCCGAAGCCTCACGCGCGCCAGCTTCCGGCGTTGGATCCACGTCGGAGGGCGCCGCGAACTCGGTCTAGGGAGGGCGACATGAGCACGGGAGGAAAGGCCGCAGCCGGGGTAAGCGCCGTGGCCCTGGTCCTGGCCATCTGCATGGCTCAGGGGTGCACGCCGTCGAAGTTGGCACCCGAGGAGTTAGTCAAGGCGCAGCAACAACCGCACATTCATGCCGTCCACTACCCGCCCCGCCTGGAGTATGCCGTGATCACCAAAGCGGGGGGAAAGGGCGAAGCCATCGGCAAGTACTTCGGCGTGGTCGGACTGGTGACCGGGGGCATGTCGGATTTGCAGACAGCCCAAACAATCGGCATGGCCCTGAGGCGGGATTATGGGATCGAGGACCCAGTGCTTCGGGTGAAGACCACGCTGGCGGAGACGCTCGCCCGGCAGGCGACACTCAGCAACATCCGACCGGTCACCGCCACGATGCAGAGCGACGATCCCAGCGAGTTGAAACGCCTACTCGGTAGCGGCTTGGTGCTCGACTTCAAGACGGTCACCTGGATGACACAATACACGGCCGCCGACGCCAGTCGCTACGTGTCGATCTACCGCGCCCGGGCGCGACTCGTGGCTCTCAGTGACGGGAAGGTCCTGTGGGAAGGTGAGTGCAAGGGGCAGGTGCAAGATCCGACGAAGCCGTTGACCTTTGAGGAACTCACCGCCAATCAGGGCGCTGCACTGAAGTCACACCTGCACGACGTAGCGGACCGGTGCGCGAGCGATCTCTTCACCCAACTGATGGGAAAGGACGCGGCACCGTAGGGTCTGCCGCCTCGCCTCGGTCGGCATCGGCCACCTCCCCGCCTCAGACCGTTCAGCGCGAACGGCAATGGCGCCACGCAAGCCGGAGGCCGACCACGCGACCAGAGGCTGCGACGCGGTCGCCCCGCTGGAAGGCCGTGTAGAGCCTGGACGAGCGTGGGGGGACACTGATCAGCGACGTCACCGGGACCGCGATGCAGGTGCCCGGCCGGTTAGGCCGGGAGGATGGGTGCCGGTCATCTACGGCACGAGCTGGAGGCGCGGACGGTGAGCGCCGACATCATCTACGTCCTCCCGATGACTCGTTCCGCCCACACGTGCGAGACCATCGTGAATCCGCTCGGGACTTGGGTCGGGCGAGGCGGCAGATCCGCAAAATCGAGGCGGACGACTCCCTTTCCAACCCATGCCCCGGGCGAATGCATAGCCTGGTGCCTAGCGCAATAGGCCGACTAGCTCGCCGACTGCCCATGCGCCTTGGCACCCTCTTTGTGCGGAGCCGCCTTGGCGAGTGAGTGCCGTTCGTATCGTGGCGGCATAGGCGGGGACTTTGACAGAAGTGCAGCAGCGTGCGCGGCCTACCTGCCACGTGCAGCGGCATGGCACAGGGTTTGCTCGTTCCACCTACCGATAGTCGATCAAGAGGTGGAGCGGCAATACCGGGTCGAGGGGCGATGGCAGGGCTGACGTTCGGACTGGCGGGTGTCCGCTCCCGGGCGCCGGCCTGCAATGTAAGGTCGCACGCCGACCGCCCTGGAAGGAGGCTCTAATGCGACGTACCTCGGCGCCCCGCGCGCTGGCCCTCCTCTGTCTCCTGCTCGCTGGCTGCGCCCGCACAAGCGGGACCAGGACCGTCGAATACCTCCCGAACGACGCCATCACCACGACACGCCCGCTGCTGCGGATCACACCCCCGGCGCCGGATCGGCCAGTCCTGACAGTCCATGTCTTCCAGCAGGTCGAGAGGCCTCTCTACAGGCGAGAGGACACCACGCGGCAGACGTATTGCTGGTCTCCTACCGACCCAGCCGTCGCCCTCTTCACGGCAGTGTTCTTCTTGCCCGCGGCC
>Ga0316627_100000240_pt1 | contig 13468 bp, 12 predicted proteins | sample OWC_Aug_M2_C1_D1_FD_207653 | JGI IMG/M metagenome (GOLD analysis project Ga0316627, IMG submission 207653) | Wetland soil microbial communities from Old Woman Creek delta, Ohio, United States - OWC_Aug_M2_C1_D1_C | ecosystem: Environmental > Terrestrial > Soil > Wetlands | place: USA: Ohio...
GCGGCTGTCGGGCAAGCACGAGGTGACCCTGTACGAGGCCGCCGACTATGCAGGCGGCCACACGGCGACCGTGGACGTCGAGTGGAGCGGCCGAACGTATGCAGTGGACACCGGGTTCATCGTGTTCAACGACTGGACCTACCCAAACTTCATCGCGATGCTGCGCGAGCTGGGCGTAGCCTGGCAGCCGTCGAACATGAGCTTCAGTCTCCGCTGCGAGCGCACCGGGCTCGAGTACAACGGCACCTCGGTGAACTCGCTGTTCGCACAGCGGCGCAACGCGCTGCGCCCGTCGTTCCTGCGCATGATCGCGGACATCCTGCGTTTCAACGCGCGGTCGAAGGTGCTGCTGGGTTCGCTGGACGACTCGCTCACGCTGGGCGAGTACCTCGAGCGCGGCGGATACTCCAAACAGTTCCTCCGGCATTACATCGTGCCGATGGGCCGCGCCATCTGGTCGGCCGAAGCCTCGGCCATCCTTGGGTTCCCGGCGCGGTTCTTCATCGAGTTCTTCGACCGGCACGGCTTCCTCGCCGTGGACGACCGCCCGGTGTGGCAGGCCGTCAAGGGCGGTTCACGTGAGTACGTGCGCGCCCTCCTCGCGACCACGCGGCTCGATCTGCGCCTGTCGACGCCTGTCGAATCCATCCGTCGCCTGCCGAACGAGGTACGCGTGCGCACCGTGCGCGGCGACGTCGCCGCCTACGACCACGTGTTCCTCGCCTGCCATTCCGGCCAGGCGCTCGCGATGCTCGAGGCACCGAGCGCCGCCGAGGCCGAAACGCTCGCCGCATTCCCCTACGCGGCGAACGAAGTGGTCCTGCACACGGACGCAAGCCTGCTGCCGCGACTTCCGCTCGCGCGGGCGGCGTGGAATTACCACCTGCTCGCCGATCCCCAGGAGCCCGTGGCGCTCACCTACGACATGAACGTGCTGCAGGCACTCGACGCGCCGGTGCGCTTCCTGGTGACCCTCAACAACCGCAGGGCCATCGACGAGCGCAAGGTGCTGCGTACCTTCCAGTACCACCACCCGGTGTACTCGCCGCGGGCGGTGGCGGCGCAGACGCGGCATCGCGAGCTGAACGGCGCACGACGCACGTATTTCTGCGGCGCCTACTGGCGCTGCGGCTTCCACGAGGACGGCGTGGTCAGCGCGCAAGCCGCGCTCGCGCACTTCAACGAGGATCTCGCCAGTGCAGAGTTGCCTCTACGCCGGGTGGGTTAGGCATCGGCGCAACGCGCCGGTGCCGCACGTCTTCCGCTACCGGCTCTGCCTGCTGTACCTCGACCTCGCGGAGGTGCCGCAGGCGCTCGAAGGCCGCTGGCTCTGGTCGGCGAGGCGGCCGGCGATCGCGCGCTGGCATCGTGCCGACCACCTCGGTGATCCCGCCGGGAGCCTGGATACCGAGGTCCGCAACCTCGTCGAGAACCGCACCGGCCGCCGTCCTGCCGGACCGATCCGCCTGCTCACCGCGCCGCGCCTGCTGGGCTACGGCTTCAACCCGGTCAGCTTCTATTACTGCTTCGACGCCGGGGACCACGAGCTCGAGGCGGTCGTCGCGGAGATCAACAACACCCCGTGGGGCGAGCGGCACTGCTACGTGCTGCCCGCGGACCACAACGAGGGCACGCCGTCGAAGCTGCGCTTCCGCTTCGGCAAGGATTTCCACGTCTCCCCGTTCCTGCCCATGGACATGAGCTACGACTGGCGCTTCAGCCTGCCCAACGGCCGCCTGCTCGTTCACATGGAGAACTGGCGGGACGGGGCTGCCCAGTTCGACGCGACGATGACGCTCGACCGCGTCCCGATCAGTGGCGGCTCGCTCGCCGGGGCGCTGCTGCGCTACCCACTGCTGCCGATCAAGGTGACCGCAGCTATTTACTGGCAGGCCTTCAAGCTGTGGCTGAAGCGAGTGCCGTTCCACACCCACCCCGACAAGAGCGGCGCCGGACATCGCGCGCGCGGGGGACGCATCGAGAGGCTCGCCCAATGAAACCCAGCATCGTTCCGACCATCGACGAAGCCCGGCGTGCCGTCCGGGGCAGCGCCCTGCAGCAACTCGGCCGCAGGCTGTTCCTGGCCAGGCTTGCGGAACTGCGCGAGGGCGAGCTCACGGTCGTCGAGGGTGGTGAGCAGTTGACCTTCGGGCGCCGCACGCCGGAGTGCAACCTGCGCGCGACGATCGAGGTGCGGCATCCGCAGACCTATGCCGATGCTGCATTCGGCGGGACCGTGGGCGGCGGCGAAGCCTACATCCGCGGCCTGTGGCGCGCCGACGACCTCACGTCGCTGATCCGTCTGATGATCGTGAACCGTGACGTCATGCAGTCCATGGAAGGCGGCCCCGCGATTGTGGCCGCGCCGCTGCGGCGCGTCCTGCATTGGCTCAACCGCAACAGCCGGGATGGCAGCCGCCGCAACATTGCCGCGCACTACGACCTCGGCAACGACCTGTTCGCGCTGATGCTCGACGAGACGATGACTTACTCGTGCGGCGTGTTCGAGCGGGAGGACGCAACCCTGCACGAGGCGCAGTTCGCCAAGTTCGAGCGCATCTGCCGCAAGCTGCGGCTGTCCCCCAACGACCGCCTCGTCGAGATCGGCACGGGCTGGGGTGGACTCGCGATCCATGCCGCGAGCCGCTACGGCTGCCACGTCACCACGACTACGATCTCGCGCGAGCAGCACGACTGGGCGAAGGAGAAGATCGCTGCGGCAGGCCTCTCGGACCGCGTCACGCTCCTGCTCGACGACTACCGCGACCTGCACGGCCGCTACGACAAGCTGGTCTCCATCGAGATGATCGAGGCGGTGGGCGCGCGCTACCTCGACACCTACACGTCACAGTGCTCCCGGCTGCTCGAGCCGCACGGGGCCATGCTGCTTCAGGCCATCACCATCCAGGACCAGGTCTACGAGGCAGCGCTCAAGTCCGTGGACTTCATCCAGCGCTTCATTTTCCCCGGCAGCTTCATCCCGTCGGTTTCGGCCATCACCGAGTCCGTGCGCCGCTCGACCGACATGAAGGTGTTCCACCTCGAGGACATCGGGCCGCACTACGCCACGACACTCAGGTGCTGGCGGGAGAACTTCGTCGCCCGCCTGCCCGAGGTCCGGCGGCTGGGCTACCCCGACGCCTTCGTGCGCATGTGGGAGTACTATCTCTGCTACTGCGAGGGCGGGTTCCTCGAGCGCCAGATCGGCGACGTGCAGATGCTGCTCACCAAGCCGCGCTGCCGCCTGCCGTCGGTGATCTAGCGGCTTTCACCTACTATCGCGGGGCCGGCAGGATCGGGAGAATTCGGCTGGATAGCCTGCAACCCCGCTGGAGCGCTCCCATGACCGAAGCCGCCATTCTTGAAGGGCTGAGCACGTCCAAGCTGGCCGTGGAGTTGAACGACGAGGAGCGGCGCATCCTCGCCGGCGCCATGACGCTTCGCGACCTCAAGCACGGCGAAGTGCTCGTCCAGGAAGGCTCGGCCGACGACCACCTGTACGTGGTGGTGAGCGGCGTGCTCGGCGTGGTCAAAGGCGCCGGCCTCGAGGAGGAGGTCACGCTGAATGCGATTCGGCCGGGCAGCATGGTGGGCGAGTTGTCGTTCCTCGACGGCGCCGCGCGTTACGCGTCGCTGGTCGCACTGAGCGACACACGCGTGCTGGGCCTGAGCCGCGCCGACCTCGAGGCGCTGCTCGAGACCAAGCCCAAGGTGGTCTATCACGTGATGCGCGCCATCGTGCGCGTGGTGCATGAGATCCAGCGGCGGCTGTCCATGCAGACCGCCGAGCTGACGAACTATCTCTACAAGACCCACGGCCGGTACTAGCCATTCCGCTGCGGGCCGGGGGACGGTGCTCCAAGTTAGACCGTCCCTGCTCCGAAACGGTGCGCCGCACCTCGGCGCTGCGCCCCGCATGACGCGTCCAGGCCGTTGAACGAGCTGGCACGATTTTCGCTTTGGTCCCCGGGAAGGAATCCCGATGGACCGACCCGCCCCGCCCTACGACGAGATGTGCACGGCCGACGGCCACGTCCGGCCGCACTACGCCGTGTACGCCGACTGGCTGACCCGCCAGCCCGATGACGCGCTGCGCCAGAAGCGCGCCGAGGCCGACAGCCTGTTCCACCGGGTCGGCATCACCTTTGCCGTCTACGGCGAGCAGGACGCCAACGAGCGGCTGATCCCGTTCGACATCGTCCCGCGCGTGGTGTCGGCCGACGAGTGGCGCAAGCTCGCCGCTGGCCTGCGCCAGCGCGTGCGGGCACTGAACGCTTTCATCGGCGACATCTACCACGACCAGGAGATTCTCAAGGCGGGACTGCTCACGCCCGAGCAGATCTTCTGCAATCCGCAGTACCGCCCCGAGATGCAGGGCCTCGACGTGCCAGGCGGCATCTACGCGCACATCGCGGGCATCGATGTCGTGCGCGCCGGCCAGGGCGAGTTCTACGTGCTCGAGGACAACCTGCGCGTGCCGTCCGGCGTGTCCTACATGCTCGAGGACCGCAAGATGATGATGCGGCTGTTCCCCGAGCTCTTCGCCCTCAATCGCGTCGCGCCGGTCGAGCACTATCCGGACCGCCTGTTCGACAACCTCGCGAGCGTGGCACCCGCGGGTGTCGCCGACCCTGTGGTCGTCGTACTCACGCCCGGGGCGAACAACAGCGCCTACTTCGAGCACGCCTTCCTCGCACAGCAGATGGGCGTCGAGCTCGTCGAAGGACAGGATCTCTTCGTGCGCGATGGCTTCGTGTACATGCGCACCACGCAGGGCGCCAGGCGCGTGGACGTGGTCTACCGCCGCATCGACGACGACTTCCTCGACCCGCTCGTGTTCCGGCCCGATTCCGTGCTCGGCGTGCCCGGCCTCATGTCCGCCTACCGCGCGGGCCGCGTTACCGTTGCCAACGCCATGGGCACGGGCATCGCCGACGACAAGTCGATCTATCCGTACGTTCCCGACATGGTGCGGTTCTACCTCGGCGAGGCGCCGCTGCTTGCGAACGTGCCGACGCGCATCCTGCGCCGCCCCGACGACCTCGCCTACACGCTTGCCCACCTCGACGAGCTCGTCGTCAAGGAAGTGCACGGCTCCGGCGGCTACGGCATGCTGGTCGGCCCCACCGCTTCCGAGGCGGAACGCGAGGACTTCCGGCTGCGCATCCTCGCCGCGCCGGAGAAGTACATAGCCCAGCCGACGCTGGCACTGTCGACTTGTCCGACGTTCGTCGAGCAGGGCGTTGCGCCGCGGCACATCGACCTGCGGCCGTTCGTGCTGTCCGGACGCGAGATCACCATCGTCCCCGGCGGGCTCACGCGCGTGGCGCTCCGCGCCGGCTCGCTGGTCGTGAACTCGTCACAGGGCGGCGGCACCAAGGACACATGGGTGCTGGAGGCCTGATGCTGAGCCGCACGGCAGACCACGTCTACTGGCTCGGCCGCTACGCCGAGCGCGCCGAGAACATGGCACGCACGCTCGACGTGCAGTACCGGCTCTCGCTGCTGCCCCAGGACGTACGCGCCGGCAACCTCGGCTGGACGCAGGTGCTGCGCACGCTCGGCCTCGAAGCGGCCTATGCCGAGCGCCACGAGCAGGTCGAGCCCCACAAGGTGATCGACTTCCTCGCCTTCGACACGGGGAATCCCTCCAGCATCCTGAACTGCCTGCGCTCGGCCCGGGAGAATGCGCGGGCCGTGCGCGGCTCGATCTCCTCGGAGATGTGGGAGACTTTCAACTCAACGTGGCTCGAGGCACGGGCCCAGGCACCCTCGCGTTTCACCGCGCTCAACGTCGCTGAGTTCGTCGACTGGGTGAAATACCGCGCTCACCTCGCACGCGGCGTCGTGCTCGGCTCGATGCTGCGCGACGAGGGTTACCACTTCATGCAGATCGGCACGTTCCTCGAGCGCTCCGACGGCGTCGCGAGGCTGCTGCAGGTCCGCCTCGCCTGCGAGTCGGGCGCGGAGGACGCGGGTCCGCTCGCGCCGGGCTATTACCCCTGGAGCATGGTGCTGCGCGCCCTTTCCGCGTTCGAGATCTTCCGGCGCGTGTCGCGCGACAGCGTGCGCCCGCGGCACGTGGTCGAGTTCGTGGTATTCCGCAAGGACGTGCCGCGCTCCATCTACCGTTCGGCCAACCTCGTCTACGAAAATCTCCAGTCAGTCGCGAACACCCAGTCGGGCGAGACCGAGCGGCGCGCGGGCCTGCTGCACGCGGAGCTGCGATTCGGCACGCTCGAGACGCTTGCGCCACGGGGTATCGATCCGTTCCTGAGCGGCCTGCTCGTCCGCACGGCCGACCTGAGCGACCGCATCGGTCGCGATTTCCTGGGGCACGCCGCCTGAGGGTGGAGGCCAGCATGCACCTGCACATCCGGCACGAGACGCATTACACGTACGAAGCGCCCGTGAGCTACAGCATCCAGGCACTGAAACTCACGCCCCGGCCGGATCCGGGCCAGCGCCTCGTGCACTGGCGCGTGACCTCCCCCGGCGAACGGCTCGAGCAGATGGACCCCTACGGCAACCTGACGCACGTGGTGACGCTCGAGGCGCCGCATCGCGAGATGCGGATACTGGTCGAGGGCGTCGCGGAAATCGGCGACGGCGTGGGACCGTCCGTGCCGGAAAACGACAGGCTGTCGCCGCTGGCCTACCTTGCCCCCACGGGCCTGACGCGACCCAATCGGGCCCTGCGCGACCTCGCCGAGCGCCACCTTGGGCGCCATCCGGCCTCGGTCCGCTCGCTGATGGAACTCGTCGCCGCCGTCCGCGACGCCGTGGCGTACGAGCCGGGCATCACGGACGTGAAGCACACGGCGGCCGAGGCCTTGGACCTCGGCGTGGGCGTGTGTCAGGATCAGGCGCACGTCCTGGTAGCGTGCTGTCGCGCGGCCGGGGTGCCCGCGCGGTACGTCAGCGGTTATTTTCACGGCGGCGACCACGGGGAGGTCGCGAGCCACGCCTGGGCCGACGTCTGGCTGGGAGCCTTGCAGGGCTGGGTGAGCCTGGACGTTACACACGCCGAACAGGCTGGCATGCGCCACTGCCGGCTGGCCGTGGGGCGCGACTACCTCGACGCGGCCCCGGTACGTGGCGTGCGGCGCGGCGGTGGGCACGAGTCGATGGCGGTGACGGTAACGGTGACGAGCGGCCAGGGCCAGCAACAATGACCTATTGCGTTTCGATGCTGCTCGACTCCGGGCTGGTTTTCCTGTCCGACAGCCGGACCAGCGCCGGAGTGGACCAGATCAACACTTTCCGCAAGACGACCGTTTACGAGCAGCCCGGCGAGCGGGTAATCGTGCTGCTTTCGGCCGGCAACCTGGCGATCTCGCAAGGCGTCGTGAACCTGCTCGCCGAGAAGCTCGCCGCGCAGGACGGGCACACCGCCAGCCTGCACAACTGCCCGAACATGTTCGAAGCGGCGCGCTGCGTCGGCGCGGCGCTGCGCGAGATGCACGCGCGCGACGGCGAGGCCCTCAGGGCACAGGGCGTCGAGTTCAACGCCACGTTCATCGTCGGCGGGCAGATCAAAGGCGAGGCGCCGCGGCTGTTCAATATCTATTCAGCGGGCAACTTCATCGAGGCGAGCGCAGACACCACCTACTTCCAGATCGGCGAGTCGAAGTACGGCAAGCCGATCATCGACCGCGTCACGCGGCGGAGCATGCCGCTCTCCGAGGCCGCGAAGTGCGCGCTGATCTCGATGGATTCGACCATCCGCTCGAACCTCACCGTCGGGCTGCCGCTCGACCTCGTGATCGTGCGGCGCGACGAATTCCGGGTCGCGAGCCACACGGACATCGGCCCGGACAACAAGTATTTCCACGTGATCCGCGGCGCCTGGGGCGAGGCGTTGCGCGAGGCATTCAGCGCTCTGCCGAATCCCGACTGGCTGGGCGTGCGTTAGCCCCTTCCCTCTGCCCTCCGCGGTCGCAGTGGGATTCGGGGAGACAGCCCCCTCAGGCCGCCCGCTTCAGTGGGGGGACAACAAGACCTGCTCGAGCATCAGCCCCGTGCTGGTTGCAGGATCCCGGCAGACGACGCGGTTACGGCCGGCCGCCTTGGCCAGCAGCAGCGCCTGGTCGGCACGGCCGATGCTCTCCTCGACGGCCAGGTCCGGCTCGAGCGCCGTCAAGCCGAATGACGCCGTCAGAAAGATCCGCTCGCCTGCCTCGGTGACCGCGAGTTGCGTGGCTGCGAGGCCCGCGCGGATGCGTTCGACCAGGTGCTGTGCGCCGTCCAGCCGCACGCCGGGCAGCAGGAGCAGGAATTCGTCGCCGCCGTAGCGGAACACCTTGTCGTACGGTCGCAGGTGCTCCGTGACGCACCGCACGGCCCCCACGAGCGCCTTGTCGCCGATGCCGTGGCCGTAGGTGTCGTTCACTGCCTTGAACCGATCGAGGTCCATGAAGGCAATGCACGACGGCTGCACGTTGCGCAGTGCCAGCTCGCGCGCCTCGCGCAGCACCGGCAGGATCTCGACGCGACCGTAGGCGCCCGTCAACGGGTCGCAGTTGCGGAGCGCGGCCTCCATTTCGTGATAGAGGGAATCGAGCTCGAGCCGGAGCCGGGCGCAGCCGTCCACGAATTCGTCGAAGCCTTCGTGCGAGATCGCCGCGTTTGCCCGGGTTTCAAGCAGCACCCGGGCAGCCAGACGGTGCAAACGCGCATGCTCGACCTCGATGGCCTGGTATGGCGGCTGCGCCCTTAGGTCCTGGTGCTCTGCGCGGTAGAACCACCTGCCAAACGTGCAGCGACGATGCGCGTCCTCACCCAGGTCGTCCGGCTCCGGCGGCAGGCGGCAGACCAGCGTGCGCATCACACGCCGGTGCCAGTCCGCGTGATCGCGGATCGCATCCCGCAGCTCATCGTGCAGGCGCTGCAGGTCAGGCGGATGCATGTGGATCATGGGCCCTCACCACCACCTGTCTCAAAGTGACACAACTCGGCGCATCGCGTCATGCGTAGTGGCCGCGAGGATTGCCGCAGGCGGACCGGCGGCCGCATCATGAGCACAGGAGCATTGACGCGCCGATGACTACCGCCACCCTGAGACCGACCGAGCTGATCGACAGCGATCACCCTGCCGTCGCCGCATTTGCCGTCCGCCACGGCCGTGGCGCCGGCGATCGTGAGTGCGCCGTTGCCCTTTATTACGCGGTGCGCGACGGATTCCGTTACGACCCGTATCGCATCGACCTCTCCCCGGCCGGGATGAAGGCCAGCACCGTCCTGGCGCACGGCCATGGCTGGTGCGTGCCCAAGGCGACGCTGCTCGCGGCGGCCTGTCGTGCGGCAGGAATCCCGGCACGAGTGGGCTTCGCGGACGTACGCAACCACCTGTCCACCGAGCGCATGCGCGAGGTGATGCAGACCGACCTGTTCTACTGGCACGGTTACACGGACATCTGCATCGGCGGCACGTGGCGCAAGGCGACGCCCGCGTTCAACATCGAGCTTTGCGATCGCTTCGACCTGCTGCCACTGGAGTTCGACGGCCGCGCCGACTCGCTCTACCACCCGTTCGACCGGCACGGCCACCGCCACATGGAATACGTGGCGCAGCGCGGCAGCTTCGACGACGTGCCGCTGGCGCAAATGACGGCCGATTTCGCCCGGCTCTATCCGCGGTGGATGCCACAGTGGGCGGAGCAACTGGGTGCCGACTTCCTGGCCGACGCCGCGCGCGAGAATGGTGCCTAGGGTGCGCTTCGGAACCGGGATCACGAACCCGTCTACCTGTCCGGCCATGGGTGCCTCCTGTGCGACTGGGTGGCCGGGGTCCGGCACGCAAGTTCCGCCTGGGGCCGTTCGGCCTGACCGCACTCACATCGGTACAAAACCGGAGAGTTCCGGCAGGCGACGCCGGTATCATGCGCCGGTCCCTGGCCAGACCCGGCGTACTGCAATGCCCCTGATCCGCCTGCTCGCCCTGTTTGCCCTGCTCCTCGGCGCCAGCGTTGCCGGCGCCGACGCGGACCCGAAGTCCGACGAGTTCTGGTACGGCACCGCGGCTGACGGCACTCCCGTCGTCCGCCTCTACTATTTCTTCTCGCCGACCTGCCCGCATTGCCAGGCAGCGGCGCCGTTCATCGACGAACTGAAGGCGCGCTGGCCATGGCTCGAGGTGCAGAAGTACTCGGTCAAGGACAACCGTGCCAACGCCAGGTTTTACTACGAGACGGCACTGTCGCTCGGCACCAAGGCGCTCTCGGTGCCCGGCTTCGTCTTCTGCCGCCAGGTGCTGATCGGCTACGACACGGCCGCGACCACCGGCGCAGAGATTGCCAGGGCGCTGGAATCGTGCCGCCAGAAGCGGCTCGACGCGGGCGTGCTGGCGATGTCCGCAACGCCGCCTGCCGGCGGGCCGGCCGCATCGGGCCCGCAGACCCCGCTTGCGGAAGAACAGGCCGGCACGTCAGTCAACCTGCCCTTCGTCGGCATGGTGGACGTGAAGGCGTTCTCACTGCCCGTCCTGACGCTGGTGCTCGCCGGCATGGACGCCTTCAACCCCTGCGCGTTCTTCGTACTGCTGTTCCTGCTCAGCCTGCTGGTGCACGCCAGGAGTCGTCCGCGCATGGCGATCGTGGGCGGCACGTTCGTGCTGTTCTCGGGACTCGTGTACTTCGTGTTCATGGCCGCGTGGCTCAACGTGTTCCTGATCGCGGGCGAACTGCGCGTCATCACGATCATCGCGGGACTGCTGGCGCTCACGGTCGCGGCGCTCAACATCAAGGACTTCTTCTGGTTCAAGGCAGGCCCGAGCCTGTCGATCCCCGAGTCGGCCAAGCCGGGACTCTTCAAGCGCATGCGCGGGATCGTCGCCACGGGCAGCCTCGGACCGATGCTCGCGAGCACGGTGCTGCTCGCGATCGTGGCCAACTCCTACGAACTGCTCTGCACAGCCGGGTTCCCGATGGTCTACACGCGCGTGCTGACGCTCGCACAACTGGAGACCTGGCAGTATTACGCCTGGCTCGCGGTCTACAACGTCATCTACGTAATCCCGCTGCTCGTCATCGTGATCGTGTTCGTAAAGACCATGGGCGCGCGCAAGCTCTCCGAAAGCGAGGGGCGCGTCCTCAAGCTGGTATCCGGCTTCATGATGCTCGGCTTCGGCCTGCTGCTGCTGCTCGCGCCGCAGATGCTCACCAACCCGCTGGCATCGATCCTCGTGCTGGTGGTGGCAGTAGCCGTGGCGCTCGTGGCCGCGCGGTTCGTCAAACCGCAGGCGGCCTGAGCCGCTTGCACTCCGCAGCAGGTTCCGCGGTATAAGGCGGGCATGCCACCTGCCGTCGCCGCCAGCGTTGCCGCCGCCGTCGAGCGCATTCGCGCCGCACTCGGCCCCGCGGGCTGCCTGGAGGCCCCCACGGACGTCGAGCCGTTCCTGGTGGACTTCCGCGGCCTGTACCGCGGCGCGTCGCCGCTCGTGGCCTGCCCCGCCTCGACGGCCGACGTCGCCGCAGTCCTCGCCATCTGCAACGAGCTCGGCGTCGCCGTGGTCCCGCACGGCGGCAACACCAGCTATTGCGGGGGTGCGACGCCGCACGAGCACGGCGACGAGATCGTGCTGTCGCTGCGGCGCCTCAACCGCGTGCGCGAAGTAGACGCGGACAACTTCTCGATCACCGTCGAGGCGGGCTGCCTGCTCGCTGGAGTCCAGGCGGCGGCGGAATCCGCCGACCGGCTGTTCCCGCTCGCGCTCGGCTCGGAGGGCAGCTGCCAGATCGGCGGCAATCTCTCGACCAATGCCGGGGGCCTGAACGCCTTGCGCTACGGCGTGACGCGCGACCTCGTGCTCGGCCTTGAGGTGGTGCTCGCGGACGGCCGCGTCATCGACGGACTGACGAGCCTGCGCAAGGACAACACCGGGTACGACCTGCGCCACCTGTTCATCGGCGCCGAGGGCACGCTTGGCGTGATCACGGCGGCCAGCCTCAAGTTGTTTCCACGCCCGCGCACCGTGGAGACCGCGTTTCTGGCGGTGCCGGACATCGGCGCCGCGGTGCAGCTGCTCGCGCGCATGCGTTCCGCCACCGGCGATGCGGTCACCAGTTTCGAGTTCCTGCCGCGCATCGCGGTGGAACTCGCGGCCCGGCACGTCCCCGGCGTCGCCGATCCGCTCGATCGCCCCTACGAGGCGTACGTGCTCTGCGAGGCGTCTACGGCACGCGACGATCCGGCGCTGCGCGGCCTGCTCGAGGACGCGCTCGAGGACGCGATGACCGACGGCCTCGTGCTGGACGCCGTGCTCGCGGAGTCTCTGGCACAGCGCGCCGCGCTGTGGAAACTGCGCGAGTCCGTGCCGGAAGCGCAGCGCGCCGAAGGCGCGAGCATCAAGCACGACGTGTCGGTGCCGATCACCGCGCTGCCCCGCTTCATGACGCAAGCGACCGCGGCCGTGCTCGCCATCGTGCCGGCCGGCCGCATGGTGGCCTACGGCCACGTCGGCGACGGCAACCTGCATTTCAACGTCAGCGTACCGCTCGGCGCGGAAGGCAAGGAATTCCTGTCGAGGGCGCCGGCCATCCACCAGGCGGTGCACGACATCGTGCGGCAATTCCGCGGCAGCATCAGCGCCGAGCACGGCATCGGGCGACTCAAACGCGCAGCGCTCGCCCGGCACAAGGGTCACGTCGAACTCGAGGTCATGCGCTCCATCAAGAGCGCGCTCGACCCGAAAGGCATCTTGAATCCCGGTAAAGTACTGCCAGAGCCGGGCACCGGCCACTGCAACCTGCCGGGGGAATGATGACCGCGACTGCCGCACACAGCCCGTTCGCACCGACCACCGTGGCCGTGCTGTGCCTCGACGGCCCCGACTCGGGGCCGAAGCGCAAGGCGGCCGCGCAAGCGCACCTGCGCTGGGTGGGGTCGATGCTTGCGAACATCGCGCTCGCCGGGCCGTTGTATTCCGCGGACGGCAGCCGCATGGCCGGCAGCCTGTACGTGTTCAAGACGACCCGCCTCGAGCAGGCGCGCGCGTGGCTCGAGACCGACCCGTACTTCGCGGCGCAGTTCTGGGCCACGATCGAGTATCGGCCATTCCTGCCGGCCGCCGGTGAACTCGTCGGCGGCACGGCGTGGTAACGAGCTCCATATGACCCAGACCACTCCCGTCAATGCGAAGGCCCGACCCGTCTGCGTCGGCGGCCTGTACGAAATCTGCGTCGGCGTGACCGACCTCGCCGAGTCGATCGCCTACTACGAACGCTTTGGCTGCCGCGCCGGTCGCTTCGGTACGCTCGATGCCGCCGCGGCGCGCGCTCTGTATGGTGTCGACTCCGCAGTGCGCTCCGTGCGCCTCTACCACCAGGACGCCGACCACGGACTGATCCGCCTGATGCAGTGGGAGCGCCCCGTCAATGACGGCCTGGGCCTCGACGACAACCTGCGCTGCCTCGGCAGCCGCTGGGGCGTGCGCCTCACCGCGAGCGTGCTCAACGTCGCCAACCACGCC
>Ga0316627_100000246_pt1 | contig 13371 bp, 9 predicted proteins | sample OWC_Aug_M2_C1_D1_FD_207653 | JGI IMG/M metagenome (GOLD analysis project Ga0316627, IMG submission 207653) | Wetland soil microbial communities from Old Woman Creek delta, Ohio, United States - OWC_Aug_M2_C1_D1_C | ecosystem: Environmental > Terrestrial > Soil > Wetlands | place: USA: Ohio...
ATGAAGACACCTCTGCGGCCATCCAGCGGCGCGAGGTCGATATCAAGGAGATCGCGCTCTATGAAAGCCTCGGCACCTGCTTCGGAAGGAAAGCCGAAAAGTATGCGCACATATTTGTTGAGGTGAAGGATAGGATCATCCGGCATCTGTAATCCCCTGCTGAAAAGAGAGGCACACGCGTCCCAGGACATGTGCCTCTTTTTTATGGATCGTGTCCGACCTGTGCTAAGATTGAGGCAATGGCAGACATCAGTCAGAAGATAGATGCATTCTTTGCCAAAAAACTCTGGAAGGCAGACAGGGGGTCTGCCGGCAAAGTGGCTTCTCTCGAAATCAGGGCCGTTCGCCTTCTGTATATCATTGTCAAAGGCTTTACGGAAGAGCAGCTTATCCTGAGGGCGATGAGTCTTGTCTATACGACCCTTCTTTCGATTGTCCCGCTCCTTGCCGTGAGCTTCTCTGTATTAAAGGCCTTTGGTGTCCATACGCGTTTTCTGATCTTTCTCTACTATTTCCTTGAACCCCTGGGGCAGAGCGGCGTGGACATCTCCCTGAAGATCATCGGATTCGTAGAAAACGTCAAGATAAGCGTCCTCGGGTCCATCGGCCTTTCTGTGCTCGTATATACGGTCCTGTCCATGGTCCAGAAGATCGAAAGTGCACTGAACTATATCTGGAACATCAAGGGGACACGGGGGTTTTCCCAGCGTTTCAGCAATTACATGAGCGTCCTGCTCATAGGGCCGGTCCTCATCTTCTCGGCCATCGGTATCACCGCGTCGCTGATGAGCAGTACGGTCATGAAGAAGGTCATGGCCGTCCACCTACTCGGGTTCATCATCTATGCGATCAGCAGGCTCATGCCCTACCTGTTGATCAGTACCGCCTTTACCTTGATCTATATCTTTCTGCCAAATACGCGCGTGCGGTTCCGGGCGGCACTTTCGGGAGGCATTGCAGCCGCTGTCCTCTGGCAGACGATCGGCTGGGTTTTCACCTCCTTCATTACAACATCTGCGCATTACTCGGCCATTTATTCAGGATTTGCGACGCTCATCCTGTTCCTTATCTGGCTCTACTGGAACTTTCTGACCCTGCTCATCGGTGCCAGGGTCTCGTTCTATGCCCAGCATCCCCAACTGCTTGACATAGGAGGAGGGGTCCCTGTCCTGAGCGGGAGGACGAGAGAAAAGCTTGCGCTCGCTATCATGTTCCTTGTCGGCCGCAGCTTCCATGCGAATGGACAACCATGGGAGTTCGTTTCTCTTACCCAGCGCCTGGGGATACCTGCTGACCTCGTCCAACAGGTCCTTTCCGTTCTCGAAGAGAAGGGGCTGCTGGTGACAACGAACAACGAACCGCCGGAGTATCTCCCCGCAAAAGATCTTGAGATCATAACCCTGAATGAGATCATATACGCTGTAAGGACCGCGGGCGAGGATACCCATATTTCCGGGAAGGCCCTGGCTTCGGTCACAGCGGCGGATGGCATCATGAATAGCATTGAAGATGCTATCACGGCGTCTTTGGAAAAGCAGACGCTGCGGAGTCTCGTCCTGGCGGCAGATACAACAGTCGCCTGAGTCCCGCCCTACCTATTTCCCTGTTCTGCAGGTAAAATGGGACTATGATGCTCAGGAAAAACAGCCTCTGCACTATTCTATCGGCCTTTCTCGGGACGTTCCTTATCCTTGCCGTCATCATCGCCTACTCCCAGTACCTGACCCTCAAAAAGACGCTCATCGAAAGAATATCTGAAAAGACCACGGGTCTCATAGGACAAAAGGTCGAGATAGGGGATATCTCTCTGAGCGCTGCCGCAGGAATTGCCGTCCGAGACATCATAATCCGAAACCCCGAGGGCTTTGTTCAGGGAGTTCTCCTCAGAATAGACAGCGTGCATCTCGGCATGCGATATGGGGAGCTGTTGAAAGGAAGGTTCTCGTTCAGGGGTATAGAGGTCGAGTCTCCCGAGCTTACCCTGATTTCAGACGCGAACGGACACCTGAACGTGTCGGACACCCTCATACGGTTCCTTTCGCAGAAGGGCACGGCAACATACCAGGTGGACGCGCTGATAATGAGAGAGGCTCGGCTCTCCATAAATGCCGATCCCCTTTTTGCTGTCCGACACATCAACGTCACCATGAACGGACTTTCTTCCGCACCGGGGACAAAAACGACCATGAAGGCCTCGCTGGCATTTCTGGGCAAAAACCGGCTCACGGCTGAAGGATGGGTTTTTCTCAAAGATCTGTCGAGTAGGTTCCGTGTCGACCTCTCGTCTGATTTGAGCGACCCTTCCCTGCTTGCACAGAAGCTCGCCCCATATGGGATCGATATCGAAAAGAGCAGGGCGCATCTGACACTCCACGCTGAAGGGGACAGGGATAAGGGCGTGAGGCTCAGCACTGAAGCCGACCTGAGAAGTATGGGGCTTTTCCTGTTGAAAAAAGGCAGCAGGGATATTTCACTGCGCGCTGATGCCTTTCTCGATTTTAAGGCAGGTACATTTGCTATCGACAGGGCAGTCCTCAGTGCCGGAGAAACATCAACTGTCCAGATGAAGGGCTCCATCCGTTCTCTGCTGCAGTCACCATCGTATGAGGCGGCGATAAAGATCGACAGCCTTGACCTCTCGGCACTTGCTATTATGAAAGGTGTGAAGGCGGGAGGAGTCGTCACCTCGGACCTGATACATCTGAAAGGCAGCCTTTCCCGGACCCTGCCGGTGGCAAAGGGAACGGTTGTGATCAACAGCGGCTCATGGGACATGGATAAAGCCGGGATAGCGTCTGTTAACGGAAAGCTGGTCTTCTCCTCGGACAAGGAAATGTCGGTACGGGCTGAAGCCTTTGCCCATATATACAAGGCGGGGGGTCTCGTATTCGGGAAGCCCGCTGCTGTGCATCTTGCTCTTGAGGGGAAAGGGGTGCCGGATAACATTGCTCTGTCGTCGAAGCTCACTCTTGCAGCGGTCGATATTGCTATGAACAACAAACCCGTCATCATGGAAGATGCAGTCATCTCCTTCGATGGCACGGTGAGGAAGGCGGCCGTTTCCGGCAAGATAGCACTTGCAGCTGCCGGCCTGGGCTATGAGAATTTCACGTTGCGGAATCTCTCTCTTCGGTTCGGGCTCGATCATGGCAACCGGAAGACGGCCATGCGCGGGCTGAAGGCTACAAGCAATCTGCTGCATGTAGCTGCGGACGCAATAGTGATAGCCCGGCCCGACAGCAACGAAAAATATCTCATTGAAGCAAAGAACATCAGCGCAATATATCCGGAACGGAAAGCGGAGTTGTCGGGTCTGGACTGCGTGCTGTCCCTGCAGAGAGAGGGGAAGGCCCTTTCGGGCCAGCTGTCATTCCTTCTTCAAAAGGCAGCAGTTCTCGACACGGCGGCTGAAATGATCTCCGGCAGAGGCAGCATTGACAGCAGAAGATTTTCAATTGATATACCTTCAGCAAAGGTCCTCAAGGGAACGGTCACCGTGTCGGCAAAAGGTTCGATGCAAAACGGCCCCTTGCCGGCGGATATAGAGATGACCGCTGAACATATCGATCTTGGCCAGGCTCCGGGCTCTGTCAGGCCACATATCGTCATGTCATACCATGCGACCGGCGAGATCGACCATTTCACCTTCAGGGGTACCGTGGCTTCTGCGGAAAGCGTCACCGGTACAGGATCACTGAAAGGCCGGAACCTCACAGTAACAAATGCCGAAAACAAGAGCATCATAAAAGATGCCCGTATCAGTGCAGATGCGATCTTCAGGGGAAAGGATATGGATCTCAGGGCTGACACGACGATCGGAAATCTCGCATCATCGCTTTCCGGGACAATAAGCCGTTTTGCCGAAAACGACCGATCACTGCGATTGAGCATTACCGTACCCGAGGTGAATTTCAACGACATCCGGACGTCTTTCTGGGATATGTTCCCGGATCCCCTCCTCTACGCAGGGCTTGAGGGAAGCATTGCCTTGCAGCTGTTCACGACATATGGCAATAACGTGATAACCGCTGAGGGCATAGTGCTTTTGCGGGATATCATGATCGAAGGCGAAAACGGAGAGTATGCAGCCGGACCGCTTACCGGCATGCTCCCGGTACACTATGACTCGGCAGCGGGGGAGGAAAACCCCTCGCCATTCCCCTCATTCGAGAAGGATGACTTCGACGAAATAAAAAAGCGCTATGCTGAAGAAAAACAGGTCACCGGGAACGAGATCAGAATCGGCTCTGTCAGGTATGGCTTCAGGCTGCTCGAGGACATTTCCTTCAAGATAGTGCAGCAGGGAAGGACTTTGAACATCAACCATTTTAGTGCTAAGATGTTCGGAGGAAGGCTCAACGGAGCAGCGTTCATCAATCTCTCTCCTGCCCTTAACTACCGGGCAGGATTGGTCGTTGATGCCATTAGTCTCACGCGGCTATGTGCAGACATCACGCCCATCAAGGGCTATATCTCGGGAAAGGTCAACGGCGTCGCTGCTCTCAAGGGTTCCGGGACCGGCCTTGCAAAGATAACCGGCAAGGCCGATTTCTGGACCTACAGCGACGGGGAAGAAAAAACAAGGATCAGCAGGGAGTTCCTGGAAAAGATTGGCGGTCCGCAGGTGAAAGCGTACCTGGGCGAGCGGCGGTTTACCAAGGGTGTCATGAAAAGCTATATCCAGAATGGGTTTCTGATCTTCAGGGAACTTGAGATATCGAACAGGAACTTTCTGGGCGTGACTGACCTTTCCGTCAAGGTAGCCCCCCTGAACAACAGGATAGCAATCGATCATCTTATGTGGACAATAACCGAGGCAGCACAAAGAGCTAAAAAGCAATAACAAGGAGGATATCCCGATGAAAAAACGGCTCAGTTTTGCTCTCTTCTCACTTTCTCTTATCATCGCATCATGTGCAGTGATCACGGTCAATATCTATTTCCCTGAAAAAGATGTGAAAGAGGCCTACAAGGTCCTTGAAAAGGAACTGATGGACACCGGCACAAAACCGGAAGGCCAAAAGCCGGAAGGAAAACCTGAAAGCTCGATACAGTTTGAGTTTGTCAGGTCTGCAGATGCCCAGGAGCCGGGCCTGTCCGATAAGATTGCTGATGCGGTCAAGAAGATGCCGGACGTGGTGAATGCATATAAGGAGATGGGAGCTCGCATCGCAGATACGGACAGGCTCAGGGACAACGGCGCCGCAGGGGAATCGAACAGTGGTCTGCTTGTCGAGCGCGAGAAGGGCCTTTCTCCTGCAGACAAAAAGGTCGTTGATGCGGAAAACGAAAACCGCAGGACCGTCATCAATGGCATGACGAGGGCGATCATCAGAATCAACAGACAGCCTGAGACACCTGAAAATATCGGTCAGGTCAAGCCGCAGGCGACACGGGAGTTCGCTGCCATACGCCGCGACTCGGCGAAAAAGGGATGGTGGATCCAGGACGAAAGCGGTAACTGGGGAAGAAAGTAGGACGATGGGCAGACAGCATTGCCTGCCCATCGTCATGGAAACCGTATACCTTAAAACAACGTCAGTTGGCAGGAACAGGGTGAGCGGCATCAGAGCGGTTTTCGGCAACAGTTAACAAAATGGAGCGTTGCGCAGGCTCGACTGTCTGAGCGAAGCGATTTTCGAGACTGCAGCGAAATGAGTTTAGAACGGTCGAAGTGCTCTCAGCTAGCAAAGCCTGTTCCGGCCAACGTAAAGAGAGAATTGATACGCAACTCAGAATGATCACATGCTGAATAAAGAGACCATATCCGCCTTGTTCCGGGAAAAGACCTCCCGCCCCCTCCCCTACAAGGAGATCGTGCACCTCATGGGTCTGAGCAGGCCCGAAGCGCGGGCGCTGAAGCGGCTGCTCCGGGAAATGCTCGGGACCGGAGAGCTCATAATAAACCGGAAAGGCATGTACGGACCGGCAGAGGAGATGAACCTCCTAAGCGGCTATTTTGAGGCCCACCGCGACGGATACGGTTTCATTCTTCCGGAAAAACCGGGCGAGCGAGATTTTTTCGTCCCGCCGCAGAAGACTGCCGGGGCCATGAGGGGCGACCGCGTCATGGCACGAGTGGAAAGCTGGGAAAAGCGTGAGGCCCGCGTCATCAGGGTCCTTGAACGCGCCTCTGCAAGGATCGTGGGCACGATAGAGATTTCCCGGTCCGGTTCGTTCGTCAAACCCAAGGAGCGCTCGGTCCCCTTCGACCTATATGTGGCTCCGGACGACAGGAAAAATGCAAAAAACGGCGACCTCGTAATCGCCGAGATCACCGCTTATCCGACGGATAAACGGCCGCCGGCAGCGCGCGTAGTGAAAGTGGTCGAAAGACCACAGAGCCCCGCAGATGAGGTGGAACTGATTGTCGACGAGTTCGGTTTGCCGCGCAGGTTCCCTAAACAGGCAAGCGACGCTGCAAAGCTTCTTGCCGCAAGTCCTCCTGAAGGGCCGCGGCATGAGCGGAGAAAAGACCTCAGGCAGCTGGTTACCGTAACGATCGACGGCGAACGCGCAAAAGACTTTGATGATGCGGTCTCTATCGAGCGAAACGGCCGGGGGTTCCGTCTGTGGGTGCATATCGCCGATGTCGGTCATTTTGTGCCATGGAATTCGCCGCTGGACAACGAAGCGCGCAACCGCGGCACCAGCGTCTATTTTCCGGACCGGGTCATCCCGATGCTCCCGAAGGAGCTTTCTGAAGGCCTTTGCAGCCTGAAGCCGAACGTCGACCGCCTCGCCTTTACCGTGGAGATGGATTTGGACCACACCGGAAGACGCGTCAGCGAGCGCTTCTATCCGAGCCTGATCAACAGCAATGAACGGATGACCTACACCTCGGTACGAAAGATCCTGATAGACCATGACGAGCAGGAGCGGATAAAATACGACTATCTGCTCAGGGATTTCAGCCTCATGGGCGATCTCTGCAACATCCTGAGATCAAGGCGCTTCGAACGCGGGAGCCTTGATTTTGACCTGCCGGAGCCCGAGGTGCTGCTCGACCTACAGGGAAACCCTGAGGAGATCATCAAGTCAGAGCGAAATTTTGCCCACATGATTATTGAAGAGTTTATGATCGCAGCGAATGAGGCAGTTGCAGAACATATCGAAAATCTGGGCATTCCCTGCATCTACCGGATCCATGAAGAGCCTGACCCCATGAAGCTCGAAGGCGTGCTGCGGGTCGTCAAACAGTTTGCCAGGACCGGGGGAAAAGCATTGACTGCCAGGGATTTCGCAGGCCTTCTGAAATCCATCAAGGAGTCGGTGCATGAGGAGATCATTAATTATATCGTCCTGAGGAGCCTCAAGCAGGCCAGGTATTCTGCCACCAATGTCGGCCATTTCGGCCTCGCATCGCCGTCATACACCCATTTCACGTCTCCGATCAGGCGCTACCCTGATCTCGTTGTGCACAGGATACTGCGCGAGATTCTGACAAAGAAGGTGATCGCTGACCAGCGAAAAAAAGAGCTTGAGACTCTGCTCCCTGACATAGCCTTCAGCTCATCCCGCAGAGAGAGGCTCGCAGATAATGCCGAAAATACGGTCATCCGCGCGCTAAGGGCATGGTTCATGAAAGACAAAGTGGGAGATTCCTTCGAGGGAAAGGTCGTCGGAATATCCCCCTATGGCCTGAAGATACGGCTGAACGACTGGTATGTCGAAGGATCTCTCCATGTCTCCTATATGACCGATGACTTCTACCAGTACAATGACAGGACGATGAGACTCTATGGGAGGCATACGAACCGTTCATTCCGGATCGGTCAGGAGATCACCGTCAGGGTGGACAAGGTGGATCTTGAGGACCGGGAGATCGTTTTCGGCCTGTAGTGTTAACGTATGCTGTCTGTCTCTGTCTCAGACGGCTTCCGGTACATTCTTCTCGATATGCAGACTGTTATGCCGCACCGGAACACCTTTCCCTCTGCATCATCTTGACAATTTTTCCGGTCGGGAATATAGTGAAATTCAAGCCGAGATACCGGACTCCGGGATGCGGGGGAACCAGGAAGTCGGGGCGTATTCCGTTATCGGATAGGGCACTTTCAAGCCCAAGCCCGTCAGCTAACCCCGCAGGCTTTTGAAAGGGCAATGAATAATGATTAGAGATAATTCCCATCGGCTTGCCAGCCTGCCTGATATATCATGACGGAAAAATCCTCCCCGGTAAAAGGGATCATCCATTCGCTCGGCCTCGTGTTCGGCGATATCGGCACGAGTCCGATCTATACGCTTACCGTGGTATTCCTTCTCTTTCAGTCACCGTCTCAAGATAATATCCTTGGCGTGCTCTCGCTTATTGTCTGGACGCTGATCACGCTGGTTACGGTTCAGTACGCATGGATTGCGATGAACCTGAGCAGACGCGGAGAAGGCGGCACAATCGTACTGAAAGAGATCCTTCTCTTAGGCCTCAGGTCTCCAAAGATGTACGGTTTTGTGACAATGCTTGCTATTGTAGGCGTCTCTCTGCTCATTGGCGACGGCGTCATCACACCGGCTATCAGTATCCTCAGTGCGGTTGAAGGAGCTTTGCTCATTCCTGGGCTCGAAGGACTTTCCAAGGGTTCTATCGTGCTGATCTCGGCAGTCATCGCCATCGGACTTTTTGCGATCCAGAGCAAGGGGACGGACAAGGTTGCAGGAGCATTCGGCCCTCTCATGATCGTCTGGTTCTCTTCACTTGCCGTATTCGGCGTATTCTATATCATTGAATCACCGGTTGTTTTGCAGGCGCTGAACCCTTACTGGGGAATGAAATTCCTCCGCGACAATCAGTTCAGGGGGTTCATTGCTCTTGGAGAGGTCATCCTCTGCGCGACAGGAGGCGAGGCCCTCTATGCTGACATGGGCCACCTTGGCGGCAAGCCGATCAGGCAGGCATGGGTGTTCGTATTCATGGCTCTTGTACTGAACTATCTTGGCCAGGGTGCATATCTGCTCAAACACCCTGAAGCAAAAAACATTCTCTTCGAAATGTCATTTCACACATTCAGACCTCTTTACGTGCCCTTTCTCCTCTTAAGCATACTGGCGACGATCATCGCATCACAGGCCATGATCAGCGGCATGTTCTCGATCGTCTATCAGGGGATAACGACGCGGATCATGCCGATGTTCAAGGTCGACTACACGTCAGCCGAACGCAGATCGCAGATTTATCTCGGTACGGTGAACTGGTTCATGCTCATTTCGGTCATCTTCATCATGATTGAGTTTCAGGAATCGAGCAGACTTGCCGCGGCATATGGCCTGGCTGTCACCGGCACGATGACCCTGACCGGTATCATGATGACCTGGATATTCGCCATGAAACAGAAGCCGCTGTACTCGGCCATTTCTCTTCTTGTCACGTTGGTTGATGTGATATACCTGAGTTCGAACTTCTACAAGATACCGCATGGCGGGTACTGGTCGATCATCCTTGCAGCCATCCCTTTCGGCATGATCATACTATACAAGGAGGGACAGAAGAGGCTCTACAAGATGATGGAATTCATGCCTCTGGAAGATTTCCTGCACAAGTTCAGGAGAGTCTATGCATCCTCTCCCAGGGCAGGAGGCACCGCGCTCTTTCTGATTAAGGACGTCAAGGAGATCCCGTTCTATATTATCCAGACCATGTTTTATCACGGCATTCTGTACGAAGATAACATCCTGGTATCGATTATCAAGCGTGATGACCCCTTTGGCGTCACCGGCTTCTTCAAGCCGGACCTGTCAGACGGGCTCAGGGTTTTTGAGGTGCAGGTGGGCTATATGGAAATGGTGGATGTCGAAGAGATCCTGAGAGAGGCCAATATTGAAGAACGGGCTGTCTTCTACGGCCTTGAAGACATCATAACCATCAATCCGATCTGGAAGCTCTTTCACTTCATCAAGAGGAACACGCCGCCTTTCATCAACTTCTACAAGCTCCCTCCCAAGAAGCTGCACGGCGTTCTGACCAAAGTAAGCATGTAGTTTGTTCAAGTTGGGACTAACAAGAGGCTGTTGATACATGCATAAAAAAGCCCTAAGACCGTCATTCCAGCAAGAGAAGAGCGCCGGGAATCCGTCTGTAATGCCATCGGAAAGATTCCGGACAAGCCGGAATGACAAACTAACGACAAAATATAGCGCTTATGGCCAGACGCTAAAGAGCACACTCAACAGGTTTTACAAAGAGTATGATTTTCAGAAACGGCTTCTGCATGACCCCATAGAGCTCCCTCACCGGTACCGAAATCCCCGTGATATCGAGATCGCAGGATTCCTCGCTTCCAGTTTTGCCTATGGAAAAGTCGGACTCTTCAAGCCTGTTGTCGAAAAGGTCCTCTCCTGCATGGGAAAAAGTCCGCATGACTTCCTTATGCATTTCAGCGTTGCCAGGCATGTACGGCTTTTCAACGGGATTCAGTACCGGTTCAACAGAAATGAGGACATCCTCTGTCTTCTTTTCATGCTGCGTGCTGTGCTCAAGAAAGAAGGCTCGCTCGAAGGGTCCTTTATGAAGCACTACCAGGATGAAGACGAGAATATCGGCAGCGCGCTTTCGGGCATGATCACCGAGCTCCTTTCCGTCAATACTGCAAAGGTCTATGGAAGGGATATCAGACCTGCAGGGCTTGTGCAGTTCTTCCCCTCCCCTGTCGGTGGAAGCACCTGCAAACGGCAGAACCTTTTCCTCCGCTGGATGGTACGGGACAGGGACATTGACTTCGGCATCTGGAGGGATATACCGAAGAACAAGCTCGTTATACCGCTCGATACGCATATCATGAAGATATCGCAGTGCCTCGGTCTTACCAAAAGAAAGTCAGCGGACTGGAAGACCGCTGTTGAGATCACGGAAACGCTCAAGCGATTCGACTCTGAAGATCCCCTGAAATACGACTTTGCGCTCTGCCATCACGGTATAGGGGGATTATGCAGAGGGACAAAGCACAGCGCTGTCTGCTCGGACTGTGCTTTCAGGGTTTGCGCATAGCAGGAAGGTACAGGACTGCCTCTTCCTCGATTCTCATAAATGGTCTCTCACTGCCTTCTTTTTTCTTGAATATCTCAACCGTCTCCCTGAGCCTGCCTTCATCATAGGAAAACTTCTGGGTTATCCTGAATGTGTTGAATGGTGCGAACCTGCTGATGTCCGGTGAAAATTCCACGACAACATTGCTCAGGTCTACGTCAGCAGTTCCCATGCCCTGTCCCCAGGAACTCCGAATATGAAGTGTCCTGGAGCTGCCTTCTGCAGGCCCGGTCTTCACCCTGAAGTAAAGCGTCTGGTCACGGTCACCTGCCCTTCCGTCGTAGTCAGGATGCCGGCGGTGTATCTCCTTGATCGATTCCCAGCCGTCTTCATGAAACCGCTGCGCGACGGTAAATTCATAGTCATAGGAAGGTAGCCGCTCCCACTCGCCACGTACGAACCGATATGCATCGCCCATGCCGACATACACCGCTGTCTTCAGCGGTTTTTCTGCTTTTTCTGTCAGGGGAAGGGGAGAGCGAAGTGATGAACAGCCGGAAAGAAGCACGCCCGGGACGAGCAAGGCTGTCACTACCAGGCCTGTGACGAGTCTCTTGGTATGCTGCACCATGCGACCTTGGCTACTTCTTCTTGTTGATCTGGTTGAGGAGGTCATCGGCCCTTGCCGGGTCAATCCCCGACAGGATGTCGTATTCCTTCTGTGCCATCTTTATATTGCCCAGGATGACATAGAGATTTCCAAGAGCAAAGTGTGTATTTACATTGTACGGATCGATGTCTAAAGCCTTCCGGTAGTTGTGTACTGCTTCAGGGTATTTTCCCGTCTCGGCATATATCCATCCCGCCCCGTAATACGCTTCCAGAAATGAAGGGTTATTCTTGATCGCGGCAGCAAATGACAGCAGGGCATCATCGTATTTTTTCTCCCGCACAAAGGTCGCCCCAAGATCGTAGTGAAAGACCGGCTCATCCGGTTTGATGGCAATGGCCTGCCGGTATGATGCTATGGCCTCGTCGGACATGTTCATGCGGGAATATGCCGAGGCAATACTGTAATGAAGATATGCATTTTCCGGCGTGATCTCTGCCGCATGCTTGTATGCAGTGACAGCCTTGTCGAATTTCTGACTTGCATAGTACTTGGCGCCTTCTTCAGTATAGGCGTCCGCCATCTCCGCCTGTTCGCGCGTTACACCGGTCCCGGCACGGCCGCCGCAGGCTGCGACCGTGAGGAGGGATACCAAGAGTGTTGATAGGATAATGCGGCTCATATGATTACCGCTGGAAGGTCCGGTCAATATCCAACCGGGATGCCTGATGCAAAGAGCCCCTGCACAATGCCGAGATCATCAAAGGTAAGGAGAAAGGGTAAAGAGACAATGTCTGATCTCACCACGGCATGGAAGCTGCCTTCCGGGCTTACGATGCCTGCTTCGACGGTCACATCCCGGCCCGGCATGCGGATGACAAAAAAACCGCTTCCCACCCTTTGCGCGATACCCGTGTCAAGAATAGCATGTGCACTGTTTCCATCGAACTCGGTGCCCGTAACATCATAAAACCTGAGCGTCAGGTCGCCCTCCTTGCCGGCAATCTCTCCGGGGACGACCTCCCAGGCGACAAAAATTACATTGGGATCAACCGCCATGGCGATAAGCGCGTTCTCGCCATATTCTTCAGGCAGGCCGGCGATGAAGTCTTCCCGTATATCCTCTTCACCTGCTTCTGCCCCGGGCAGGAATATCTTCAGCTTCGCTCCTTCAGGTTTTACTGATAGTAACGTGGCCCCGGATTCCTCTTCCGCGGGCTTCTTCAATGCTGCCACCGTTTTGGTGGGAATCTTTGCCGTAATAATCTGCCCCTTCTCTGCTCCCGCAGTTTTCCGGACAGGCGTTTTCCCTTGTGCTCCGGCAACACTGCTGACGACAGGGCCTTTCTTCTCTCGTGCCGGAGCCTTCGGCGTAATGGTTTTTTTCTCTTCAGCTGGCTTTGTGGCTACTCTTGCTGGTGCTGCCTTCTCTTTGGGGGAAGGCTTCTGTTCTTTTTCCCCGGCCTTGAGGGGAGCAGCAGACTTCCTGACCGCCTTGACTGAAGGCTTCGAGGGGGCAACCCTTTCCGCAACGGCTTTCGCCGGCGTTTTCTGCTTGCCCTTTTCCGCGGTCTTCAGAGAAAAGGATTTGGCTTTTACTGGCTTTTTCTCAACTTTTGCTGCAGAAGGCTTTTTCACTGTTCTGGCCGTTTTCTCATCGGCAGCTATCTCTTTGGAAGAGCGTCCTTTCACTTTTATCCCGCCCTTTTTGACGGGAGCAGCAGACACCTTTGCAGCAATCTTCTTAGGAGCAGGTTCTTGTAACGCAGCTTCCTGCAGCTTTTCCCCCGTTGCCTTGGGT
>Ga0316627_100000247_pt1 | contig 13354 bp, 14 predicted proteins | sample OWC_Aug_M2_C1_D1_FD_207653 | JGI IMG/M metagenome (GOLD analysis project Ga0316627, IMG submission 207653) | Wetland soil microbial communities from Old Woman Creek delta, Ohio, United States - OWC_Aug_M2_C1_D1_C | ecosystem: Environmental > Terrestrial > Soil > Wetlands | place: USA: Ohio...
CCTCCGTGTTTCGCCGAGCCATCGCGCAGATCCCCACGATCGCCCAGAGCGATGCCACCGTCCTGATCTCTGGCGAGACCGGGACGGGAAAAGAGCTTGTCGCGCGGGCGATCCACTATCTCAGCCCACGTGCCGGCTTCCCTTTCATCGCCGTAAATTGCGGCGCCTTACCCGACACGCTGCTGGAGGATGAGCTCTTTGGGCACGAGCGCGGGGCCTTCACGGACGCCAGGCTCGGACGTCCGGGGCTCATTGCGCATGGGGAGAAAGGCACGCTCTTTTTGGACGAAGTGGGGACGCTCACGGCCAGGGCCCAGATGGCACTCCTCCGGGTGCTCCAGGACAAGACCTATCGCGTACTGGGCTCTTGCCGCGAGGAGCGCGCCGACGTGCGCTTTGTCGCCGCCACGAACGCCGACCTGCGAGAAAGGGTGGGGGCGGGAACCTTTCGGGCAGACCTTTACTACCGGCTGTGCGTCTTCACGATCAGCCTCCCACCCCTGCGTGACCGCCGAGAGGACATCCTTTCCTTGGCGGCGCATTTCTTGAAAATGTACACGCCACCAGACCGGCCCGACCTGTCGCTGTCCCCGGCGGCGCGGGCGGCCATCCTCACCTTCGAGTGGCCGGGTAACGTGCGCGAACTGGAGCACGCCATCCTCCGAGCCGTCCAGGTCTGTCAGACGAAGGCAATCGGGGCGGAAGACCTCGGGCTGCCAACGGAGGCCAGCCGTTCTCAATCACCAGCCGTCTCTGACTCATCGATCGCTTCATCGTTCAAAGCCATGAAGAAGGTCAGCGTGGACGCCTTCGAGCGAGAATACCTCGGCCGTCTGATGGCAGCCCATCACGGCAACGTGACCCACGCGGCACTTGCCGCCGGCAAAGATCGGCGCGAACTCGGGAGGCTCCTCAAGAAACACCATCTCGACCCGAAGGCGTTTGTCGCTCTCCCAACCCGGCAGACCGCCTCTGGGTGAACCCGCTCCCATCCCTGGGCAGAATTCCTCCCGCCCAAGAAAGTTGACTCTGGCCAAGCGATAACCCACATCACGCCACCAAGTCCTGAACAGGGCCAGCGGGAGGATCGCCCCCCATCGCTGCTCCCACGGTCCCGCAAATCCTGCAGAATACCGCGAATTCTCACGCGCCCGGATCTGGCGTTGCCTCGGCCCGGTCCTTGCTGAGGCTCCTGAATCACCATGAACACGTCATCGGGAGTTCGCCTTTGAAGGACGAGGACGTGGCGCAGTCCATCCTGGCGTACCTCGCTGAGCATCCCCACGCGATGGACACCGCGGAAGGCATCGCCGGCTGGTGGATCATGCGTCAACAGGTCCGTGTGACCGCTACGACGGTCGCACGGGTGTTACATCAACTGGCGGAAAGGGGACTGCTTGAGGAGGTCGGGGAGGGAGACACGCGACGGTATCGCCTGAGACGATGATGCATTTACGACTCGGACATCGCCGGGCGTGACGGCGCACCCACGCGTGAAAAGATCGCCGAGGTAAGACAGGGACGAGGGGGGGACCCTGGATGGCCATTGAGGACACAAGCGCTGTTGAGGCGGAGGCAGGCGCGAGCGCGGACCGGATGCCTCTCGAAGATCTGGCACCGGCGCTTCGACGGCTGGACCGGCTCATCGAGCGCGCCCTGGCGGCCGCTCAGCACGCCTACGGGGCGGAGGCTGCGGCCGATGCCTTCAGGGGTCTTCACATCAGCGAGGAAGAGACAAGGCGGTTGTTGGCCCGGGAGCCCGGGAGCCCGGCCTTTCACATCGGAGGTTCCGAGAACTTCTCGCCCGGAGCGCTTTGCGAATGCGCGCGCCTTGGCTGGTTGGCACAGGCCTTCGGCCTGTCGCCATTCGATCAGAATCTCGTCCTGATCGCGCTGGCGCCGGAACTGGACCTACGCTACGAGCGGTTGTACGCCTATCTTCAAGACGACGTGTCGCGGCGAAGACCGGCTGTGGATCTCGCACTCAACCTACTCTGCGAGTCCTCGGGCGAGAAGCTGGCGCGCCGCGCACACTTCGGTTCCGACGCGCCGCTCATCCAGCATGGTCTCCTTCACCTGATCGCCGACCCGAACCAGGTCCAGCCTCCGTTGCTCGCGCACTCCATCAAGCTGGATGAGCAGATCGTTCGCTTCCTCCTCGGCCACGCTGGCCTGGACGCCCGGCTGGCGCCCTTCTGCCAAATCGTCAAGCCGATCGTCTCAGTCGACGAAGGCGACGATACGCAGAGACGGTTGAAGGCTCTGGTACTGAGAAAGAAAGCATTACGCGAGCCTCTCCGGATGTATTTCCAGGGCTCGCCCGGGTCGGGCCAGCGCCGCACAGCCGAGGCCTTGGCCTGCGAGGTGGGCTCGCCATTGCTGGTTGTGGATATGGCGCAGGCCTTGGCCGGCGCATCGGATTACCGGCAGGCGATCCGGGTCGCTTTCCGCCAGGCCTGGCTTGACGGCGCGAACTTGTACTTGGACGGCTTGGACGCGCTGCGCGGCGATGAGCGTGAGCCCCACTACCATTACCTGATGAGCCTGCTGGCGGAGGACGAGGGGATAACCATTCTGGCCGGGGCGAAGCCGTGGGTGCCCTGGGGGCACCGGCCGATGGGCGTCATCCAGGTGTCGTTCGGAATCCCCGACGTTTTTCAGCGGCGCGCCGCGTGGCGCTCCGCCTTGGCCGAGCACGGCCTCACGCTGAAACCCGATGACTTGGACGCGCTGGGCGATCGCTTCCGCCTCACCCCGGGTCAAATTGCGGATGCCGTCGCCACCGCGGGTAACCACCGCATCCAGCCTGCTGCCGGCCAGCCGCTGCCCACTGACGAGACAGGATTAGAAGGCGATCTCTTCCGCGCCGCTAGGGCCCAAAGCGGGCATGCCCTGGCGAGCCTGGCGCGCAAGGTCGAGGCCAAATACACGTGGGGCGACATCGTCCTGCCCGACGACACCCTGGCTCAACTGCGGGAGATCTGTCAGCGGGTCGCCCACCGGCATCAGGTGATGGACGAGTGGGGGTTCGACCGCAAGCTGTCCCTCGGCAAGGGCGTCAACGTCCTCTTCGCGGGCCCGTCGGGCACCGGAAAGACCATGGCCGCGGAGATTCTCGCCAACGAGCTGGGACTCGACCTGTACACGATCGATCTGTCGGGCGTGGTCAGCAAGTACATCGGCGAGACCGAAAAGAACCTGGACCGCATCTTCACCGCCGCCGAAAGCGCCAACGCCATCCTTTTCTTCGACGAGGCCGACGCGCTATTCGGAAAGCGATCCGAAGTGCGCGACTCCCACGACCGGTACGCCAACATCGAGATCTCGTACTTGCTCCAGAAGATGGAGCAATTCGAAGGCATTGTCATCCTCGCCACCAACAGGCGTGATAACCTCGATGATTCGTTCGCGCGCCGGCTGGCCTTCTCGGTCCATTTCCCTCTTCCGGACGAGACGGACCGCCGGCGCATCTGGCAGAGCATCTGGCCCTCGGAAGTTCCGCTGGATCCGGGAGTCAGCTTCGATGACCTAGCGCGGCGCTTCAAGCTGAGCGGCGGGAGTATCAAGAACATCGCAGTGGCATCCGCCTTCTTGGCGGCGGCAGACGGTGGCCGCGTGCGCACGCTGCACCTGCTGCACGCTGCCAGACGTGAGTACCAGAGCCTCGGCAAGGTTCTTCCGGAGACGGAGGCTGACGGATGACCAAGATGGCCGAGTCCGTCCGCGCAACACGCCTCCCCGCTCACAACAAGGCAACCAGCCCAGTCAAAACCCCTGCACCGCGCCAAGCGGGAGCAAACAAGATCAAAGATCTGCAGCATAAAGCTGGCAACCGTGCCGTCGAGTCATTCCTTCTTGAGGCCGAACAGATGGCTGAACGCACCGCTGATCGGCTGGTGGGCGCCAGCGGCGCCGGACTCGGTGAACCTACCATGCCGCAGCCAATAGAAAACCCGTCTGTGAAGCTGCGAGAGGAAGGTTCGCCCCTGCCACAGACGGTCAAGAGCCAGTTCAAGCCGGCTCTCGGCGACAGCTTGGACCAAGTGCGCATACACGTTGGTCCAGAAGCGAGCGCCACCGCCCGGGAATTAGGCGCGCGCGCTTTCACTCTGGGGAGCCAGATCGGTTTCGCCGTGGGGCAGTATGACACGTCCTCCCCGACCGGCCTGCGCCTGCTGGCACACGAAATCGGCCACACCAGACAGGCTGGCCTGCACCTCTATCCGGACAAAGAGGCCAAGAAATCCCCCTCTCCGCTTGAGCAGGCGGAGAACAGTCTTGATGCGGCCTTCAAGAAAATCGACACCGGCAAACCAGCGGAGATTGCTGCTGGTGTGACGCTCTTACGAAAGGGGATTTCCCAGCTGAAAAAGGCGGCGACGCAGGAAGATGACAAGGATAAGAGAACTAAGATGCAGCGCGTGGCGAAGGGGCTGGAAGCACTGGCCGTCACAGTCACAGCCAGCCAGAAACGAGCGGGCGCGACCTCAGTCCGCGAAACATTCCAAAAGAAGAAAGCCGACCTGCTGGGCGGGGAAGAGATCAGCCAGGGCAAATCGGCGGAGGCCAGCACGCTTTACAGGAACCTGGCCCAGGATTTCACCGACCTCTTTCCCGCGATCGCTTTTGAATCGGGCATCATGCTGATGCAATTCTCGTCGCCAGTCCAGCAACGCCTGGATGTCATGACCGCCATGGCCGCCACGGGCGTTGCGCCGAAGCACTACCCGCCCAACCAGCAGGACGTGGAGCAGTATTTCACGCGACTGGGACAGGCAAACGCCAAGAACGAAGAAATCACCAAAGCATACGCTGATTTCACGCAAGCCTTTTTTGTCCACGTCCCCACTTCTTTCAATCCTACCAGCGTGGATCCGGGTGCGGTGTACGCCGGGCGCCAGTCTGTTTTCGGGGCCACCCATAGCGACTGCGACGGCTTCGTTCGCCTGGGTGTCAGCCTACTGACCAAGGCTGGTTTTAAGCTGGAGCCGAACGGAATCCGGGTTGGCATCCGCGACCACAAGAAGGTGACGGGAAGAACAGAACTATTTGATGATGTCCACGCAATCGCCGTGCTGAAGCGAAATGGGGAGACGATTTACCTTTCTAACCAGGAGACGTATGCGAACCAAAATGCGGCGTTTGATGTGGCGTGGCAGTACCCGGATGCCAAATTGTATGTCGGCAGCGGCAACAACCTGAAAGAGGCGCAGGAAGATGCGTTGAAGAAGATCCCGCAGAAGTAGCTGGCGGCAGGATGGTAGCCGGACGGCCAAAGTTCTAGCCTGGAGCCGACCCCAAAGTCGCCAATACGCGCGTCTTGCCGACCAAGTTGTCGGAGCATTGATCATGTTCCAGGATCTCGACAGCACCCTCCAGCAGATCCTCGATGACGCGGCCGCGCCGGCGGATCTGCGGAACGCCGATGTCGGCTTCCTGACGCCGGACAAGACCTACGCCCCCGGCACGCCCACGATCAACCTGTTCCTCTTCGCCGTGCACGAGAACCGGGACCAGCGGGACCCCACGCCGCTCATCGAGCAGAACAACACCGGAGTGTATGTGCGCCGCCGCCCGCCCATCCGGGTGGACTGCACCTACCTGGTGACGGCCTGGTCGAACCTGACCGGCTCGCTCAAGATCCAGGCGGAGCACAAGCTGCTGGCCCTCGCGCTGGCCTGGATCAGCCGCTACCCCACGATCCCGGCCGGCATGCTGCGGGGGAGCATGACCTCCCAGCCGCAGCCCCCGCCGGTCAAGACGGCGCAGCCCGAAGAGCGCCTGAACCTGAGCGAGTTCTGGAATGCCCTCGGCATCGCGCCGCGCGCCGGCTTCACCGTGACGGTCACGGTCTCGATGGATCTGGCCGTTGCGAGTCCGGAAGGTCAACCAGTGGTCACCAAGGAGATCATCATCCACAAGCTCATGGCACCGGAGGTGCTGGGGCCGGTGCTGGTCGACCAATATCAGATTGCCGGCACGGTCCGCGATGCCACGCTGAACACGCCCATCACCGGGGCGGAAGTGACCCTGGTTGAGCTGGGTTGGAAATTCGTCACCCAGTCCGACGGGCGCTTCACCTTCTCCATCCTGGAAACCGGCAATTTCCACCTCAAGGTGGCGGCCGTCGGCTACACCCTGGCGACCGTGGCCATTACGGTTCCCGGGACGGTGTTGAATAGTTACGACGTTCCCATGACACCGTAAGCGATTTCAGAAGGAGGACGATATGGGGCAGTACTTGTCTCCAGGGGTCTACGTTGAAGAGGTCGCCGGGACGCCGCCCATCGTCGGCGTCGGCACCAGCACGGTCGGTTTCATCGGGCAGGTGACCACAGGCGGCGGATTTACCATGCCCGCAAAGCCGGATGGCAGCGGCCCCTACACGGTCGCGCCGGTCGATGCGCCGCGACTGGTCACCGATTTCACCCAGTTCAAGAATCAGTTTGGCGATTTCCAGGCTGGAAACCTGACCCTGGCGCACGCCGTGTTCGGCTTCTTCAACAACGGCGGAACCCGCTGCTGGGTGGCGCGCACCGCCGATCTGACCAACGCGGGCAACGTCGGCACCACGCTCGGTACGTTCGCCGCGATCGACGAGATCGCCATGGTGGCCGCGCCCGGCGCGCGTGTCAAGGCGGTGCAAGAGGCAATCACGGCGCACTGCTCGAACCTGAAAGACCGCTTCGCGATCCTGGACGGGCAGGTCACAGCCACGCTGACCCCGGCGGCGATCGGCGGGGGAACCGGCAACACGGATTACGCCGCCCTGTACTTCCCGCAGATCCAGGTCTTTGACCCGGTCAGTCAGGGCAATATCTACGTCCCGCCCAGCGGGCACGTCGCCGGCATCTATGCGCGCGTGGATGCCAGCCGCGGCGTGCACAAGGCGCCGGCCAACGAAGTGGTGCGGGGGGCCCTGGGGCTGGAATACAGCCTGTCCAAAGGCGAGCAGGACGGCCTGAACCCTGGCGGCATCAACTGCATCCGCAGCCTGAACGGCAATATCCGCGTGTGGGGCGCTCGCACGCTGGGCGGCGATGCCAACGGCGAGTACAAATACGTCAACGTCCGCCGGTTGTTGATCTACTTGCGCGAGTCGATCGACCGCGGCACCCAGTTCGTCGTGTTCGAGCCGAACGCCCAGCCGCTCTGGAAAAAGATCATCCGGTCCGTCTCGGCCTTCTTGACCAACGTGTGGCGCGATGGGGCGCTGTTCGGGGTGACACCCGAGCAGGCCTTCTTCGTCAAATGCGACGAGACCACCAACCCGCCCGAGGTGCGCGACCTGGGCCAGGTCGTGACCGAGATCGGCGTCGCGGTGGTCAAGCCGGCCGAGTTCGTCATCTTCCGCATCAGCCAGATCTCCGGCAACCCATCCTGAGGCCGGGCTAACGAATTGAGGAGGACACGATGCCTACCGGAACGCGGGTAGATCCCTACCGCAACTTCAACTTCCTGGTCGAGATCGACGGCATCTCGCAGGGGCGTTTTGCCGAATGCAGCGGGTTTGGCGCCAGCAACGATCCCATCGAGTACCGCGAGGGCGGTGACAACCGCACTGTGCGCAAGCTGCCCGGGATGACCAAGTACCCCAACATCGTACTGAAGTGGGGCCTGACCGACTCGGACGAGCTGTACAAGTGGTGGAAGAACATCATGAACGGCAAAGTCGACCGGCGCAACGGCAGCATCATCCTGCTGGACACCGAAGGCAACGAGAAGGTGCGCTGGAACTTCTTCAACGCCTGGCCCACCAAGTGGGACGGCCCCGATTTCAACGCCAAGGGCAACGACGTGGCGATTGAGACGCTCGAGCTGGCCAACGAAGGCACCGAAAGGGCGTGAGCATGATCCAGACGGAGTACCCTTTCACCCTGCCGATCGGCTATCAGGACGAGCACGGCACGCTCCACCGCGAGGGCGTGATGCGCCTGGCGACCGCGGCGGATGAGATCCTGCCGCTCAAGGACCCCCGCGTGCAGTCCACGCAGGCGTACTTGATCATCATCCTGTTGGCGCGAGTCATCACCCGGCTGGGATCCGTGAACCCGATCAACCCGAAGGTGATCGAAGGCCTCTACGCCGCCGATCTGGGATACCTGCAGGAGCTGTACAACCGCATCAACCTGTACGGGAAGAGCAGCGTGCGGGTGGCGTGCCCGAAGTGCGCCCACGAGTTCGACGTGGAGACCGACAACCTGGGGGGGTGATCGGCTACCCCCTCGGCCTGCTGCACGAGGAGGTAGCGTTCGTCGCGTACCACTTCCACTGGCCGCGGGACGAGGTGCTCAACCTGGAGCACGCCGAGCGGCGGGAGTGGGTGCAGCAGATCTCGACGATCAACCGGAGGATGAATGAACCGTGAGGGATTCAGGGGTGCGCGGGGCCGTGGCAGGCATGGCCTGACGGGCCCATTCCGCCGGTCGGTCCTGCACCTCAGGAGCACGTGGCATCCGCGTTCGGCAGTCGCCCGCGCCCTGCGGCTGGCGGAAATCATCCAGGCGCGCGCCGCGAAGATCGCACAGCCTCGCAGCCGCGCTCCGATGATACTGCTCAACCATCCGATTCCCCCGCCGGCTGCGCCCGCCGCGGCAACCCGCCTGGACGTGAGCGTGAACATCCTTGGAGCGGGCAGGGGCAGCCCGACGTGGCTTTGGGGCCACGGCCCTGCAGGCGCCGCCGACGCGATCAGGCCCGCTGCCCCCGTCCGCCCCATCGACCGCGCGCTGGTCGACCTCGCGCGGCCTGCGGCGGCAGCTGCTCGGACAAGCGTGCTGGATACCGTCCGGCGCGTCATCGAGCAGCACCTGCGGGTGGAAACCGCGGCGCGCTCCCGATCCACTGCCCTCGCGCCGGTGGGCGGGAGTTTCCAGCCGGCCGCCTCCGGCCGCCCGGCCTCGCCGGCTGCACCGGAACGGCAACTCTCGCCGCTCCGACAGGTCGTGCGGCCGGCGGTGGCGAGAGCGGCTGGCCCCGGACCGAGCGCCGGCATTGGCGCGTCTGGCTCGGCGACACCATACACTTCAGCCCCGCCGCCGACCCCTCCTCTGGACGTCGACCGCCTGACGGACCAGATCATTCAAATCATCGACCGGCGCATCATCGCCAGTCGCGAACGCCTGGGGAGGATCTGACATATGCCCTCGCTGGAAAAGGCCATCATCACCAACACCAATACCGGCGAGCGGGTCCAGGTGCAGTTCAACCCTGAGGAGTACACCCTCAGCAAGGAGATCAATTACGCCCAGACCGCTGTGCCCGGCCTGAGCTCGCCCATCCTGCAGTTCGTGCACGGCAACCTGCAGACCCTGGAAATGGAGCTGTTCCTGGATACGCTCGAAGCGCACCCCGGCTCCGGAGCCAGTGACGATGTGCGCGGGCTCGTGAAGAAAGTGACCGGGTTGATGCGCATCGACCCGGCCACCCACGCCCCGCCCATCCTCCTGTTCACCTGGGGCTCGCTGTCCTTCACCTGCGTCCTGGCGCGCGCCAGCCAGCGCTTCATCATGTTCCTGCCCGATGGCACGCCCGTGCGCGCCCGCCTGCAGGTGACATTCAACGAGTTCCGCAATGTGGACCTCGAAGCCAAGGAGATCAAGCGCGAGACCTCGAATTACACCAAGCTGTATGTGGTGACGCAGGGCGAGACACTCAGCGCGATCGCCAACAACACATTTGGCAACCCGGCCCTGTGGCGCCCGATTGCCATCGTGAACGGCATAGCCGACGTGCGTCAGCTCGCGGCGGGCACGCGCCTCGTGGTGCCGCAGCTGCCGTTCCGCGACCCGGAAACCGGTGAGGTGTACGCGTAATGGCCGACCTCCGCTTTGCCCCTGATTTCAGCATCAGCATCAACGGGCAAGCCGTGCCGGCGACGCTGCGCGCCTCCGCGACCAGCATCAGCCTGCAGAGCGGACTGGAAGGTTCGGCCCGGGTCGAGATCGATCTGGTCAACGAGAACCTGCGCTGGCTCGATCACTCGCTGCTCCGCTTGGATAACGATCTGGTCTTGAAGATCGGCTACGCTCCCGACCCGCTGGAACAGGTGTTCGCTGGACAGATCGTGGGGCACGATGCCCGCTTTCCCTCCAGCGGCGTGCCGACCCTCCGCGTGGCGGCGCAAGACCGCCTGCACACGTTGCAGGAAGGGACCAAAGCGCGCTGGTTTGCCATCCCGATCCCCACGGTGGGCAATTTCGCGCTGCCCGATACGGCGGTGGCCGGCATCGTCAGCCTGGAGAACGGCCTCATCCCCATCTTCGATCCAGTCGGGGCGGCCCTGTCGGTCCTGCTGGGTGGGGCCGGCACCGTCGTGTCCGCCGGCGATGCCGATACGGCCCAGAAGGTGATCCGGCACCAGGCCGGGGAGAGCGATTTTGATTTCTTGCAGCGCATTGCCAAGGAAAACGGCTGGGAGATGATCATCGACCAGGCCGGGCCGCTGGGCGGGTATCAACTGCGCTTCATGTCGCCGCTTGACCACCTCACTCCCGATGTGACGCTCAAGTATGGCCAGTCGCTGATCGATTTCAGCCCGCGGATCAGCAAGGTCGGGCAGCTGGTTTCCGTGACCGCCTTCGTCTGGGTGGCGGCGATCAAGACGAAGTTCGCCGTCACGGTCGGATGGGATTGGGATCGCATGTCGCTGAGCATCGACGTCCGGCCGGCGTTCACGCCGATGGGCAAGGGGCCATCCGACCTGCTGATCAAGAAGCCGGTCACGCCGGTGTCCGCGCCGCGCGAGATCATCAGCGAGCTGATTCCCAGGTTGAACCAACGCCTGACCGGCAGCGGCTCCACGATCGGCGACCCGCGCATCAAGCCGGGCATCGTGATGAAGCTGGAGGGCCTGGGCCAGGAGTTCGGCGGGTATTACCGGGTGACCAGCGCCACCCACACCATCGACGCGTCGGGTTATCGCACCAGCTTTGAGGTGCGGAAGGAGATCTGGTTCGGCTCGATCCCGTTGCCTGAACAGGGCGCCGCGCCGCTGACGATCCAGGGGCCGTTCGGCGCGTAACCTGGAGAATGCACATGCCGGTACTGATTGACGAGCTGAGTACGACAGCCGACCGCGAAGAGCGCAGCCGGATCTACGGGGTGGCGATTGCCACGGTCCTCAACAACATCGATACCAGTGGCAGGGGCCGCGTCCAGCTCAGCCTCCCGTGGCTGCCCGATTTTGAGCCGTGGGCGCGGGTCGCGGTGCTCAGCGCCGGCAACAACCGCGGCACCTACTTTCTCCCACAGATTGGCGACGAGGTGCTGGTGGCGTTCGACCAGGGCGATGTGCGCGAGCCCTACGTGATCGGCTCACTCTGGAACGCGCAGGATGCACCGCCCGCGTCCGGCCCGACCGATCCGACCGCGAAGCGTATCATCAAGACCCCGCTCGGCCACGTGATGGAATTCGATGACATGCTGCAGTCGTTCAAGCTGACGACCAGCACGCAGCAGACGCTGACCATGGACACCACGGGCATCAAGATCGCCACCGCCGGCGAGACGGCGTCCATCCAGATGGACCTGGCCGGCAACGTCACCATCCAGGGCACGATCAGCGTAACGCTCAAGGCACCCTCGATCAGCCTGGAGGGCACGGCCGTCAGCATCAAGGCCGATGCCGATGCCAGCCTCCAGAGCGGCGGGACCTGCCGGATCCAGGGCTCGCTGGTCACGATCAACTAGGAGCGGAATGCCATGCCGCCTGCCGCCAGGGTTGGAGATATCACCGCCCACCCCGGCACGATCACCGGGCCGGGTGTTGCGACCGTCCTGATCGGCGGCATGCCGGCGGCGGTGGTGGGAGACCTGCACGCCTGCTCGTTCCCGCCGCCGGCGTCTCACCCGCCCACGCCCATCGCCATCGGCAGCGGGACCGTGCTGATCGCCGGGCGACCGGCGGCGCGTGTCGGCGACACGGCCGCCTGCGGGGCGCCGATCGTGGTGGGGGCCTTCACGGTCATGATCGGCGGTTGACGGAAAGCGAGACAACCATGGACGACACTCAGGATGCGGCATTTCTCGGCCGGGGCTGGTCGTTCCCCGTGCAGCCCGGGCCCGATGGCGAGATCGCCATGGCGGCATTTGAGGAAGACATCCGCCAGGCGATCCTGATCATCATGCAGACCGACCCCGGCGAGCGCGTCATGCGCCCGGATTTCGGCGCCGGGCTGAACGCCCTAGTGTTCGAGCCGCTGAACACCACCACCCTGGCGCTGGTGCGGCACCGCGTCGAGCAGGCGCTGATCCTCTGGGAGCCGCGCATCAGCGTGACCGAGGTGCAGGTGACGACCGATGAGAGCGAACGCAACCGTCTGTTGATCGAGGTCAGCTACCAAGTGCGCGCCACCAACACGTTCTACAACCTGGTATACCCATTCTACCTCTTAGAGGGTGAGCGGCAGTGAAAACCAAATCCACGCTCAAGCTGGACGACCGCCAGGCGCAGCAGTTCCTGGCCGATCTGGAGCATCGGCTGCCGGCGTATGTCCCCGGCTGGCTGCCGGCGGATGGTGGTGCCGGAAAAGCCCTGCTGTCAATCTACGCCCGCTACCTGGAGGCGCTGGGCGACCGGCTGAACCAGGCCCCCGACAAGAACAAGCTCGCCTTCCTGGACCAGCTCGGCGCCAGCCTGATTCCCGCCCAGGCCGCCCGCACCCCGCTGGCGTTCCAGCCGCTGCCCAACCTGCGCGATGGCCGGGTCCCCGCCGGGACGCGCGCCGGCGCCAAGGTCAAGGATCTGCCCGATCCGCTGACGTTCGAGACGGAGAACGACATTGCCCTGGTGCAGGCCAAGCTGGCCGAGCTGGTGACGGTCTGGCCCGGTCGCGATGCCTATGCCAGCCACACCCGACAGATGATCGGGCGACAGCCATTCACCCTGTTCGAGCCGCTGCAGCCGGTCGCCCACGAGCTGTACCTGATGCACAACGTCCATTTTGCCCTGGCCGGCCAATCGACGGTGCAGATCGAATTCGAGTTGAGCGCTCCCAGCCCCAAACCCCTGAAAGTGGCCTGGGAGTACTGGGATGGTCAGGTGTGGCGCGGCTTCAAGGATTTCGCCCCCGCCGACATACCCGGCCAGAGCTTCGACGGCACGCTGGGTTTCCAACGCAGCGGCAGCATCCGGCTGGTGGCCGACTGCGCCGAAACGAAGCCGACCAAGGTCAACGGCATGAGCGGCTACTGGCTGCGCGGCCGGCTCGTGGAGCCTTTCCCACCGCAACCCGGTTCGGATGCCCCGCAGGTGGACCGGATCCAGGTGCAGACGGTGGTCGATCATCGCCTGCCACCGGGCTCGTGTTCCGCGGGCCTGCTGCCCGAGGCGGCGTTTGCCGGCGCACAAAAG
>Ga0316627_100000248_pt1 | contig 13352 bp, 12 predicted proteins | sample OWC_Aug_M2_C1_D1_FD_207653 | JGI IMG/M metagenome (GOLD analysis project Ga0316627, IMG submission 207653) | Wetland soil microbial communities from Old Woman Creek delta, Ohio, United States - OWC_Aug_M2_C1_D1_C | ecosystem: Environmental > Terrestrial > Soil > Wetlands | place: USA: Ohio...
CAAGCCACGTGCCGCGGTCCGTAAGAGTATAAGCCTGTTTTTCATTAGCAATCCTCTGGGTCTTCTCCATCCCCTGGCCCACCTCAAGATACCACTTCTGGCCCTTCGGATCTACGCCGACCTTTTTCCATATGGACAATTCTTTGGTGTTCGTGCCGGAGTTGTCACCTCTGGAGACGAACTGCGAAGACTGAGAAATCTTTTTGAATGCCTCAGTCGCTGACTTTATGCCCTTTATCTTCGCGGGGTCGTTTTTAGGACCTATTATAACGAAATCATTATACATGACATCATGACGGTCCACAAAAAAGCCCTCTTCAACTGCCTTCAATTCCTGTTCCTTTGCATGGACAAAGGCTACATCAGCGTCTCCCCTCTTGCCCATTTCGATTGCAGCCCCCGTGCCACGGGCCACGACCTTCACCTTTATACCGGTCTTCTTCTCAAACAGAGGCAGGATGTAGCCGAACAAACCTGAGTTCTCAGTGCTCGTTGTTGATGAGCAGATGATCTCGCTCTGTGCGAAAGCACTGCCTGCTGAGGATAAGGTCAGAAGAACAGCCAGCAGCAATACTATTTTTTTCATGTTATAACCTCCCTTGTAATGATGTTTATAATTTCTTTCCTTTCGATGAATTTGGAAAGAAAAGCATACTATCTTCCTTTCTTCTTTCCTTTCGACACCGGGACCGCGTCCGGATGAAATAGATTAACGCCATGCTTGATATATGATGCTATGATTTCCTGCCCCTCAGGAGAAGTAACGAAGGCGATAAAATCCATGGCTTCGCGGTACCTGACAGATGGAAATTTTGCCGGACTCACCGCAATGACACTGTACTGGTTCCTCAAGAGCGGGTCACCTTCGACCAGGACCTTCAGACGGACCCGGGACTCATAGTTGAGGAAAGTGCCGCGGTCGGACAGGATATAGGCATTTTTACCGTCGGCGAGAAGGAGGGCATCCCCCATCTTGGCGCCCGCCTCGAAGTACCAGCCTTTCCCCTTTGGGTTCATGCCTGCGTCTTCCCATATGTCCAGTTCCTTAGCGTTCGTTCCCGAATCATCGCCCCTGGACACAAAGGGGGCCCCCTTTTCCGCGATCAGATCGAGGGCGTCGATGGTGCTTGTGAGCCCCCTGATACCGGCCGGATCACTTTTAGGCCCGAGTATAATAAAATCATTATGCATTACCTGCCGCCGGTTTACTCCATATCCCTCGGCAACAAACTTCTCTTCCCGGAATGGGTCATGGACAAAAAGCAGATCAGCCCCGCCCTTCTTAGCGAGCCGCATGGCCTGACCAGTGCCTACCGCAATAACCTCTGTTTTTACGTTATACTCTGATGCCTTTTCATAGGCCGGGATGAGCACATCAAAAAGGCCCGAATTCTGGGTGCTCGTTGTTGAGGCGATGATCAGTTTCCTTGAATTCTTTTTCATGCTTACCCTCCTTGGTGGCAACTATCTCCTTAAGTTTAGATGCTGCATTGAGAAAAGTAAAATGCATTTAATTCATAGTTCCGATGAGAATAATGCATAGTATGAAGGCCGACAGATCAAGAAGCAGGAAGCAGGATAACAGACCGTTCACAGGCGGGTTATATTTTACACTGGCCTTTCAGCGCAGGTCTGTAAAATTATGATTATTAGTGGACCGATTTATTTGACGCCGCTGCTTTGACTCTTTAGAATATGACTCATGGAAGATCATAGATTAAAAGCCTTCTGTCTGGTTTTCGAACTGAAGAGTTTCTCAAAGGCTGCTGAGGCAAAGCTGATGTCCCAGTCCGCCATGAGCCATCTCATAAAGAACCTTGAAGAGGAACTTGGGGTGAGGCTCTTTACTAGAAAAGGGAAAAACGTCCTGCCGACATCAATCGGGCGGCTATTCTATGGGCACGCTGTAAAAATACTGGCATATTACAAGGAAATGGAGAACACCCTTAATGCCGCAGCAAATCTTGTCAAAGGGCCTCTGCTTATCGGTGCAAGCACAACAGTGGCGTCCTATGTGCTTCCGCAGCTATTATATAGTTTCTCGAGAAAATATCCTGATATACAGATAGAGCTGACAGTTTCAAACAGGGAAAAAACAGTCGATGATCTTCTCGAAGGCAAAATTGAGTTGGGTATTGTAGAAGGCAATATCAGAAATCCGTTAGTCGCGGCAACCGAGATTGCGGAGGACGAAATTGTGATAATTGCATCCGATGAACACCCGCTCGCCCGGGGGAAAGCCGTGACCGCAGCTGACCTGGAGGTACAGCAATTTATAATGCCCGACATAGGATCAGGAACAAGAGAGTTTGCAGATGAGCTCTTTCGGGAAGCCGGCATAGTCCCGGAAAGGATAAAAATAGCAATGACTCTGGGCAGTCCGGAACTGATAAGGCAGATGGTGCAGTCAGGACTGGGGATATCCTTTGTTTCCAAGTGGTCTGTATTTCAGGCGATCAAGGACGGTTCAATAAAGGTACTCAACCTTAGGGGTAAAAGGCTGAGGAAAAAGTTCTATTTGATCAGCATGGAAGAAGAACCTTCCGCCGTCGCAGCAAAGACATTTGTCGGATTCGTAAAAGAGTTCAGATTTTTTGTCCCATTCTGATCAACTAAAAGCCATTGACCAATAAACCTAAAGACCTCAGTAAGCCACAGATGAACACGGATAAACACTGATTAAACAAACATCTGAAAAGATAAAAGCCTTCACCAAAAAGGTGATTCACTTTGTTTGTATAAGTCTTTGAAGTGTCCGTGTTTATCCGTGGCCAAATGCTTCTTATAGGATAAATTCAATTAAGGAATAAGCAGGGCCTGTGATTTCACAGGCCCTGCTTTGTTCAGTTACAGGATGTTCTATTTCTTTTTCTTCGGTGCCGGTGCTGCCGGAGCTGCCTTTGGCGCTTCCTTCTTCTCGACCGCAGACCAGTTATTCAGGTCATGGGCGATGTTGTGGCACTCTCCGCAATTTTTGAACTTTGCCAACATTCCCGCAGGATGAGGTGCGCCATGACAGTCCTGGCACTGTGGCACCATCTTGTGTTTTACCTGGTGACAGAAGGCGCACGCGAAGGTCTTGTGCTTGGCCTTGCTGGCGGTGAGAAGGTCTAAGGCCCTCTTGTGACATGCACCGCAGTCCTTTGACGGGATCTCAGCAACATAGGTCACAATTTTAGGCATATGGGCCTTGTGGCATTGTTTACACTCAGAGGCAGGCATGTCAGCAGCATGCGGTTTGTGGCACTGGGTACATTGAGGGACCTTGCCGTGGACGTTGTGACAGGTGGAACAGTTAAGCAATGTATGCTTGCTCTTATTGTCTCTGAGCTGAACAATCTGTTGAGTGTGGCAGGTCAGACAAGCGTCCGTGATATTGCCCGCGAATATGATATTTTTAGGCGTGTGAGGGTTCTTGTGACAGGTGAGACAGCCTTTGAGTTCGAAATGGGGCTTGCCCATATGGCAGTCGTTGCACTGTGGTATGGGTTTCTTTACTGTCGGAGGATGACCGTTGTGACAGCCTATGCACCCTACGTCCTTGTGTTTCCCCCCGGCGGTTTCTATGTCGGTCGGCGGAGCGGAATGACACTTAATACAGTCTTCATTTGTCAGCACAGGTTTACCCTGGGCAGGCGCAGCGCCTGAATAAGCCGGGAATACCAGGAGCCCTGCGATAAGAAATAATACGACCAAAAGACCACTGCTTTTTACTGCTTTCATCTTTTCCTCCTTTTGAATAATTCTTGAAACATTGCCCTTATTTAAAGATCTAATCGGACACAAACAAATACAGGATACAACACATCAAAATTAGTCCAAATTATGCCATAGTTCCCTGAAGCAGTCAACAGAAAGAATGCAGAAAGACAGGATACCGGTATTTAGCCAATTTACGATACCCCTGGTATACACCCCATTTTTAGAGAAAAAACATTGAAACAGCCGGGGTTAAGCGACAAATAGTGGTCCCAAAAAGGGCCAACATATACCGGTCCAGGATTTCTCCGTGAAAGCCTGGCTATCGGCTGTCCTTCGCTTGTCAATTTCATTTTTAAAGTGTTATTCTTTTCCATGCGAAAAAATCTATTTTCTATCAGTTCAATGGCCTGTGATGCTCCCTTCTGCAAAGCAGCGGGAGAGGCCATAAAGGTTATGGGGTGATGACATGCTACATTTGAAACGGCAACTGCCTTACAGGCCCACAGAGAGGATGAACGTCGTAAGCTATCCGATAAGGGACATAGTGATGGAGGCGAAACGTGAGGAGGCAAAGGGCAGGAAGATGATTTATCTAAACATCGGAGACCCTCCTCAGTACGGCTTCGAACCGTTCAAAGTTATAGCTGAGACAGTGAAAAGCGCGCTCGATGAAAACTGGAAGGGCTACGCGCCTTCCGAAGGCGACGAACAGTTCAGGACTACGGTGGCGAAGATTGAGAAGTGCAGGCCTGAGGATGTTTTCGTTGTCGCAGGTCTTACCGAAGGTATTGATTTCTTCTTCCATGCATTCATAGGGTTCGGGGAGAAAGTGCTCCTGCCCAACCCGGTTTATCCGCTTTACCTGAGCAAGGCCAAGCAGTTTGAGGGCGACAGCGTCTTCTACAGGCACGATGCCGACGGTCAGATAGACGTGGCATACCTGGCAAAGAAGATTGAGGGCGCCAAGGCGATTGTGATCATCAACCCGAACAACCCTCTGGGCTCGGTCTATTCTGAAAAGAACCTCTCGGAAGTCGTTAAGCTCTGCGCTGAGTACGATGTCCCCATATTTTATGACGGGTCCTATGACCAGCTCATCTTAGAGGGCAGGCAGGTGGACTTCAGGAAGATAGCCAGGGACAAGGTGCCGTTCATATACGGAAGTTCTCTCTCCAAGGACTTTTGTTACACCGGCGCAAGGATAGGATGGGTGACGTTCCACGGCGATAAGTGGTCAGAGGTCAAGAATGCCTTCTTCCTGCTCTGCAACCAGCGCCTGTCCGTGAATTGGGAGTTTCAGAAGGCAGCTGCTGCGGCAATAGTGCACCCCGCATATCCGGCGTATCTCGCTGACATGAAGCTGAAGCTCATAGAGAGGAGGGACACATTCGTTAAGATGGCCGGAAAACTTCCGCTTTCTTTCCCTGTGCCCAAAGGCGCATTTTACGCCTTCATGAAGATAGAGACGCCGAAGTGGAGGAAGGACCTGCAATTTGTGCGCGCTGCACTCAAAGAAGGGGTCGTCTTCGTCCCTGGCTCCGGCTTTGGGAGGCAGGAGGACGGAGTGTATTTCAGGACCACATTCCTGCCTGAGCCGCGCATAATAGAAGAGGCCTTCAAAAAGATCAAACGGATATTGTGAACTGCTGTTTTAATCGTGAAACTTGAATGGTGAAACGTGAACAGCCTCAGGGCTGTTTCCTCCGGAGTCAGGACGTATTCCAACCCTTTGGGCTATGCCGTCCCGGATTTCTTTGACCTGTGCCGCAGGAACTCAATAATCCCGGGCATAACGGAAAGCACGATTATGGCAACAATGACAAGAGTAAAGTTTCTCTTGACCATGGGAATATTCCCGAAGAAGTAGCCCCCAAAGACAAAACTCGCGATCCAGAGTATCCCGCCTGAAACGTTATAGCCGATAAACCGCATATATGTCATCTTTCCGATTCCTGCTACAAAAGGCGCAAACGTCCGGATTATCGGCATAAACCGCGCAATGATAATGGTCTTTCCCCCGTGCTTTTCATAGAACCGGTGGGTTCTGTCCAAATATTCGCGGTTAAGGAAGCGCACATCCTTCTTGTGGAAAACCTTTGGCCCCAGGTAGTGTCCCATCCAGTAATTAAGAGTATCGCCTGCAACTGCAGCAACAGTAAGAAGGCCGAACAACCATAGGACATCGAGGGCGCCGATCGCCGCAAAGGCCCCAGCAGCAAAAAGGAGAGAATCACCGGGAAGAATAGGGGTAACCACAAGCCCTGTCTCGCAGAAAATTATGAGAAAAAGTATCAAATATGTCCAGATGCCATAATCCTGTATAACAGCGCCAAGGTGCCTGTCCAGATGCATAAAGATATCAAACAAGGTTTTTATCATTTCCATTTATTATTTGTCCTCTCCATTTCTTAAAAAAGTGGCTCCTGCCCTTTGACTTCTTTCCTCTTTACTTCCTCGAATATCTTTATTTTACCGAATTCACCGTCATATCCAGGAGCGATATGGATCTTGTTTTCACGCATCCTCGATATGGCCTCCGCGACCTGCGGGAAACCCGAGCGTTCGATCTCTTCCACAGGGACCTCAAGGAGTATCCTGAACTCACTTCCGAGATCATCAAGTAATGTTGAATATACCTTTTCAACGGCCTTGCTGTTAACTCCCATCTTCTTTGTCTCCGCGATCACCTCTTCCAGCGGGATGATCGAGCGGAACGGGGGAGCGCCATCAGGTCTGTGTCCGTCTTTCCTGTCAGCCAGCTTTGTGACTCTGTGCAGGACGCCGACTGTTACTTTTCTGCCGCAGACCGGACAGAGATACTTATGACGTATCGTCTCTTCCGGCGACAGGCAGACCCCGCAACCCCTATGCCCGTCAGAATGATACTTGCCCTCTTCCGGAAAAAATTCTATGGTCCCGGAAAATCCTTGTCTTGTTTTCAGGGCGCTGATAATGGACGCATAGGAAATCTCTGTTTCGAGGATATTCGCCTCTCTCCCGAGCTTCCTGGGCGAATGGGCGTCCGAATTCGAGATGAGGGTAATGTTATCAAGAGACGAAAGCCTCCAGTTCATTGCGGGATCAGACGAAAGCCCTGTCTCCAGGGCCCGGATATGAGGGGTCAGTTCGTCAAAGCATTCTTCGAGTGAATCAAACCCTGACACTGCGCCAAAGACAGAAAAATGCGGGGTCCAGATATGCGCCGGTATCAGCATCGCCTCAGGTGATTCTTCGACAATAATCTTCAGGAGTTCTTTTGCGTCAAGACCGAGTATGGGTCTGCCGTCGCTGGAAAGGTTCCCGATCATCGACAGTCTCCTGTTTATCCTGATAGCGTCCTCCAGTGCAGGCGCAATAACAAGACAGTGGACCTTCCTTGTTTTGTCGTTCTTGCGGTAGATGCAACTGATCTCTGCGGAAAGGACAAAGAAAATATCTGTCTTGCAGGAGACAGGGACAGCGCCGGTCCTGAATTTCTTCTTCAAACCGAACAGACCTTCTGCAGCAGGTTCCAGCTTTTTCTGCAATTCATCAAGCCATTGGGGATGCGTAAAGTCTCCTGTGCCGATGACCTTTATACCCTTTATTTGCGACCACCGCCAGAGCCCCTCAGGAGACATATCGGGACTGGTGGCACGTGAGTATTTCGAATGGACATGGAAGTCTGCGATATATTTCATCGTTGATTATAAAGAATGTGGCAGCTGAAATGAAAATAAAAGTCCGGGAGGGCATAAAGAATGGCTGCCCTATTAACCTAAAAATGATGGTTACTAATGCGGTCATTAGTAAAGCCACATACATCACCCTCCCCTTCATCCCCTCCCCTCAAGGGAGGGGGAATATTACAACCCTCTCCCCTGGAGGGAGAGCCTGCCTGTCCGGTAGGCAGGGGCGAGGGTGAGGGGGCCTTACTTATGAACTCCTTCGTAACCCAAAAAATGCGTATAGAAAAAGTTGTGGAGATGTGTGAAAAAAGATCCTTATCTGCGCCACCTTTGTGAAGACACACGTGATTCAAACAAGCGGATATTTTCATAACAGGTGTACCGAAATCATCAGTAGCAAAGTTGCGACATTATAAAGATTTTTTTCACATGTCTCCGCAATAATTTCATTGGGGGTTAATCTCTTTGTCTCCTGCGGTTTATCAGCTGTTCATGGATTCATTGCTGCATACCCATGCCGACAAATATTTTGGGGTTCCTAAGTATTGCGTAGACTGTTTCTCCTTCTTGAAGTCCGAGGACCCTGAAGCCTTCCCTGCTCAGTTCCACATCGAATAATTCCCGGTCATCCTGTGTGTTCAATTCCAGGTGGACGATCGCACCCCGCTTTGATATATGGTTGATAACGGCCTTGACGCCATGTCTGCCGCCGGCGGCCCTGCTTATTTCTATATCATGGGGCCTTACGTATGCGACGCCTGGTATGTCATCCGCATCGCCATGCTCGGGAGAATCTATCTCGATGCCGACAAGCCTGGCCCGGCCATTGGTCATCCGCGCATGAAAAAGGTTCACGTTCCCTAAAAATTGATAGACAAAGGGATTTGCAGGGTGTTCATAAACATGATCTGGCGTCCCGGTCTGTTCAATACTCCCCTCATTCATCACTACAACTGAATCCGCAACCTCAAGGGCCTCCTCCTGGTCATGGGTGACAAAGACGCTGGTGAGATGTATCTCATCATGCAGACGCCGCAGCCATTTCCGCAGTTCCTTCCGGACCTTTGCGTCAAGGGCGCCAAAGGGCTCATCCAGCAGCAGGACCTTCGGCTCTATGGCCAGTGCGCGTGCCAGCGCCACTCTCTGGCGCTGGCCGCCCGAGAGTTGAGAGGGGTAGCGGTCAGCCATATAGTCTATCTGCACAAGCCTCAGAAGCGTCATGACCCTGTCCTTTATTTCATTCTTCGGGGGTCTCACCTTTTTCGGCATAACGCTGAGTCCGAAGGCAACGTTGTTGAAGACAGTCATGTGACGGAACAGGGCGTAATGCTGGAAAACAAAACCCACCCTGCGGTCCCTCACACTGAGGTTTGTCGTGTCTTCCCCATGAAAAATTACAGACCCTGCGTCAGGCACTTCAAGGCCGGCAATAATCCTCAGCAGCGTGGTTTTCCCGGAGCCTGAAGGACCCAGCAGCGCAACCAGTTCTCCTGTCGGTATTTTCAGACTCACATTGCTCAGCGCCGTGAAACTGCCGAATGTCTTTGTAATATTACGCGCCTCAAGGCTCATAACACTTCCTCCTTTAGTTTGTCGAAGTTATCGCTGCCGCCCTGATTTCCATTCAACAAAATTCTTTGCAGCCATGGCAGCAAGGGCCATCAGGGTGAGGAGAGATGCCACCGCGAAGGCGGCAGAAAAATTGTACTCGTTATAGAGGATCTCCACCTGAAGCGGCAAGGTGAGGGTCTTGCCGCGAATATGACCCGACACAACTGATACTGCACCGAATTCCCCGATTGTGCGGGCGCTGCAGAGGATCACACCGTAAATCAGGCCCCATTTGATATTCGGGAGGGTCACTCTGAAGAAGGTCTTCCAGCCGCCTGCGCCGAGGACCAGGGCCGCTTCTTCCTCCTCTGTCCCCTGTTCCTGCATGAGGGGTATCAGTTCACGCGCCACAAAGGGGACCGTGATAAAAAGCGTGGCGAGCACTATACCAGGCACCGCAAAGATTATCCTGATATTTTGCGACATCAGCCATGGCCCGAGCAGACCGTGCAGTCCGAAAAGAATAACAAAGATCAGACCAGCTATCACGGGTGACACAGCAAAAGGCAGGTCAATGAACGTTATAAGGATGTTCTTTCCGAAAAACTGGAATTTTGATATCGCCCAGGCTGCCAGGACCCCGAATATAAGGTTCAGCGGCACGACAATGACTGCAGTAAGGAGGGTAAGTCTTACAGCTGCCAGAGTATCTGTCTCGCTGATCGCTGCAAAATATGCCATCGCCCCCTTTTCGAAGGCCTGCAAAAAAACTGCTGTCAGGGGCATTACGAGGAACATCCCGATAAAGAGCAGTGCCAGGGAAATAAGCAGAGCACGGAAAAAAGGGGGTTCGCTGATGGACGAGCATCTCGTCTTGCCGGCGGTGACTTTTAAAACTTCATGCCCTGACACGTCAGCTCTCATTTCTCATGCCGTCCTGCGATATCTGCCGCTCCACCACTGCAGCAGGTTGATGATCAGCAAAAAGATAAATGACGCAACAAGCATGACCGTCGCTATGGCTGCAGCCCCCGGCAGATCGAACTGTTCCAGTTTCGTTACGATGAGGAGAGGGACTATTTCAGTTCTCATCGGCATGTTCCCGGAAATAAACACAACTGAGCCGTATTCACCCAGCCCTCTGGCAAAGGCCAGGGCAAAGCCGGTCGTCATTGCAGGCAGCAGGCCCGGAAGCAGGACCTTTAGAAAGGTCTGCACTCTGTTTGCGCCGAGTATCGCGGCTGTCTCCTCAAGTTCCGGTTCAAGGTCCTGAAGCACAGGCTGTACGGTCCTCACCACGAATGGCAAACCGATAAATATCAGCGCGATTGTTATGCCAAGGGGGGTGAATGCTACTTTGACGCCGATCGCCTCAAGATACCGTCCTATTAAACCGTTTTCAGCGTACATGGTCGTAAGGACTATGCCGGCGACTGATGTAGGCAGGGCAAACGGAAGATCGACAAGCCCGTCAATGACCTTCCTGAAGGGGAAGCGATAACGTACCAGCACCCAGGCCACAATGAGGCCGAAGATAGAATTGATCCCGGCTGCCGCCAAAGCGGAGCTGAAACTAAGCTTGTATGAAGCCACCACGCGTGGAGAGGTGACCGTTTCCAGGAACTGGTCCCACCCAAGACCCGTTGTCTTGATCAATATGGTTGAAAGGGGTATTAAGATGATCAGACTGAGATAAGCCATGGTACAACCGATTGTAAAGCCGAATCCCGGAAGGATTCCCCTGTTTTTCTTTTTCATTGTCCCGCTTCCGCACTTATTTGCCGGTCTGGTAGATCTGGTCAAAAGTCCCACCGTCTTTGAAATGGACCTTCTGGGCCTTCTGCCAGCCACCAAAGAGCTCGTCTATGGTAAAGAGGTTAATTTTAGGAAAAAGGGCCGCATATTTCTTTGCGACTTCAGCGAGTCGCGGGCGGTAGTAATGTCTCGCCGCAATCTCCTGTCCTTCTTTAGTGTAAAGTTGTGTCAGATAAGCCTCGGCCACCGCGCGGGTACCGCGTTTGTCCACGACCCCGTCAACTACCGCCACAGGCGGCTCGGCAAGTATACTGACGGAAGGCAGCACTATCTCAAATTTACCCTTTCCGATTTCGTTTACAGCAAGGAACGCCTCGTTTTCCCATGCAAGGAGTACGTCTCCGATCCCCCGCTGCACAAAGGTCGTCGTCGAGCCCCGTGCGCCCGAATCCAGCACCGGGACGTTCCTGAACAATTTCGTCACAAAATCCTTTGCCTTTTTTTCATCTCCCCCGGACTTCTTAAGCGAATAGCCCCACGCCGCAAGATAATTCCACCGGGCGCCTCCCGAGGTCTTGGGATTAGGTGTGATCACCGAAATGCCCGACCTCGTCAGGTCGTCCCAGTCTCTTATTCCTTTGGGGTTTCCCTTGCGCACCAGAAAAACGATGGTCGAAGTATAGGGGGCGCTATTTTGGGGCAGTCGCTTTTGCCAGCCTTTTTTGATCAGGCCGGATTTTTCTCCGATCTCATCAATATCGTAAGCCAATGCCAGCGTCACCACATCAGCCTCAAGACCGTCAATAACAGCCCTCGCCTGTTTGCCTGAACCGCCATGCGACTGGTTTATGACCACCTTTTGTCCCGTCTTTTCTCTCCAATATTTTACGAAAGACTGATTGAACTCCTGGTATAATTCACGAGTTGGATCGTAGGAGACGTTCAGTATCGTGATGTCAGCCCTTGCAGATACCGGCATGTAAAGCCCCATGAACAGGCCCAGCAAACATGCGCAGCAGTATATTTTTTCTCTCATGTCACCCCCCGTCATATATTAGCAACTAATTTAGAGTTCTTTTTTATGGATACTCTGTGACCAGGATGTCTTTCAGTTCTTCCGGTCTGTTGAAAATCATCGTCATACCTGCCCCGATGTTTTCTCTTTCTGAGAAAACAATCGGGGAAGGGACATACAATCGTAGTCCGCACTCAGCGCTTATCGCGGAGATACAGCCGACAGGCTCGGCCTTTCCGCTGCATCAAAAATCGTATCTTCCTGCACTGTCTTGCCCTGGGCTTCCGATAACTTTTTGAAGCTCCTTATTATGGACTTGTAGCGGGGCGAGCAAAGGAGCAGGTCCACGTTGTTTTCCCTGGCATAGTTTATGGTCTCCTCTTCAGGGTTGCCTTCTGCAAATATTACCCGTGTAAGCAGGCCCTTGCCAGTTTCTCCCAATATAGCTTTGGCCTCTTCTGCGAACCTCAGCGCTTCTGCCCTGCCTGCCTCTTCCGCTACGAATACATCGTAATCTATAAACATGCTGCTGTTAAATACCTGGAGGGCCACAACCTCGCCGCCATTCTCCTTTACCTTCTCCACTCCATACTTCAGTGCTTCCTTTGCCTGTAATGTTCCGTCATACTCTACTAATACTTTCATCTTCTCATCCTCCTTTAGGATCTTGCTGAATTCAGATATAGTTATTTTGAGTCAGGTAGCCCATTATTGACTGAACGCACTCCTCCACCGAAAGTTGATCAGTGCGCAAGTGGATTTCCGGGTCCTCCGGTTTTTCATAAGGAGCATTTATCCCAGTAAATTCCTTGATGATACCTTCCCGGGCCTTTTTGTAGGCGCCCTTTGGGTCACGCTGTTCACAGACCTCCAACGCGCAGTCTGCAAAGACTTCAATGAACGAATCACTTCCGCTTATTGTTCTGGCGAAGTGGCGGTCATCGATGTAAGGGGATATAAATGCTGTCAGGTTGACAATGCCGCTGTCAGTGAATAGCTTTGCCACTTCGCTTATTCGTCGTATATTCTCCGTGCGGTCTTCAGGGGAAAAGCCCAGGTTTTTATTAAGACCATACCGTATATTGTCACCATCAAGGATATATGTGTGGATACCTCTTTCATGCAGGGCGACCTCGGTCGCCACGGCCAACGTGGATTTGCCGGAAGCTGAGAGACCTGTAAACCAGATGGTAAAACCGCGATGTCCTTTCAAGCGCTCTCTCTCGTTCCGGGTAATTGCGCTGTTGTGCCAACAGATATGAGTAGCTTTTTGTTCAGTCATATTCCGCTCCTTTAATAATATTTTCGTGGTTTAGACATCCACGATGAATTTACTTCCTGCTTAATCTATATAAACTCTATCGACTTTATAGGTATTGACACCAAAAAATAATCAACTCTTTAATAAATCAGCAAATGTCGTATTTTCCAGTGTGCGGGAGGTATACTCCCGTATGTCCATCATCAATCTCACCAATGCCTTACTCTGCTCAATCGGCGTGCTGTGGTAAAAGTATTTGCTCACCGATTCTACCGGCGCCAACGGCCCGTCCATAAGCCTGATTATTTCAGCAACAGATACTTGTCCCGGGCTTTTCGAAAGTCCGTGCCCCCCGTCTATTCCCCGCTTGCTTCTCACGTAACCTGCCTTGTTCAGTAAG
>Ga0316627_100000249_pt1 | contig 13335 bp, 11 predicted proteins | sample OWC_Aug_M2_C1_D1_FD_207653 | JGI IMG/M metagenome (GOLD analysis project Ga0316627, IMG submission 207653) | Wetland soil microbial communities from Old Woman Creek delta, Ohio, United States - OWC_Aug_M2_C1_D1_C | ecosystem: Environmental > Terrestrial > Soil > Wetlands | place: USA: Ohio...
CGGGGTCCATGCCGGACAATCTTGGCAGGAAGAAATTGAGGGTCGCCGCCAGCCACACGATAACGAGAAAAACGCCGAAGCGCTTCGCCAAGTAGTCGGCTCGCACCGCGTCCCCGTTGCGGGGGCGGGCCGGCCGGCCCGCCCCCGCGGCTGTTCAGCCAGGTTGCACCAACTCTTCTACTGGGTCGGCTGCAGGTTCCAGAGCACCATGGCATACGTCAAGTGCCAGAAGGCACCGTTGACGTATGGGTTCTGCTCCGTGGGCCAATTCGTCCAGTAGGTGGTGTTCATCGGCACTCGGTGAATGTTGTGCACCAGTGGAATGTCCGGCAGTTCGGGAATCCAGATCTCCATGGCCTTGCGCCAGAGTTCCGTGAGCTTGGCCTTGTTGTTCATATCGGTGACGTACACTTCGTCCACGATCTTGTTGTAGGCCTCATTCTTCCACCGGGCGAAGTTCACCAGGTGGCCGCCCGGGACAGCCACACTCACGCTCTGGTAGAGTCGGAGCGTGTGGTACGGATCGTTCACGCTCCCGCCGTGGCCGTAAATCGAGCCGGTGTACTGCCCCTTCTGGAACCGGTCGTCGAAATCCGGCGGCAGGCTCATGCTGGCGTCGATCCCCTGGCGCCGCAGGAGCTCCGTTAGCACTGGTCCAACCGCGGGACCGCTACCGCCAAACCCAATGATGTCGAGCTTGATGCGATTGCCTTGGGCATCGACCCAGAAGCCCGTGCCGTCCTTCTTCCAGCCCTTCCGGGTGAGAATCTCCTCACCCTTCTTCGGATTGAATTCCAGCGTGTTTTGCTTCGCCAGGAGGTCCTTCACCGAGTCGATGTAGGGACGCAGGCCCGGATACTCGGGCAGCGGGAGCGGCGACACGATCGAGGCCCCGACGTATCCCACATCGACGATCTGCTGCCGGTCAATGAAATAACTGATCGCCCAGCGGATCTCCTTGTCGTTGAACGGCGGTCGCTCGTTGTTGACGTACAAGGAAAGCGGCCACCAGTCCATATAGCCATAGGGTGGCTTCTGACCTGAGTGGGTGATGATCTTGGGGTTCTGTCGGAACATCGTCGGGAAGGTGGCTGGTAGCAAGGACCAGCCATAGTCAATCTGGTTCGTGATCAGGCCCTGCGCCGATTGCTGCTCACCGGCGTTGGGGAGCCAGATGTTCCGCTCGACCTTGGGCATCGGGGCCAGGCCGGCGGCGGCGGCCCACCACTCGTCCCGGCGATCGATGATCTTCTGCTCCGGGGAGCTGAAGACCACCTTCCAAGGACTGGTCGTGACCGGCCATCCCTTGGCCACATCGAAATGCTTGAACGTCGTCCAGTCTTGGCCCTGGAAGATGTGCTTGGGGACGATGTAGACGCCGATGTCGTACTTGTAGGTCATGAAGTAGAAGAATCGGGGCGAGGGGATCTTGAACTTGACGACTACCGTGTTGGCGTCAGTGGCTCGCGCCTCCTGCATGAACTGCTGCACGTCGACACCCCAGCGGACCTTCGGACCCAGGTCGCGGAGGCTGTTGAGGGTGTAGGCCACATCCTCCGCACTGAACGGCGCTCCGTCGCTCCACTTGATGCCGGAGCGGGTCTTGATGGTGAGCTCTTTGAAGTCGGGGCTGTACTTGTAGCTCTCCGCCAGCCAGAGGTACTCCTTGTCGCCGAACGCGCTGTAGTAGGCCAGCGGCTCGTACAGGATGCCCGGCCCGTTCTGGTGATTGGAGCCGATGGAATACGGGTTCCAAAGGTCGAAGTCCACCCAGCGACCCTCGCGGCTGCCAATCCACGTGAGGATCAGTGTCCGGTTCCGCGGGACGGCCTTGGGCCGGGGCGCTTGCGCCGCGGCGAGACCGGGCAAGAAGGATGTGGCGCCGGCCACCACCACGCCGGCCTTCATGAACTCCCGTCTGCTGAAGTGTGCGGTCTTATTTCGCTCGGGCATGACGTCTTCTCCTTTCTAGGTGATGGGAATCTGCTGTCCGAACACCTGTCAGGAACCCGTCGTCTTGGACCACCCAAGGGCCCGCAGGAGACAATCTCGCCGCGCCATTCCTCCTTTCGGTTTGGGTCTGCGCGCCAGGCGAGTCCGCCGGCCAACGCGCAAACGATATGCCGATCAACGCACCGACCACACCGGTGGCTCGCCTAGAAACGCTCTCCCTTCAGCGGCACCACAAAAGTCTCCAGAACGGAGATCAGATTCTCCTCGGTCCGGATCAGGTGGGAGTGCATGGCCTGGTGCGCCAGATCCGGATTCCGGGACTTGATCGCATCGACGACGACCCGGTGCTCCTTGGTTGACTCCTCCAGGCGCCCAGGACGTCTCAGGGCAATGTGCCGCACACGCCCGATGAGGGACTCCATTTGCAGGAGCAACTTCCACACCCATCGGTTTCCGCACATCCGGAAGATCTGACGGTGCATCTCTTGATCGGCGGCAATCCACCCATCGAGGGCACCCGAGACAGCACACGCCTCCATCTGGGCGACGAACCCCTCCAGCCGCTCCAGGTCGTCCTCACTCCCCGCCACAGCCGCGAGCTGGGCGGCAAGACTCTGGAGCGCCCGATTCGCCTGTTCGAGGCTCCGGACGTCTTGAACGGACAGCGTGGCGACATATACGCCGTCGGCTCCGCCTTCTACCAACCCCTCGGTGACCAGACGTTGCAAGGCTTCCCGGACAGGCGTGCGGCTCATCTTGAAGCGACGGGCGAGGACCGTCTCGTACAGGCGTTCACGTGGCAGGAGCTCGCCGGATGTGATAGCGCTCCGCAAGGTGGCGTACACTGTCGCCGTCAGCCGGTTTCGATCTGCCGCTGCGGTTTCGTCAGTCCGGCTATGCTTTGACACGGAGAACCCTGTCCCTGTTCTTCGTTGAAGGTGATCTGGGGTCGACGCCTCTGTATACGCTCTCGTATACTCCTAGTACAAGGCGCGACCGAATGTCAAGGGGGTATCGCCCCTGTGGCGCTGGCGGCCCTCCTCTTGCAGCGCTATATTGTCCGCGGACCAACCCCGGGAGCATTCAAATAGCAACTGAGTTCTGGCAGCTACCTAAAAAACTCTTTTCCCCCACGCTGCTCAAAAAGGTCCAGATCCAAGGCGGCGTCACCCATCCTTGCGGATGGGTACTCGGGGCGGGGCACCCACCGCAGGTGGGTCCAGGCGTACTCCAGGTGCGCCGCAACGAGCGCCCGAGTAAGCCAACGTAGCAGATGGGCCTTTTTCAGCAGCCTGGCGAAGGAGCCCCATGCGGCCACAGCTGCTCTTCTGCCACACGGCGTTCGGGAAGGACCTCCAGCGCATCCGGGAGTACATCACGACCCACGCATACGAGGGGGTCGAGTGGGCGTGGGACGGCTGGCGCCTCATGGTGCCGCGAGAGAGACGGCGGCTCCGGCTGGACGACCTGCGCCGGGCGAGCCGCGTCTCCTCGGCCCATGCGCCGTACACGGACGTGGAGGTCGGCCACCGCGACCCCGACCACGCGGTGGCGGCCGTCCGGATCCTGCGGGACTACATCGACGCCGCCGGGGAGCTGGGTGCCCACCACCTCAACATGCACGTCGGCTCGTACGGATTGCCCCTGGAGGAGCTGTCGTGGGACGGACTCGTACGAAATGTCGCCAGCCTCCTCGAGTACGCCGCGCGCCGCGGGGTCTGTCTCACCGTCGAAAACCTCACGCGCGGCGTGACGAGCGATCCCGCGATGTTGGCCAGGCTCCTCACGGCGACGGGCGCGCCCGTGACGTTTGACCTCGGGCACGCCCACGGCAGCGCGTGGGTGCAGGAAGGCCGGGGGTCCGTCGTAGACTTCCTGAAGAGCATACCCACGCCCGTCGTGGCCGCACACATTTACTTCACGGAGCGGAACGACGCCCACTTCGTGCCCGAGAAGTTGGGCGACATCGCCCCGGCGCTCGACGGCCTCGTGGCCAGGGGCTGCGACTTCTGGGTGCTGGAGCTCCACACGCAGGAGACGCTGGAGCAGACCCGCAAGATCGTGGACGAGTACCTCGCGGCACACTGAGTCCGAAATATACGCCACAAGAGGCACAAGACGCACATCCGGCGTTAGGGGACGCTGGCACTTTAATCACCTTTTCTACGAGAGAGCACTTCAACGGCACTGAAGGGAGGTTAGACGAAAACTTCCCGCTCGTCCCTTGCCTACGGTCGCCGCGGTACTCTGGCCGCATGCAGGACTCTGAGTCCGGCATACTTCTCGATGGGGTCAAAGTCGGGATCGTTATGGAGCAGGAAGACATCGTGCTCGATGGCGGTGGCGGCGATCAGGCAGCCTATGGGGCGGCGGACTGTGACACCGTGCCGGCGGAGCGCACGATAGATCTCTGCGGCGCGCAGGAAGGTCGGATAGCTCATCGGAAGGAATACCAGCGATTTGAAGTAGGTTGCGGTCTTGCGATAATCCACATCGGATTTGATGCCCTGGAGGACTTCCGTCAGGATGAGGCCACAGACGCAGACATCATCGCCGGCGTGGAGGGTTTGCTCCAGCGCGGCGACGTGCGAGACGCCCGTCCGCGGAAATAATCAATCCAGACGGACGTGTCCACGAAGAGGATCAGGCGCGGGCCTTTCGCCATTCCTTCAGGTCGCCCTCCCACTTCACCGTCCCTTTCAGCTCGAGGATCTTCTTTTGATGCCCGCGACGCAACAGTTCCTGCAGCGCGTGATCGATCAGCGCGCGCCGCGTCTTGATCTTGGTGAGCCTCTGACACTCGGCGACCAGCTTATCGTCCAGGACCACATTCGTTCGCGCCATGGCGTGTCCCTCCAAATGCACGATACACCTCATGCTTGAGAAGAGTGTGTATGGCAACATGAGTCGTACGGGATCGTACGGGACGTCGTACGTTGCTTTCGAATGTTCTCTTAATCCGAACTGACTGGCAGCGGTTAAGTCCACCGAGCGCCCATGGCCCGAGGGCGCTGTGCGGCCCGATAGATCGCGAAAGGACGGACCCCTAGCCCCAACCGCAACTCTTCAACCGCACAGACGCCACGGTCGCCAAGACTCAGAGGTTGAGTCTTCGGAACCGAAAATCCTGACGGCTCTGTGTGAGGCGTCAATGTTGCTCATGCGGCGCCGCTTTTTAGCCCATTCCACTTGGCGTCCTTGGCGCCTTGGCGGTTCAGATTCTCGCTTTGAGGTGGACGCAACCGCCGGCAAGCGGGGGGAAGATCGCGAGGCTCTCGCCGTCCTTCAGGACCGTATCCGAGTTGGCCTGCTTGCCGTTCACCAGGAGGATGTTGGGGTAGTCTTGCGGGATGCCGAGTTGGAGCATGATCTCCCGGGCCGTGGCGCCGTCGCGTGCCGCAATCATGGCCTTCCGCTGCTCGGATCCGGGCGGGAGGTATTTCGACAACGTCGCGTAGAGCGCAATTTCAACTTTCATGCTGTGCCCTCCAATCCAAATGGGCAGCCGCTGGCCAGATTGGCGCCCGTATTAACCGCGGACGCCAATTCGGCGATGTAAACGTCAGCCGCAGCGATCCGGGTCCCCCGGACCGATCCGAGACGCCGCGCCACACCCACGCGGCGCATGGGTACCCGGCGAGCCCGTCCCGGCGGGGTACCCCTTGCGCCGTTTCCCTGCAAGGGGTCGGGCCGCCGGTCTGTGGCGGCCGACCCGGTGTAAGGGCGAGCCAGCCTCGGGTACCCGCCCGCAGGGTGGGTACAGGCGCCAGGCGTTCGAGGGGCGGCCCGGGGGGACCGGTGATACTTCACCGTATGTGCGGTCAGCGGCACTTAGGCCGCCGCGCGCGCCGCGGGTGCGGGCGCGAGCCGACCGGCCATCCGGTTGACGTGCAGGATGCGGCCCCACGAGACCGGCCCAGCCGCCAGCTGCTCCGGCGTGACGGAAAGGGATTGGCGGGTCCGGATGAAATTGTGCAGGAGCCCGGCCTCCGCATTCACGCCTTGGCCCACCAGGACGGCTCCCACCAGTCTCCCGTCCGTGAAGACGAGTTTCCGATACGTGCGCTGCGCCTCATGCAGCTCGCTGTGAATCCGATAGTCCGCCGTGTCGGTCACCTGCCAGAGCCCCAGCGAGGCGATCGGAAGGCCGAGCACCGAGGTCGCGTTCATGGCCATCGAACCTTCGTACCTCGCCGCCACCCCCGCCATGTTGAGGCCGGCCACGCGCCCTTGGTTCAGGGCCTCGGGCCAGATGGCTACGAGGACTCGCTGCCCCGAGAACATGTCTGTCGTCTCGGCCGCGTCGCCTGCCGCATAGATCGATGGGAGGCTGGTCTGCTGCGCGGCGTCCACCAAGAGCCCCTGCCGCCGCTCGACCGGCGTCCCCTCTAGGAACTCCAGATTGGGGCGGACGCCGACGGCCATGATGCACACCTGGCACGGCACGACCTCGCCGCTCTCCAGCCGCACCCCCGTCACCCGCCCGGCCTTGCCTACGATCTCCACCGCGCGCGTGCCCGTGTGCACAGCGTGCCCCCGGTCCCGCAGCAACTGCTCGAAGAGGCGCGCCGGCGGCGGGTCCACCATGGCCGGCATCAGGTGAGGCATCTGCTCCACGATCGCCACCCGCTTCTTCCGTTTCGCCATGGCATCCGCCGCCTGGATGCCTATGAGCCCCGCGCCCACGACGACGACCTGCCGTGCCCGCGCCAGGGCGCGGTCGATCGCGACGGCGTCGGCTCGCGTGATACACGGGTAGACGCCCCGCAGGCGGATTCCCTTGATGGGCGGAATCACCGCCGAGGAGCCGCTGGCCACCAGCAGCGTGTCGTACCGCAGGGCCTTGCCGTTGGACAGCTTGACCCGCTGCGCCCGGGGGTCCACGTGGACGGCTGCCACGCCGGCCAGGAGCTTGGCCTTCAGCCGTTCGAAGTAGTCCACCCCATGGGTGCTCATGCCCGCGACCTTCACCGTTCCGTCGAGGAAGTGGGTGAGGCCGACCCGCGAATAGAGCGGGGCCTTCTCCTTGGACAGGACCGTGATCTCGCACTCCCCGTCCACGGATCGAATGGCTTCGAGCGCGGAGAGCCCTGCCGCGCTCGCCCCGATGATCACATGGTGTCGCTTCGCTGCTCTTGCCATGGCCTTCTTTCCATTGCGCGCAGCCGTCCCCTCACGCCAGGGCCAGCTCCCGCAGCTTCTTTCGGCTCGGCACGCCGCTCGCGTCCCACCCGCGCAGCTGGTAGTACTCCGGCAGCATCTCGGTGAGCTTCCCGACCATGCCTTTAGCCGGCCCTTCGGGGATGCCATCGTGCAGGATCCGTGGCGGGAGCGTGTCATCCTTGCCGGAAATGCCCGCCTTCAGGTTGAACATGCGCTCCAGGTTCCAGACGCGCTCGCCGACCTTGAGGCATTCCTCCAGCGTGTAGCCGGCCCCGGTCGCGTGCTCCAGCATCGGCTGGATGTCCTCGACGCCGATGCCGAACGTCGTGAACAGGCAGAGCCCCGTGGAGTCGACGAACGCCGTGACGTCCTGGAACAGCTTGGAGACCTCCGGTTTGCCCGCAGTGACAAACGGATCCATCTTCTTCGGGATGCCGAAGACCTCGACGGAGATGGTGTACCCCCGCAGATGGCAGGCGCCCCGGTTGGAGGTGGCGTAGCCCAGAGCCATCCCCTGGGCGCCGCGCCCGTCGTAGGCGGGGAAGGCCTGCTTCTTCACCCCCATGAACAGGTCGGGATGCCCGTACCGTTCCGCCAGCCGGTACCCGCCCTGCGCCGCCAGTTCGCCGAAGCCCCTGCGGTGCCCCATCTCTTCCATGAGCCACACCAGCGCATCGGCGTCGCCGAACCGGAGCGGCCGTCCGATGTCGCTCTCCGGGACATAGCCCCGTTCGAAGAGCTCCATGGCCGTCGCCACGGCGACCCCGGCCTCGATGGTGTCCATTCCCAGCTCGTTGCAGAGGTAGTTGGCCTTGGTCACCGCGCCCAGATCGCTCACCCCCGTGGCGATGCCGAGGGCCCAGCCGCTCTCGTACTCCGGCCCCTCCCCGGCCCCCGTGTACCGGCCCTCTTTCACCGTACTCACCCGGGCGCACGCGATCGTGCAGGCGAAGCACCCCTTGTTCTTCACGAGGATGGTGTCGGCGATGGTTTCACCGCTCAGCTTGTCGGCGCCCTCGAACTGCCCTTGCTGGAAATTCCGCGTCGGCAGGAACCCGTGGGCGTTGATCACGTTCACGAGGATGGGCGTGCCGTATTTCGGAAGGCCGGCGCCCGTGACCGGCGACTCCTTCAGCTTCCGGACCGTCGCCAGGCAGGCCGCCATGTAGTCCCGCGGCCGGGCGACCTGGACCGACTGGAACCCCTTGGCCGCCACGGCCTTCACGTTCTTCGCCCCCATCACGGCGCCCACGCCCGAGCGACCCGCCGCGCGGTGCTTGTCGTTGATCACGCACGCCGTGAGCGCTTGTTTCTCACCGGCCGGGCCGATGGAGCAGATTTTCGCCTCGGGGTGGGTTTCCTCCCGCAGCCGATCCTCGGTCTCGTGGGTGCTCTTGCCCCAGACCTTCTCCGCCGGACGGATCTCGACCGCGCCGTTGTTGAGCCACAGGTAAACGGGCGCCTTGGCTCGACCCTCCAGGATGACAAAGTCGTAGCCGGAGAACTTCATCTCCGCCCCGAAGTACCCGCCGGAGTTGCTGCAGGCAATCGCCCCGGTGAGCGGCGATTTGGTGATGACCATGTAGCGCCCCCCGGTCGGGGCGTTCGTCCCGGTCAGCGGGCCCGTCGCGAGGATCAGCGGGTTGCGCGGACTCAGCGGGTCGACCGCCGGATCGATCTCGTCGTACAGAATCTTGGTGCCCAGGCCGCGGCCGCCGACGTACGCCCGGGCCAGCTTGGGGTCGAGCGTTTCTGTCTGGCTGGTCCCCTTCGTGAGGTTGACGCGTAGGATCTTCCCCCTCCACCCGCCCATCAGACTGTCACCTCCTCATACGCATGTGTTTCTTTGAGTTTCAGCGCGGTAGCCATCTGGCGCAGCCGCGTCTCGTTCTCCTCGTCCAGATACTCGAGGGCTTGCGGGGTACAGAATTTCACGCACTCCGGGTCGCCGTCGATGGACAGGCAGTGGTCGCATTTCTCCGCCTTCCCCTTCTCGGGGAAGAGGACCATGCTGCCGAACGGGCAAGCCAGGACGCACATTTTGCAGCCCACGCACTTGTCGTCCAGGACCTTGTAGGCCAGAGTCGCCTGGTCCCGCACGATGGCGTTGGTCGGGCAGATCTTGGCACACCAGGCCTGGTCGCACTGCGTGCACGCGGTCGGGATATAAACGGCGTCTTCTAGAAAGATGTTGACCTGGATGCGGGACCGGCTGGGGTTGAACTCGCCGTGGTGCTTCATCGAGCAGGCGAGTTCACACGCCCGGCAGGCAGTGCACCTTTCCGGATGGATCACCAGTGTCTTCGGCATGGGGGCCTCCTTTGCGCTGTAAGGATTGCTGGCGCCGGGCTCGAAAGAACAAACGCCCCCGCCGACCATGGGTCTGGTCAACGAGGGCGTTAGGCCTGGGCCTGTGAACCCGATCCAGGGGCATTGGGTGCCTCGGTGCGGACCGGTTGGATGGCATCAATTTGGAGGGGATGCGCGAATTTAAGGTGGCAAAAAAAAGCTGTCAAGATAAAAGGAGCGGACGGGTCCGCATTATTTGCTGGCGACTGCGCCGCTCCTGCCATGACCTTCCCGCTTTGCGGGTGTGCGTTCCGTTCCCCACGTCGAACGGGAGGGTGGACGCTCGCGGCGCTTTCGTCTGGCGTGCGGGGTCAAAACCAGCGCGGTTGGAACGAGGACGCGTGGGCCCTCGAGCCCCACTTCACGGCGAGGTCGGCGTAGCGGAAGGGCTGGGAAGGATCGAATGACTTGAGGTCGGCGAGCGTGAGGCCGCGACGGATCAGCATCGCGAGGGGACCCGCCTCGGACACGTCGCCCACCAGGACCGCCCCGACGATCCGGTCGCGGGCGAGCACGAGCTTCCGGTAATTGCCGTCCCGCGCACGCACCACGGCGCGCCCGTCGGACTCCGGCGCTAGGATCATCCCCATCGAGGCCACCGCGATCCCCAGGATCTCCATCACGTTCATCTTGAAGGCGCCGGGGCTGGGGCGCGACAGATCCACCATGTTGGCTCCGGCCGTCTCGCCCTGGGCCACGGCCTCGAACCACGTCCCGGGGATCGTCGTCTTCCCGGGCACGAGCATGTCGGGCGCCTCGGCGCAGTCGCCCGCGGCAAAGACGTCCGGCCGACTCGTGCGCATGTACGCGTCGACCAGGACGCCGCGCCCCGTGGCCAGGCCGCCCGCTTTCGCCAGGTCGACGTCGGGGCGGATCCCCTTGGCGAGTATCACCAGATCCGCCGGGAGCGCCTCGCCGGCCGTCGTCACCACGGAGCGAACCCGTCCATTGCTGCCGACGATGCGGGCAGCGTCCGTCCGCGTCAGGATGCGGACCCCGGCCTCCGCCAGGCGACGCTGCAGGATGGCCGCGGCCTCCTCGTCCAGCATACGCGTGAGGAGCCGGTCCGAGGAGACGGCGATCGTCACCGAGACCCCGACCTTGAGCAGCGCGTGAATCGTCAGGAGACAGATGAGCCCGCCCCCGAGAATGACCGCGTGACGAGCCCCCGACAACTCCCCGCGGATCCGCAGCGCGTCGGCCATCGTCTTGAGCGCAGACACCCCCGGGGTCTCGATCCCCTCGACGCTCGGAACCGCGGCCCGGGATCCGGTCGCCACGAGGAGCCGGTCGAAGGGTAGGCGGGTCCCGTCGTCCAGCTCCAGGACGTCGGCGGCGATCCCCACGGCACGGCGGCCAAGCAGGAGCCGGGCGCCCATCCGCTCCGCGTAGTCGGGCGGTCGCAGCGACACGTCGAGCCGCTCGCCGCTCACCAGGTAGGGCAACAGCACACGCGAATAGGCCGGGATCGCCTCGTCCGCGACCAGCGTGACGGGGGACGCGGTATCCACGCGTCGCACCGCCTCCAGGGCGGCGAGACTGGCGGCGCTGTTACCGACGATGACGATTCGACGTTGCGACACTCCCACTCCTCACGCCGGCGGCCCGCTGGGTCGGCTAACACGATCCTGAAAAACCCGTGTCCGCCAGGCGGCTCAAAAGGTTCAGATGCAAGGCGGCGCGCCACAGGCCGGGGTACCCGCCGCAGGTGGGTCCAGGCGTACTGGAGTTACGCCGCAGCGATCACCCAGCCTGCGGCTGGGTACCCGAGGCGCACCAACGCCGCAGATGGGCCTTTTTCGGCAGCCGTCTAGCCCTTGGCCGCCTCCACAATCCTGCGCGCAAAATCCCGTCCCTTGGGCACGTCCGCCAGTTGCGACTCCCGGAACTCCAGGGCGTGCGGCGTGCAGAACCGCACGCACTCGGGATCCCCATCGCACGTGTCGCATTTGGCGATCAATCCCGCCGCGCTGTCGAACGCGATCACGCCGAACGGGCAACCGAGCATGCACATCCGGCAGCCGATGCAGGCCTCCGGCACAAAGCGCACCAGGCCGTCTCCCTGCACGAGGGCGCCGGCCGGGCAGACTTTGACGCAGGGCGCCGCCGCGCATTGGAAGCACGCGAGGGGGATATACTTGAACTCCTCGGCAAAGACGTGGACCCGGATGCGGCTCCGCGAGGGGGCGAAGGCGCCGGTCTTCACGAGCGAGCAGGCCAGCTCGCACATCCGGCAATTGGTGCACTTGGCGTGGTCCACGACGATCATGCGGCTCATCGGCCGTCTCCTTTGCCCGCGAGCTGCCGGGCCACATCCGCCAGCCCCAGCTCGGTGAGTTTCGCCTCGGTGGGCGTGCCCGTCTCGCCCCACCCGCGCAGGCGGTAATATTCCTGCAGCGCCTGCTGGAAGTCCCGGTCGCTGATGACCTGGTCCCGGGAGGCCCCATCGCGCAGGCGCCGAGCCAGCTTCGCCGGGAGCCGGTCGTCGGCCGTGCCCCCGCTCTCCCGCACCGTGAACGCGCGCGCCAAATTGTAAGCCCGTTCGCCGATGGCCAGTTCTTCCGCAAGCGTGAGGTCGGTCCAGCCCGTGGCGGCGGCGAGCATGCCGGTGATCTCTTCGGTGTTCCGGATCCCTCCGACCGTGAGGCTCATGAAGGAGCACAGCGGCACCGTGTTGATGAACGAGGTGTAGTCCTCCGCCAGGCGCACCACGCGGGGCTTCCCCTCGAGGGTGAAGCGGTCCATGGCCTCCGTGATCCCGAGTTCGGGCCAGGCATTGGGCACGGCCAGCGACGGGTCGTGGAACCCCTCCATGTGGTCTGCGCCGCGGGGCGCCGTGGCGTACGACAAGGCGAGCCCCTTCTTGCCGCGCGCCTCGTGCATCCCGAACTCCAGCCCCTTGACGTCCACAGAGAGGTCGGATGCCCCGCGCCCGAGCGTTGCGCCCGCCCGGCGCGCGCCCTCGGCAAGGAGGTCGCCGATCCCCTCGCGCCGTGCGATCATGTCCAGCAGCCGGACCATCGCCGGCGCGTCGCCCCAGGTCAGACGGAAGCCGATCTCCCGCTCGGTGAGAATCCCCCGTTCGACGCACTCCATGGCGAACGCGATGGCGGAGCCGGCGCTGATCGTGTCCAGCCCGTAGGCGTTGCAGCGCTGGTTGAGCAGCGCGATGGCCTCCAGGTCGCGATTCTCGCAGAGCGAGCCGAAGGCCGCCACGGTCTCGTACTCGGGTCCGCCGTACTCGGGGCGGACCCCGCCGAACGGCCCGCCCGGGACCTGCACCACGCGCGTGCAGCCGACGGGGCACGACTGGCAGGCGCGGTGCCCGATCAGGATCGTGTTCTTCAGGGCCGTGCCGCTGATCCGGTCGGCATACTCCCAGGTGCCGGTCTCCCAGTTCCGGGTCGGCAGGATCCCAGCGCTGGCGAGGTCCTCGACACCGCCCGCCGTCCCGAGCGCGCCGGCGCTGGTGGGGCTGTCCCCCAGCCACGGGTGCGTCCGGATCTTGGCCAGGTCGGCGAGGGCGCACTCCCGGAACTTCTTCGGGTCGGCCAGCGTGACTTGCCCGGTCCCGCGGATGGCGATGGCCTTGAGGTTCTTCGCTCCCATCACCGCGCCGAGGCCGGTGCGCCCCGCCGCCCGGTCGGTGTCGTTCATGACGCAGGCGTACCGCACCCGCTTCTCCCCGGCGAGGCCGATGCTGATGATGCGGCTCTCGGGGTCGCCCAGCTCCTTCTTGATCGCCTCTTCGACTTCCAGCGTCCCCCGCCCCGCCAGGTGGCCGGCCGGCCGGATTTCGACGCGGTCGTTGACGATCGAAAGGTAGACCAGCTCCGCGGCCGTGCCCTGCACCACGATGCCGTCGTAGCC
>Ga0316627_100000250_pt1 | contig 13325 bp, 11 predicted proteins | sample OWC_Aug_M2_C1_D1_FD_207653 | JGI IMG/M metagenome (GOLD analysis project Ga0316627, IMG submission 207653) | Wetland soil microbial communities from Old Woman Creek delta, Ohio, United States - OWC_Aug_M2_C1_D1_C | ecosystem: Environmental > Terrestrial > Soil > Wetlands | place: USA: Ohio...
AAGCTCTTGACAGGCTCTGCCCATCTCGGATAAGTTCACATCGCGAAATTCCTTATCACGATCCGAAAATCTTGCTTCGCGCGAGACGCTGTGGGCAGCCATCGGAAGGGTTGTCGTTGCCTTGGTACCCTCCCGACTGTGGGACTTAGGATGCGGAGAATCGTAGGGCGCAGTCGCGCGACCATTGCGGTCTCAAACGGATCACCTCGTACGGCCTCACGGCTCCGGGACACGGAGGCCGAGCCGGGCGGTGTGCAGTCCGTCGTGCGGGCCCTCACGCTGCTGGAAGCGTTGGCGGATCAGCACGGCGACATCGGCATCGCCGAGTTGAGCCGTCGGGTCGGACTTCACGTCAGCACCGCCCATCGCATCCTCGGGACGCTGGTCAGCCGCGGCTATGCGCGGCAGAGTCCCGAGAGCGGGCGCTACGCCTTGGGGGCCAAAACCTTTCACATCGCCGAGTCCTATCTCGGCCAAATGGACCTGCGCCGGCTGGTCCGACCCGTCTTGGAGCGTCTGAGCCGGGAGACGGGGGAAACGGCGAACCTGGTGATCTTGGATGGCCGGGACGCCCTGTACCTGGACAAAGTCGAGAGTCCGCGAAGCCTCCGCATCTTCTCGCGCATCGGGCGGCGGGCACCGTTGTACTGTACGGCTGTGGGCAAGGTGCTCCTGGCCGATCTGCCCATGGACGAGGTGAACTCGTTGCTAGGTGGCGGCGCGCTCGACGCTCTTACGCACGCCACCGTCACGTCCCGAAACCAACTGCGAGAAGAGCTGAGAAAAGTCCAGGAGCAGGGATTCGCCTTGGACATCGAGGAATGCGAGGACGGCGCGAGCTGTATCGCCGTCCCGGTGCGAAACTCCCGGGGTGAGACGGTGGCCGCCATCGGCATCTCGGGACCCAGCAGTCGCATGAACGCTCAGCGTATCGCGGAGCTCGTTCCGGCGGTCATGCGGAGCGGGAGCGAAGCTTCCGAGCAGCTAGGGTTTCACGGTCGTCCGAGTTCCCTTCCAACCTCGTAGAGGCCGGTCGCGCCGGGTCGGGCCAGAAACGGAGGTGGGCCGAGTCGAGCGATCGAGATCGACGGTGTTCGAGAGGTGGGAAACTCAACCGCCGGCGCAGCGCCGGCAGTGGTCGCTGACGGACCACAGTTCAGGGAGGATGTGATGAGCGCGACGCCAGCACTGTCCAAGGTAGACCCTGGGCGAGGACCGCAGTTCGAGCAAGACGATTTTCCCGCACCGCCTCGAGACCTCAATTTCCGCAAGCTGATGGCAGTCCTTGGCCCAGCCGTCATCGCCCTGGGCGGGACGATCGGGGGCGGCGAGTGGCTGGTCGGCCCGTCCCTGTTCGTTCAGTGGGGCCTGGCGCTGCTTTGGATCACCACCGTCTCTTCGCTGCTTCAAGTCTTCCTAAACTTGGAGATGTGCCGGTATACCCTCTACACGGGTGAGCCGATCACTGTGGGTTTCATGCGGCTCGCGCCAGGCAGGGCATTCTGGGGCATCCTCTTCAGCGTGGTCGGATTCCTGGAGCGGGCCCTGCCGGGGTGGGCGTTGGGAACGGCGACGGCAGTTGCCGCCCTGCAGCTCGGCAAGATCCCGGCGGCGGGAGATCGGGGGACGGTCGTCTTCTGGGGTTACATCGTCTTCGCCTCGTGCTGTCTGATCATCTGCCTGGGCAAGACGATCGAACGCACCCTGGAATGGGCCAACTGGATCATGATGATCGTGGTCCTGGGCGGCCTGTTCCTCTTGGACCTCTACATCGTCCCGGCCTCGGTCTGGTGGGAAGGCATCACGGGATTCTTCCAGTTCGGGTACATCCCGAAGGGTGTGGACATGCTCCTGTTGGGCGCCCTGGTAGGGTACTCGGCCTACGGCGGATTCGGCAACAACGCCATCACCAACTGGTACCGTGACAAGGGCTACGGGATGGGCGGGAAGGTTGGATACATTCCAGCGGCCATCGGCGGCAAGGAAGTTCACGTCTCCCACGTCGGCAAGATCGCGCCGGAGACCATGGAAAACCTTGACCGCTTCAAGGGTTGGTGGAAGCTCCTGAACATCGACCAATGGTTCGTGTTCTATGGCGGGGCGATGCTGGGGATGTTCCTGCCCGGGATCCTTTATGTCGGCACCTTGCCGCGGGGGCAGAAGCTGCCCGCTTGGGGGATCGCGGCGTCCGCCGCCAGCGGCTTGATCCAGCAGATGGGGAACTTCGGCTGGTTCCTGGCGCTGTTCTTCGGCTTCTGGATTCTTTACAGCACGGCCATCAGCAACGTGGACTTAGTCGTGCGGCAGACCACCGATATGCTCTGGTCCAGCCTGGAGGGCATCCGCCGCTGGGCGAAGGCCGACATCCGGAAGGTGTACTACACGCTCCTGATCGTGTTCTTTGCCTGGGGCGTCGCGTTCGTGAACATCACGCTTCCCATTATAATCTTTGCGGTCAGTGCGAACATCGCCAACTTCACCATGGCCCTGTCGGCCATTTTGACTATCCGGGTGCAGAAGAAGTTCTTGCCGAAGGAGTACCGCGGCAGCACCTTCCGCGTGGTGGTGCTTGTCCTGAACCTCCTCTTCTTCGGGTTCTTCTTCTGTGTGTTCATCTTGAGTCAGTTCTTCGGTCTGAAGTTCTGACGGTTTGGGACCGGGGCGTCCGCTGCCGGAAGCCCCGGCGTTAGTGCCCAGCAACCATTGGTGATGGCAAGAGAGCCCTTGCGGCATCGTAGGCGAGCCGCCGGGCGAGATGGAAAGCGAACGAGGAGGAAGAACCATGATGATGGGGAAGATCCTGCGAGTGAACCTGACCACCGGGCAAATTACGGAGCAGCCGTACCCGGACGCCCTGGCGCGGCAGTTCATGGGCGGTGCGGCTGCGGCCATCAAGCTTCTCTATGACGAGGTGGATCCCCGGGTGGACGCCCTGGGCCCCGACAACAAGCTGTTTGTGAGTACGGGCTTCCTGGTTGGAACCTCGGCGCCGACCTGCAGCCGCGTGGCCTTCGTCGCGAAGTCGCCTCTCTCGGGCACGGTGGGCTACGCCAACTCGGGGGGCTTCTTTCCCAACGAGCTCCGGGCGACGGGTGTCCAAGCCATCATCGTGGAAGGCAAGGCCGAGGCTCCCGTGTACCTCTGGGTCAGCGACAGCAAAGTCGAGATCCGCGATGCGCAGGAATACTGGGGGCTCAGCACAATCGACACGCAGCACTACATGCAACAGGCGCTTCACGACGGCAATATCCGCATCGCGTGCATCGGCCCGGCCGGCGAGCGTCTGGTGAAGTACGCCGCCATCATCAACGAGCGCCGCGCCTCCGGACGGAAGGGCTTGGGGGCGGTGATGGGGGCCAAGAATCTGAAGGCCATCGCCGTGCGAGGCAAACAGGATCTTCCGCCGCTGGCGGATCCTGCCGCGTTCAAGGAGGCGGTCAAGGTTCTCCACGCGGCAATGAAGGACAGCCCTGTCCTGTACCATCGGTTCAGGAATTTCGGCACGGCGGGCAACGTGGAGCTGACCGTGAAGCAGGGCGACATGCCGGCGAGGAATTTCCAGGAGCCGGCAGGCGAGGAGTACCTGTCTATCGGGGCTCAGGCCGGAACCGGTTTCCGCACGCGTCACTACTCGTGCGACCAGTGCCCGGTCATGGCCGGTCAGGTGCGCACGGTCAGCTCCGGTCCATACGCCGGGTATACGAGCGAGGGGCCCGAGTTCGAGTCGCTCTACTCCCTGGGGAGCGACATGTGCATCACGGACATGGGCGCCTGCATCGCCATGGATCGGCTCTGCGACGAGCTGGGACTGGACACCGTCTCCTTCGGCGCCACGGTGGCCATGGCCATGGAGCTGTACGAGCGTGGCATCCTGACGCGAAAGGACACCGACGGCCTGGACCTCAAGTTCGGCAATCACGAGGCCGCGGTTGCTGTCCTCCGGAAGGTTGCCTACCGCGAGGGAATCGGCGATCTCCTGGCCGAAGGCAGCCGGCTGGCCGCCGAGCGAATCGGCGGGGAGGCTCCAAAATACGCGATGCACGTCAAGGGGCTGGAGTTCCCCGGCTACGATCCCCGGGGGCTCAAGGCCATGGGCCTCAACTACATGACCGCCTACACGGGTGCGGATCACTCTCGCGGGCACTCGGAGCAGGAGGTGTTCGGCATCCCCGTGCCCCACGCGGTGGATCGCCTGGCCATCGAGGGGAAAGCCGCCCTCACGATCTTCAACCAGGATGTGGGGGCCGCGGTCAAGGATTCGTCCATGTTGTGCACCTTTGTGGTTCGGCTGGCGCTCTTGCCCAAGGACCTGGGGCCCAAGCTTGTGGCTGATTTCTGGCGGGCGGCCCAGGGGTACGACGTGACGCCCGAGGATGTCGTGCGGGTGGGCGAGCGGCTCACGAACGTCGCCCGGGTCTGGAACCTCCGGGCCGGCTTCACGCGAGCGGACGACACACTGCCGGAGCGCCTGCTGATGGAGCCGCTGAAGACCGGGGCCTCCCAGGGGCATCGCATCTCGCCGGAGGACCGGGATTTCATGTTGGACGAGTACTACCGGCTGCACGGCTGGGATGCCCGGGGCGTGCCGACGCCGGAGCGGTTGAAGGCCTTGGGCCTGGAGGCCCTGGTGGCGGATCTGCCGCGCGCCTGAGGCGCCGGGGTCGGAGGGCAGCGTGTCGACGGTGACGGTTCGCACGATGTTCGACATGGCCCGTATCATCGGGCGGCCATCGGTGCAGCTCGACATAGAGTCGGGGGCCACCGTGCGAACCGTCCTGGAGGCGCTGGTTGCCGCCTACCACGGGCTCGACGGCCGCCTCTTCGACACCGGGAAAGGCGGCCTCCTCCCCTATCTGTTCGTCGAGCTGAACGGACGCGACATTCGCGCCTTGCGGGGGCTGGAGACGCCGGTGCAGGATGGTGACGCGCTGTCGGTGCTGATCCCCGTCGCCGGAGGGGCGTAAAAAGGAGCACCCGGCACGCTCGATTGCCCATGCCGCTCCGCCAAAGGGCAGCGCGAGGCTTGTGTCGTAGCCGGTTTTTCGTCCTGATCACTTGACAACGCGGAAGGGCGCTTGGCCTCGGGCCGAGCGCCTTACCAGTTCGGAGGTCTCTCGATGCCCAAGATGCCCGTGATGGAAGCCGCCGTGAAGATCCTGGAGAGCGAGGGCGTGGATGTCTGTTTTGGCATACCCGGCGCAGCCATCCTGCCGCTCTACAAGGCCCTCTCCAAGTCCTCCAAGATCAAGCACTTCACCATGCGCCACGAAGAGGGAGCCACCCACGCCGCCGACGGCTGGGCGCGCATCACAGGCAAGGTTGGGGTGGCTATCGGCACCTCCGGGCCGGCCGGCACCAACATGATCACCGGCCTCTATACCTGCGTGGGGGACTCCATCCCGATGATCTGCATCACCGGGCAGGCCCTCACGGAAAGACTTCACACTGAGGCCTTCCAGGCGGTCGACATCGCCGAGATTGCCAAACCGGTGACCAAGAAGAGCTACTGCGTCAAGGAATCCGCCCAGATCCCCCAGGTGTTTCGCGAGGCCTTCCGGATCGCCCGCGAAGGGCGGCCCGGACCGGTGCTCATCGACCTGCCGCTGAACGTACAGCGAGGCGAGGTGGAGTACGATCCCGACATCGACGCCCCGTTAGAGATCTTCAAGCCGTCCCCGGACGCCCGCAAGATTCGGCGAGCCATAGAGATGCTCCTCAAGGCCAAACGGCCGATCCTGATGATGGGCGGCGGGGTAATGCTGGCCCGGGCCAGCCAGCAGTTCGTCGAGTTGGCCGAGTATCTCCAGGTACCGGTAATCCCAACGTACATGGCCGAGGGCGGCATCGCCTTCAACCATCCGCTGTACGGCGGCCGCGTGGGTCTTCAGACCAACACGCGCGCCGGGAACAAGCTGTTCCTGGAATCCGATCTGGTGCTCTCCATCGGCAACCGATTCGCCGAGCGGCACACTGGCGACCTGGCCATCTATCGGGGCGAGCGCAAGTTCATCCACATCGATATCGAGCCGACCGTGATCGGCAAGGTGTTCCCCCCGGATCTCGGCATCGTCGCGGACGCCAAGCTGGCGGTGGAAGCCCTGATGCGGGTGGCCAAGGAGATGACGCCCAAGCGGTCGCCCGGTGAGTGGTCCAAGACGGCCGCGGACTACAAGCGGCGCTTCCGCCGCAAGATGGATTTCGACCAGGTGCCTTTGAAGCCCCAGCGTGTCTTCAAGGAGATCAATGAGTTCTTCGACGAAGACACGATCTTCGTGACGGCGATCGGCCTGTATCAGATCTGGTCGGGCCAGTTCCAGGAGATTCAGCGGCCATACACGTACTTCTGTTGCGGGCAGGCGGGTCCGCTGGGCTGGGAGGTGCCGGCGTGCATGGGCATCAAGCTGGGCAAGCCCAACGCGCAGGTGGTGGGCGTGGTCGGGGACTACTCCTTCCAATTCCTCCTTGGGGACTTGGCCACCGCCGTGCAGAACAACGTGGCCTATGTGATGGTCATGCTGAACAACGGCTACCTGTCCCTGATCCGGCAACCATCCAAGTATATGTACCACATGGACTACGGCGTCAATATCGGCTACGGGGACGGCTACGGGCCCGATTTCGTGAAGATCATGGAAGGTTTCGGCGGCGCCGGCAAGCGCGTCTTGAAACCGGAGGAGATCAAGCCGGCCTTGGCCTGGGCCGTCCATGAGTCCAACAGCCGGAAGATCCCCGTCCTCGTCGAGATCCGCGTAGACCGGGAGACCGATGCCTCCATGGGCGTCTCGATCGACAAGATCGTGGAACGGGATCCGGTGATCGACCTGCCCGCGGACGCGCCGGTGAGGGAACCGGCAGCCGTCAGGTAATCCGCTACGACCGTCTTCCCTAAGCGGCGTGCACGTAGGTGCCGCTGACGACCGTGGCCGTTCCCATGCGACGACTCGGTGCGCTTTCGGCGGAAATCCTGTTCGACCGGCTGGACGGCGTCGGCCCCGCGGCCCCCCGACAGATCCTGCTTCAGCCGGCACTCATCGTGCGGGCTTCGAGCCCGTAACCCGCGTCACCCATACGCCCTGGGCGCGTCACGCGCCCCACCGATGACGGAGGTGCGAGCCATGCAAGCGAAGAAGAGCGGCGTGCTACTCCTGGCGTGTGTCCTGACCGTGGTATCGTGGGGTTTCGCGCACGCGGCGGACCTCACCTGGTGGAGCCACTGGGCGACGCAGGACACGAAGAAAGTGGTTCTGAATGAGGCCAAGCGGCGCTTCGAGGCCAAGCATCCCGGCAATACAGTGACCATCACCTATTACGAGAAGAAGAACATGTGGCCGATCCTGCGGGCGGCCTTCACGGCCGGCTCCGGCTTCCCGGATGTGTTCTACTACGACATTGACGTGCCGGAATTCATCCAGACCGGCTGGCTGGCGGACATGACCGAGGCAATCCGCTGGGAAAACATCGAGCCGTACGGCAAGGCCTTCTGGACCCGGCCGGGACCGGCTGGGAAGATGGGCACGTGGGCCATCCCCGTGGAGGCCTCGTCCGATGAGATCTATTTCAACAAAAAGATGTTCAAGCAGCTCGGCATCACCGTTCCGGCGAGCTACGCCTTCTCGCAAGACGAGTTCAAGGACGTCGTGTCGAAGTGCGCCAAGGCCGGGTACGCGGCCTTCGCCACTGGGGCGGCGGACCGCGAGTGGACGGCCCTCTACATCCCGACCGCCCTCCTGCTCAGCAAGCTGGGGGTCGATGATTTGAAAAAGCTGGCGCGCGGCGAGCTCTCCTGGAAGGACCCGCGGGTGGTCGAGACGATGAAGTACTACCGGGAGTTAATTGACCTCGGGGCCTACGCCAAGACCCTCACGAGCATGACCCTGGCCGACGCCCATCGCTACTTCCACACCGAGCAGAAGGCCTGCATGTTCCCGGTGGGCTCCTGGTACACCGGCCGGGCCTTCGTGCCCCCGGACAAGGGCGGGCAGCCCAAGGACTTCGAGCTGGGATTACTGAATTACCCGCTGATAAAGGATGGCAAGGGGCACGGTCAGAAATTCCTGAGTGTCGCCGGTTCGCTGGCCGTCGCCGCCAAGAGCCCGAACCTGAAGCTGGCCCTGGAGGTCGCCAACGCATTCGCGGATGTCGAGGTGGGCAACATGTGGATGGCGCAGACCGGCATCCAGACCGGGATCAAGACAGACCCGGCCAGGATCGACTCCCCGATCAAGTGGTACTTCGAGGAATTCGGAAAGGTCAACACGGCCAGCAAGTGGGTGGAACTGACGACTCAGGACGTCAAGGCCCTCATGAAGCCCGGGCTCTGGGAGGTCTGGGTGGCCACGGTCAACCAGGGCCTGCCGAACAGGCTCATCGGTGTGGATGACGCCCTGGCGAAGCTGGAAGACGCGCGGCAAAAGGGCAAGTAACGGCGGCCCCTCGGCCGTCAGCGCTCAGCCGAAAAGTATTGGGTCGGGGATGCCAGAGAAGACGCATGCGCATCGGCCCCCCAGAGACGATCCCTAAGGTAACCGCGACCGTCGGTGACGTGCGCGCCGCCGTTCCGCGCGCACGACGTCCGTGGGGTGCGATCGGGCTGTTTCTGGGTCCCGCCCTGTTCTTTTACTTTGCGTTCATCATCTATCCCGTCCTCGTCACCTTCTACAACAGCGTCCACACCTTGCGGATGGACCTGGGGATGACGTATGAGTTCGTCGGCTTTCAGCATTTCAACGAGATCCTGAGCGCGGACGACGTCTTCTGGCGTGCGGCGCGCAACTCCATGACCTGGGCCGTGGTGGCTCCCATCGTGGACATCCCGCTGGCGCTCGTCCTCGCCTTCATCCTGCACGGCAAGGTTCCCTTCGCCCGGTTCTTCCGCACCGTGTGGTTCACGCCGCTCCTCATGTCCTATCCCGTGGTGGGCGTCATCTGGCTGTGGGTCTACAACTACGACTGGGGGATGGCCAACCTCGTCCTGCGCGCCGTGGGCCTCGGCGAATATGCGCAAGCCTGGCTGGCAAGTCCGACGACGGCCCTGCCGGCGCTGATCCTGGTGACGACCTGGATGTTCGCCGGTTTCAACATGGTCGTCATGCTGGCGGCGATTCACGCCATCCCCATGGAATACCTGGAGGCGGCCCGCGTGGATGGGGCGGGCCCCTGGCACCGGCTCTTTCACATCGTCGTTCCCCTGCTGCGCCCGACAATGGTGAACCTGGCCATCCTGGATTTCATCGGCAAGATGAAGCAATTCGCGCTGGTCTGGGTCATGACCCGGGGCGGACCCATGTGGGGCACCGAGACGGTGGCGACCTACGTGATCAAGCGGGCCTTCGAGTGGAAGACGCTCGACCTGGGATATCCCTCCGCCATCGCGGTCTTGTGGTTCGTCATCATCTTCGGGCTGTCCGTCGGGCTCACGCGGTTCCTGCAGCGCCGCGAGGCCTTGGAATTCTGATGCGTGCCAAAGCCACCAAGGCCCTCCTCATGGTGCCGGTGCTGCTGTACACAGCCTTCTCGGCCGGGCCGTATCTCTGGACCGCCATGATGTCCCTCCGGACGACCGACGAGATCTACAAGAACCATTACGGCCTGCCCGTTCCGCCGCACTTCTGGAAGTTCGTCACGGCCTGGACCGAGTTCGGCTACGCGACCTATTTCAAGAACAGCGCCATCGTGACCGTGACGGCCGTCGCCATCATCACGGTAGTCGGCGCCATGGCCGGCTACGGGTTCGCCCGCCGCCGCTTCGCCTTCCCGTGGCGGGAGCCACTCTTCCTCATGCTGTTTCTCTCGATCATGTTCCCCCCACAGATCATGATCCTGTCCTTGTTTCAGATTCTCATCAAGTACGGGCTCTTCAACACACTGGCGGGTCTCATCGTGGTCTACGTCGCGACCGAGCTGCCGGTAACAATCTATCTTCTGCGGGCCTTCTTCGCTCAGATCCCGCAAGAGCTGGAGGAGGCGGCGCGGATCGACGGATGCACCGACTGGAGCATGTTCTGGCGCGTCATGTTTCCGATCGCCCGGCCCGCGGTGGCGACGACGATGATTCTCAACTTCATCTACTTCTGGAACGAGTTCCTGTACGCAGTAGTCTTCATCACCAAGCAGGAGATCCGGACGCTTCCCCTGGCCATCCAGTTCCTGGTGAGCGACCAATACTTCGACATCGGGATGCTGGCCACGGGCCTGATGATCGCGACTCTTCCGGTGCTCGTCATGTACCTGTTCCTATCCGAGTGGTTCGTGAAGGGGATGACCGCGGGCGCCGTCAAAGGATAGGAAGTCAATTAGTCCATCGCGACGCCGCCCCCCGAGGCGAGGGCATGGGGAGTGAAGTCGGCGGGACTCGACGAGCTGCTGCGACGCTCGGACATCGTCAGCATCCACGTTCCGACGACCGACGAAACGCGGAAGTTCATGAACGCGGCCCGCTTCGCCCAGATGAAGCGCTCCGCAGTGTTCATCAACACCTCGCGCGGGGCCGTGGTGGGCGAACCGGCCTTGATCCGCGCCCTGCAAGGCAAAGTCATCGGCGGGGCGGGCCTGGATGTGTTCGAGAAGGAGCCCATCAGCCCGGATAATCCCTTGCTCGCGCTGGACAACGTGGTGCTGACGCCGCACATTGCGGCGGGAACCGTGGACGCTCTCACGGAGTAGATGCGCTCGGTCTTCGAAAATCTCCGGCGGTGCGCCGCGGGCGAACCCATCCACGAGGGTGGTGTGAGGCTCTTTGATGCTGGGGATGTTGCGGACGGCCCAGGTGGGGCGGGACCGACGCGGGTAACTCACACGGGAGGATGCCATGCGAAAGACCATCGGATTGTCGGTGCTGTGTTTGGTGGCGGTGTCCATGCTTGGGGCCGGGGCGGCCCGCGCCGCCGAGATCTCGTGGTGGAGCCACTGGGCGGTGGAGGAAAACAAGAAGACGATCCTCTTCGAGGTTAAGAAGAAGTTCGAAGCAAAGCATCCCGGGAACACGGTCAATATCACTTTCTACGAGAAGAAGAACATGTGGCCCACCTTGCGGGCGGCGTTCACAGCCGGCTCGGGTTTCCCGGATGTCTTCTACTACGACAATGACGTGCCCGAGTTCGTGGGAACGGGGTGGCTGGCGGATCTCACCAACGGGATCCGCTGGGAGAACATCGAGCCGTACGGCAAGGCGTTCTGGACGCGGCCGGGGCAGGGGGGGAAGGTCGGGACGTGGGCGATCCCGGTTGAGGCCGCCTCGGACGAGATCTACTTCAACAAGAAGCTCTTCAAGCAGCTCGGCATCACCGTCCCGGCGAGCTACGCCTTCACCCAGGAGGAGTTCAAGGACGTCGTGTCCAAGTGCGCCAAGGCCGGCTTTGCGGCCTTCGCCACCGGGGCGGCGGACCGGGAGTGGGCGGCGATGTACATCCCGAACGCGCTGCTCCTGAGCAAGCTCGGATACGACGATCTCACCAGGCTCATCAAGGGCGAGGGCTCCTGGAAAGACCCGCGGGTGGCGGAGGCGTTTCGCTACTACAAGGAACTGATCGACCTCGGCGCCTACGCCAAGACCCTCACGAGCATGACCCTGGCCGACGCCCATCGCTACTTCCACACCGAGCAGAAGGCCTGCATGTTCCCGGTGGGCTCCTGGTACACGGGCCGGGCCTTCGTGCCCCCCGACAAAGGCGGACAGCCCAAGGACTTCGAGCTGGGACTTTTGAACAACCCACTGATGAAGGACGGGAAGGGGCACGGCCAGAAGTTCCTGGCGGTCTCCGGGTCGCTTGCCGTCGCGGCGAAGAGCCCGCGGCTCCAGTTGGCGACGGAGGTCGCGAACACGTTTGCCGACGTGGAGATCGGCAACCTCTGGATGGCAAAGACCGGCGTCCAGACCGGGATCAAGACCGATCCCGCCAAGATCGACTCTCCGATCAAGTGGTACTTCGAGGAGTTCGGCAAGGTCAACAAGCAGACCAAGTGGGTGGACCTGAGCGCGCAGAACGTGAAGTCCAGCATGAAGCCAGGCGTGTGGGAGGCCTACGTGGCGACCGTGAATCAGGGCCTGCCGAACAAACTCATCGGCGTGGATGATACCCTGGCGAAGCTCGAGGACGCACGACTCAAGGGGAAGTAGCGTCTCCACGCGTGCCGCGGACCCGGAGGGCGGGAGGCGTAGCCCTGCGCCTCCCGCCAGGGTCTTGTGGCCAGGGCCCGACCCGCGCGGCGGCTCCACCACTCGATCGACCCGCATCCCAGGCACACCGGGAGCGCCGCCGAGCGAACGAGAGCATGCATCGTACAAGGCGAATCCTTATGCCAGCACAGCCGCCCCTCCAGCAGGTCGTCGAGCGGTACAGGAAACTGGAATCCGCCCTCATCTACGACACCCTCGACGCCATGGGGCTGCCCCAGCAACAGCTGGACATCGCGATCGCGCCGCTGCATGTCGACATGGTCGTGGCCGGCCCGCCGTTCACCTCCAAGTGGGTCGTGAGCGAGAAGACCAAGAAGGTCGCGTCGCCGCGCCTGGAAGTCCGCACCAACAGTTATCAAATGTTGATGGAGATGACGCCGGGCTGCGTCTATGTCGAGGACGTCGGCAACGACCCAGTGTCGGGCGGCCTCGGCGAGAATCTGGGAATCTCGGTCAGGCTCGCGGGGGCGACCGGCGTGGTCTGCGATGGGGGCACTCGTGACCGAAAGGTGCTGATCGCCATGGGCTTCCCGGTCTTCTCGCGGTTCAGTTCCTGCACCTTCAGTTGGGGTCGCCGCCGAATCATCGATTATCAGATCCCCGTTCGGCTGTCCGGCCACGTGTCCAAATGGGTGGCCGTCAACCCCGGCGACTTCATTTTCGGGGACTGCGACGGCGTCCTGGTCATCCCGGAAGCTCTCACGGTCGAGGTGCTCGAAGGCGCCGAGAAGGTGGCGGAGATCGAGGAGGAGCAGCAGCGGCGGCTGCTTGCCGGCGAGGAGCGCGAGCAGGTCTACAAGGTCAATCGCTACGCACATATTCGCTGCATGGTTCCCTAACTGGCGGTTGACCCGACGGGACACTCGTGGGAGGATAGGCCGTCATGCCGCCCCAATGAATACCGGCCGGGGCGGAAGGAGGACTCGACACAGGTGCGGTGAATTCGCTTCGGGCGGATCATCGACACAACAAGGAGGCATCATGCCACACTTCGCACGGGTCCGCGCTGTCGCCGCCCTGGCGATCATCGGCGTGACCCTAGGGGTGCTGGCCTTGGCGGCGGACATCCGCGCGGCGGAGTTCGACCTGGTCGAGGCGCACACCACAACGCAGGATCATCCCTATACGCTCGGCATGGTCCGCTTCGCTC
>Ga0316627_100000252_pt1 | contig 13282 bp, 14 predicted proteins | sample OWC_Aug_M2_C1_D1_FD_207653 | JGI IMG/M metagenome (GOLD analysis project Ga0316627, IMG submission 207653) | Wetland soil microbial communities from Old Woman Creek delta, Ohio, United States - OWC_Aug_M2_C1_D1_C | ecosystem: Environmental > Terrestrial > Soil > Wetlands | place: USA: Ohio...
TAAGCGTCTTGAAATGACTGAGCACAGACCATACCACCCTGCAGATACAGATGGGCATCCTCAACTCTGAACGTGAGAGCATATTACCGCCCGACCGCAAGCTGCTATGTCGTTGTAATAGCAGCGCCGTCCATGCTGATATTCAGGATATCTCTTTCAGATGAAAAGAGCATGCTGCCATGAAGATAATCGACCTCATGCCGTTTGAACCTTCTCTTTCCTGCATCGTTCTTGGGTATGTACTTTTGTTCTCGATCTATACAGAGTGGTGCAGGATCGGGGCAAGTGGGATTAAGCTATGCCGTGAGGACCACACCGGCATAGCCGACAACACTTTCGTAGTCACCGCTTACATCACCGGACGTCATGTAGTATGCCAGACGTGCTGACGTTGCCCCCAATATCTTGGAAGCAATCAGCATGACCGTTGCCGGGAGATAGCCGCACATCGATATCCGCTCTCTCACGACCGTATCAAAAAGGCCCCGGGGGTCCATTGCCAGCATACGGTCAAGGGCAGCCTTATCTTTTTGTCGCGCCACACGGTCAGGCACATAGTGGCTCATATCAGAACTCGCCAGAATAGTCACCGGATAGTCAACGCTCTGTGCTGCTTTTGCGACTGCCTCTGCCAGATGGACACACTGGTCATATGTTGCAGAAAGGAGAGCTATTGGAACGATCGCTATATCCGGAGAGAAGTGGACAATGAAGGGGATCTGGACTTCCAGAGAATGTTCAAAGGTATGAGCCTGCGCGTCTCGTTCTGCCTGCTGCGCGTTTTCCAGAATGCGGCCTGCAAGTTTTCTATCGATCCTGAGTTTCCCGGTCGGGACTTCCCATTCACCGTCGTCCATCACGGCGATGCGTGAGCCGATTCCCGTATGGTTCGGGCCCATCATGACAAATGTCCTTGGCATCTCGATGGATGAAAAGACAGCCCCGGCTACTGCGCCTGAATAAATAAGGCCTGCATGGGGGACCATAATGCCCACAGCTTTTTCTTTGCCCGTACCGCTCTGGAGATACTGGGACACTTGCTGCTCAAGCCGGGAACTACTGCCATAGTAAAACTGTCCGGACACTGCAGGAGGTCTCAGCATGTCCTAAAAAGCCTCTTCCATTTCCTGGTATTCAACATCAGAGGAATCAACAAACCGCGTACAGTAATCAAGAAATGTCAGCGTTATCTTGTCTGTGGGTCCGTTCCTCTGCTTGGCGATGTCCACGATCACCTTCCCCTTGCCCTCCATCTCGTCCTTGGTGTCACGGTAAAGAAAAATAATGACATCCGCATCTTGTTCTATGGCACCCGATTCCCTGAGATCCGCAAGCGTCGGGTTCTTGTTCCCCCCACGGGTTTCCACGCCACGGTTCAGCTGACTCAGAGCGATGACCGGCACCTGAAGTTCCTTGGCAAGGGCCTTCAGGGAACGCGATATTTCCGCTATTTCCTGCTCACGACGCTCGAACTTGCCCCTCCCCCTCATGAGCTGCAGATAATCGACTATGACCAGGCTGAGGCCGTGCTGCTGCTTAAGACGACGTGCCTTTGCCCTCATCTCCAGGACGGAAAGACCTGAGGAATCGTCGATAAAGATGAGGGATTCAGCAAGCTTCCCGGCAGCGTTGGTCAGCTTGTTCCAATCGTCACGCTTGTTTATGAAGCCTTTTCTGACCTTGTTTGAATCGACCTTTGCCTCTGAACAGAGCATCCTCATGACCAGTTGCTCCTTCGCCATCTCAAGACTGAAGATAGCGACAGGCTCCTTCATGGCAATGCCAACATGCTGGGAAATATTGAGACAGAAAGCCGTCTTGCCCATTCCCGGCCTGCCGCCAATGATAATAAGATCGCCCTTTTGGAAACCGGTCGTCAGCTCGTCCATGTCCTTAAACCCTGACGGGATGCCTGTTATCGATTCTTTCTTGTCATACAGGCGCTCTATGGTGACGAAGGTATCGCTGATGAGCTCCTTCATGGTAAAAAACGAGGTCTTTATCTTTTTATCCGAGAGGTCAAAGATCTTTTTCTCGGCGTAATCGATGAGTTCATCCGTGTCAAGGTCATTGTCATAGACATTCTTCGCAATATCCGTTACGGAGTGGAGCAGATTCCTCACCAGAGCCTTCTCCCGGACGATCCGGGAGTGATATTTTACATTTGCAGACGTAGGAACGGACGATGCAAGAGACGACAGGTACTGAACACCGCCCACATCGTCAAGATCACCTTTGCCTTTCAGATAATTGTTCAGGGTGATAAGGTCTACGGGTTCATTCCTCGTATAAAGTTCGGTCATTGCCTGATAGATCTTCCGGTGGGTGTCGCGGTAGAAGTCATCAGGCTGCAGCACTTCAACTGCCTCATGCAGGGCGTCATTATCAAGAAGAATGGCCCCCAGCACAGACTGCTCCGCTTCGATATTCTGGGGTGGAATCTTATCCCGCTGAGGTTCGGTCTCTCTCATTCAGGGACTACATGAATGCTAACGGTTGCCGCAATATCGGCATGCAGCCTGACCTGCACTGCGTATTCGCCAATCCTTTTTATCGGTTCGTCGATATGAATCTTCTTTTTATCGATGTCAAACCCTTCTGCTGCAAGTGCCTGGGATATGTCCATGCTGGTTACGCTGCCAAACAGCCTGTCCTCTTCGCCTGCCTTCGCCCTAATAGTGAGGGTCAGCGCAGCGAGCTTTTCGGCTGTCGACTTTGACGCATCCTTTATCTTGGCAGCCTTCTCCCCGATGATCTTCTTATGGTGCTCAAATTCCTTTATATTCGAGGTATTTGCCTCAACGGCCAGCTTTTTGGGAATAAGAAAGTTCCTTGCGTACCCGTCGGAAACATTCACCACCTCACCCATGTGACCCAGACTCTTCACATCATCCTTGAGAATTACTTTCATGCATCACTCCTTCGGTAATTTTATTTTTACGATACCACAAACATGACAAAAAATTCCCTAAATCGTTTGACAAGCATCATGGCCTGTTGTGTATACTTATGCACTTTTACCAAGGAGGGATCCATGAAAAAACTTGTAGTGTTCATGCTTTCAGCTGTGCTTTTCCTGTCTTTTGCGGGAATGTCTCAGGCAACGAACGGCGACAACCTCATCAGCATCGGCCCCATCTCAAGGGCAATGGGCGGTGTTGGCGTCGCAGCCCCGCAGGACGCCATCAGTGCAGTTTTCGCAAACCCTGCAGCAATGTGCTTTGGTCCGTACTGCCCGGGGTCTGAGATGAACTTTGATGTGACATTTTTCATGCCAAAGGCAAAGACTCGTATTAACAATACTGCCATCGGTGCCTTTACCGGGGGGGCGCTCTCGGGAGATACCGGCTGGGAGGACAGCGACGCTGACTTTTTCGTTATCCCGGCGCTCGGCATCTCAATGCCGATAACCCAGAACCTCCGTTTCGGTTTTGCTGCGTACGGAGTGTCCGGCCTCGGCGTGGATTATCGGAATAAGTTCGACCTCGATCCTTTTACCCCTGACAATCAGGATGTGTATACAAATCTCCAGATCCTGAAGGTCGCCCCCAATCTTGCATATATGATTACTCCAAACTGGTCGGTTGGAGCCTCTGTCCATTTTGATTATGCCTCGCTGAACCTTGGCCAAACAGAATCGTCAAGGTCCGGTACAGGTGTTGGTTTTCAGCTGGGTACAATCTATAAGAACGGTCCTGTTTCTGCCGGTGCTGTCTATGTTTCACCTCAAAAGGTTAAGCATGGAGCTGTTGCTGATCTTGACGGAGACGGACATAACGATGATCTGACACTGGAAAGCCCCTGGTCTGTCGGTTTTGGCATCGCTGTCGAGCCGATTGAGAGGGTGCTCCTTTTCGAAGCGAATGCGAAATATATTGATTGGGCATCTGCGGATGGCTACGGAGACTTTGACTGGAGGAGCCAGTGGGTATTGAGCTTTGGTGCGCAGTACCGGCCAATCCCGAAGCTTGTGCTGCGTGCAGGCGTAAACTGGGGCAGAAACCCCGTTGAGGACAATGACGGATGGGAAGCATTTGGTCCGCCAGTCGAAGTACAGGGTAAGAATGTCAATCGTTTCCAGTTTGAAGTGCTCAGAACCACGGGGTTCCCGGCCCTCGTCGAAACACACGTGACAGCCGGTATCGGGTATCAGGTTACCAAGACCATCACCCTTGATCTTGGTTATACGCATGCATTCGAAAAGAGCATTAAAGAGACAGGGACGTTCGCCGGAGCACCTGTGTCGATTGAGTCCGAACTCTATGAAGACAGCATTGATTTTGGTCTGACCTGGAGATTCTAATACGGTAGCGCCACGTAGTTGGCCGACAAAAGGCTTCAGGCGGTCTGCCTGAAGCCTTTTCTATTTTATGAGTACTGGCACGGGAATGAAGGTAAGGATAAAGATGATCAGCGCTATCATCCCCACGGACTTGCGCTCAGGATCGAGCGGTATCCCGGGATAGAGTATCGGCGGATGCTTGGACCCGAGAAAAAACAAGAGAATTGCCCAAACTGCCCAGCCGGCAAAAACAAAGACACCAAGGATAAGCAGTACGCCTATCAGGAGCCGTGAAATCAATCTGTGCCTTTCACCCAGAATAGCATATGCGATATGCCCGCCATCAAGCTGTCCAATAGGAATAAGGTTAAGAGACGTGACAAAAAACCCAATCCAGCCGGCAAAGGCGACAGGATGCAAGTACACATCAGATCCTGCAGGAACACTGCCGATAACGAGCTTTGTCAGCAAAAAAAAGAGGAGCGAGTCTCCGAGGATGATCGTTTCACCGGAACTGCTTACCGCCCGAACATCTGAAAACGTGAGACCGATCACCGTGGCGGCAACGGACACAAGAAACCCTGCAATGGGCCCTGATGAGCCGATGTCCATGAGTGCATTGCGCGTCGTTATCCGAGACCTCATGGTGATAAACGCCCCAAGGGTGCCAAACAGCGTTGGAGCAGGAATGAAATATGGCAGAGATGAGTCTACCCCATGCCTCCGGGACATGAAATAATGAGAAAATTCATGAACGAGCAGGATTCCCAGCAGGCTCAGGGAAAACGGCAGGCCTTTTACAATAAGCCGGGGGTCTGCTATGATATCAGCCCCTTGATGGAGGGCACCAACACTGAGTGTCGAGGCGAAGGTAAGGATGAAAAGAAAAATATTGAGCAAGGGCGACTTTCTCATCCTGTTATAGAGCCACCCAGGTCATAATCATATGCCGCATCAATCCTTGCCTGCACGAATGTTCCCTTACGAATGCCGGGCTGGCGGATAAAGACAACTCCATCGATCTCAGGCGCCTGGGAATATATCCGGGCAACAGCCACATTGCTGTCCGCTTCATCGACAAGAGCAGGGAAAACCCTCCCGACCAGGATCTTGTTCTTATCCAGAGAAATGCCGGCCTGAACCTCCATGATCATTTCACGCCGTTTCTTTCTGATTGCTTTCGGCACCTGTCCCCTGAGCGCATAGGCAGCACTGCCTTCTTCCCGTGAATAGGCAAAGACACCGAGGCGATCAAAGGCCACATCCTTCACAAATGAGAGCATATGTTCAAAATCTTCATCTGTCTCCTGAGGAAACCCGGTGATCAGTGTTGTCCTGAGCGCCACGCCAGGAATTGTGTTCCGGATCCTTCTGATCAATTTCCTGAACATCTCCCTGCTTCCCGATCTCCTCATAAGCCTGAGGATCCTTTGCTCAGTGTGCTGGAAGGGTATATCGAGATAATTGCATATCTTTTCCTCTTCCCCTATGGTCTCAAGGAGTTCGTCTGTGACCGCTGTCGGAAAGAGATAGAGGAGCCGAACCCAGAAATCGCCGCTGATGGCAGCCATGTTCCTCAGCAGCCTTTCAAGGTTATATCCGGGCATGTCCCTGCCGTATGACGTTATATCCTGTGCGACAATAATAAGTTCCTTCCTGCCTGATCCGACAAGAAGCTCCGCCTCTTTGAGTATGTCTTCAGGGTCTCTGCTCCTGAACCTTCCCCGAATATGAGGTATAACACAATATGAGCAACCCCTGTCGCATCCTTCCGCTATCTTCAGGTATGCATAAGATGCATCAGACAGCACGAACGGAGTCTGGAGAGTTTCCGATGGTGTAAGGACGCTCCCACAGAAAGCAGCGATCTTTTCCTCCTCCCCTACTCCATAGAGGGCATCGATTTCAGGAATCTCTTTTTTCAGTTCATCCCCGAACCTTTTTGCAAGGCAGCCAAAAACAATGAGTTTTCTCGGCCCTTTTTTCTCCGCAAGTCTTAGGATCTCATCAACAGACTCCCGTTTCGCGTCTTCGATAAAACCGCAGGTGTTTATCAGGATCAGATCAGCATGATCAGGGTCAGGATCATATGAAATGCCATACTCGGCAAGCCTCTTTAGCAGTTTTTCAGAGTCCACAAGGTTCTTCGGGCAGCCGAGGCTGACAAGGGAAACCTTACCCACGGCTTTTCTTGACCATTCTGTACACAAGAAAATAGCTGAGACCGGCTGACACGACCCCGAGCAGGGTTGATCCCACAATAAACGGCAAGAGAAGGGGACCAAACGTATGCAACAACTCCGTCACCGTCAGATGCGCCCAGTCAATATCCGGTATTAACCTGTCAGTACCAAGAAGTTTCGCACCGACCCACGTACCAAACGTGTAAATTGGAACAATAGTCCACGGGTTGGTAACGAAAACGCCTACGATGGTCACGAATTTATTCAGCCGGAAAATCCACGCCGTGACGATGCCCAATATGGTGTGAATGCCCAGAAGCGGCGACATACCGATGAACACGCCAAGGGCAAACGCCAGGGCTATCTTGCGGGGAGACTCTTTGACTGACAGGATCTGACGAAGTTTATCCCTGAACTGCAAAATGCTGATATCCTTTTTTAGCTATGTTGATACGCCTGCCGGCATCATCCATGACCACGATGCCTGAACGGGCAATCTCACCTATGCAATTGGCATCAATTTTACGTTTCGGTGATGCCGTAAACAGAAGCTCATAATCTTCGCCTCCGCTTAATGCAAGCCCGACGGCAGAAAGCCCGAGCACAGACGCGGCCTGCTTGAGCTCATCGGACAGCGGAATATCCGGAATACGGACCCGTGCACCCACGCCGCTCTCCCTGCAAAGTCTTCCGAGATCGATGAGGAGGCCGTCGCTGACATCGATCATCGCAGTGGCGTGAGCTCTGACCGCTGCGGAATCGCGCGCAAGCGGCATGAGATGACGTCTCATCAAGGGGGCTGCGGTCCGCCACCGCAGGGGAAGCCCGTAGCAGCCACCTTTTTTCAAATCAACCGTGCGATTCAGTTTTTTGAGAAGTTCAAGTCCGCATGCTGCGTCTCCCAACGTGCCGGTTACATAGATCCTGTCCCCAATCCTGGCTCCCTTGCGCCGTACTACAGCATCAGCCGAACCGATGGCCGTTACCGACAGCATTAACCTGTCAGATGCCGAGACATCGCCGCCGATCAGTGAGACACCATAGGTGTCGAGCGCATGTTCGATGCCATCGAAAAAGTTCGTAAAGAATTGCAGGGTGCAGCTTCCGTGGGCAGCAAAATTGAGCAGGACAAACTGAGGTTTTCCTCCCATGGCGTAGATATCGCTGATATTTACCGATATAAGCTTAAACCCCAGCTGGAAGGGCGTTGTCCATGAAAAATCGAAATGAACACCTTCCACCATCATGTCTGTAGTAACCAAGGTGCTGCCATCAGGTACTACTACCGCCGCATCATCCCCGATCCCGAGGATAAGTCCTCTCGCTCTTGTTCTGAAGCGTTTCCTGATCTTATCCAGAAGAGAGAGTTCGCCGATCTGAGAAAGCTTCATGGGCAACTGACTCAGGATCTTTGCTTTTTGCCTTTGAGCGCAACCTTGAGAACCTGTTCCATAGAATCAGCAAAAATGAATTCCATGTCTTGCTTGATATATTTGGGAATGTCCTCAAGATCTTTCTTGTTTCGTTTCGGCAGGACGACCTTTCTGATACCCATCCGCTTTGCGGCAAGGGTTTTTTCCTTCAGCCCCCCTATCGGCAGCACTCTTCCACGAAGGGTGACCTCGCCTGTCATGGCAATGTTCTTGTTTACCGGCCTGCCGGTAAAGACAGAAGCTACTGCTGTTGCGATCGTGATGCCGGCAGACGGACCATCTTTCGGTATGGCACCTGCAGGGACATGGATATGAATATCGGTTTTTGCAAAGACATCATCACTGATTCCGAGAGTCTTGGCCTTTGACCTTACATAACTCAGGGCTGCCTGGGCCGATTCCTTCATCACGTCACCCAGTTGACCCGTAAGGGTAAGATTGCCTCTACCCTTCATGGTCGTAGCTTCAATATAAATAATGTCGCCACCGGCTTCTGTCCATGCAAGACCTGTAGAGACGCCGATCTCATCATGCTCCATCTCTTCCTCTGGGAGATATTTAGGGACTCCGAGAAAACCCTGAAGGTTTTTCACCGTAACCATAAAGTTCTTTACTTTGCCTTCGGCGATCCTTTTTGCGACCTTTCTGCAGAGATGAGCGATCTCGCGCTCAAGATTACGGACGCCTGCCTCACGGGTATACTGGGTTATGAGTAAATTCAGAGCTGAGTCTGTGATCGTCAGGATCTTGCTGGTCAACCCGTGCTCATCAAGCTGTTTCGGCAAAAGATATTTTTTTGCGATACCAAGTTTTTCTTCCGTGGTGTACCCCGACAGATAGATGATCTCCATTCTGTCTCTGAGCGGACCCGGTATGGTATCGGCAAGATTTCCTGTTGTAATGAACATAACATTTGTCAGATCGAATGGTACCGACAGATAGTGATCTGCAAATGCAAAGTTCTGTTCAGGATCAAGCACTTCCAGAAGTGCCGAGGACGGATCACCACGGAAATCCATGCCGATCTTGTCTACCTCATCAAGCATAAACACAGGGTTGTTCGTGCCAGCCTGCTTTATCCCCTGGACGATCCTTCCCGGCAAGGCCCCGACATACGTTCTCCTGTGCCCCCTGATCTCTGCCTCGTCCCTTACCCCGCCCAGAGACATACGTACGAACTCCCTCCCGAGCGACCGCGCAATCGACCTTCCCAGCGATGTCTTGCCTACCCCCGGGGGGCCTATAAAACAGAGAATCGGCCCCTTCATCTTTTCCTTGATCTTGCGCACACTCAGATATTCGAGGATCCTTTCCTTAACCTTTTCAAGGTCATAATGGTCGTCATTCAGCACCTTTTTGGCGGCCTTGATGTCAAGATTGTCCTTCGTGCTTTTTGCCCAGGGAAGCTCAACAAGCCAGTCCAGATAGGTTCTTATGGTCGCAGACTCTGCGCTGTCAGGATGCATCTTTTCGAGACGTTTCAGCTGTTTTTCCGCCTCTCTCAGCACTTTTTCAGGCATTCTGGCTTCTTCTATCTTCTTTTTGAACTCCCTGATCTCCTCACCGCGCTCATCGATATCGCCGAGCTCTTTCTGTATGGCCTTGAGTTGTTCCCTCAGAAAATATTCACGCTGCGTTTTGTCGATCTCGCCGCGTGCTTCTGACTGTATCTTCTGCTGCACAATCAGAAGTTCGATCTCCCTGCCGAGGATATCGCTGACGCGCTTCAGCTTTGTGATCGGATCTGCAATCTCAAGTATCTCCTGCGCCTGGTCGGTCTTCAGCCCCAGGTTCGAAGCAACAAGATCTGCAAGCCTCCCGGGATCATCAAGGTTCTCGATAACTACCATAATGTCGGGAAGAATGGTCTTGCCGTATGAGACAGCCTTGTCAAGCTGCTCTTTCACCGTTCGGATCTGCGCTTCTTCCTCGATCGTAAGCGCCGCAGGTTTCAACTCTTCGATTCTTGCAACATCAGCAGTCATGAACGGTGTTGTCTGGGTAAAACTTTTGACCTTCGCTTTTGCAAGTCCCTGCACGAGAATCTTCACCCTCCCGTCAGGAAGCTTCAGCATCCTCATGATCATCCCAACCGTCCCTGTCCCATAAAGGTCTGAGGCCACAGGATTCTCAATGTTGAGGTCTTTCTGCGTCAGCAGAAGGATCATCCTGCTTTCAGCAAGAGCCTGTTCAATGGCCTTGATGGAAATCTCCCTCCCTACGAACAGCGGGATGATCATGTAGGGAAATACGACAATATCGCGAACCGGCAATACCGGGACATTATCAGGTATCTGCGTCTCTTTATTGACTTCTTTCTCTTTTTCTGCCATTTCTTCTCCTTCGTTCCGTTAAGTTCTCCGCGCAGGCAGTTGCTATGTTCGTTTTATGTTTTTTGTAACGTCAAAAAGATATTTTCTGAAAGCTTGTGAAAGATCGGGGTTTTTAAGCGCAAAAGCAACGGTTGCCTGCAGGTAACCAAGCTTGTCCCCTGCATCATACCGAATACCATTGAACAGATACCCGTAAACAGGGCGTTTTTGCAGGAGTAAATTTATCGCATCCGTGAGCTGGATTTCCCCTCCTTTTCCGGGTTTTACCTTTTCAAGGATATCGAAGATGTCCGGCGTAAGGATATATCTTCCGATGATCGCCATATTCGATGGTGCATGCTTAGGATCGGGCTTTTCAACGAGGCTGTCTATCCTGAAGACACTTTCCCGTTCCTTTGTACCGCTGATCACACCATAGCGGTTCACTTCCTGCATCGGGACTTTTTCGAGAGCCAGTACCGGACTCTTCAGCTTCCTGAAGAGCTTGATCATATCCAGCAGCAGGGTTTCATCGGGAGGAATGATATCGTCGCTCAAGATCACGGCAAACGGTTCATCCCTGACAAATGGCTTGGCGCAGAGGATCGCGTGGCCGAGACCAAGCGCATATCCCTGCCTGATATAAGCAAGCTTGATCTGATTGAGCCTGTTGATCTCAGCAAGGAGCTTCACTTTACCGCTTTTTTTCAGCTTTTCCTCGAGTTCAAAGGCATTATCAAAATGGTCTTCTATACTTCTCTTATTCTTGCCGGTAATGATAATGAACTCCTGGATCTCACAGGCAAGAGCCTCCTCTATTCCATACTGGATCATGGGCTTGTCCACAATGGGAAGCATCTCCTTAGGGGATGCCTTGGTTGCAGGAAGGAACCGTGTGCCCAGCCCCGCAGCGGGGAAGATAGCCTTTCTTATATCGTCTGACATGAGCCCACCTCTATCATAAAGTTGCTTATTATACCATATATGGACTCAGAGAACTCTCCATCCGCTCAATGATACCCAGACTGGGCGTCTCAAGCTAACCATATCCGAAGATATAACTTTAAGTTTTAGCTATATGGCTTTGATTTTAAGATAAAATAAGCATGGTACCGGAGACCGGGATCGAACCGGTACGGTGTTGCCACCGAGGGATTTTAAGTCCCTTGCGTCTGCCAGTTCCGCCACTCCGGCAGGAGCAGAAAAGCGGTTTTAATCCTATCATAAAGCGAGAAAGAGAGTCAAAAAACATCATCTATAAATAATGATGCTGGCAGACCACTCTAGCTTCAACGGTGACCTTGACAGGAATGCAGCGCGAAGGTTTTTATTTCCTGATATAAAACTCTATGACACCGTGACTTTCTCTGGTCTCCAAAAGCTCAAGGCCGAGCCTCTCAACTAGCAGCGGAATATCGGAGCGGGTAGCTGCATCGGTTGATATCAGATTGAGCACCTGCCCCTGCTTAAGGATGTCAATTGCCTTCTTCGCCTTCAATATCGGCATGGGGCAGATCAGACCTTTCGTGTCAACAACAACATCAGGCATGGCGGTTGCCATACGTCCCTCCAAGCTGCATCTCTCCTACCTGATGCTATATGAACGGCCAGTTCTGTATGTCAAATGAATCTTCGTTATCAGTCGATTACTTTATCTTTTTGATAAAATCGACTATCGGAATTGCCGGCAGCGTCGTCATCTGAACGGAACCCCGGGAGCCGATTTCCACAGACATTTTCATTACCTCATCGTTGTCCTTCGCCTCAACGATGTTCACGAAATCATAAAGGCCGAGGACCGCATACTGTTCCTTAACCTTCACCCCCATCTTTGCCAGTTCCTTGTTCACCTCGAGAATGCGGCCCGGTTTCTCCTTGATTGTCCTTCTTCCTTCATCGGTAAGGGTGCTCAGAATAACATACGTCGGCATAACGCTCTCCTTTCCTGCATGTGGATTTCCTACCATTCTTATACTATCTCTCAGCCGTGAAGTCAATCCTATTTTCTTAAAGTGTTCTTAATGCTGCTTGTTGACATCGACTGACGGCTGTGTAACTATGTACTCATGTGGGATTATTCTGACAAGGTAAAGGACGCATTTCTCCACCCCAAGAACGTCGGAGAAATAGCGGACGCAGATGCTGTCGGGGAGGTCGGAAGCATCATCTGCGGCGACGCACTCAAGCTCTATCTGAAGATCGATAAAGACAGCGGCAGGATCCTTGATGCCAGGTTCCAGACCTTCGGCTGTGCGAGTGCAATTGCAAGCTCTTCGGCCCTTACCGAACTGGTCAAGGGCAGGACTCTCGACGAGGCGCTGACCATAGGCAACCAGGATATTGCCAGTTATCTTGGCGGCCTCCCTGATCAGAAGATGCATTGTTCCGTGATGGGGAGGGAAGCCCTCGAAGCTGCTATTGCCAAATACCGCGGCGAGCCCATGCTGAAAAAAGAAGAAGGCAAGGTAGTCTGCAAATGCTTTGATGTTACTGAGGAGAAGATACGGCGGGTCGCAATGGAGAACCATCTCACTACCGTTGAGGAGATCACAAACTTCACCAAGGCCGGCGGCGGCTGCGGCGAATGCGTTTCGAACATTGAGGCGATCCTTCAGGACGTCTGGTCCCTGAAACCGGTTAATAAACCATCAAAACCGAAGAAGCTGACCAACCTGCACAAGATCGCCCTGATACAGGAGATCATCGAGACCGAGATCAGGCCCGGACTTCAGGCTGACAGCGGCGATGTCGAACTGATCGATATTGAGGGCAATAAGGTAATCATAGCTCTCAGGGGCATGTGCACGGGATGCCTGATGGCCGACGTGACGGTCAACGGTATTCAGGCCAAGCTTCGGGAGTTGGTAAACGATGATATCGTGGTCGAGGCCCTCCAGTGAATACTATCTACCTGGACAACAACGCAACCACCCGCGTCGCTCCTGAGGTCCTCGAGGACATGCTACCGTATCTCGCTGATCTGTATGGCAATCCCTCGAGCATGCATACCTTTGGCGGCCAGCTTTACCGGAAGATAGAAGACGCCCGGGGGAAGGTTGCGGCTCTGATTAA
>Ga0316627_100000253_pt1 | contig 13280 bp, 11 predicted proteins | sample OWC_Aug_M2_C1_D1_FD_207653 | JGI IMG/M metagenome (GOLD analysis project Ga0316627, IMG submission 207653) | Wetland soil microbial communities from Old Woman Creek delta, Ohio, United States - OWC_Aug_M2_C1_D1_C | ecosystem: Environmental > Terrestrial > Soil > Wetlands | place: USA: Ohio...
CTCGCCACCAAATGCCGAAGCACGATCCGGGAGACACCCCGGGCGCCAAGCCGCCCGCCGCGCGCATTCAGGAACAACGCCGTCGCCTCACCGGCGCCGCCGCGCGATTGCAGGCCTCCGCGAACCTCAAGATACCCCTGCAGGGCCTCCAGCGCGGCCCGTCCCACCGGGACGATTCGCTCTTTTCGCCCCTTGCCCAGAACCCGCACCAGCCCCTGGTGCAGATCCACGTGGTCCCGGACCAGCCCCGTGAGTTCCCCGATCCGCACGCCCGAGGCGTAGAAGAGCTCCAGGATCGCGCGGTCCCGTCGAACCAGCGCCTCCGCGTCCTTGCGGGGCCGCCGCGCCCCCGTGGTCTGCCGCGCCGAAGGGGCGGCCAGCAACTGGAACGCCTCATCCACGGAAAGATGGGGCGTTGTCCGGACCGGCAGGCGCGGCGCGCGGATCAGCGCCGCCGGGTTCGCCGCCAGGACGCCCTGACGGCAGAGATACCGAAAGAAGGAGCGCAGCGCCGCCAGCTTCCGCGCCACGCTGGTGCGGGCCAGCTTCTCCCCGTGCAACCGGGCCACGAAGCCGCGGATGGCGAGTTGATCGATCGCGGCGGGACTGGGGGCGTCATGATCGGCCGCCCGCTCGCGGAGATACGTCAGGAACTGCGTGAGGTCCACCCGGTAGTTTCGCAGGGTGTGGACGGACGCATCCCGCTCCCCTTTGAGGTGCCCTAGGTACGCCTCGATGGCCGCCTGCACGGTGTCCTCGCAGCCCGAAACACAAAACCGCCGCTCCACCCGACGGCGGCCCGGCGGCACGTCCAACCGCGCGAAATCTACGCCGGAGCGGCTGAAAGATCAAGCGAAAAGGGCGGCGTTCCCCCAGCGAGACCTCGCCGGGCGTGTCGACCTCATCGCGCACTCCTGACGGATTCCCGCTGCCAGGAATGCCGCAGGCTCACCCAATCGCTGCCGCAGCCGCTACCGCTCTGAGGTTTGGTTTTGTTACGGGTCATTGCAATGTTCCTTCTTCTTTAGGAAATGAACATTGCAGTAACGGTACTTTCTGGTCAAGAAAAACTCGAAGATGGCTGGCCTGCATGATAGCGACGAACAGGCGTCTGAAGGGTTAGAGGCGGAAACTAGACCGTTCGGTCCAGGAAGGCCAGCTCATTGTCGAGCAGCAAAGGATTCCTGCACACGGGGAACACCGGATGAGCAATCACTGACGGTGACGACTGCCGTCCTGGTGAAAAGTGACGGCGTCTATGGTGTTGCGGCCAGATCCCCATGAGAGAATCGGCGTTCAATGGTCTCACGCTCCCCTCCGGTAGGGTCGGAACGCGTCATGCAACCTCAAATTGCATCTGGCGAAGATGTGCGAGCGGTACTCGGTCTCTTATTCCCCGGATCTCGATGCCGACCACTTGGTTGCGGTCATTGAAGTCAAGCACGACTCCAGGCTGGACCTCTTCAGACTCAAGAATCTTTGAATCATCCAAGCGCATATAAAGGGCATCCGCCTTTTCATCAAAGCGCACTTTCATAGCCTGCCCCTTTCCTTGCGATCGAAATAGGCTGTCACTACCTGCCAGGGCCGAACGGTGTCATTATAGACCACTCGCAATACCCGTCCCTCGTTTTTCGGGAATTGCTGCCAAAGCAACTCGCATCTCTGCCTTCTTGCGATGTGACTTGGACCTACACGTGGCACAGATATCCTATTGCGCACGGGGCGTCTCCAGCCTCACCGGTTTGCGTCCTCTGGCGGCACCAATTGTCCAAGTGTCGCGACAAGGCCAGGGAGGTCTTGCTGAATGATCCGCCAAACCTGATCCAGATCCACGCGGAAATAGGCGTGAACCACGACGTCCCGAAAGCCGGCGATCCTCTTCCACGGAATCTCGGAGTGGGCGTCCCGGAATTCAGGAGAGACCTGCTTGGCCGCTTCACCGAGGATGGTGAGTTGGCGAATGATGGCATCCTGGTGGAGAGGACTCACATGAAAACGATGCTCGCCGAGACCCTCCACGTGCTGGAGCGCTTTTCGACAGGCCTGCAGCATGTCGAGCAACCACGCCTCATCCCTCCACATACAGGGGCTCCAGGTGACTCAGGATGTGCTTGCGCCGGATGTAGTTCTCGCTCGCTTCCACCAGCCGGCGCTCGACCAGATCCACGGCCCGCCCGAAGAGCGTCTTCAGCTCCTCTTTCATCGTGAGGAGATCATCGAAGCCCCACGTTACCCCAGGGGCAAACGAGACGAGGAGATCCACATCGCTGTCCGGCCGGAAATCTTCGCGTAGTGCGGAGCCAAACAGGGAAAGCTCAGCGACCTTCCAGCGACGGCAGAAATCAACCAGCCTGTCTTTCGGAATCGAAACCGCTGACGTGGTGGTGAGCTTGTCATTCATAACTCACCCTTTTCCATGAATCGCCTGAACCAATGGAAGAGGCGGGAGACTTGAGCCTCTATACCAAGAAGCCTCACCGCGCGCAAGTGACATTGCGTTCGGCCTACCCCCTGACCCCGTCGCGCCGCATGAGGACACCGGCCAACTGGCTGACGGTCGTGTGGGGCCATTTCAGTTTTCGCAGATGCTTGTTGGTCTTGTCGCGATCGAACGCTTCGGGGTCGAATCCGCCGCCCGGCCCTCCATCGTGGACTCATACTCCTCTTGTTTGGGGTCCATGATGATTTCGAGAAGATCGGCGTATCCGGGCACACCGCCACAATCCTCCGGCGGGCAGACCCGCTCGCCGTCCAGGCACTTCGCCAAACCTACCGCCGCGGGATCAGGACCGAGGATCTTCTCGACGGTAATCCGATGGTCCCAGGAATCGCCGAAGTCGTACTCGTACACAAACGCGCTCTTCACCCGGCGTGCGATCTCGCTGATCGTTGTCGCGTTCTCGTCCAGGACGCGCGGACCATCCTCAAACTCATCGATCTCGAAGCTGGGGTCGGAATACAACCGCTTTCCGACGACGAACTGGTGCAGATGACTGTTGGTCCACCCCATCGCCACCTGGATCACCGCGTGCAGCCATCCAAGATTGGCGTCGCCCGGCACGTGCAACCGCCGCCAGATCGTTGGCTCGATCCCCTCCAGGGAGACCTTCAGGTGGTAGATGGGTGCCCGTGCCGCACCTGCAGCTTGTCGTGTCCTTGGTCCCGCCATCGGGTCGCCGTCCCTTCTCGCACTCGCCCCGGACAGCACTCGGCGCCGCACACGTCAGTCGAGTCGGTTGTTTCTTTTCATCAATCAAGGTACTTGGAGACGTGGAGCGGAGTCAAGCCGTTCCTTGCGGTGCTACCCCAGACGCTGCCGCCAGGCCTGGAAGTCCGCTTGGGCGCGGGCCGCCAGCAGTCGATTCCGATCCTGGCGGTCGCGGACGAGCTCGGAGAGGACGGGCAGGAGGCCGAAGTTGGCGTTGATGGGCTGGAAGGTGGCGGGCGACGCGGTGGTCAGGTAGTGGAGCAAACCGCCGAGCATGGTCGTCCGCGGCGGGTGGAGCAACGGAATACCCCTCGACTGGTGCACGGCGTTGATGCCGGCGAGCAGACCCGTGGCGGCGGATTCCAGGTAGCCCTCGACCCCGGTAAGCTGGCCGGCGAAGAAGATCCCCGGATCCCCACGGAACTGGAGCGTGCCCTCCAGGAGAACCGGCGCCGTGAGAAAGGTGTTCCGGTGAACGCTCCCGTACCGCAGGATCTCGGCGCGTTCCAGTCCCGGAATGAGCCGGAGGGACTTGACTTGGTCGCCCCGCCGGAGCCTGGTCTGGAACCCCACCAGATTGTACATGGTGGGCTGCCCAGCCGGGCCGTGGTTTTCCTGACGGAGCTGGACCACCGCAAAGGGCCGCCTTTCGGTCCGCGGATCGCGCAGTCCGACCGGGCGCATCGGGCCGAATCGCAGCGTGTCCTCGCCCCGCTCCGCCAGCTCTTCGATCGGCAGGCACCCCTCGAAAAACGTCGCCCGCTCGAAGTCGTGCAACGGATATCGCTCCCCGGTCAGCAGCGCCTCGCGGAATCGCGCGTACTCTTCCCGGGTCAGTGGACAATTCAGGTAATCCGCGCCCCCCACCCCGTAGCGTGCGGCCTCATAGGCCACCTCTCGATTGATCGAATCCGCGGCCACGATCGGCGAGATCGCATCGTAGAAGTAGAGCCACTGCGCGCCACGAGACGTCGCCCCGTCCGGCCCCAGGAACGCTGCGAAGCGCGCCGCCAGGCTCGCGGCAAGCCTGTCGGACGTCAACGGGCCCGAGGCCACGATGGCCGGCCGGCCCGCCGGAAGCTCTTGAACCTCCTCGCGGATCACCTGGATCAGCGGGTGGGCGGTGATCGCCTGGGTGACCGCGGCGGCGAACTGCTCGCGATCCACCGCCAGGGCCGACCCCGCCGGGACGCGGTGCGCTTCGGCACACCGCAGGATCAACGAATCGAACGCCCGCATCTCCGCCTTGAGCAGGCCGCTCGCATCCTCGAGGGATTCGGACTTCAGGGAGTTGCTGCAGACCAGCTCGGCCAACCGATCCGTTTGATGGGCCGGCGTCCGCACCGCGGGCCGCATCTCGTAGAGGCGCACGGAGGCGCCCCGGCTGGCCGCCTGCCAGGCCGCTTCGGCTCCGGCCAGGCCGCCGCCGATGATCACGATACAGCGTTCAGCCATCAGCGGTCAGCTTTCAGGAAGTGGCAATTTTGGAGAGTCTCCGGCCGTCGAATATCAGAGAATAGATACTGGTCATTGCGCCGCGGTGTCGGGCGTGACGGTGGCGGGAGCGGGAACCTCCCCCTCGTAGTCGCAGCCCTCTTTGATGCATCGCAGCGTCACGCCGGCCTTGCTGCGCTTCTCGACCACGAACGGCGCCTGACAGGTCGGACAGGGTGCCGCCACGGGGCGGTCCCAGATCGTGAACTCACACGTCGGGTAGGCGGTACACCCATAGAACGTGCGGCCTCGCTTGGTGCGCCGGGCCGCCAAGGGCGCGCCGCATTTCGGGCAATCCACGCCGATGGGGATCGGTTTCACGTTCTTGCATTTCGGATACGTGCTGCACGAATAGAAGCGGCCGAAGCGGCCGGTCCGGATCACCATGGGGGCGCCGCAGGTCTCGCAGACCTGGTCCGTGGGCTCCGGCGGTGCGGCGGCGGCCTTGGCAACCTTGACCACCGTCCGGCACTCGGGATAACCCGAACACGCCAAGAAGGGGCCGAACCGTCCCCGCTTCAAGACCATGGGCTTCCCACAGTTCTCGCATGCCTGTCCCTCGCCGACGATCGTGTCTCCGTCGCCGCTCCCGCCCCCCTCCGGGGCCCCATTCCCATTGCCCGGCAGCTCCTTGGTGCTCTTGCATTCCGGGTATCCCGAGCAGGCCAGGAACTTCCCGAACCGTCCCCACTTGATCACCATGGAGCGGCCGCATTTCTCGCACACCTGGTCCGTCGGTTCCTCCATGGCCTTCACGTTCTTCATCTTCTTCTTGGCGTGTTCCAGCCAGCGGGTGAAGGCCCCGTAGAACTCGTGCATGGACTCCAACCAGTCGGCGGTTCCCTCCTCGATCTCGTCCAGCCGGGTCTCCATCTGGGCGGTGAAACCGGGATCCAGAATGCGGGGGAAACTCTCGACCAAGAGGTCCACCACAATCTCGCCCAGTTCCGTGGGCCGGAATTTCCCCTCGGCCTTGACCACGTAGTCCCGATTCTGGATCACGCCGAGGATGGCGGCGTACGTGCTGGGACGACCGATTCCCCGCTCTTCCAGCTCCTTGACCAAGGTCGCCTCGGTGAAACGGGGCGGTGGCTGAGTGAAGTGCTGGACCGGGTCGAGGCCGCGGCAGTCCAGGGGCTCCCCCTCGGCAAGCTGCGGGAGACTGCGCTCTTCGTCTTCCTCCCCTTCTGCCTGCCCGTTCTTGGCTCGGTCATCCGCGCGCGCCTCGTCCTGCCCCTCCACGTACACCTGCATGAATCCGGCGAACGTCATGTGCTGACCGCTGGCGCGGAACGTGAATCGCCCGGCGGCGATGTCCACCGCGGTCGTGTCGAACACCGCCGGCCGCATCTGGGACGCCACGAACCGGTTCCAGATCAGCGTATACAGGTTCAACTGGTCCCGCGTGAGGTGGGGAGCCACCTGCGCCGGCTCGAGGAGAACGGAGGTCGGCCGGATCGCCTCGTGGGCCTCCTGTGCCCCCTTGCCGCTCTTGTACACCGGCGGGCGCTCCGGCAGAAACTGCGCCCCATACCGATCCGTGATGAAGGTGCGCACCTCGGCCTGCGCCTCGGGAGAGACCCGGGTGGAATCCGTGCGCATGTAGGTGATGAGGCCGACCGACCCGGCCTCCCCCAACTCGATGCCCTCGTAGAGCTGCTGGGCCACCTGCATCGTCTTCCGGGCTGTAAAGCGGAGCTTTCGCACCGCTTCCTGTTGGAGCTTGCTGGTGGTGAAGGGCGCGACCGGATTCCGCCGCTTCTCCTTGCGGAGGACCGTACCGACACGGAAGGCGGTTTCCGGCGCCTGAAGCGCCGCGAGGATCCGATCCGCCTCGGCCTGGGAGGGGATGCCGACCTTCTCGCCGTCCACCTTGACGAGACGGGCCGGGAATTCCGGACCGACCCCGTCGGGGCGTACCAGCGCGGCCGTGATGGTCCAGTATTCCGCAGGGACGAAGGCTCGGATGTCTTTTTCGCGGTCCACCACCAGGCGCAACGCCACCGACTGGACCCGCCCGGCGGAGATGCCCCGGCGGACCTTCTCCCACAGCAGGGGGCTGATCTTGTATCCCACCAGTCGGTCGAGGATCCGGCGTGCCTGCTGCGCATCCACCTTGCGCTGATCGATGGGTCCGGGGTGGGTGAAAGCCTCCATCACGGCCCGTTTGGTGATCTCGTTGAACATCACCCGGTGCACCGGCTTCTTGGCCGATTTCAGTTCGTGGGCCAAGTGCCAGCAGATCGCCTCCCCTTCCCGATCCGGATCGGCGGCCAGGTAGATGGCGGCCGCGGTCTTGGCGGCTTTCTTCAAATCGGCGAGGACGTCTTTCCGGCCGGGAACGACCTCGTATTTCGGCGCGAAGTTCTTCTCGACGTCCACCGCCAGGCTCTTCGCAGGAAGATCTCGCACGTGGCCCATGGAGGCCTTGACCGTATACTCGCGTCCAAGGAACTTATTGATGGTCTTGGCTTTGGCCGGAGACTCGACAATCACCAACGACTTTGCCACGGATGGAGACTCCTCTTGAACAAGCCGTCAGCGGTCAGCCCCGGACCGCGGCTGATGACTGATCGCTGACGGCTGATCGCTTCACCTCTTGACTGGACACTGAAACCCCGTTTCGCGCAGGCCGCTCAAAATGGCCCAGATGCAAGGCGGTGCGCCGCAGCCCGAGTGAGGCGTACTGGAGGTACGCCGCAGCGAGTGACGAGGCGGACCAACGCAGCGGATGGGCCATTTTCAGCAGCCTGCCAGAATCGAAAACCCAAGGCGCCTACCCGGCCTTGGGTCGCGTGATACCTCGCGGGGCCCCTCGGGGTCACCCAGCGTCGCGCTGTTCGAAGATTTTTCCCGGCAGCTGTCGGATGGCGCCCTTCATCTCCAAGCCCACCAGAATCGAGGCCACCCGTCCGCCGCCCCACCCGCTTCCCACGATGAGGGCATCGATGTGTTCCGGACCGCGCGCCAGCAGGTCGTAGATCCGCTGCTCGTCTGCCGTCAGGTCGGCGGGTGGCGGCCCCGCCGGACGGCGCCGCCGTCGCTGCTTCAGGGTCGGCACGAGTTCGACGAGGACATCCTCCCAGCTCTCCACCAGCTTGGCCCCGGCTTTGATGAGGCGATTGCATCCCTCGCTGTACCGGGCGTGAACCCGGCCGGGAACCGCAAACACCTCGCGGCCTTGCTCCAGGGCGTGATGGGCGGTGATGAGCGCTCCACTCCCCACGCCCGCCTCCACCACCACGACCCCCAGGCTGAGACCGCTGATGATCCGATTGCGACGTGGGAAATTCACCCGGAGCGGCGCCGTACCGAGGGGGAACTCACTGAGGAGGGCGCCGGCGTTCGCCACCTCATTCGCCAGTCCGCGATGCTCCGGCGGATAGATCTGGTCCAGCCCGCTTCCCAGGACGGCCAGGGTCCGGCCGCCGACCTCGATGGCACCCCGATGGGCCGCCGCATCGATGCCCCGCGCCAGCCCGCTCACGATGGTCACGCCGCGCCGGCCGAGTTCCCGTCCCAACTCCCGGGCCATCTCCTCGCCGTAGGCTGTCGCGCGGCGGGATCCGACGATCGCCACCGCCACGTCGTCGTCCGGCTCGAGTGCCCCTCGTATGTACAGGACGGGCGGGGCCGAACGGATCGCGTGCAGGCGGGCCGGGTATTCGGTATCGCCCCACACCAGCACCGTGAGGCCGGCATCCACAACACGCGCCTGGTCCTGTCGAACCATGCGCGCCCACGGAAACCGCCGCATGGCAGAGGCCATCACCGGCCCGATCCCCGTTACCTGCTGCAAGGCGTCTGGGGAAGCCGTCCACGCCCGAGAGATCGACCCGAAAGTCTCGAGCAACCCCTGCAGGGCGACACCGCCGAGCTGGGGAAGCAAGCCACACGCCCAGCGGGCCTCCCGCTCCGTGTCCGCCGGGAAAGGCGATCCGATGTATATCGGAGGCCGGGCGCCGCTGCGCATCGCCCTCCTCGCTAGGTTTCGAGCGTCGCCTCAGACCCGCGCTCGCGCCTCAGGGGGCGATCTGCTGGCTCAGGACGGCCTGATCCCCGACCCGTATCTCCCGGGCGCTGCTCGTCAGGAGGACGGTCACCGAACGCTCCACGACTCGAATCACGACCGCGCTTCCCAGCCGGTCGGACGGCATGGGAAGCATCTCGCCCGCCGCCGTTGGGGCCGGACGGTTCGGCCGCTGAAGTGCAAAGACATCCCCCAGGGCGACACCCTGATCCGCACCCACATCCAAGAAGGCCATCTGCTGCAGCCCCATGAGTTGCTCGCCCCGGAGTGAATCGACGACGATACCGCTCACCGACCGCCGGGCCGGTTGCGGGGTCTTCTCCTCGGGGAAGAGCAGTGGCGTAAACGGCATCACGCGATCGCCCAGGCCAATCGGTCCGCAACTGTAGCTGACGCGAGCCTGCACGACCCGAGCCTGCACGCCCGTCACGTCGAGCAACCCCACGGCGTAGAGAACGCGGCCGGCTGACTGCCCCGTGCGCGGATGGATCAGCCGCCTCCCCTCGCGCGCCACCAAGAGTCGATCGCCCGGCTTGACGGAGCGGTTGTCATCCAACCCGACGACGACGCGGTCCTCCATCGAGAGCATGACGCGGTCCTCGGAGCTCATCACGAGAGTCCCGATCCCCACACGGTCCACCATCTGCTCCGGCACGAGTCCGGGACTACAGACCATGGCGTGGCGACTGGCCGGCGGCACGGGCGGTTCGGGTGCGGGCTGCGCCTCTACCGGTGCGGGAGGCGGCGGCAGTGCGGGTGCGGCCGGCGGTGCGAGAGGCGGCGCCTCCACCGTCTGCGCCGGAGCGGGCGGCGCGGGCGCCTCGACCACAGGAGCGGCCGGGTTCAGATCCTTCCCGGGCACCACCAACTGATCGCCGGGATAGATGAGATTCGGATTGGAGATGAAGCTGTTCGTCTCCCACAGCCGGGGCCAGAGCAGGGGGTCTTGGAGCAAATCCCGCGAAATCCCCCACAACGTATCGCCCTTCTTGACCACATACGGCGCCTCTGGTGCGACGAGCGGCGATCCCGGCGCCGGTGCCGGCGGGTTGGCCGCACCCGCCATGGCCGGCAGGAAACAGGCCAGCAATGCAAGGCTCCCCAGACCGACCCACCCCATCCGTCTCATGGGCGCTCCTCCGGACGAGCCTGCGCGTCGAGCCGCGGCCACCCCTCGCCATGGAGGGCGAGCCACGGTTGGCCGTCGGGCCGAGCGCGGGCGGCGTCCCTAACAGATCCGAAGCCGTACTCCAGCAGCGCTGCCGCGTCTGTCCAGCGCTGCGGGTCGTTGAGCAACACGGCGATCATCCGGTGGCTCCCCCGGCTGGCCGACGCCACCAGGCAGCGCCCCGCCGAGTCGGTATACCCGGTCTTGACCCCATCCGCGCCCGCCACCTGGCCGAGGAGGCGATTATGGCTGAGCACGATCCGGTTTTGCGGTACGAGACTCCGGCGGCCCGGCTTCCATATCGTAAGCGTCGCTTGCCGCGCGCGCACCAACTCCGCGAACCTCGGATTCTCCAATGCCGCGCGCGTCAGGGTCGCCATATCCCGGGCAGTCGTGAAATGAAACGGCTCGTCCAGCCCGTGCGGATTGGCGAAACGACTGTTGGCCATGCCCAGATCTTTGGCGGTCTCATTCATGAGAGCCGCGAATCCGGTAAGGCTACCCCCCACGTGTTCCGCCGCCGCCACGGCCGCGTCGTTCGCCGATCGGATCAGCAGCGCGGCCAAGAGATCGCCGAGCGTGATGCGCTGACCGGCGCGCAATCCCAGCCGTTGCCCGCCCGTCTGGGCGGCCGCCTGACTGACCACGACCCTGTCGCTCAGCCGGCCGCGCTCCAGGATGATGAGCGCGGTTAGAATCTTGGTCACACTCGCCGGCGGAAGGGGTGCGTCCGGATACCTCTCGTACAGGACAACGCCGGATTTCGCGTCCACCAGAATGGCCGAGGCCGCGTTCACACCGAGCCGAGGCATCCCGCCGGTGTCCGCCGGAAGCCCGGCTCTGGGCAATTCGAGCGATTCAACGGCCGGCGGCAACGGCGCGTACGTGCGTGCCGAGACCGTCGCACGGCTCTGTGATTTCGATCGGTGCCGAGTGGTCCCCGTGTTCCGCACCGCCAGCGCCGAGCCGGCGAGACCGAGGAGCAGGCATCCCACCACGGCGCCGCACAGGAGGCGTTGGGTTGTCCGGGGCGCGCCATCAATGGCCCGAGTTGCGTCAACCGGCATGAGTGGCTCCGTCCGCCGCCGCAGAATTTCCGGCGAGAAGGTCTTCAGTCAACGCGCACCAGGCGTGGCCCACAGCCATATGTGTTTCCTGAATGCGGGGCGTGGCTTCGCTGGGAACGACGAAGGCCTCGTCCGCCGCCGCGGCCAGCGCCCCGCCGGACCCGCCGCACAGGCCGACGGTCTCGACGCCCAGGTCCCGTGCCGCCTCGACCGCCCGCAGCACGTTGGGCGAATTGCCGCTGGTGCTGATGGCGACCAAAAGATCGCCGCGCCGCGCCAGCGCCTCGACCTGCCGAGAGAAAATCCGATCGAATCCCGAATCGTTGCCGATACTCGTCAACACCGACGTATCCGTGGTCAGAGCGAGGGCAGCCAAGGCGCGTCGATCCCGCTGGAACCGATTGACGAACTCCGCCGCCAGATGTTGAGCATCCGCGGCGCTCCCGCCGTTTCCACAGAACAGGATTTTTCCCCCTCTTCGGAGCACGTCTGCCATGCGTCGAGCCATTGCCGCGATGCGTGTTGCATTTTCCCTGCCGAAAGACAGCGTGAGCGCGGCGCTCTCCTCGAACATCGCCCGGATACGCTCTTCCATTCGTTCCTCCGGATCGCCGCGGGTCGTTTCACAGAGCATCACCACGAGTTTCGCGCGAGCCCCGGGCCGTCGTCGCCCACAACGTCGCGTCCCAACAGCGATTGCTCAATCGCGCAACTATAGCCGCGAGCCCAACCTTGTCAAGAAAAAAGGAACACCCGGGCTCTCCGGAATGAGAACACGTCGAGAAAACGGTCAAATTTTCCGAGGGGTTCCCAGAGACTGCAGGGCTCGGTCCATGTCCCTGACTGCCAAAGGGGTCGCGCGGTCCGGTAATCTGGCAGTCAACAATGAGCTTGCCACTGCGTGTCGGCCAACCCGGTGCTCCGGATCAGGTTTCATCCAGAAGGTGGAGATCCTTCACGCGTAACTGGAGGATTTCACGTCCGTTCCAGGCGTTTCGCTCCGGTACGAAAGCGAGATCCACCTGCGGGGAGGTCGGCTGGTCGAGCGCCTCGGCGTAAGAGCCGAAATTGAACCCGATGGCTTCGACGACCTGTCGCCCGGACACGGATTGGCGGACCTTGAATTTCAGGTGGTTCCGGCCAACCCGCCGGGGGGAACGCATCACCTGGAGCCCCCGGGCGGCCAACACTGGCTCGGGGTTCCCCAGACCGTGGGGGCCGAGGCGTGCCAGGTCGTCCACCACGTCCAGACCAAGGTCGTCCAGGGCCACCTCGGCTTCGATATCCAAGGCGGGCGCCAGCGCCTCGTCCGTGAGGTCCGCCGCCGCGAGCGACAGAAAACGATCCCGGAACGCGTCGATGCGATCCGGCGAGAGCGAGAAGCCGCCGGCCGACCGGTGGCCGCCGTAGTGCGTGAGCAGATCGGCGCACCGCCCCAGGGCATCCGCCGCGTGCCAACCACCGGCCGACCGGACCGAACCCCGCGCGTAATCCCCTTGCATGCCGATGAGCGCCGCAGGCTTACCGAACCGCTCCACCAGTCGCGCCGCCACGATTCCCAGCACCCCGGGATGCCAGTCTGGTGACGCCAGGACGATCGCCCGATCGCGCGCGAGGTCGTGGGTCGCCGCGGTGCGCGCCAAGGCATCCGTGAGAACCTGGCTCTCCAGCTCCTGCCGCTCGCGATTCTGACGGTCGAGCTGCGCCGCGAGTTCGCGGGCCTCGAACGGATCCGTCGTCAACATCAGCCGGACGGCGACCGTGGCGTCGTCCAACCTTCCGGCGGCGTTGATGCGGGGCGCCAAGCCGAACGCAACCCGCCCGGGCGTCACCCCGGCGGGGTCCGAGAGAGACACCCCCGCCACCTCGCCAAGGGCCCGAAGGCCGGGGCGGGTCGTGGCGGCAAGCTGGGCCAAGCCGTGCTTCACCAGAACGCGATTCTCGCCCACCATGGGAACCAGGTCCGCGATGGTGCCCAGGGCCACCAAGTCCAGCAGCGGCCAGCACTCCTCGCGCGCGTCGGCTCCGTAGAATGCCTGGAGCAGCTTGAACGCGATCCCCACACCGCAGAGCTCTTTGAAGGGATAGCCGCAGCCGGGTTGTCGAGGATTCAGGATGGCCGTGGCGGGCGGCAAGGTGGGTGGAGGCACGTGGTGGTCGCAGATGAGCACGTCCAGTCCGCGGTCGCGCGCCAAGGCCACCTCCGCATGGGCCGTGATCCCGTGATCGACGGTGATCAGGACCCGCACGCCCCGCGCGGCCGCTTCTTCCACGATGCTCGCCGGCAGGCCGTATCCGTGCTCTTGCCGG
>Ga0316627_100000254_pt1 | contig 13267 bp, 10 predicted proteins | sample OWC_Aug_M2_C1_D1_FD_207653 | JGI IMG/M metagenome (GOLD analysis project Ga0316627, IMG submission 207653) | Wetland soil microbial communities from Old Woman Creek delta, Ohio, United States - OWC_Aug_M2_C1_D1_C | ecosystem: Environmental > Terrestrial > Soil > Wetlands | place: USA: Ohio...
TGGTTGAAAGCATCGACCAGATCGAAGGCGAGCTGTCGCCGAAGAGCCTCGAATTCGCGCGCAAGCTGGGAAGCCAGTCCCTGATCTGCGTCCCGATCGTGCATAAAACGGAGGCCCTCGGCATTCTGGTCGTCGACAACAGCAAGTCCAAAAGGCCCTTGCACCAAAGCGACCTGAGCCTGCTCATCGGGGTGGCGTCCCAACTCGCCACCAGCATCGTCAATGCCATCTCGTTCGAGAGAGTCCGGGAGAGCGAAAAAAAATACCGCGAACTGGTGGAAACCGCGAGCAGCCTTATTCTGCGGGTCAGCCAGGACGGCCGGATCACCTTCGTGAACGAGTTTGCGCAGCGGTTGCTGGGCTGCAGCGAGCCCGAGCTTCTCGGCCGGAACGCCGCAGAGCTGGTCCTGCCCGAAGCCGAGGCGGCCGCCCGCCGGTTTGACGAATTCATAACCGCCATGAGCCGGGACCCGATGCGACCGGCGGTCCGGGAAATCGAAACCAGCCTGCACTCCGGCAAAAAGGTCTGGATTGCCTGGACCTACCGGCCGATCTTCGACGACAGCGGCGGCTTCCGGGAGGTGCTGTGCATCGGCAACGACATCACCGAGCTGAAACGCGCCGATCAGGAGAAAAAGGAACTGCAGGCCCAGTTGCAGCGGGCCCAGAAGATGGAAGCCATAGGCACTCTGGCCGGAGGGGTGGCTCACGACTTGAACAACATCCTCTCGGGCATCGTCAGCTACCCCGAGCTGCTGCTGCTGGACCTGCCGGAAGACAGCCTGCTGCGCAAACCGATCCTGACCATCAAGAAATCGGGCGAACGGGCGGCGGCCATCGTCCAGGATCTGCTGACCCTGGCCCGGCGGGGGGTTGAAACCACCGAAGTGGTGAACCTGAACCAGATCGTGACGGACTACCTGGGCAGCCCCGAGTTCTCCAAGCTGGAGTTGAACCATCCCGGCATCGCCGCGGCACTCTGCCTGGACGACCAGCTGCTGAACCTGGTCGGCTCGCCGGTGCACCTGTCGAAAACCATCATGAACCTGGTGACCAACGCCGCTGAAGCCATGCCGGACGGCGGGTCCATCGTCATCCGCACGGAAAACCGGCACCTGGAGCGCGAGAAAATAGCGTTCGGGGAACCGGTGTCGGGCGACTTCGTTTGCCTCACCGTTTCGGATTCCGGAATCGGAATCCCATCGGATGAACTGGAGCGCATTTTCGAGCCGTTCTACACCCGAAAAGCCATGGGACGAAGCGGCACCGGGCTGGGGATGGCAGTGGTCTGGGGGACGGTGAAAGACCACCGGGGCCATATCGATTTGCGCAGTCGCGTGGGCCAGGGCACCGACATCACCTTGTACTTCCCGGCCACCCACCGCCAGAGCCGGCCGCGTGACGACGGCGTGTCGCTGGAGGCTTTCAAAGGCCGGGGAGAGACGGTGCTGCTCGTGGATGACACCCGAGAGCAGATTGAAATCGCATCCGAGATTCTAATCCGGCTGGGCTACACGGTGGCCACCGCCTGTAGCGGCGAGGAGGCCCTTGAGCAGTTGCGTCGTCAGCCGGCCGATCTGGTCGTGCTCGACATGATCATGGCCCCCGGCATCGACGGGCTTGAAACCTTCAAACGCATCCAGGCGCTGCGGCCGGGGCAGAAGGCCATCATCGCGAGCGGTTACTCGGAATCCGTGCACGTGCGGGAGGCCCAGCGGATGGGCGCCGGAGCCTACATCAAAAAACCCTACCTGCTGCACACCTTCGGGCGGGCGGTGAGGATGGAGCTGGACAGGGAGACGTAGGAGGTCTTTCCGGTCGCCGGTCTGCCCGTCGGCCGGTCAATGCGGAAAAAACCTTATTTCACGGGCGACGGGCAGACGGGTCGTCTATCCCTGCCTGAGCATGTCGTAGAGCGAACCGGGGAAAAGAAACCCGAACTCGTAGCGGGCAAAACTGATGACGTCCCGGTCGTGGACCTCCACCGGCTTGTTCTCCAACCGTGTGCCGTTCAACAGGGTCCCGTTCGTTGAGCCGCAGTCCTTCAGAAAATAACCATCGCGTTTGATCTCGATCAGGGCGTGTTTCTTGGAGATGGCGTAATCCGGCATGATGAAGTCGTTGCCGTCGATGCGGCCGATGGAAAAGACCTCGCCGGTGGAGGTCGCAAACTCACCCTTGATCAGGGGATAAATCGCGAGCTTCAGGCTCTCGGAGGCCGACACGGCATCCTCACCGGACCCAACGGGTTCGAACAGGCTCGTGCGGTTCAACTCACGCGAACCGTTACCGGATTGGGCCGCCAGCGTCCCCAGGTGAATGGCCGAGCCGGCCAGCACCGGCTTCTGCATGAAGCGGATGAAATCCTCGGAGGAGACGGCCTGGACCATTCGCTGCAGCAGGTTCAGGCCGATTCGGCCCGCCGAGTTGACCAGCCGGGCCAATTCGCCGGCCCCCGGGGGGGGGATCGCTTCAGGTTTGGCGTTTGCCTTCGGGCGGCTTGACAGCATGGTCTCTCCTTCGGCCGGCGGACGGCTTTTGATCAGCCGCAAACCGGTTCCGGGCGCCGTCGCCTCTCGATCCATTTGACTTGGCCCCGCCGGCTTGATTAAGATGGTCCCTCAAGGATATCATCGTCATGGCTCGCAAAACCTTTAGTTCATATTGACGTGTTGCCTTTTAGCTGGGGCTTCCGGCGGAAGTATGTTTCCGGCCGGCCAGCACCCGGATGGTCGTTTATGACTCGTGCCGTGCTTATTTTGGCTCTCATCCTGCTCAATTTTTTGTCCTGCTTTGTCGAGGAGATCTATCTGGAGCTCCGTCCGCTGCGATTCGGGAAGCCGGCGCCGTTCGCCCTGCGGGCCGACCGGCCGCTCACCCTGCCCGCGCCGGAAACGGGCGGCCCGCCTATAGGGCCCCCCCCGTCGTCCCCAGGCACCGATTTCCGCGCGGGAGAGGTGCTGGTTCCCTTTCTCAAAAAAATCGACGAGCGCGACCAGCAGTTGATCCGCATCTTCGAGGGCCAGCGGCCGGAAGCGATCTTCCGGGAATCTCCCCTGGTCCTGTTCGTGAACATTTGGATGGTCGTCTTCCTGGGGTTCTTTCTCTTCGCCCTGCCGCGGGGCGGCTACAAGCGCGCCGTGTCCCACCCGTTGCTGCTGGTGCTGCTGATTCTGCACGGCCTGATCCTAAAGGGGCTCCTGCTTTTTACCAACCTTCCGGCGGAAGCGCTGCCCCTGGCCGTGTTGCCGCTGCTGGTCATCGGCTTGAACCAGGGCCGGGTGACCGCGATCGGAACCTTCCTGGTCGGCATGCTGCTGGCGGCGCCCTTCATGGGCCAGTCGTATGACCTGCTCACGAGTTTTCTGGTGATCGGTTTGACGGCCATCATGCTTGCGCCCAAAACCCTCCGGGTGCACAGCGCCTTGCTGCCATGCCTGCTGATCGGGGTGGTGCATGCGGTCTTGCTGACGCTGCAGCGGACGGACTGGGCCGCCATGATCCTGGCCACCCATTGGCCCGAGGAATGGAATCTGGCAGCGCTGCAAGCCCTGGCGGGCAACCCGTGGACGGCGCAGAGCGGATGGGCCTTCATGGGCGGGGTGTCGTCGGGGGCCCTGGCGCTGCTGCTGCTGCCCGTGCTCAAAGCCGGGAGGACCGTGGGATCGACGGTCACGCTCCGACGCTTTTCCGACCTCGACCAGCCGCTTCTGAAGCGGCTCTTTGCGGAAGCCCCCGGCACCTATCAGCACTCCATGAACGTGGCCTACCTGGCCCAGGCCGCCGGAGATGCCGTCGGCGCCAATTCGCTGCTGCTCCGGATCGGCGCTTATTTTCACGACATCGGCAAGATCCGGCGGCCGGAGGGCTATGTCGAGAACCAACTGAACGGGGTCAACCTGCACGACACCCTCGACCCTTACGAGAGCATCGAGATCATCACGGGGCATGTGCAGCAGGGCCAGCTCATCTGCCGCGACGCCCGGTTGCCGCGAACGGTGATCGACTTGGTTCAACAGCACCACGGGACCCAGACGGTGGACTTTTTCTTCGAAAAAGCCAAGAAGCGCAAACCCGAGGGCGGCGTCCGCGAAGACGATTTCCGCTACCCGGGCCCCAAGCCCCAGAGCGTGGAAGCGGCGCTTCTGATGATCGCGGACGCGGTGGAGGCGGCCTCCCGGTCCTTGAAGTCGCCGAGCCGGCTGGCCTTCGAAAAACTGGTGCGCTTCATCGTCGTCAAGCGCATCGCCGACAGCCAGTTCAGCGAGTGCGTGCTCGACACCCGCGACATCGATGCCATCATCCGCTCCCTGGTGGACGCCCTGGAGGCCTCCTTCCACGCGCGCATCCGTTACCCCTGGCAGCAGCCGCCGCCGCCTCAGCCTCAAAAGACGTGACGGCATTTTCAACTTGCCCGGCGCGTTGCGAAATGGTAGGGGAGGCGGCTTGATGCAACGATATCCCGGTTCGTCCGCTCGCATCCGCCCGACGGCGGTCATTGCCCAAACCTTAACGGCATCGTGAGGTGGCTCCATGGCGTTAGCTCTGATGGAGGGTAACGAGGCCATCGCCCGGGGGGCGGTGGCGGTCGGGTGCCGGTTTTTTGCCGGCTACCCGATCACCCCGGCGACAACGATTTTGAACCACATGCTGGCCATGCTGCCGCCGCTCGGCGGGGTCTGCATCCAGGGCGAGGACGAGATCGCCTCGATCGGCTTCTGCCTGGGCGCCTCCATGGCGGGCGTGAAGGCCATGACGGCGACCTCCGGTCCCGGCATCAGCCTCTACAGCGAGCAGATCTCCTTCGCCATCGGCAGCGAAATCCCCATTGTCATCGTCGACATCCAGCGGCTGGGCCCCTCCACCGGGTCGGCCACCCGCGGGGCGGACGGCGACGTCCAGTTCCTGCAGTGGGGCAACAGCGGCGGGCTGCCGGTGATTGTCCTGGCGCCGACCGACGTCGCGGACTGCTTCACCCTGACCGCCCACGCGTTCAACCTGGCGGAGCGCTATCGCTGCCCGGTGTTCATCGCTTCCAACAAGGAAATCGCCATGACCCGCGAGAGCCTGGACCTGGAGCGCCTGGCCCTCCCGGCTCCGGTCGACCGGGCCGCATCCGCGCCGGGGCGGCCGTTCCTGCCGTTTCAGGCCTCCGACGGCGAGGGGGTGCCGGGCTTTCTGCCGATCGGCGGCAAGACCCCGGTGCGCCAGACCTCCTCCACCCACGGACCGGACGGCTTCATCACGACGGACCCGGCCGAGATCGCACGCGGGTTGACGCGGATGCAGTCCAAGATCAACGCCGCAGCGGATCAGCTGGCGGTGATCGACCATCACCCGGCCGAGGGCGCCGACACGCTGATCGTCACCTACGGCGTCACGTCCCGGGCCGCCGGCGCCGCGGTGCGCGATTTGCAGCGCCGGGGAAAGCCGGCTTCGCTCCTGGTCCTCAAGACGCTCTGGCCCGTGCCGGAGGCGGCCATCCGCCATGCCGCCGGAGGCGCCCAGCGCATCCTCGTGGCGGAGATGAACCTGGGGCAATACGTGCGCGAGATCGAACGCATCCTGCCGGGCAAGGAGATCGGCTTCTGCGGTCAGATGGACGGCCGGTTGATCGCCCCGGAAACCCTTGTGGAGGCAGTCGTCCATGGATAGCCTGTTGAACGCGGCAAGGCCGCCGGTGTTCTGCCCGGGGTGCTCCCACGAGCGCATCACCCACACCCTGGACCAGGCGTTTCAGAGCATGGGGCTGGGCGGCGAGCGCATCGCCATGGTGAGCGACATCGGCTGCTCGGGGCTCTTCGACACGTTTTTCCACACCCACGCCTTCCACGGCCTGCACGGCCGGGCGCTCACCTATGCGGCCGGGCTCAAGCTCGTGCGGCCCGGGCTGACGGTCGTGGTCACCATGGGCGACGGCGGCCAGGGCATCGGCGGGGCCCACCTGCTGGCGGCCTGCCGCCGCAACCTGGACCTGACCCTGCTCGTGCTCAACAACTTCAACTTCGGCATGACCGGCGGCCAGTATTCCGCAACCACGCCCCCCGACGCCGAGGTGGGCTCCGGTTTTCTCAACCGGCTGGAGCGGCCGCTGGACATCTGCGGCGTGGCCAAAGCCGCCGGGGCGCCCTACGTCGTGCGCTGCTCGGCCTATCGCAGCGACCTCGCTGACGTCATCCGCAAGGCCATCGAGTTCAAGGGGTTTTCGGTGGTGGACATTTGGGGGATCTGCCCGGGACGGTTCTCCAAGCGCAACCGGCTGACGACCAAGGGCATCGACGAGATGCTCTCGAAGCTCCCCCCGCACGAGGGGCCGGTTCCCGAAAACCAGCGCCGGGAATTCGGGGAGCACTACCGTGAACTGGCCGCCGCGCAGAAAGCGGTCCCACCGCCCCAGGCCATCGCCCCGGCGTTTGCCCCGGTCAGCGGCGACCGGCAGGAGGTCATCATGCTGGGCAGCGCCGGCCAGCGCATCATCACCGCGGGCGAGATTCTATGCCTGGCGGGCCTGCACGCCGGCCTCAACGTCACCCAGAAAAACGACTACGACATCACCGTGCTGCGCGGCCCCTCCATCAGCGAGATGATTCTCTCCCCGCAGCCGATCGACTGCACGGGCATCCAAAGGCCCTCGCTGGTCGTCGCGCTGGGGCCGGAAGGCGTCGCGCGGCGCAAAAAAACGTTCGCGGCCCTCGACGAGACCGGCACCGTCGTTCAAGCGGCGGGGGTGGACGTGCCCGCCGGCCGCGCCCGCACCCACCGGGTGGACTTCAAGGGGCAGGGGTTCAAGACTACGGATTGGGCCTTGGCGTCGCTGGGGGTGTTGTCCAAGCTCGAGACGGTGATCCGGCCGGAGATGCTGGAGGCGGCGCTGGCAGCGCGGCTCAAGGGAGACGCCCTGACCGGCGCCCTGGAGATCGTCCGCCGGGTGGAACCGGGGCAATGGCTGTAACCGCCGCCATGCGGCGGTCATAAAAAAGCGATAGGCCCATGACAACCATGGGCCTATCGCTTTTGGACCGATGTTTATCGGTAAGGACCGGAGGGTCTACTCCAGGACCATCAGCACCTGCTGCGCGGCCACCGTGTCGTCTTTCTTGACCTTGATCTCCTTCACTTTACCCGCTTCAGGCGACGGGATGGCGTTTTCCATCTTCATGGCTTCCAGGATCAGCACCTCCTGATACTCGAGAACCTCTTCCCCCGTCTTGACGAGAATATCGACGACTTTTCCGGGCATCGGGGCCACGATCTGCTTCATGCCTTGCTCTCCTGTATTTTGTTTTCTCGGCCGACCGCCGAGGGCGACGTGCGAAAAGAATGGTGCTTGATACTGAAAGGCTCAACGAATGTCAAGGACAAAGGCCGGCCGCGATCGCTTCCGTCCTTGACGCAACCTGGCAGTTTGTATAATGAAGTACGTCACGAAGGCTTTGGACAGGAACCCGGCCATGCAGGGGGGTTGAATTGCCGGACCGGGCAACACTTCAGACGGGGAGGATGGTGGACATGCGACCGTATTTCGAGAAGATGAAGGAGTTCGGCAGCGCGCTCAAGCCCGGGATGATCAAGAGCAGGGAAAACAACGTCAAACTGATCAAGGATGTGGAAGCCGCAGTGGACCAGGCGGTGGAGAAGGTCAAGAACGCGGGGATGCCCACCGCCGAGATCAACCGGCGCAAGCAGCTGACGGTCTGGCAGCGGCTGGAATACCTGGTGGAGCCGGGCACCTGGACCCCGCTGAACACGCTCTACAACCCCAACCACAACGTGGAGGGGACCAACAACGTCATCCACGGCTTGGCCAAGGTCTCGGGCAAATGGGCGGTGGTGATCGGTTTCGACAACAAGGTGATCGCCGGCGCCTGGCTGCCCGGCCAGGCGGAGGACGTGTTCCGGGCCACCAACCTCTCCAAGCGCCTGAACATCCCCCTGGTCTGGCTGGTGAACTGCAGCGGCGTCAAGCTGCCCGAACAGGAAAAGTTCTACGGCGACCGCCGCGGCTCCGGGACCACCTTCTTCCGCCACGCGGAGCTCGAGCAGGCCGGGATCCCGATCCTGGCCGGCATTTACGGCACCAACCCCGCGGGCGGCGGCTACCAGGGCATCAGCCCGACCATCCTCTTCGCCCACAAGGATGCCAACATCGCGGTCGGCGGCGGCGGCATCCTGAGCGGCATGTCCCCCAAGGGCTTTTTCGACCTGGAGGGCGCCGAGCAGCTGATTGCGGCGGCCAAGCAGTTCAAAGCCGAGCCGCCGGGTTCGGTCAAGATCCACCATGACGCCACCGGTTTTTTCCGGCACGTCTACGACACCGAGCAGGGGGTGCTGGACGGGATCAAGGACTACATGAAGGACATGCCGGGATATAACCCCAAGTTCTTCCGTGTCGCCGAGCCCAAGGAGCCGCGGTTTCCGGCCGAGGACATTTACTACCTTCTGCCTTTCAACCAGAAGCAGATGTACGACTTCGACGAGGTCCTGGCCCGCCTGGTGGACGGCAGCGAGCACATGGAATACCGCCCGGGGTACGGACCGGAAGTCTACACGGGCCTGGTCAAGATCGACGGCTTCCTGATGGGCGTCATCGGCAACCGCCAGGGCTTCCTGGGTGAGCACTACCCGGAATACGCGCCCTATCCCGGAATCGGCGGCAAACTCTACCGCCAGGGGCTCATCAAGATGAACGAGTTCGTGGTGCACTGCGGCCGCGACCGGGTGCCCATCATCTGGATCCAGGACACATCGGGCATCGACGTCGGCGACATCGCCGAGAAGGCCGAGCTGCTCGGCCTGGGGCAGTCCCTGATTTACTCCATCCAGCAGACCGACATCCCCATGATCCTGACGGTGCTGCGCAAGGGGACCGCCGCCGCGCACTACATCATGGGCGGCCCCACGGCCAACCGCCACAACGCCTTCACGCTCGGCACGGCCACGACCGAAATCTATGTCATGCACGGGGAGACCGCCGCCGCCGCGAGCTACTCCCGCCGGCTGGTCAAGGAAAAGGAAAGCGGAAAGCCGCTTGAGCCGGTCATCGAGGAGATGAACAAACTGGTCAAATCCTACTACGACAACTCCCGGCCGATCTACTGCGCCCAGCACGGACTGGTGGACGAGGTGGCCAAGATGACGGCGATCCGCAACTACCTGAAGGCCTTCGCCGGCGCCGCCTACCAGAACCCGCGCTCCATCTGCCCGCAGCATCAGATGATGCTGCCCCGGATCATCAAGGGCTGAGCTCGTAAAAGGGGCTCCGCCGACGGACGGAGCCCCTTTACGAACTGCTGAGGCACTCCTATTATACCCCTCATGATAAATACCGACTCCTGGATAATTCCATCGCAAGCCCGGAACCGCATGTCCCGTTTTGCAGCTTGGTTTATCCTTGCCGGTTGGCTGGGGGTTGTTTCGACGGCGGCGACCGAAGCACCCGCCCATGCTCAATCGGAAGCCGACCGCGCCGCCCCCGAGGTCACCCTCTCGGCTGTTGAGGTCGAAACCGGCGGCACGTTGTATGTCCAGATCGACTGCCGCCGCCTGCCGGCCGCCTGCCGGGACCTGCGGCTGACTTTTTTCGATCAGGGGGCCATCGTCTTCCCGCATCCGGCCAAGGGACCGGCGGTCCAGGCCGGGCTGGTCGGGATCCCGCTCACGGCGCCGCCGGGAAAGGCCCACCTGACCGTCGAGTGGGGGGCCGGCGCCCAGCGGCTTGCCCGGAAAGTGCCCTTCGCGATTCGGCAGGGGAGGTACGGCGAGGAGACCCTGACGGTGGACCCGCGCCACGTCCGCCCCGGCCCGAAAGACCTCGAGCGCATCCGCCGCGAGCAGGAGGAGCTGAAGCGGATCTACGCATCCGGCAGCCGGTCGCAGCTCTGGCAGGGGGCCTTCCAGATCCCCGTGCCGGGCGAAATGAACGGCCCCTTCGGCACCCGCCGGGTTTTCAACGGCGAGCTGCAGAGCCACCACACCGGTACCGATTTCAGGGCCCAGACCGGGGATCCCGTGCATGCGGCCGCCGCCGGGGTGGTGCGCTTGACGAATGACCTCTTCTACTCCGGAAACGCCGTCATCATCGATCACGGGGCCGGCGTGTTCACTTCCTATTCTCACCTGAGCCGTATCGATGTGAAGGTGGGCCAGAAGATCGGCAAGGGCCAGGCGGTAGGGCTGGCCGGGGCCACCGGCCGCGCCACCGGCCCGCATCTGCACTGGGGCGTGAAGGTCAATTCGATCAGCGTCAACCCCCTGGCCTTCGTGCGCGTGACGGAGTTTCTGGTCGGCGGATGACGCGGCAGGGCCGGCGCTTTTTTCCTTGACAGCCGCAGGCCTTTACTTTATACAGCCGTCGCTTCAAAGACACAGCGATTCGATACTATGTCCGGGCCTCCGGAAACGGACCTGTTCTGAAACAAGAATGACATCGCCCAACTCCATATCGATTTACCCCGGGGCCTTCAAGGGCATCGAGTTCAACCACGGGGATTCTACCGCCACCGTCTGCAACCTGACATCTCTCGCGCTGGCCATGGGGGCGCAGGACCCCTACACCCAGGGGCATGCCCGGCGGGTGGCGGCCTATGCCGAACGCATGGCGCAGCGTCTCGGCCTGGCCTCCGAGGAAATCGAGACCATCCGCCTCGGCGGCCTGCTGCACGACATCGGCAAAATCGCCTTCAGCCACAAACTTCTAAAAAACCGGCAATCGAAGCTGAGCCGGGCCATGCGCGCCGAAATCCGCCGGCACCCGCAGATCGGGGGCGATTTTCTGAGGGCCATCCACGTGGCCGAGCCGGTGATCGACTGTGTGCGCTTGCACCATGAGCGGCGGGACGGGTCGGGTTACCCGCTTGCGTTGAAGGCGCCTCAGATTCCAATGGCGGCGGCGATCGTCAGCGTTGCGGATTGCTTCGACGCCCTGACGACGGACCGGCCCTATCAGAAAGGCCGCGGCCCGGCGCAGGCCATGAGCATCATGGCGCGTCTGGCGGGAGCGGCGTTTGAGCCGGAACTCATACGGGTGCTGGTGGAAGACGTTCGGGAAAGCGGGCTGCGCGCGGCCTGATCACTGCCAGCGATTTCTTTACAGCCGGGACGTTTCAGGGTAGAATGAACATGTACGGTGATTTTCCCCAGGGAGCGTCCACCTTGTCCAGCAAAGCCATGAAGGGCTGGTTCAGAGCGGTTTTCTCGATGGTGTTCTATATCGGGCTGTTCAGCGGAATCGGCTACCTGATTCAACTGACGCTGTTCTGATTTCACGAAGGGTCGGCCATGGCCGGCACGCCTCACGCGGCCCCCGCCGCGTCCTGCCGGCCTATGCCCGCTCGCGGCACCTTCGGACCCCCGTCCCCCGTCCGACGCTCCGATCGATACTAACGCCGGGCAGCAGCCCGGATCGCAATCATCCCACCGAGGATGCCACCGCCCGCGAAGGCCCGGCTCCGGTCCGGACCAGGCTCAAGCGCCGGGTGATGCAGGCCGGGGTCTCGTCGGGATGATGGGTCACGTACAGAATGGTCGTCGATCCCGCGGCGGCGATGTGGTCGACGGCCCGCAGGATCAAGCGCCGGTTGCTCGAATCCAGCCCCTGGCAGGGCTCGTCCAGAACCAGAAGGCGCGGCGGCTTGACCATCGCCCGGGCGAGCAGCACCATGCGCTGCTCGCCGTGGGACAGGTGGTTGAATTTTTTCGCTGCCAGCGGCTGGATGCCGAAGGATTCCATCCAGACCCTGGCGGCCGCCTGCTGGGCCGATGATGCCCTGCGGTAGAGACCGACGGAGTCGAAGAAGCCCGACAGCACGACCTCTTCCGCTGTGACGGCCTTGCGGTAGCGCACCTGCAGTTCGGCGGAAATGAGGCCGATGCCCGACTTGATCTCACCGATGCTTCCGCCGCCGCCGCGCAGCTTCCCGAACACCCGGACCGTGTTGGCGTACGCCTGGGGGTGGTCCCCTGCGACCAGCTTCAGCAAGGTGGTCTTGCCGGAACCGTTCCGCCCGCTGACGGCCCAGTGCTGCCCGCTCCTGACCGTCCAGCAGAGGTTCTCGAACACCGGGACGCCGTGGTGCGCCACCGTGACGTTCCTGAGATCGATCAGCACCTCCGGCGGCGCATCACGCGGCGCCACCCGGGGCGGCCGGCCGGCCGGCGGCTCGCGCATGTCTGTTGGCACCCGCGCATAAAGACGGTCCATTCGGCCGCGTTCCAGCACGTCCTCGCGCCGGCCCTGGAACACCACCTGTCCCGCTTTCACCCCGATCACGTGGGTGGCGTTCGGCGGGATTTCGCTGCGGCGGTGAGTGACCAGCACCACCGAGCGTTCGGGGCCCATCAGCTCGTTGATGATTTTCGCCAGCTCCTCCCGGACCTCCGGGTCAAGGCCGTCAAAGGGCTCATCCAGGATCAGCAGGCGAGGGGATGCGCTGAGGGCTACGGCCATCTGAAACCGCCGCATCTCTCCGGAGGAGAGCTCGCAAATGCGGCGCTCCAGCAGCGGCTCGATCTGAATCCGCTCCAGCGCGTCCGCGGGCCGGTTTTTAACCCCCCGGTGCGGCAGCCGGATGAAATCACCGACCCGGGAGCCGCCGTCCAGGCGGCCGCTGAAAGCATGGTGTTCCTCCCGGCGCTCCTCCTGCTCGATCAGCCGCCGCTGGTGTTCAAAGGACAGGCCGGCCGCCTGCCGCCGGAGGCACGCGGGCTCCGGCGGAAAAATCCTGCCGCGCACCACCGGCACTTCGCCGGTCAACGCCCGCACCAGGGTCGATTTGCCGGCGCCGTTGGGCCCGACGACCGCCCAGTGCTCGCCGGTGTGGATGGCCCAGGACGTCCCCGCCAGGATCTGCCGGTCCCTCACCCGAAGGGTGACCTGTTCCAAAGAAACGAGAGCTGTCTTTCTTGAGAGATCCGCATCCATATGCGCCCCAATATAGTATCGCCTTCCAGGCAAGTCGATCGGATCAGCTCAATGGACTCGGCGTGCGCCTCATGGTTGCCGCGGCTCCGGCAAAAAACCCGGTACCGCTTAAACCGGTGCCAGGCGGAACGGGGGCGCCCACAAACGAGCGTTGATTTCAACTTTGCGGAATGATATTGCATTTTTTATCGATTTCCCGGCATCGGTCCCAAATCCATCCGGCGAGCCCGACGATGAAAAAGCCGCTTTACGACAAAATGACGCCCTTGCTCCCCCTCATGGCGCACGACTACCGCGAGATCGGGCCGACCGAGGAGCTGATTTACCGCCTGGCACTGGGCAACACCT
>Ga0316627_100000256_pt1 | contig 13237 bp, 7 predicted proteins | sample OWC_Aug_M2_C1_D1_FD_207653 | JGI IMG/M metagenome (GOLD analysis project Ga0316627, IMG submission 207653) | Wetland soil microbial communities from Old Woman Creek delta, Ohio, United States - OWC_Aug_M2_C1_D1_C | ecosystem: Environmental > Terrestrial > Soil > Wetlands | place: USA: Ohio...
CTGCCGTCCACGTTACGCAGCCGGTTCGCGAATCGCGACTACTACGGGACCGTTCGCCACAACGCCAAGGCCGTGTACCAGGCCTACTTCGGCTGGTACGACGCGAACCCGGCCAACCTCGATCCGTTACCGCCAGCCGACGCGGCCGTGAAGTACGTGGCTGCGATGGGCGGTGCCGGCAAGGTCATCGAGCTCGCGCAGGCTGCGCACGACGCGGGCGAGGACCAGTGGGCGGCGACGCTGTTGAACCACGTCGTCTTCGCGGAGCCGGCCAATGCGGCGGCGAAGGCGCTGCTCGCGAGCGTGTACGACCAGCTCGGCTTCCGTGCCGAGTCCGGACCCTGGCGCGACGTCTACCTGACGGGAGCCTACGAGTTGCGCAACGGCGTCCAGGGCAGTGCGCTCGATCCGCGCCGCGCGGTCGGCCTGCTGCGCAACACTTCGGTGGAGCAGTTCCTCGACTCGTTGTCCGTGCGGCTCGACGGACCGGGGGCGGACGGCAAGCGCATGAAGTTCAACTTCGTCTTCACCGACGTCGGCGAAACGCACGTGCTCGAGATCGAGAACGCCGTGTTGCACCATCGTCGCGCCGAGCCTGCGACAGATGCCGATGCAACGGTGAGCCTGACTCGCGACCTGCTGGTGCGGCTGGGGATCGGGGACGCAGGGGTCAAGGAGCTGGTGATGTCCGACGCCTTGGACGTCGAGGGCAGCCGGCTCAAGCTGTTGTCGTTCCTTTCGCTGCTCGACAAGCCCGACGGGCAGTTCGCGATCGTGACGCCTTGAACCCGATTGCGGAATCTGCGGAGGCCGGACGGCTTGCTTCGTGGGTAGCCTGTTTCGGATGAGGGATGCCGCACGAACCGGGGAGCTGGAGATGGACGATTCGGGACGCAACAAAGAGGTGAAAGATCAGGTGGAGCCTGCGGTGAGTCGGCGCAAGCGACGTTCGTTGTCACGGTCGGCAGTCCGGTCGGCCGCCAGGGGTGACGTGGCGCCGAGCCTTACCGAACGCGGGATCGCGGACTTCGCGGTCGCGGAGTCGGTGGCGGCGGCCACGGAATCCAAGGCGCATGCGGTCCGCGACATCCTCGGGCGCGCCGCGCGGGGCGACTCGCGCGGACTGGCCGATTCGTTCGAGGCGATCCTGGCCGGAGCCTCGCCCGACGATGTCGTGGCGCTGCGCAACCTGCTGTCGCAGCAGGACGACGCCGCGCGCCGGATCAAGCATGACCGGATCGACGGTGAGCTGGCCGACGACTGGCGCGAGGGTGGCTATCCCTACAAGCACCTGATGTCGCGGCGCAGTTACGAGCGCCGCAAATACGAGCTGCAGGTTGAATTGCTGAAGTTGCAGGCCTGGGTGAAGGAGACCGGCCAGCGTGTCGTGATCCTGTTCGAGGGCCGCGACGCGGCCGGCAAGGGCGGCACGATCAAGCGCTTCATGGAACACCTGAATCCCCGCGGTGCGCGTGTCGTCGCGCTCGAGAAGCCGAGCGAGATCGAGCGAGGGCAGTGGTACTTCCAGCGCTACGTCGAGCACCTGCCGACGCGCGGCGAGATCGTCATGTTCGACCGGTCCTGGTACAACCGCGCCGGCGTCGAACGGGTCATGGGCTTCTGCACCGACGACGAGTACCTCGAGTTCATGCGCCAGGCGCCGGAGTTCGAGCGCAACCTCGCGCGCAGCGGCCTGCACCTGGTCAAGTTCTGGTTCTCGGTGAGCCGCAAGGAGCAGCGGCGGCGGTTCAAGGAGCGCAAGTCGCATCCGCTGAAGCAGTGGAAGCTGAGCCCGGTGGACCTCGCGTCGCTCGACAAGTGGGAGCAGTACACGAAGGCCAAGGAGGCGATGTTCTTCCACACCGACACCGCGGATGCGCCGTGGACGGTGATCAAATCGGATTGCAAGAAGCGGGCGCGGCTCAATGCAATGCGGTACATCCTCCACAAGCTGCCGTACTCGAACAAAGACCTCGAGCGGGTCGGGCCGCTCGATCCGCTGCTGGTGGGGCGGGCCAGCGTCGTCTACGAGCGGGGCGAACACCGCATCTGAAGGTGCCTCCCTCCGCACATACCCTGATTGTGTCGGCGGAAATGCCACGTTAAACCGCCCTGCAAACCAGGGGGTTCACGTGCCAGACGCAACAGGCGGATCCGGTTTCGAAATCGTCGCCCGGGAGGACTTCTCGGACGTCACCTACCTGCTCGAAATTCGCCACCCGCAGCTGGCGAAAGCGGCCAGGCCTGGCCAGTTCGTGATCGTGATGCCCCACGAGCACGGCGAGCGCATCCCGCTCACGATCGCGGACTTCGACCGCGACCGGGGAACCATCACGCTCGTGATCCAGGCGGTCGGCAAGACGACCCGCGAGATGCAGCGCGACTGCCAGGTCGGCACCCGCCTCTTCGCGCTGGTCGGGCCGATGGGCATCCCGAGCCACATCGACCGGGCGAAGAAAGTGCTGTGCGTGGGCGGCGGGCTCGGCGTCGCGCCGGTCTACCCGCAGGCTCGTGCCTACAAGGAAAGCGGCGCCTACGTGATCGGCGTGCTCGGCTTCCGCAACCGCGACCTGGTCTTCTGGGAGGAGAAGTTCCGCGCCTGCTGCGACGAGCTGATCCTCTGCACGGACGACGGCTCGGCCGGCATCAAGGGGCTCGTGACCGAGGGAATCCGGCAGGCCGTCGCGAAGCACCCCGACATCGACGAGTGCGTGGCCATCGGGCCGCCCGTGATGATGAAGGGTTGCGCAGAAGCGACCCGGCCACACAAGATCAAGACCATGGTCAGCCTCAACCCGGTGATGGTGGACGGCACCGGTATGTGCGGCGGCTGCCGCGTCAAGATCGGCGAGGTCGTGAAGTTCGCCTGCGTGGACGGCCCGGACTTCGACGGCCACCTCGTGGACTTCGACGACCTGATGTTCCGGCTGCAGCGCTACAAGCCGACCGAACGCGAAGCCAACGCGAAATTCGATGAGAACTGCCGGATGCGGAACATCACGCAGGCGGCAGGAGGCTCTGGCTGACCATGGAGACCGCCAACGGGCCGCGAAAGAAGAAAAAAACCATCCGCATGATCCCGCAGGCGCGGACACCCGCGCACGAGCAGGATCCTTCGGTGCGCGCGCGCAACTTCGAGGAGGTCAACTGCGGTTATCTCGTCGAGGACGCACAGCTCGAAGCCGAGCGCTGCCTGATGTGTCCCGACCAGCCGTGCGTCCGGGGCTGCCCGGTCAACATCGCGATCCCGGACTTCATCGAGAGGATTACCGATCGGGACTACCGCGGCGCGTACGACGTGATCACCGCGTCCAACCTGTTGCCCTCCGTCTGTGGCCGCGTCTGCCCGCAGGAAAGCCAGTGCGAGGGTGTCTGCACGGTCGGCGAGTCGCTTGAGCCGGTGGCGATCGGCCGCCTGGAGCGCTGGGTCGGCGACCTCGCGATCAAGGAAGGCTGGTCGAACGTTCCGTACATCGAGCCCACAGGTTTTCGCGTGGGCATCGTGGGCTCCGGGCCGGCCGGCATGGCCTGCGCGGCCGACATGGCCAAGGCGGGCTGCGAAGTCACGGTCTACGAGGCCTTCCACGAGCCTGGTGGCGTGCTCAAGTACGGCATCCCGGATTTCCGCCTGCCGAACTCGATCGTGGACGCGGAGATCAAGAAGCTCGAGCAGCTCGGCGTGCGCTTCGAGTGCAATACGCTGGTCGGCCGCCTGTTCACGATCGAGCAGATGATCGACGAAATGGGCTTCCACGCCGTGTTCATCGGCACCGGCGCTGGTTATCCGAGCTTCATGGGCATTCCCGGCGAGTCGCTGAACGGCGTGCTCTCCGCCAACGAGCTGCTGACGCGCTGCAACCTGATGCACGCGCGCGATTTCCCGGCCTACGACACGCCGATGCAGCCGGGCCGGCGCGTCGTGGTGATCGGTGCCGGCAACACCGCGATGGACGCCCTGCGGGTCTGCCTGCGACTGGGCGCGGATTCCGTGAGCTGCCTCTACCGGCGCAGCCGCGCCGAGGCGCCGGCCCGGGCGGAGGAAATTCACCACGCCGAGGAGGAGGGCATCCTGTTTCACTGGCTGGCGAGCCCGGTGGAGGTCCTCGACGATGGCAACAAGGGCGTGCGCGCGGTGCGTTGCGTGCGCATGGCCCTGGGCGAGCCCGACGAGTCGGGGCGCCGTCGTCCCGTGCCGGAGCCGGGCAGCGAGTTCGAGATCGAGGCCGACATGGTCGTGTACGCGATCGGCACCAACGCGAACCCGATCATCGGCCAGACCTCGCGGCTCAAGCTCAACAAGCGCGGTTACATCGCCACCGACGCGAACCTCGCCACCTCGATTCCCGGTGTGTACGCGGGCGGTGACATCGTCACCGGAGCCGCCACCGTGATCCAGGCCATGGGCGCGGGACGTCACGCCGCGCGCAGCATGAAGGCGTACCTCGGCCTGCGCGGCACCGATTTCGTCTATGAGGAGCGGCCGGACGGCGCCGATGACACGCTGTTCGGCATCGATCGCGCCGAGCACGGGTACGCGCGCGTGCGTCTGCCGAGGTAATTGCATGAGTGCTGCAGTGGAAATGACGGGTTCGCGCACATCGGCCAAGCGGGTCGTGACGCTCGACCAGGCCGTCGTCGAGATCATGAGCGACTCCGGCGAGGGCGCGCAGAAGTGCGGACAGTCCTTCGGTTCGATCGCCGCGCGCATGGGCAACGGCGTGTGGACCGTCGAGATCATTCCCGCGGAGATCCAGCCGCCGGCGCGCAGCATCGCGGGCGCGAGCGGTAACCGCATCCGCATCGGCTCGAAGCGCGTCACCAATGGCGGTGACGAGGCGGACCTGGTCATCGCGTTCAACGAGCAGGTGCTGCTCGGCCGCGTCAACGCCGGCGAGCTGAAGCCCGGCTGCATCATCCTGCTCGAAAGCATGTGGGCGGAGAGCTCCGACGGGAAGATCGCCTCGCAGTACAGGGAGACGCTCGGCCGGCTGCTCGCCGAGGGTTACCGCGTCCATGAAGTGCCGATGGAGAGCGAGTGCCGCAAGCTGGTCTCCGACCCGCGCAAAGGCAAGAACATGTTCGTGCTCGGGATGCTCTGCAACCTCTACAGCCTGGACATGGACCTCGCCCGCGAGCAGATCGCATTCATCTTCGGCAAGAAGGCCGACAAGATCATCAAGTCGAACGTGGCGCTGCTCGAGGCGGGCTGCGCCTGGGCCGAGCAGAACCTCGAGTTCGGCTACCGCCTGCCGGCCGTCCGCGCCACCGAGCCGCAGCTGGTCATCAATGGCAACACGGCGATCGGGCTCGGCGTCCTGGCCTCCGGCATGGACATCTGCGCGATGTACCCGATCACGCCGGCCACCTCGGCGTCGCACTACCTGAGCGACGTTTTCGAGCGTGCAGGCGGTATCGTCCACCAGGCGGAGGACGAGATCGCGGCCTGCGCGTTCGCGATCGGTTCCTCGTACGCGGGCAAGGTCGCGGTCACGATCACCTCCGGGCCCGGCTACTCGCTCAAGCAGGAAGGAATCGGCCTCGCGGTGATGGCCGAGATCCCGCTCGTCGTCGTGAACGTGCAGCGCGGCGGGCCGAGCACCGGCCAGCCGACCAAGGCCGAGCAGAGCGACCTGCTCACCGCCATGTTCGGCAGCCACGGCGACGCACCCAAGGTGGTGATGGCCACGAGCACCATCGAGGACTGCTTCTACTCGATGATCACGGCGCGGCGGATCGCCGAGGCATTCAACATGGTCGTCGTGGTGCTGTCGGACGCGAGTCTTGCGACGGCGCAGCAGCCGTTCCCGCGCCCCCAGTTCAGCGCGGACTGGGTCGCGCCGCCCATCGACCAGAACCCGGTGCCGGAGGGCGCCAAGCCTTACGACTGGGACCCGGTCACCGGCCTGTCGCGACGTTTCGTGCCTGGCCAGCCGAACGGCATGCACACGCTCACGGGCCTGGCGCACGACCGCTCGAGCCGAGTGGCCTACGACGGGGAGACCAACGAGCAAGGCATGCACGCCCGCAGCCTCAAGCTCGCGGCGCTGCAGAAGATGCTCGCCCCACCGAAGGTGTTCGGCGCCGAGGAGGGCGACCTGCTCGTGGTCGGCTGGGGCAGTACCCGCGGCGCAATCGAGGAGTCCGTCGAGAAGATGTGCGCCGAGGGCTACAAGGTCTCGTCCCTGCACCTCACCTTCCTGCAGCCGATGCCGGGCGGGATCAAGGAGATCCTGCAACGGTTCAAGCAGGTGATCACCATCGAGGGCAACTGGTCGGACCGTCCCGAGGACCCGCTGATCGACGACTCGAACCGCCGCTACTCGGCCCTCGCCATGCTGCTGCGCGCGCGTTATCTGGTCGACGTCGATTGCTGGAGCGAGATCCGCGGCCGCCCGATCAAGCCCAGCTCGATCTGCGCCGTGCTGCGCAAACGCCTGGTTCCCGAGGGGACACGTTCATGAGCGCCGCCTCCGTCTGCCTGCATCACCTCATGGAAGAGCGCCGCACGCTCGAGGATTACCAGGGCGGCGTGCCGCGCTGGTGCAAGGGCTGCGGTGACAACGCCATCCTCGCGGCCATGCAGCGCCTGTGCCGCGACGAGGGCCTGCGTCCAGAGAAGACCGTCTTCGTCTCGGGCATCGGCTGCTCGAGTCGCCTGCCGCACTACATGCGCACCTACGGCTTCCACGGCATCCACGGCCGCGCGCTGCCCATCGCCGAGGGTATCAAGCTCACGCGGCCCGACCTGCACGTGTTCGTGAACACGGGCGACGGCGACTGCTGCAGCATCGGCGCCGCGCACTGGATCCACGCGATCCGCTACAACATGAACCTGACGGTGATGCTGCACGATAACCACATCTACGGCCTCACCAAGAAGCAGGCTTCACCGACGTCGCCGCTCGGCACCAAGAGCAACACGACGCCGCGCGGTTCCTACCTCGACGCGATGAGCCCGCTCACGGTGACGCTCGGCGTGCAGAACGCGTCCTTCGTCGCGCAGGCGGTGGACTGGATCCCGGAGTCGCTGTTCCAGATCATGACGGCGGCCTTCCGCCACCGCGGCCTGTCGTTCGTCCGCATCCTGCAGCGCTGCCCGGAGTTCGTCGGCAACATGTTCGAGCCGTGGGTGCACGACCCGCAGCGCATGCTCATGCTGACGCACGAGGACGGCATCCAGATCAGTCCGGCATTGCAGAAGATCTACCGCAACCAGGTCGTGCACGATCCGCTCGACATCAACCGTGCGCGTGAGATCGCCTCGAGCGAGGACCCGATCCCGGTGGGCATCCTGTACCGCAACCCGGCGGTGCCCTGCTACGAGGACCTGCGACGTGCGGGCATGCTGCGCACCGCCGATTCGATCCAGGGTTCGCTCGAGGCGGAATTCGACAAGTTCACCGTCTGGCCGTGACCATGGACAAGCAGCTCCGCGCCCAAGTCGTCTTCCACTTGACCGGCCGCCACGCCGAGAGCGACACCGCGACCGCCAGCGGCATGCGGCCTGCATTGATGGCCGCATATCGCAACCTCGGCGTCCTTCGCTACGACTTCCCGGTGATCTTCACCGGCGGCGGGGGCGAGTACGTCCAGTCGCTGACCGCAGCCGTGGACGCGGCACTGCGCACTGTCGCGCCGCCCGGTGTGCCCGGCGAGGCGCTGCGGCGGCGGGCGTTCAAGGTCGAGCGCGAGGTCTACCGGCTCGTAGCAGCCGGCGAGTCCGGCACGCTGTCGGAACTGTGGGAGCGCGCAGTGCAAACGGTCGCCCCGGACGGCGACGAGGCTTTCCTGCGCGACGCGGGCAAGGTCCGTGGAGCGCTCGCGGTAGACGGCGAGATGGCCGACTGCAACACGGCACTGCCGGCGCGCTTCCTGCGTCATGCCTGGTCGACGGTGCAGCAGGCCAAGGCTCGGGTCGCGAGCGAGCGCATCGGGGGAATGATGATTCGGCTCGGCGACATCCTGCGCGCCGACCACGCGCGCTCGCAGGCCGCGCTGACGCAACCGGCCCTGCAGTCCACGTTCGGCACCGCGCACCACGGCATGTTCGATTTCGATGCCATGTCGCAACTGCTGTCGCGCGGGGTGCCGCGGAGCGGTCTCGGCGAGCAGCGCAGGCGGCGGGTCGAAGAGGCGCTGTCGGTGCTGAGGGCGCAGCGATTCTTCCCGCGGTCACCCGGCGCGCCGGGATCTGACGTGCATGAGTTCGAGTTTGCGAGTGCGAGCGCGGCACTGGCCGCCTTTCGCGAGCGGTTGCCGGAGCTGGCGCGGTTGCTCAAGGCACTCCAGATCGGCGAACTCGAGGTCGAGGGGAGCTACGTCGAGAATGTCCACGACGCGATCTTCGCGACGTTCGACGAGCATTCCGTCGCCCCGCAGGACCTCGAGTTCTTCCCCGACTACTTCCTGTGCCTCGAGGCGGATGACGCCCACGCGAGGGGTGCCCTTACGGAAGCGCTGTCCTCCGGTGTCCCGCTCAAGGTCCTGGTGCACGTCACCGACCTGCTCGAGGAATCGGCGCTGGGAGAAAGCCGCTTCGCCTTCGGGCTGCGTGCCGCGCAGCTTGCCGGCGCCGCGATGAGTTTCGACGACGTCTTCGTGCTGCAGTCCGCGGCATCGAACCTGCTTCAGCTGCGCTCGCGCGTGGAGCGCGGGTTGCGGTACGCGGGCCCGGCCCTGTTCAGCATCTACGCGGCGCCCGATGACGCCGGGGTGCCCGGCTACCTGCAGGCCGCAGCAGCGATGCAGTCGCGTGCTTTTCCGGCCTTCACCTACGATCCCGGCGCCGGACCCGACCTGGCGTCGCGCTTCTCGCTGGAGAACAACCCGCAACCGCACCTGGACTGGCCGCTCGATCTCCTGCAGTACGCGGACCAGGACCTGCAGGCGGTGAGCGAGGAGGTCGCGTTCACGTTCATCGACTTCGCCGCCTGCGATCCACGCTGCGCCGGCCACTTCGAACCCGCGCCGCGTGCGGCCTGGGGCGAGGGGATGATGACGGCGCAGGAGTGGCTGGCGCGGCCGCCCCAGGATCCTTCCGCCGGCGTGCCTTACGTGCTGGCCGTCGACGAAGCCGACCTGCTCTGCAGGCTCGTGGTGGACGAACGGCTGATGCGCGCGGCGCTGCGCTGTCGCGAAGCCTGGCACCGGCTGCAGGCACTGGCCGGCATCAAAGACTCGCGCACCGAGCGCTTGATGGCGCGCGAACGACAGGCCTGGGAAGAAGAGCAGCGCCAGCGCGAGGCGGCGACCGCCCCAGCCGCGGCGCCCGTCGTTCCGCAGAGCGTTCCAACCGCGCCGGTGATCGCGACGCCGGCGGCCGCTACAGCCGCGGAGGCCGAGCCGGCACGCAATCCCGACGACCCGTACATCGAGACCATTCGCTGCTCGACCTGCAACGAATGCACGCAGGTCAACGGGCGGATGTTCGCCTACAACGAGAACAAGCAGGCCTACATCGCCGACCTGAAGGCGGGCACTTACCGGCAGCTCGTCGAGGCCGCAGAGAGCTGCCAGCTGTCGATCATCCACCCCGGCAAGCCGTGGGACGCCAGCGAGCCCGGGCTCGAGGAGCTGCTCGAACGGGCGAAGCCGTTCCTGTAGGAGGTGCCGGTGTTACGGTTCGGTCGGATTTGCGGCTATGCGGGCAAATCCAACCGCACTGAAGCACCCGCGCTTCGGCGACGCAGGCGGCGGACGGTGCCGTCCGCGTCGTCGTCGAAGCTGTGCACCCGGCCACCCTCCGCAGCATCCAGCAACGCGCGCATCCGCGGTCCCATCCGCCTGGCGATGTCGAGAATCTCGCTCGCGCCGGCCGGGCGCGCAACCAGGTAACCCTGCACGCTCACGTCGCCGCAGGCCGACAGTAGGTCGAGCTGGCTGGTCCGCTCGAGGCCCTCGATCGTGACCTGCAGGCCCAGGCTGCGGCACAGCGCAATGATGGAGTTCGCGATCGAGGCGGCTCGCGGATTCGAGTCGACCTCGGCCAGCACACTTCGGTCGAGCTTGACGCGGCTCAGCGGCAGCCGCTCGAGCGAGGTCAGCGAGGAGTAGCCGGTGCCGAAGTCGTCGAGCGCGGTCATGATGCCCATCATCTTCAGCGCCCGCAGCGTCTCCACCGTGATGGCGCCCGTCTGCAGCATGTTCTCGGTGAGCTCGAGCTCGATCGCGTCCGGCGGCAGGCCATGCAGCTCGAGCAGCCGCTCGACGTCGCCGAGGAAGTCGCCGGAAATGAACTGCTGCGCGGACACGTTGATGGCGACCTTCGCATTGGTCCAGCCCGCGTCGCGCCAGCTGCGCACGTCCTTCGCCGCCTGGTTGAGGATCCACGTGTTGAGGTCCAGCATCAGGCCGGACTGTTCCGCAATGCTGATGAATTCGCCGGCCGGCAGGATGACCGAGTCGCTCTGGCGCCAACGCAGCAGGGCCTCGACACCGACCGTCTCGAGCCGACCGAGGCAGACCACCGGCTGGTAGTGCAGCACGAACTCGCCCGCGTCGATGGCCCGGCGCAGCGCCTGTTCCACCCGGAAGCGATTCGACGCCGCCACGAGCAGCGTCGGGTCATAGATGCAGAGCCGGTTGCGGCCGAGTTCCTTGGCGCGGAACAGGGCTGCGTCGGCGGCGCGAAGCAGTGATGCCGCATCGTCGCCGTGGTCGGGATAGATCGCCGCACCACCGCTGACGCCGATGGAAATTTCCCGGCGATCCACGTGCAGCGGGCGCTGGAAGCGGGCGACCAGCGTCGCGGCGCGCGACTCGATCTCCGCAACGGAGCCGGAGAACGGGAAGACGAGCGTGAACTCGTCGCCGCCGAGCCGTGCGATGAAACCGGAATCGCCCACGAGCAGCCGCAGCCGCTCGCCGATCTCGGTCAGGACGCGGTCGCCGAACTCGTGCCCGAGGCTGTCGTTGACCGTCTTGAAATTGTCGAGGTCGAGGAACAGCACGGCGAGGCGGTCGCCGTACTCGGCGGTCGCGGCGATCCGGTCGCTCAGGTACCGGAACAGCTGCCGTCGGTTGGGCAGGTTGGTCAGCGGATCGTGCTCGGCGAGGTGCTGCAACTGCTGCGTGCGCTCCGTGACGCGCTGCTCGAGCAGCGCCTGGTAGCTGCGCACCTCGCGCTCGGCACCGTCGAGTTCGGTCGCCATCCGGTTGAAGGCTCGTGCCAGCGTGGCCAGTTCGCTGGCGCCGCCCGGGCGTACGCGCGTCGACAGGTCGCCTTCCGCGAGGCGCCGGGCGCTGGCGGTCAAGCGCCGGATCGGCCAGGTGACGACGATCGTCGTCACGGCGAGCACGAACAGGGCGGCCAGCACGGCCTTCGCGGTCGCATCCTTGACGTCCTGCGCGGCCCCCTGCAGCGACTGCGTCGCGGATGCCGTCGCCGTCGTGAACCGGCTCCAGGCCGGGACCTCGTACTGCTCGCGGATCTGCGCAGCCAGCATCTCGCCTGCGGCCGAGAACTCCGCGCGACCAGCCTCGACTTCGCCACGCAGGACCTGAGCGCTCTGCCTGAGCTGCACGGCCCGGTCGAAATCCTCGACGACCAGCGCAAGCCATGCGGTGCCGGGCGACTGATTCAGTTCGGCCTCGTGCATTTGCAGCACGCCGCGGAACTGCGCCTCGCCCGGAGTCTCCCGGATTGCGCGCGCCGACCCCAGGTCGAACTCGTGCATCGCATCCCCGCGGGCCGCGTCGAGCGCCGCCGCCATTTCCTTCATCGTCGGGCGCGTCAGCACGTTCTCGCCGACCCGTACGCCGGAACTGCCGCCCGCCTCGAGGCGACGCGTGATGACGTCGTAGACCGACTCCAGGCTGACCAGCGTGGACCGACGCGCCTCGCGGAGCCGCGCGAGACGAAAGCCCAGTGCCTGGTGACGCGCGATCTGCTCGCTCAGGTGATCGCCGCCGATCTGGTCGATCGTCGCGCCGGGTTGCGGAGCGGCGTTGGCCGCCGCGGACAGCCGCTCGCCAGCCGCCACGAGCGTTGCGCGATTTTCCGCGGAATCGGTGCCCAGGAAAGCCAGCACGGCTCGGTCGAACGCGGTGGAGCTCTCGCCGAGCTCGCGCGCAGTGCTCGTCAGCAGCTCGATCTCCGAGCGCACTTCGATCAGTTCCCCGGTGGCGTGGTCCGCGCCGCGGCTCGCAAGCAGGCTGCCGGTCACGAACGCGGCGATCATCAGCGCGAACCCGGCGACGAGCCAGACTGCAATCGAAACACCCAGGCTGCGCGGAAAGCGGAGCTTCCCGCGCTCGGAATCAAGCTTGCTCAAAATGACACCTGTATCGCAGTCGGTCTCAGGGCAGCTCGGTCTTGCCCATCAGGTAACGGTCGCACTCGCGCGCGGCGCCGCGACCCTCGTTGATCGCCCAGACGACGAGGCTCTGGCCACGTCGGCAATCGCCCGCGGCGAAGACGCCCTTGAGGCTGGTGTTGTATTGGCCATGCTCCGCGCGGACGTTGCTTCGAGCGTCGCACTCGACGCCGAGTTCCCTGAGCAGCGCCTGCTCGGGCCCGAGGAACCCCATCGCGAGCAGCGCGAGCTGCGCCGGGCGAACCTGCTCGGTGCCGGGCACTTCGGCCGGGACCACCTGGCCCTTCTCGTTGCGCTGCCACTTGACCTGCACCGTGACGATTTCCTTGAGCCGGCCGTCGGCGTCACCCACGAATCGTTGCACGGTCGTCAGGTAGACACGCGGGTCGTGCCCGAACTTCGCCGCCGCCTCTTCCTGGCCGTAGTCGAGCTTGTAGACCTTGGGCCACTCCGGCCACGGGTTGTCGGCGGCGCGTTCCGCGGGCGGCCGCGCCATGATCTCGATCTGCAACAGGCTCCTGCAGCCCTGGCGCAACGCGGTGCCGACGCAGTCGGTGCCGGTGTCGCCGCCGCCGATCACGACGACGTCGCTGCCGCGCGCGTGGATGGGGCTCTTGTCGGGGCCGCCGTCGAGCAGCGATTTCGTGCTCGCGGTCAGGTATTCCATCGCGAAGTGCACCCCGGCCAGCCCGCGGCCCTCTACCGCCAGGTCGCGCGGTTGCGTGGCACCGGTGCACAGCACGGTCGCGTCGAAGTCACGCAGCAGCAGCTGGGCTTCGACGTTGTCGCCGACGCTGGCATTGCAGATGAACTTGATGCCCGACTGTTCCATGACCTGCAGCCGGCGCAGCACGACCTCGCGCTTGTCGAGCTTCATGTTCGGGATGCCGTACATCAGCAACCCGCCCGGCTGGTCGTCGCGC
>Ga0316627_100000258_pt1 | contig 13205 bp, 13 predicted proteins | sample OWC_Aug_M2_C1_D1_FD_207653 | JGI IMG/M metagenome (GOLD analysis project Ga0316627, IMG submission 207653) | Wetland soil microbial communities from Old Woman Creek delta, Ohio, United States - OWC_Aug_M2_C1_D1_C | ecosystem: Environmental > Terrestrial > Soil > Wetlands | place: USA: Ohio...
ACCGGTGGCGCTCCGGAGCTGAACCCGCATTTCCCTGTTCTTGTTGAAGAGACTGCAAAAGCAGGCTGCCAGGTCGTGGTTCGCACCAATCTTGCGATATTCTTTGAAGAAGGAATGGAACACCTTTTCTCCTGGTATGACAGAGGCCAGATCGAGATCGTGGCATCCCTTCCCTCCTTTCGCCGTGAGCAGGTGGACAGGGTGAGGGGCAACGGCATCTTTGAAAAGAGCATTGCAGCCCTCCGGAGACTGAACTGCCTTGGCTATGGCGGCGACAACGGAAGAAGACTGAATCTGGTCTATAATCCTGCAGGTGCATTCTTCCCGCCTGAACAGTCTTCCCTCGAGGCAGAATACAAGAAAGAGCTTCTGTCAATATTCGGCATTACCTTTAACCGGCTCTATACCTTTGCGAATATGCCGGTCGGCAGGTTCCGCCAATTTCTTGTCAGGACCGGCAATCTTGAGAAGTATATGACAAAGCTGACTGATGCCTTCAACCCGGAGACCCTGTGCGGTCTCATGTGCCGGCGGCTGGTAAGTGTCGGGTGGGACGGCAGACTGTATGACTGCGACTTCAACCAGATGATAGGCCTCGGCATTACGGAGGGGTATCCCGGTACAATCGGTGATTTTGATATCGACAGGCTCGCAGCAAGAAAGATCGCGGTCGACGACCACTGCTTCGGATGTACCGCAGGACAGGGCTCTACCTGAGCGGGCTCAATTATGTAGCGGGCAGGTTGCCTGCTGAGGAGAGATGAGAGGAGAATGAAACGGAAAACGGCTGTTGTCTGCCTTATAGCGTTCATGAGCCTCTTCCCGTCAACAGGCTGGTGTCAGGGAGGGGCGGTCTTGTTCAGAGAGGACTTCCATGACCTCGCACAGTGGAAGCCCCTTTTATTCCCTAAGATACAGCAGCATTCAGTCTATACCGTTGTCACGGAGGGAGACAGTTCATATCTCAGGGCAGAGAGCAATGCCTCTGCATCGGGCATCATTTTCAACAGGGAATTCGACGTTTTTGCATATCCAAAGGTCCGCTGGAGATGGAAAATAGCGAATATTTACCGGAAAGGCAATGCTGAGGAGAAGTCAGGGGATGATTACCCGATCCGTATCTATATCATCTTCAAGTACGATCCTGAGACCGCTCCATTCGGGCAGCGGCTGAAATACGGGATTGCAAAGACGATCTATGGGGAATATCCGCCGCATAGCAGCCTGAACTACGTTTGGGCTAACCGAAAATACCCCCAGAGGATCATAACAAATCCCTATGCCGCTGAGGCAAAAATGATACTTCTCGAGGCGGGAACGGAAAAGGTCGGCCACTGGGTGGATGAAGAGGTGGATATTATCAGGGATTACCGCGATGCCTTCGGCGTCATGCCGCCGGGGACAGCGAGCATTGCGATCATGAACGACTCGGATAATACCGGCGAACGGTCGGTATCCTATGTCGATTATATTGAGGTGTATAAGTGAACGGCCTCTGCCGGAGATCTGCGTCATGAGGGAGCGGGGCGGATGAAACATATTTTTGCTGCGGATATCGGCGGAACGAACAGCAGGTTCGGCCATTTTACCTTAGATGCATTGAACGAACTCTCACTCGCTGATGTGCTGTGGCTGAAGACTGCAGAGGTCGAATCATTTCCAGGCCTACTCGACAATCTCCGGGCCACCGGTTTTCCGCTTCTGCCCGAAGTCGCTGATTTGGCGATCTTTGCAGTCGCCGGCCCTGTGGAAGACGGGGTGCTGAGCAGGCCGCCGCTTATATCCTGGGATATCGATCTGTCAGACCTTCAGCAGACGATGGGGCCGGGAAGATGCCTGCTGATAAACGACTTTGTGGCCCAGGCTTTTGCCTCTTGTTCAGAGGCAGGTGAGCGGCCGGAAGCCATTCTGCCCGGGAGAGCCGTGGCAGGCGCGCCGATCGCCGTCATCGGTGCCGGTACAGGCCTCGGCAAGTCACTGCTGCTGGATGATGGGAGAGGAGGACATCGCGCTGTCCCTTCCGAGGGCGGCCATGCCAATTTTTCCTTTGTAACGGAACGGGAATATGCATATCAGGAATTTCTCATACGGGAACTGCGTGAACAGTATGTTACCGGCAATACTGTTGTGTCCGGAAAAGGGCTGACCTACCTTCACCTTTTTCTGACCGGCAGGAAAAAGCATCCCGCGGAGGTTGCTCAGGAATTTTCTTTATATCCCGAGACGCTTGCGTGGGCTGCGAAATTCTATGGCCGGGCGTGCCGCAATTATGTGCTTGAGACCCTCGCCCTCGGCGGACTATACGTCGTCGGCGGTCTTGCTGTGAAGACACCGAAACTGCTCAGGCATCCCGCATTTGAAAACGAGTTTCGAAGTTCGGACACCATGGCCTTCCTGCTTGCAGATGTTCCGGTATCCCTGATCAGCGACGAAAACAGCGGCCTCTGGGGAGCTGCTGTTCTGGCCCGGCAGACGTTACGGGAGGCAGGAGATGAATAAGAATACGGTCAAGATGCTGATCATCGTTGCGTTCATCTTCACCGTGGTTGCGGCCTTGAAAATATTCCATCTCGGGGATTACCTGAGCCTCTCCTATCTCAAGGAATCGCAGCAGCGTTTTGCTGCATTGTATCGCGATCACCGGATCCTCGTTATCGGTGCGTATATGGGGCTCTATATTATCGTTGCTGCATTATCGCTGCCGGGCGCCGGCGTGATGTCGCTTGCCGGAGGTGCGCTCTTCGGTCTCTGGGTCGGCACCTTCGTGGTTTCTTTTGCGAGCGCCATCGGGGCAACCGTTGCCTGCTTTGTTTCACGTTTTATCCTGAGGGACTGGGTACAGCGGAGGTTCAAGGACTGGTTCGTCGTCATCGATGAGGGGATTGCCAGGGAAGGTGCCTTTTATCTTTTTACGCTCAGGTTGATCGCGATCATTCCGTTTTTTGTGATCAACCTGGTCATGGGTCTGACGAAGATGCCCCTGCGCACGTTCTACTGGGTGTCGCAGCTCGGCATGCTTGCCGCGACTGTGGTCTTTGTGAACGCAGGCAAGGAACTCGGCAGGATCGATTCCCTCAGTGACATTCTTTCCCCCGGACTTCTCCTATCGTTCGCGCTTCTGGGAATATTTCCTCTTGCCGCAAAGAAGCTGCTCGCATTCTACAGGGCAAAGAAAGAAAAACTCGGCATATAGGAAGAGGAGGCTCTATGGCACAGTTTGACTATGATATCGGGGTTCTGGGAGGCGGTTCTGCAGGTCTTACCATTGCTGCAGGAGCGGCCCAGTTCGGTGCAAAGACTCTCCTCATAGAAAAAGAGAACGTGCTGGGCGGCGACTGCCTGCATTTCGGCTGCGTACCGAGCAAGACGCTGGTCAAGACGGCCCATGTCTATCATCTCATGAAGCATGCCGTCAGGTTCGGACTTCCCCAGCCGGAAATTCGACCCGTAGACTTCAGGGACATATCGAACCGGATAAAGTCGGTGATCGATAGTATCCAGAAGCATGATTCAGTGGAACGGTTCTGCAGTCTCGGAGCAAAGGTCGGATTCGGCACCCCGGTCTTCAGGGACGAACATACGATCAGCCTTGACGGGAAGGATATCACGGCGAAGACCTGGGTCATAGCGACAGGTTCGTCTCCTGCCATCCCTGAGGTGGCGGGTATCGACCGCACTCCCTACATCACGAACAGGGATATCTTCTCCCTCGACACCTTGCCGAAGTCCATGATCATACTGGGCGGGGGGCCGGTCTCGACCGAGATGGCACAGGCATTCTCGAGGCTCGGTACTAAAGTCTCGGTCATCCAGCGGAGCGGTCAGATACTCGGCAGGGAAGACCCTGACATGGCAGAGGCAGTGATGCAGAACCTCTCGGCAGAGGGGGTGGAATTCCATCTCAATGCGGCGATCGAGCTGGTTAAAGATCTGGGCAGCGGGCGGGAAGTTACGGTCAGGAAGAAGGACGGAAAGACTGCGATCATAAAGGCAGAAACCATACTCGTGGCCCTCGGCAGGGAACCTAACCTCACAACGCTCGGACTCGAGAATGCCGGCGTTGACTATGATGGACAAGGGCTCAAGCTTGACAACAGGCTCAGGACAACACAGAAGCATGTCTTCGGTGCCGGTGATGTCACGGGGGCATACCAGTTCACGCATGCGGCAGGCTATGAAGGAGGCGTGGTGCTGACAAATGCTATCCTTCATCTGCCTCGCCAGGCAGACTATACGTTCTTCCCGTGGTGTACCTATACGGACCCGGAGCTTGCAAACATAGGGATGAATGAGATGGCGGCGAAGCGGGCAGGCCTGCAGTATTCGGTCTGGCTGGAAGAATTCAAGATGAACGACCGCGGTCTTGCCGAGGGCGAAGGGCTCGGGAGGATCAAACTGGTGCTTGATGCAAGGGAAAAGCCTCTTGGCGTGCAGATCCTCGGCCTGCATGCCGGAGAGCTGATCAGCGAATGGGTGGCTGCTCTGAACGGCAACGTAAAACTGTCCGCGCTTGCCGGCGCGGTACACCCCTATCCTACACTCGCGGAGATCAACAAGCGGGTTGTGGGCAACTATTTCTCCGGTAAGATCTTCTCGGACAAGGTGAAGAAGGCCCTCAAATTCTTTTTCAGTTTGAGGGGAAGGTCTTGCGGCATGGCGTGAATAGAGGGTTGCAGGCATGGAGCGCATCGAAGAACGGCGATGGAAGGAGCGGTATGTGATGAAACTTAAAGTGGGCGTTATGGGAAGTGCGAGCAGCAAAATGACGGAACACCATAAAATATTGGCGCGTGCCCTTGGTCAGGCCGTTGCTGAGGCAGACTGCATAACCATCACCGGGGCATGTCCGGGATTTCCTCTTGAAGCTGCACGCGGCGCGAAGGAGTCAGGGGGATATGTTGTCGGCATTTCGCCGGGTCTCAGTCTGTGGGAGCATACGAACAAATATGGGTCGCCTACGGAACATCATGATGTCCTGATATTTACCGGAAGCGGTCTCATGGGCAGGGAGGTGGTCAATATCCGGTCTTCCGATATCGTGGTCATCATGGGCGGGCGCTCGGGCACCCTCGGGGAGTTCGCGATCGCCTATGACGAGGGCAAGCTTATCGGTGTGCTCATGGGCACCGGCGGAATTACCACCGAGATGAAACATATCGTGAACGTGATGAGAAAGAATACCGGCTCCAAGATCATATATGATGATGATCCGGGCAGGCTTGTCAGGAAACTGCTGTCCTACTACACAAAGGAACATTTCAGGCATCCTTCCTGCCATGATGGAGAGGGTGCAGTGAGAGAAGGGTAAAGCGTATGGCAGTGACAGACAAACATCACCGTCTTATCCTGCAGAGGATCGCCCGCAGAGTTATGATCGAGCGTGGCCTGCTGCCGGACTTCTCGAAAGAAGCGCTTGCCGAGCTTGATGCCATCCAGTCGCCTGCAATTGCTGATTCCGTGCAGGTCCTTGACCTTCGGGACCTCCTCTGGGCTTCCATAGACAATGATGACTCGCGGGACCTTGATCAGCTTACGACGGCTGAGAAAATGCCGGATGGCTCAACGAAGATATTGGTTGCAGTAGCTGACGTTGACGCTGTCGTCAGGAACGGTTCTGCGCTTGATGGCCATGCGAAGCATAATACGACATCTGTTTATACCGATGCCCGGATTTTTCCGATGCTCCCTGAAAAACTGTCTACTGACCTTACATCATTTAACTACCAGAAAGACCGTGTGGCCATAGTCATCGAAATGGTGATCTCACGCGAGGGTACTCTCAAAGGATCGGAAATCTTCCGGGCCGTTGTCCGCAATAAGGCGAAACTCGCGTATAACAGCGTTGCCGCATGGCTGGAGGGCATCGGTCCTCTTCCCGAAGACAGAGGCGCATTACAGGGTCTTGATGAAAACCTCAGGCTGCAGGACTTGGCGGCACAGAAGATGAAGGCGTTCAGGCACGAACACGGCGCCCTGAGCCTTGAGACCATCCAGACAAGAGCGCTGTTCGACGTGATGAGATCAGGGACCTTGAGGAGCACAAGCGCAACAGGGCAAAAGAGATCATTGAGGACTTCATGGTCGCGGCAAATGGAGTAACTGCACGCTATCTGACGTCACGAAAATTCCCCTCGCTCAGGCGTGTTGTCCGCACGCCGAAACGCTGGGAACGGATCGTCTACGTAGCTGACGAGCACGGATACACGCTCCCTCCTCAGCAGGATTCAAAGGCGCTTGAACAGTTCCTCATAAAGGCAAAAGCTGACGATCCGGTCAGGTTCCCGGACCTTTCACTCACCATCGTCAAACTGATGGGTGCAGGGGAATATGTTGCCGAATTTCCCGGAGAGACGGCACCGGGCCATTTCGGCCTTGCGGTAAAGGACTATTCCCATTCAACAGCGCCCAACCGCCGGTATCCGGACCTTATAACCCACCGGCTTCTGAAGGCGGCACTTTCAGGCAAGCCCGTTCCCTATCAGGACGTCGAACTGGAGGGGCTGGCACGGCACTGCACCGAGGAGGAGGACGCTGCCGCCAAGGTGGAGCGGCAGGTCGGCAAATCAGCTGCGGCGCTTTTGCTTGAAGTGAGGATCGGGGAAAAGTTCGATGCCATCGTCACCGGCGCTGCTTCCAAGGGCACCTGGGTCCGCATATTCCATCCTCCGGTTGAAGGCAAGCTTATGCAGGGATTCAGGGGCGTTGATGTCGGCGACAAGATACGCGTTCAGCTTGTCCACACTGACGTTGACCGGGGGTTTATAGATTTTAAGAAGGTAAGAGCACGACGATAGCGCAGAAGCGATGAAAACCATGTGTTGACCTCTGTATCAGCAGTTTGCAGAGGCCAAATCAATCGGCAAGACTTTCTCGCGGCACGCAACACCTGCGGGCAGCCTGATCATTCCGGAGAGTACAAGCGAGCATAACATGAGGTTGCATTGAAAGGTTTTCTGTAATAAACTTAACCTGTGTTGGTTATCATGGGTTATCATGAATGCAGTTCGTAGCGTATTTCCGGGCTCGATTCCCGGGGAGAAGATTTCGCCGGCAGCGTAAGAACTGACAGACCGGTGGTCAAAATCAGAAGCGGGGAAGGGTTTCCCGAGGAGAGAGGCAAAACATGTATGTAGCTTCCAAGATGTTCCTCACGAAAGGGGTCGGTCAGAACAAGGAGAAACTCGTGAGCTTCGAACTCGCACTCCGTGCCGCCCAGATCGCCTCTTTCAATATCGTCAGGGTATCGAGTATCTTTCCGCCCCGCTGTGAAATTGTTACTGTGCGGAAAGGGATAAATGAACTGGCGCCGGGGCAGATCATCTACACGGTCCTTGCCGAGGCATCGACGAACGAACGCCATCGCCTCATAGGCTCTTCCATAGGCGTGGCTATACCCAAGGACCGGAACCACTTCGGTTATCTCTCGGAGCACCACAGCTTCGGCGACGACGACAAGACGACCGGCGACTATGCCGAGGACATTGCGGCCCAGATGCTGGCGACGATCCTCGGCGTGGAGTTTGACGTTGACGAGAGTTACAACAAGCGTCTTGACCAGTGGAAGTTGAGCGACCAGATAGTCAAAACGCGCAACATCACACAGACGAGCATCGGCAAGAGCGGGGTATGGACGACCGTTGTGGCTGCTGCCGTCCTGATACCGTGAGGGCAGGGTGAGCGGGAGCGGCTACCTCAGGACAAAACCTATCAGGCCAAAGCAGATCGTCAGCGGGATCTCTGCCGTAGAATTGATCGAGGAGACTTTTTTGGCCTATAACGCCGGCCGCCTTCGTGAGGCATGCAGGCTTTTCACGCGCAAGATGCTCGAGCCCGATGTAACCGTGGGGCTGAGCATTACCGGAGCCCTGACGCCTGCCGGGCTCGGCATGTCTTCCCTTATTCCTCTGGTAGAGTCCGGGTTCATCGATTGGATTGTAAGCACGGGTGCGAACCTCTACCACGATACCCACTTTGCATTGGGGCTCACCATGCACCCGGGCAGCCCCTTTCTCGACGACCGGAAACTCAGGCAGGAAGGTGTCATCCGCATCTATGACATCCTGTTTGATTACGAAGTCCTCCTCTCGACCGATGCCTTTTACCTGAAGATCCTGAAGGAACCTGAGTTCAACAGGGACATGTCGACAGCAGAGCTCCATTACAAAATCGGCAGATACGTCAACGAGCTGGAAGCCCTCCCCGGCGTGGGCAGGGTGAGTGTCCTGGCAGCGGCTCACAGGGCGGGCGTGCCGATATACACGTCATCCCCCGGGGACAGTTCCATCGGGATGAATGTAGCCAGACTTGTGCTGGATGGAAGCGGGCCCCGTCTGGATGTGGCCAGAGATGTAAACGAGACTGCTGCTATCGTGCTGGGTGCGAAGGAAAAAGGCAAGAGCGCCGTCCTCATGCTGGGAGGCGGGTCTCCGAAGAATTTTGTGCTCCAGACCGAGCCTCATATCCAGGAAATTCTGGGGATTGAAGAGGAAGGCCATGATTACTATCTTCAGCTCACTGACGCCCGTCCGGATACCGGCGGCCTTTCAGGTGCCACGCCGGGCGAGGCAGTGACCTGGGGCAAGGTAGACCCCGATCAACTTCCGGATGCCGTTGTCTGTTATGCGGATACTACCTTAGCCCTCCCGCTTCTGACCGCTTACGCTGTAGCCTCCCACGCGCCCCGGCCTCCATCCCGGCTGTACGACCGGCGCGAGGACCTCTATCAGCGGCTTCTCCAAAAATATTCGGAAGTGAAAAAAAAGGAGTGATTCTCCATCCGCCGGACAATTTTCTTGCCCTCCCGGAACAGTGGTCGGGACTCGAGCGGGCCCGCGTGGTGGTTCTGCCTGTATCCTACGAGCACACAACGAGCTTCGGGAAAGGCACGGCATCAGGCCCTGAATCGATCCTCAAGGCCTCCGGACAGGTGGAGCTGTATGATGAGGAATTAGATGCCGAAATTTATACCGTAACGGACGGGATTGCCACATTGAAACCCCTGGACCTCGGGGGCAATGATGCCGTTGCTGTGGAATCGATACGGCAACACGTCCTCGGCCTGATCGGAAAAGGCAAGACCGTCGTCTGCATCGGCGGCGAGCATACGATTTCCATAGGCGCTGCCCGTGCCTATTCTGAGCGATATCCGGACCTCTCGGTCCTCCAGTTGGACGCTCACTCAGACCTCAGGGAAGAATACGAAGGAAACAGATACAGCCACGCCTGTGTCATGGCCCGCATGTATGAGTTCAATACCAACATCGTACAGGTCGGCATACGGAGCCAGTGCAGGGAAGAGGCCGATTTCATACGGCAAAAGAAGATCAATACCTTTTATGCAGGTGATCTCAGGAGCGGGCTATACGGCTCGGATCACTATGCATGGCACGATGCGGTCATCGGTTCCCTCAGGGAAAACGTCTATCTCACCGTCGACTGCGATTTCTTCGATCTTGGGCTTATGCCTGCGGTGGGGACACCCGAGCCGGGCGGGTTCGGGTGGCATGAGACCGTCTCTTTCCTGCACAGCCTCGCCGGACGCAGGAGGATAGTCGGCTTCGACATCACGGAGCTGTCGCCAATACCCGGCCTCATACATCCCCAATTTGTCATGGCGAAACTGATCTATAAGCTGATAGGGTATATTTTTTCACGCTCATAAATTACGGATTGAAAGCGGACAAGAAAGAGAAACCGCACATAATCCGGTTTGTTGTCTTTATCGGGAACTGCGATGCTCTACGACCCGCGACCCTTCATTGCAATCTGGATCTTCCCTGGCCGGCTTGTGATTGCGTCTTATGATTGTTGACTGGGTCGTTGCGCTGTGACATGATTAACATGTGCAGATTAAATAATGTGTCGGGAAGCAGAGACCTCTGCTTCTGAATCGAGGGGGATATGGAAAATCTCCTTAATGTTTGCCTCGGTATAGGGCTCAGTGCAGCTTGCGGCTTCAGAGTGTTCATTCCTCTGTTGGTCATGAGCATTGCTTCTCTTTCCGGGCATCTGGCATTGTCACATGGCTTCCAGTGGATCGGGACCTATCCTGCCTTCATGGTCTTCGCCACTGCCTCGGTTTTGGAAATTGCCGCGTACTATATCCCTTGGGTAGACAATCTGATGGACGCAGTCGCCGGTCCGGCAGCCGTTGTTGCCGGCATCCTTGTTGCAGCGTCGAGCATTATCCATATGGACCCACTGCTTAAATGGACGCTCGCCATTATTGCCGGAGGCGGTACAGCTGCGATCTTCCACGGCGCTACAACGCTTGTGAGAGGCGCATCAACAGCCTTGACAGGAGGGATCGGCAATCATGCTGTTGCAACTGCCGAGCTGGGAATAGCCGCAGGGCTGAGCATTCTTGCTATTGCCCTTCCGCTTCTGAGTATTATTGTCATGGTTATGCTGCTTCTTTTCTTGACGATAAAGGGATTTCCGAAACTTGTCAAGTCAAAGAGGAAAGAGGGTGCATCACTGTAAAAGAATCTGTGCCGAGTTAATTTTCTCGTTATCCATGAAGAAGGGAGAAGAACAATGCATATTATCTGGACGGTCGTTGTAGGTTTTCTTGTTGGTGTCGTGGCCAAGTTCATCCATCCGGGCAGGGAGGGCATGGGGTTGATCATGACAACGATCCTTGGCATCGGAGGCTCTTTCCTTGCAACCTTTCTCGGCCAGGCGCTTGGCCTGTATCAGGCAGGGTCTGCAGCCGGGTTTATCGGTGCGGTTATCGGCGCCATCATTCTGTTGGTCATCTATGGTGCGATCAGGGGCAGGGCACAGTAGGTCATCTTGGATGGTGAGCGTTCGCTGCGGTGGAAATGCGATAGCCAGAGGCATTTCACGGCATTGCTGCTCCGGGGTATTAAGGAAGATGAACTCCGTAAAGGCATTGGGTTCATTCTTCAAATACTGGTGGGTTCTCCTGGTATTCTGCATCGGTATGGTGCAGTTGCCCTTTGTCATTGTTTCAGTCGGGGCAGTTTGTCTTGTGGCCAGCGTCATCGAAGCAGAAGGAGGAATATTACCCTTTCTCCTGAGCTGCCTCTACCCACATGCTCCGATTGATGCCATTTGGTCAAAAACACGAAAGCCTTGTACGATGTCATAACCACGAATGTGTTCACATGAGACAATACAAACGCTGGGGATTTTTTTCCCAGCCCTTGTATCTCCTGTCGAGCATAGCTGCCCTAGTCCGGGGCATGGATCCATACCGGGATAACAGGTTTGAATGGGAGGCGTTTCGTGCTTCACGTGCCGGTATGACCCAATAACGGTCAGGATACGCTCAATTTAGAGGCTCCCTGTCTTAAATGTATCGCATTGCGCAAAATCCCCGGTTTCGATGCCTCGCTTGAACCAGCGGACCCTCTGTTCTGAGCTGCCATGGGTAAAAGAGTCTGGCACGACATACCCCTGTGATTGCTTTTGGATACGGTCATCGCCGATGCTGCTCGCAGCACGCAATGCTGCTTCGATATCTCCCGATTCAACGATATTTCTTGATCTGTCCGCATGATAGGCCCAAATGCCGGCAAGGCAGTCGGCCTGCAGCTCAAGTCTTACCGACAGGTTGTTCGCTGTTACTTTGTCCGCACCCTGCTGCATCGCGTGTACCTTGTCTGATATGCCCAGAAGGTTTTGCACGTGGTGGCCGATCTCATGGGCTATAACATAGGCCTGCGCAAACTCACCGGGTGCATGGAAACGATCCTGCAGGTCCCGATAGAACTGAAGGTCAATATAGACCTTATTGTCCCGGGGGCAGTAAAAAGGGCCCATGGCAGACTGGGCAAATCCGCAGGCAGAATCGACCGCATCAGAGAAGAGGACCAGTTTCGGCTCCTGATAGGTTTTACCGCTGCGACGGAACATTTCGTGCCATGTGTCCTCTGTATCTGCAAGAACAACTGACACAAACTCAGCCATCCGGTTTTCCTCAGCAGGCCTCTGCTGGGAGACTGATCCTGGCGGCACGCCCACTTCCTGATTCGTTCCCTGATTCAGCAGTATCGAAGGGTCCACGCCGAAATAAAGGGCGACGAGCACAAGGATGACGGTCCCGATTCCGCCCCCCATCATGCCGCGTGACACGCGGACACCCCGCCGGTCTTCTACGTTTTCGCTTTTGCGTCCATCTTTCCATCTCATGAGCACACCCCTCCTTGATAGGTGACAATAGATACCGAGTGAAAGACCTGTTGTAATCGTGGCGAAAATCTGCAGGTACTATGCCACGTACGCTTCTGTAACTATTATAGTGCAACGTCGGGAGTCAGGGAAGCAGCCCCGGTTTGATCTGCACGAAGGGACGGTGTATCCGCAGCCATGAAAATTCGCAGTCTTGTAAATAAAAGTCTCTGGCTGCCGGAGGTCCGGTTGCTATTGCGGATTTTGCGTGCTCATGATATTCTTCTCGCAAAGAGGAGAGTGCATGACAGACCAATCTGGATCAGGCCTCAAGTCACCGGAAGTTATTGATAAGATCATCCTGTATTTTGTAGAACACGGCATACAGATCTTGACCGCGATCGTCCTTTTCGGCATCGGCATGCTCATCGCCCGCTGGGTCGGTTCTATCCTGAAACGCTGGCTTGCAAAAAGGGCCTTTGACGAGCCGGTCAGCGCCCTCATTGTCAAGGCAGTCAAACTCCTAATCATTGTCTTTGTCGGGATCATAGCACTTGGCCAGATGGGCATTCAGATCACCCCGCTGATAGCAGGAATCGGGGTGGCCGGTGTGGGTGCGAGCCTGGCCATGCAGGGGCTGCTTGGCAATCTCGTTGCCGGGCTGACTATCATTTTTACAAAACCCTTCACTGTCGGCGAATACATTGAGCTGCTTGGTGTATACGGACAGGTGACCGATATATCTCTCTTTTCAACCACTCTCCTGCATACGGACAATTCCCGCGTCATTGTTCCGAACAGGAAGATTGTAGGAGAGATACTTCATAATTACGGGAGGATTCGTCAGCTGAATCTGTCTGTTGGCATTGCCTACGGGACAGACACCGCTCTTGCACTCGATTCGGTCGGAATGGTTCTGCAGCAGAATCCCCGTGTCTTGAAGGATCCTTCGCCTGTCATCGGTATTGCCGAACTGGGGGACTCATGCATCACCCTGGCGATCAAACCCTGGGTGAGTGTCGAAGATTTTGTGATAGCCCAGGCCGAGGGTTGCCAGTCAGTGCTTGCGC
>Ga0316627_100000262_pt1 | contig 13139 bp, 13 predicted proteins | sample OWC_Aug_M2_C1_D1_FD_207653 | JGI IMG/M metagenome (GOLD analysis project Ga0316627, IMG submission 207653) | Wetland soil microbial communities from Old Woman Creek delta, Ohio, United States - OWC_Aug_M2_C1_D1_C | ecosystem: Environmental > Terrestrial > Soil > Wetlands | place: USA: Ohio...
GGTCAACACCTACCACCAGTGGATGAACAACATCCAGGACTGGTGCATCAGCCGCCAGCTGTGGTGGGGCCACCAGATTCCGGCCTGGTACGGCAGCGGCGGCGAGCTCTTCGTGGCGCGCAGCGAGGCCGAAGCGCGTACCCAGGCGAAGGCGGCAGGCTACACGGGTGCGCTGACCCGCGACGAGGACGTGCTCGACACCTGGTACAGCTCGGCGCTGGTGCCCTTCTCCACGCTCGGCTGGCCGGCGAAGACGATCGAGCAGGACCTGTTCCTGCCCAGCAGCGTGCTGGTCACCGGCTTCGACATCATCTTCTTCTGGGTCGCCCGGATGATCATGATGACCACGCACTTCACCGGCCAGGTGCCCTTCCGCCACGTCTACATTCACGGCCTGGTGCGCGATGCGCAGGGCCGCAAGATGAGCAAGTCCGACGGCAACGTGCTCGACCCGGTGGACCTGATCGACGGCATCGCCCTGCCCGCGCTGCTGGACAAGCGCAGCACCGGATTGCGCAAGCCGGAAACGGCGCCGCGCGTGCGCAAGGACACCGAGAAGGAGTTCCCCGACGGCATCCCCGGCTACGGCGCCGATGCGCTGCGCTTTACCTTCGCCGCTCTGGCCAGCCTGGGGCGCAACATCAGTTTCGACAGCAAGCGCTGCGAGGGCTACCGCAATTTCTGCAACAAGCTGTGGAACGCCACGCGCTTCGTGCTGATGCAGGTGCAGGGGCTGGACGAGCACGAGCGCGGCATCCGCCCGTGCAGCAACGACTGCGGCCCCGAGGGCTATATGCACTTCTCGCCAGCCGACCGCTGGATCGTCAGCGAGCTGCAGCGCGTGGAAGCCGAGGTCGAGCGCGGCTTCGCCGAGTACCGGCTGGACAACGTGGCCAACGCCATCTACGCCTTCGTCTGGGACGAGTACTGCGACTGGTACCTGGAAATCGCCAAGGTGCAGTTGGCCCAGGGCACACCGCAGCAGCGGCGCGCCGCGCGGCGCACGCTGTTGCGCGTGCTGGAAACGGTGTTGCGGCTGCTGCACCCGATCACACCCTTCATCACTGCCGAGCTGTGGGAGCAGGTGGCCCCGCTGGCCGGCCGCAAGGTGGCGGGCTCGGCCGACAGCATCGTCGTCGCGCCCTATCCGCAGGCCGACCTGGCCCGGGTGGATGCCGAATCCGACGCCTGGGTGGCCAAGCTCAAGGCCGTGGCCGGGGCCTGCCGCCAGCTGCGTTCGGAGATGAACCTGTCACCCGCGGAGCGCGTGCCGCTGCTGGTGGCGGGCGATGCCGAATTCATCGCCTCCGCCGCGCCGGTGCTGAGGGCGCTGGGCCGGCTGTCCGAACTGCAGCTGCTGGCCGACGCAGACTTCGATGCGGCCACCCGGGCCACGCCCGTGGCGGTGCAGGGGGATGCGCGTCTGGCCTTGCGGGTGCAGATCGACATCGAAGCCGAAAGCGCGCGGCTGGCGAAGGAGATGTCGCGCCTTGAAGGCGAGATCGGCAAGGCCACAGTGAAGCTCGGCAACCCGAGTTTCGTCGAGCGCGCGCCAGCCGCGGTGGTGGCGCAGGAGACGCAGCGGCTCGAGGACTTCAGGCGGACGCTGGACCGGCTTCGAGATCAAGCGAATCGTCTTCGGTCGTCGGCCTGAAGTCGTGGCGCGGCGGCGCCTCGCTGAGGATCTCGTCGATGCGCCGCACCACCGCCCAGGCGCTGCGGATGCGCGACTCGCGCGTGGTGCCGGCCACGCGCGGCGTGACCTGCAGGTTGCGCACCTGGTGCAGCGGCCGACCCGGATCGAGCATGCCCGGCTCCATGCTGTCGAACCAGGCCGCGGCCATGCGCCCCGAGTCCAGCGCCTCAGCCAGCGCCGCTTCGTCGAACAGATTCGAATGGCCCAGGCTGACCAGCACCTGATCGGCCTTGACGTGCGGCAGGAAACGCTCGCCGAGCAGCCCCTTGTAGCGGCTGAAGTAGTTGAGCAGCACGCACAGCACGTCGCTGCATTCGACCAGTTCGCGCAAGCCCGTCGGTGCGATCTTCCAGCGCGCCCACAGGCCGTCGGACTGGTGCACGGCCGGGTCGTAGCCCTTGACCTGCGCGCCGAAGGCGCGCAGCAGTTCGGCCAGCGGCCGGGCGCTGGCCGGCAGCCCGACGATGCCGACCGTGGCGCCGGCCAGCTCGCGCCCGACCAGCATGCCGTCGTTGCTGCGCACCGGCACGCGACGCAGCAGCTGCAGCATCGAGCCGATGGCAAACTCGGCCTCGGCCGCGGCACTGGCCGAGCCCGGGCGCACGATCTCGACACCGGCCCGAGCGAAAGCCTCGGCATCCAGGTTCTCGGCCCCGGCGCCCAGCCGGCCCACGGCGCGCAGCACCGGTGCGAAATGCAGCGCCTGCGCGTCCAGTGACACCGAAGGCGGCGCGATCAGCGCGCGCACGTTGAACATCGCCTGGCGCAAGGCCCGCGGATCGCGTTCGAGCTCGGGTGCAAAACGCACCGGATGGCGCGCGTCGATCCACTGCAGGACCTCGGGTTCGAGCGGTTCGACGATCAGGACGTCCATGTGACTTGTGCCTTGGCACCGCGACAGCCGCGCAAGCGCTGCATGCCACAATGATTCGACGTGTTGGGGGGATTGTAGAGATGCCTATGTCGGTGAAGAAAGCCATATTTCCGGTGGCCGGCCTCGGTACCCGATTCCTGCCCGCCACCAAGGCGCAGCCCAAGGAAATGCTGCCGGTGGTGGACAAGCCGCTGATCCAGTACGCCGTCGAAGAAGCCTATGCCGCCGGCGTGCGCGAGATGATCTTCGTCACCGGCCGCCACAAGCGGCCGATCGAAGACCACTTTGACATGACTTTCGAGTTGGAGGTCGCCCTCGAACAGGCGGGCAAGCAAGACCTGCTGGACGTCGTGCGCAGCGTCAAGCCCGACGACATGGAATGCATCTACGTGCGCCAGGCCCAGGCGCTGGGCCTGGGCCACGCGGTGCTGTGTGGCCAGCGCCTGGTGGGCAACGAGCCCTTCGCGGTGCTGCTGGCCGACGACCTGATGGTCGGCTCGCCGCCGGTGCTGGCGCAGATGGTCGAGCAGTTCGAGGAATGGCAGGCCTCGATCCTGGCGGTGCAGGAGGTGCCGGCCGAGCACACGCGCCGCTACGGCATCGTGGCCGGCAAGCCCGTCAACGAGCGCGTGGTCGACGTCACGCAGATGGTCGAGAAGCCGGCGCCCGAGGCCGCGCCCTCACGCCTGGGCGTGGCCGGCCGCTACATCCTGACGCCGGGCGTGTTCCGCGAGATCGCTTCGCAGCCGCGCGGCGTCGGTGGGGAGATCCAGCTGACCGACGGCATCGCCTCGCTTCTGCGCCGCGAGAAGGTGTTTGCCTATCGCTACGAGGGCCGGCGCTACGACTGCGGCAGCAAGGAAGGCTTCCTCGAAGCGAATGTCGAGCTGGCGCTGGCCCATCCGCAACTGGGGCCCGGTTTCCGCCAGTTCCTGCGCGGCATCGCGCTGTAGCAGCGCCCCGGCTACCTGCGCCGCAGGTAGTGCGCGTATTCGTTGCCGCCGCTGCTCTGCTCGACCAGTTCGTTGCCCGTCTGGCGCGCAAAGGCCTGGAAGTCGCGCACCGAGCCGGGGTCGGTGGCCAGCACCTTGAGGACCTGGCCGCTGGCCATGTCGGCCAGCGCCTTCTTGGCCTTCAGGATCGGCAGCGGACAGTTCAGCCCGCGCGTGTCGATCTCCTTCTGCACTTCCATCGTCGTCTCCGTGTTCATTGGCGACCGGGCAGCTCGATAAACTGGGGTTCGTGCCCGCGCGTGCGCAGCCAGTCGGCCAACGCATAGCCGGTGCCGGCGCGCCAGCAGCGCACGTCCTGCGGCGCGAACAGCCGGTATTCGGCGAGCTCCGGCGACAGCTTGACCTCGCCGCGTGCCAGTGCATGGTAGGCAATGATCACCTGGTTCATGCGCTGGAAGTCGTACACGCCGATCAGGCTCAGTGCGTCGACCTGCAGCGCGGTTTCTTCGGCCACCTCGCGGGCGATGCCTTCCTGCGGGCTTTCGCCGGCCTCCATGAAGCCAGTGATCAGCGCGAACATGTTGCCCTTCCAGGCCGCGTTCTTGGCCAGCAGCAGGCGGCCATCGCGGTCGGCGCATTCGATCACCGCGGCCAGCACCGGCGTCGGGTTGTTCCAGTGTGTCCAGCCGCAACCCGCGCAGCGCAGCCGCTCCTTGGTGCCGCCGTCCTCCAGCGACGGCAACCACCCCAGCGGCGTGGCGCAGTTCGGGCAGAAGCGGTAGGCCGCGCTCATGCGGGAAACACTCCGGTGGACAGGTAGCGGTCGCCGCGGTCGCAGACGATGAAGACGATGGTGGCGTTCTGCAGCGTGCGGGCCAGCTGCAACGCCACCCAGCAGGCGCCGGCGGCCGAGATGCCGGCGAACAGGCCCTCGTCGCGCGCCAGGCGCCGGGCCATGTCCTCGGCATCGGCCTGGCTGACGAGCACGATCTCGTCCACCTGCTTCGGATCGTAGATCTTCGGCAGGTAGGCCTCGGGCCACTTGCGGATGCCGGGGATGCGCGAGCCCTCGCTGGGCTGCGCGCCGACGATGCGCACGCCCGAATTGCGCTCCTTCAGGTAACGCGACACGCCGGTGATGGTGCCGGTGGTGCCCATCGCGCTGACGAAATGCGTGATGCGCCCGGCGGTGTCGGCCCAGATCTCGGGGCCGGTGGTCTCGTAGTGGATGCGCGGGTTGTCGGCATTGGCGAACTGGTCGAGCACGCAGCCCTTGCCGTCGGCCACCATCTGCTCGGCCAGGTCGCGCGCGTATTCCATGCCGCCGGAGCGCGGCGTCAGCACCAGTTCGGCGCCGTAGGCCTTCATGGTCTGCGCGCGCTCGATCGACAGGTCCTCGGGCATCACCAGGATCATGCGGTAGCCGAGCATCGCCGCGGCCATGGCCAATGCGATGCCGGTGTTGCCGCTGGTGGCCTCGATCAGCGTGTCGCCGGGCTTGATGTCGCCGCGTTCGGCGGCGCGGCGAATCATGCTCAGCGCCGGCCGGTCCTTGACCGAGCCGGCCGGGTTGTTGCCTTCGAGCTTGCCCAGGATGACGTTGCCGCGCGCGTCGCTGTCGGCGCCCGGCAGGCGCTGCAGACGCACCAGCGGCGTGGCGCCGATCGTGTCCTGCAGGGTCTTGTATTGCGGCGTCTTCTTGGTGGCCATGGTCGGGCGTGCAATGGAGCGCGCTATTGTGGCAGCGTGCCGGTTGGGCCGCGAAAGCTGCGTGCCATAATCCGCGCCCTCACGTGCCATTGGACGCACCCCACTGAAGCCCGGGTGGCGAAATCGGTAGACGCAGGGGACTCAAAATCCCCCGCCGCAAGGCGTGCCGGTTCGAGTCCGGCCCCGGGCACCACAGCAGCGCAGCCAGCAAGCCGGGGCACGGCCCCGCCGGGTGCGGCGTTGTGCGCCATCCCCACTCCAACGCCGTCGATCCTCCATGCCGCCGCTTCCGCCGCTGACCAAGGCCCTGATGCTGATCTGCACGGCGGTGTTCTGCCTGGAACAGTTCATCCGGCTGGAGGTGCTGTTCGCACTGTGGCCGCTGCAAAGCGGATTGTTCTGGCCCTGGCAGATGGTCAGCTACGGCTTCCTGCACGGCGACTTGCTGCACCTGTCCTTCAACATGCTCGGGCTGTGGATGTTCGGCTCGGAGCTCGAGCGCCTGTGGGGCCGGCACCGCTACTGGCAGTTCCTGCTGGCCAGCCTGCTGGCGGCGGCGGCGACGCAGCTGCTCATCACCTGGCTGACGCGGTCGATGGTGCCCACCGTGGGCGCGTCGGGGGCGCTGTTCGGCCTGCTGCTGGCCTTCGGCATGCTGTTCCCCAACCGCATCATCGTGCCGCTGATCCCGCCGATTCCGATGAAGGCGCGCACCTTCGTCATCGTCTTCGGCGTGCTCGAACTGGTGCTCGGCCTGTACGGCCGCAGCGGCATCGCCCATTTCGCCCACCTGGGCGGCATGCTCGGCGGCTTCCTGATGATCCGCTTCTGGCGCGGGCAGGCACCCTTCGCAGGCCGGCGCCGGCGCTGACGCTGCACCACGGCAGGCCCCGCGTGCACCTGGCGGTCGCGGTCGTCCTATGATGGCCCGATCGATCGATGCCGCCGGAGGTCTGCCATGCCCGCCCGACTGTCGCAGCTGCTGTTGCCGGCCCTGCTGCTGGGCCTGGCCTGGGGGCCGCCAGCACGCGCTGCCGAGGCCGCGTCGACCATCGAAGCGCAGTCGCGCGCGCTGCAGCGCGCCAGTGCTTCGGTGGTCGGGCTGCGCGCGCTGGCGGTGGACGACGCGCGCTCGGCCGCCACGCTCGGCCGGGCGCGGCAGGGCTCGGGCGTCGTCATCGGCGCCGGCGACCTGGTGCTGACGATCGGTTACCTGATCCTCGAGGCCGAGCAGGTGCAGCTGATCACCGACGACGAGCGCGAGGTGCCCGCGCGCCTGGTCGGCTACGACGTGGCCACCGGCTTCGGCCTGGTGCAGCCGCTGGCGCCGCTGCGCATCGAACCGGCCCCCTTCGGCAGCACCGCCACATTGGCCCGCGGTGAGCCGCTGATGATCGTCAGCGGCGGCGAGGACGGTGCGATCAGCGCCGCGCAACTGGTATCGCGCCGCAACTTTTCCGGTTACTGGGAGTACCACGTCGACGGCGCGCTGTTCACGGCACCGGCACGCCCGGACCACAGCGGCGCCGGCCTGTTCAACAGCCGCGGCGAGCTGGTCGGCGTCGGTTCGCTGCTGGTCAAGGACGCGGCCGGTCCGGACGGGCCGCCGCAGAACGGCAACATGTTCGTGCCGATCGACCTGCTGCGGCCGATCCTGCCCGAGCTGCGCAGCCTAGGCAGCAGCCAGTTGAGCCGCCGTGCCTGGATGGGCGTCAACTGCGTCGAGACCGAAGGCACGGTGCGCGTGGTGCGCGTCAACATCGACAGCCCGGCCGAGGTGGCCGGCCTCGAGCCGGGCGACCGCATCGTGCGCATCGACGGCACCGAGGTCAAGGCGCTCGAAGTGCTGTGGAAGACGCTTTGGGCCGGCGGCGCACCGGAGCGCGAGGTCACGCTCGACATCGTGCGCGCCGGCAAGCCGCAGACGCTGAAGCTGCAGTCCGTGGACCGGATGAAGACGCTGAAGAGCGCGCAGGGAATCTGAGGCCGGGCGTCAGTAGCCGCGCTGCCGATCCACCCGGTTGTGCGGCGCCTCGCCGCGTTGCAGGCCATGCCAGCCCTGCAGGAACTGCATCGCGATGGTGTGCGGCGACGACTGTGCGGCGATGTGCGGCGTGATGCTGATGCCGGGCACGTCCCACAGCGGGTCGTCGGCCGGCAGCGGCTCGCGTCGTTGCACGTCGAGCGCGGCCCCGGCGAGCTGGCCCGAGCGCAGCGCGGCGATCAGGTCGGCTTCGACCACGTGCGCGCCGCGCGCGATGTTGATCAGGTAGCTGCCGCGCGGCATCTGCACGAAGGCGCTGGCATCGAGCAAGGATTCGGTCTGCGGCGTCAGCGGCAGTGCACAGACGACGATGTCGCTGCCGCCCAGCACCGCCTGCAGCGACTGGCCCGAATGCCGGCTCCAGCCAGTGACCTGGAAGCCCACCGCCTGCAGCAGCCGTGCCACCGCGCTGCCGACCGCGCCCATGCCAAGCACACCGACGTGGCTGCGCAGCGCGCCGATCGGCTGGCGCGTCCATTGCCGTGAGCGCTGCAGCGCCTCGTAGGCCGGCAGGTTGCGCGCATGGCGCAGGGCCATCAGCGCGACGAACTGCGCAATGCCGTCGGCCTGCTCGGCATCGACGATGCGCGACACCTGCACCGCCGCCGGCAACTCGGGCACCAGCAGCTTGTCGACGCCCGCGCCCACCGAGCAGACCCAGCGCAGGCGCGGCAGCCGCGCGGCCAAGCCAGCGGGGAAACGCCAGCCGAGCACCACCTCCACGTCCGCCAGGGCCGCATCGTCGATGCCGGGCCGGTACTCCAGCAGCGGCAACTGCGGGTCGATGGCCAGCAGCGCGTCGGCAAACACCTTGGCGGGCAGCGGATGGGTGAGCAGCAGGGTCTTCATGCGTTGGGTCGGGTTCAGGCCAGCAGCCCTTCGGCCACGGTGGGATAGCGCAGCCGCAGCTTCAGTTCACGCTTCAGGCGCCGGTTGTCCAGTCGTCGCGATTCGCTCATGAAGCTCAGCTGCATCGGCGACAACTGCGTCGCTGCCTCGGCCCGGCTGATGCGCGGTGCCCGCGGCAGGCCGCACAGCGTGGCCGCCAGGTCGAAGTACTCGCCCATGCGCAGCTCGGTGTCGTCGCTGACATGCACGGCGCGCTGCGGCAGCGCATGGTGCAGCGCCGCCACGCAGGCGCGTGCCAAGTCATCGGCATGGATGTGGTTGGTGTAGACGTCGTCCTCGGCGCGCAGCAGCGGCGTGCCGCGCTGCAGCCGCTCGCGCGGATGGCCGCCGTCGCGGTCGGACGCGTAGATGCCCGGGATGCGCAGCAGCGACACGGCCACGCCGGCGCGGCGGCCGAAGGCGCGCAGCTGCGCCTCGGCATCGACGCGGCGGCGCGCCCGCGCGGTGGCGGGCCGCGGCGCACGCGTCTCGTCGAAGCGTGCGCCGCCGCAGTCGCCATACACGCCGCTGGTGCTGGCGTAGACGATGCGCCGCACGCGGCCACCGCGGGCCAGCGCCGCCAGCAGATGACGCGTGCGATGGTCATGTTCTCCGCTGGACGGCGGCGGCGCCAGATGCAGCACGACGTCGGCCAGGCCGCCCAGGCGGCCCAGCGTGGCGGCATCGTCCAGGTTGCCCAGCAGCGGCAGTGCGCCGGCCTGGCGCAGCGGTTCGCGTCGTGCCGGCGACGACGTCAAGGCCAGCACATGCCAGCGGCCGTGAAGCCGCTTCAGGACGCGCAGACCCACGTCGCCGCAGCCGACGATCAGCAGTGCCGGCAAACGGAATCGGCGGTTGGGCGACAGGTTCATGAGGCGGAACCCTTGCGGGCACAATCGGCCAGCAGTTTAAGTGCGCGATGCAACACCGATGAGCTTCACCATCCACCTGCAGCCCGCGAGGCGCAGCTTCGACGTGCAGCGCGACGAGCCGATCCTGTCGGCCGCCATCCGCCAGGGCATCGGCCTGCCCTATGGTTGCCGCGACGGCGCCTGCGGCTCGTGCAAGAGCCGGCTGCTCGAAGGCCGCGTCATCCACGGCGCACACCAGCAACGCGCGCTGTCCACCGCCGAGGAAGACGCCGGCTGGATCCTGCCCTGCTGCGCGGCGGCTCAGACCGATTGCGTGATCGAGGCTCGCAGCGTGCCCGGCGCCGGCGAGTTCCCGGTGCTGAAGATGCCGGCGCGCGTGCTGAGCCTGCAGCGCGCCGCGGCGGACGTGATGATCATGAAGCTGCAGCTGCCAGCCAACCAGAACCTGCAGTACCGCGCCGGCCAGTTCATCGAGATCGTGCTGCGCGACGGCGCGCGGCGCAGCTACTCGATGGCCAATGCCTCGCACAACCTGGGCAGCCCGCCGGCGCTGGAACTGCACCTTCGCCACCTGCCGGGCGGCCGCTTCACCGACCATGTGTTCGGGCCGATGAAGGACAAGGAGATCCTGCGCATCGAAGGGCCGTTCGGCAGCTTCTTCCTGCGCGAGGAGTCGGCCAGGCCGATCGTTCTGCTGGCCGCGGGCACTGGCTTCGCGCCGATCAAGGCGCTGATCGAGCACATGCAGCTGAAGCGCATCGAGCGTCCGGCCGTGCTGTACTGGGGCTGCCGCCGGCGTGCCGACCTGTACCTGCACGACTGGGCCGAAGCGGCCGCTGCGCAGATGCCGAATCTGCGCTATGTGCCGGTGCTGTCCGAAAGCTTCGACGAGGGCTGGGCCGGCCGCAGCGGCCTGGTGCACCGCGCGGCGATGGACGACTTGCCCGACCTGTCTGCATACCAGGTGTATGCCTGCGGCGCACCGGCCATGGTGGAGTCCGCGCGCAACGACTTCGTTGGCCGGTGCGGCCTGCCGGCCGAGGAGTTCTACGCCGACGCCTTCACCTCCGAGGCGGACAAGCACCCTAGCGCATAGCGGCGCGGCGGCCGCGGGGAACGCACGGTGTAGGCTTGTGAACCGCGCGAGCCCCCCTGGAGACGAAATTGCCGAACCTTCACCGTCGCCTGCTGACGCTGGCCGTGCTGGCCAGCCCCTGGGCCGGCACCGCCCGTGCACAGGCCAAGCCGATTCGCCTGATCGTGCCCTACCCGCCCGGCGGGCCGCTGGACATCGTGGCGCGGGCGCTGGCCGACAAGGTCAAGGACAGCCTCGGGCCGGTGGTGGTGGAAAACCGCCCCGGCGCCGGCGGCAACCTGGGCATGGACCTGGTGGCCAAGGCCGCACCCGACGGCCTGACGATCGGCATGGGCGCAGTCGCCACGCATGCCATCAACCCCTGGCTGTACGGCAAGATTCCGTACGACGCGTTGCGCGACTTCACGCCGATCACGCGCGTGGCGCAGGTGCCCAACGTGCTGGTGATGAACGTCGACACCGCAAGGAAACTGGGCATCGCCAGCGTCGCCGACCTGGTGGCCTATGCGAAAGAGCACCCGGGCACGCTGAACTACGGCTCCGGCGGCAACGGCAGCGCCGGGCACCTGGCCGGCGAGATGTTCAAGGCGCAGGCCGGTGTCTACATGGTGCACATCCCCTATGCCGGCGGGCCGCCGGCGCAGCTGGCGCTGGTGTCGGGCCAGGTGGACCTGAACTTCGACAATCTGGCCGCGGCCTCGGCCAACATCAAGAGCGGCAAGCTCAAGGCGGTGGCGATGACCACCGCCAAACGATCGAGCGCGATGCCCGAGGTGCCGACCATTGCCGAGAGCGGAGCCGCCTATGGCTTGGCGGCCTTCGACATCGACACCTGGTTCGGCCTGTTCGGCCCGGCCGGCCTGGCGCCGGCGACGACGCAACGGCTGAACAAGGCCTTCACCGAAGCGCTGGCTTCGCCGGAACTCAAGGCGCGACTGGCGACGCTGCTGGCCGAGCCCTCGCCGACCACGCCCGAGCAATTCGCGGCCTTCGTCAGGAGCGAACTGGCCAAGTACGAAAAGGTCGTGAAGGCTTCGGGAGCGAAGGCCGACTGACTGCCGGCCGCTATTCGCCCAGATACGCGGCGCGCACCTTCGGGTCGTTGAGCAGTTGCTTGGCGTCGCCGTTCATCGTGATCTCGCCCGACTCCATCACGTAGCCGCGGTCGGCCAGCTGCAGCGCGCGGCTGGCGTTCTGCTCGACCAGCAGCACCGTCGTGCCCTGGCCGTGGATGGTGGACACCACCTCGAAGATCTTGTCCACCATGATCGGCGACAGGCCCATCGACGGCTCGTCCAGCAGCAGCACCTTGGGCCGGGCCATCAGTGCACGGCCCATCGCCAGCATTTGCTGCTCGCCGCCGCTCATCGTGCCGGACAGCTGCGCGCGGCGCTCCTTCAGCCGCGGGAAGATGGCGAAGACCTTCTCGATGTCGGCATCGATCTCGTTGTCGTTGCGCACGAAGGCGCCCATCAGCAGGTTCTCGGTGATGGTCATGCGCGTGAAGCAGCCGCGGCCCTCGGGCACCATCACCAGGCCCTGCTTGACCAGGTCCCAGGCGCCCTGGCCCTTGATCGACTTGCCCATGAACTCGATGTCGCCGGCGGCCACCGGCTGCAAGCCGGTGACGGCCTTCAGCGTGGTGGTCTTGCCGGCGCCGTTGGCGCCGATCAGGCTGACCAGTTCACCCTGGCGCACCTCGAAGCTGACCCCCTTGACGGCCTGGATGCCGCCATAGGCGACCTTCAGCGCATTCACCTTCAACAGGACTGGATTGGCCATCTCGCTGCTCCGCGCTCAATGCGCCTTGTGGTCGGCGCCCAGGTAGGCCTCGATCACCTTTTCGTTGCGCTGCACGTCGTAGGGCGTGCCCTCGGCGATCTGCTTGCCGTAGTCGAGCACGGTGACGCGGTCGCACAGCCCCATCACCAGCTTCACGTCGTGCTCGATCAGCAGGATGGTGCGGCCATCCTTGCGGATGCGGTCGATCAGCTCGCGCAGCACCACCTTCTCGGTGGCGTTCATGCCGGCCGCCGGCTCGTCCAGCGCGATCAGCTTCGGGTCGGTCGCCAGTGCGCGGGCAATCTCCAGGCGACGCTGGTCGCCGTAGCTCAGCGTGCGCGCCTTGTATTCGGCAAAACGGCCGATGCCGACGTAGTCGAGCAGTTCCTGGGCCCGCGCGGCAATCGCCCCTTCCTCGGCCTTGAAGCTGCCGGTGCGGAAGATCGCGCCGAACAGGCCCGACTGCGTGCGCACATGGCGTCCGACCATGACGTTTTCCAGCGCCGTCATCTCGGCAAAGAGCCGGATGTTCTGGAAGGTGCGCGCAATCCCGGCGCGCGCCACCTCGTGCACCGCGGTCGGCTTGTAGGGCTTGCCGCCGAGTTCGAAGCTGCCGGAATCGGGCGTGTACAGCCCCGTCAGCACGTTGAAGAAGGTGGTCTTGCCGGCGCCGTTGGGGCCGATCAGGCCGTACACCTGGCCGGGCTGGATCGTGATGCCCACGTCGGACAGCGCCTGCAGCCCGCCGAAGCGCTTGGACACCCCCGCGACCTTTAGAACTTCGCTCATGCCGGGCCCCTTACTTGACGGCCGGCGCGGGCGCCGCCTTGCCATGCTCGGGCGACGGCCACAGCCCGCGCGGACGCGCCAGCATGATGGTGATCATGGCCAGCGCCACCAGCAGCTGGCGCAGGATCGACGCATCGAGCCGTCCGCCAGTCATGCCCTGCAGCGGGTCGGCCACGTAGCGCAGCACTTCGGGCAGCGCGGCCAGCAGCAGCGCGCCGAGGATCACGCCCGGGATGTGGCCGATGCCGCCGAGCACGACCATCGCGACGATCATGATCGATTCCTGCAGCGAGAACGATTCCGGCGAGATGAAGCGCTGGAAGCTCGCGAACATCGCTCCGGAGATGCCACCGAAGGTGGCGCCCATGCCGAAGGCCAGCAGCTTCAGGTTGCGGGTGTTGATGCCCATCGCCTTGGCGGCGATCTCGTCCTCGC
>Ga0316627_100000263_pt1 | contig 13134 bp, 14 predicted proteins | sample OWC_Aug_M2_C1_D1_FD_207653 | JGI IMG/M metagenome (GOLD analysis project Ga0316627, IMG submission 207653) | Wetland soil microbial communities from Old Woman Creek delta, Ohio, United States - OWC_Aug_M2_C1_D1_C | ecosystem: Environmental > Terrestrial > Soil > Wetlands | place: USA: Ohio...
CCGGTGGCGGGGGCGCAGCAGGTGGCGCTGGCGCAGCGCATCGTGCACAAGGGGCTGTCCGTGCGCGAGATTGAACGCCTGGTGCAGCACCTCCTGAACCCGCCCAGGAAATCGGCTGAGCGGCCGGTCGACCGCGATCTGCTGCGTCTGCAGGAGGAGCTTTCCGACGGACTCGGGGCGAATGTCGCGATCCGCGCCAACGGCAAGGGTGCCGGCCGCGTCACCATCGAGTTCGGCAGTCTCGACCAGTTGGACGGCCTGATCGCCCGGCTGCGCGACTGATTCGTGAAGCGTCGCGCGGTGCCTTGCGGATGTCGGAAAAACCTTGGTTTGTGCGCCGCAACAATTGACTCTTGTATAAGACTTCGCTACACTCACCTGGTTTTCAGTCGGGGCCTGCCGTGCACCCGCATGTGATCTGGATTCTCAGTCGACAGGCGGCGCTGGCGATACTCCTGGGGGTCATCACCTGGGTGTTGGTCGGCAGCAATGCGGCAGTCTCGATACTGATCGGGGGATCAATCGGCATCATCGCCAACGCGGGCTATGTCCTGCGGGCCATGCGAGTGTCGACAGGGGATGACCCGCTCAGGCTGTATCGGGCGCAGTCGGCCGGGGAGGGATTGAAGTTCGCCCTGACCTTCGCCGGATTTGCGCTGGTGTTCTGGGGGTACAAGGAGGTGGCGGCCTTGCCGCTCTTTCTTGGCTACGCATCAACCTTTGCCATCTTCTGGGTGGCACTCTTGAAGCAACGCTAGGCTGAACGGAGAAATGATGAGCGCTGAAGGCGGCCTGACCACAACTGGCTATATCCAACACCACCTGACCAACCTGGCGGTCTGTTCCGACGCTGCCAGGGATGCGGCGGGTCATTGCCAGGGTTTTTGGACTTTCCACCTCGATACCCTGCTGGTTTCCGGCATCCTCGGCCTGATCGTCTTCGGCCTGATGGCCAAGGTCGCAAGCAAGGCGTCCGCTGGTGTTCCGGGTAGCCTCCAGAACTTCATCGAAATGGTCGTCGGCATGGTCGACCAGCAGGTCAAAGACACTTTCCACGGCAGGAGCAAGCTTGTTACGCCGCTCGCCATCACGATTTTCGTCTGGGTGTTCGTCATGAACGCCATGGACCTCATTCCCGTCGATTTCATTCCCTTGGGCGCGGCAGCGGTGGGCGTGCCTTACTTCAAGTCGGTGCCGACCACCGATCCCAACCTGACCTTCGCGATGTCGATCACGGTGTTCCTGATCAGCATTTTCATGGGCCTGAAGGTCAAGGGCTTCGGCCACTTCATGCACGAAGTCTTCGCGGTCCCGTTCGGCATGAAGCTCGCTCCGGTGAACCTCCTGTTCCGTATCGTCGAAGAAATCGCCAGGCCGATCTCGTTGTCCCTGCGGCTCTTCGGCAACATGTATGCCGGCGAAATGGTCTTCATCCTGATCGCCCTGCTCGGCATCTGGCAGCTTCCGCTGGCCTTGCCCTGGGCGCTGTTCCACATCCTGATCATCACCCTGCAAGCCTTCGTGTTCATGATGCTGACCATCGTGTACATGTCGATGGCTTCCGAGTCGCACTAGGTTTCAGCAGTATCCCTTCGTTTTCAACCTTAACCGCAACAACCAACCTTACTGAGGAGCAAACATGGAACTCGCAACCGTTCTCGCCAACACTGCCATTGCTGTGGCCATCCTGATCGGGGCCGGTGCTCTGGGCACCGCCATCGGCTTCGGCATCCTCGGCGGCCGTTTCCTGGAAGGCGCTGCCCGTCAGCCGGAAATGATCCCGACGCTGCAGGTCAAGATGTTCATCGTCGCCGGCCTGCTCGACGCGGTGACCATGATCGGTGTCGGTATCGCGCTGTTCATGCTCTTCGCCAATCCGTTCATCGCACTGGTCAAGTAATCATCCGCGCCCCTGAAACCCTTATCACCAGGAGGTTAGCGTGAGCATTAACGCTACACTGATTGGCCAGGCCATCTGGTTTGCGATCTTCATCTGGATCACGATGAAGTATGTCTGGCCGCCGCTGCAAAAGGCGATGGCCGACCGCCAAGCCCAGATCGCCGATGGCCTGGCTGCTGCCGAGCGCGGCAAGCACGAGCAGGAGCTCGCTGCCAAGCGTTCCGCCGATGCGATGCGCGTAGCCAAGGAGAAATCCGCAGAGCTCGTGGCACAAGCCGAAAAGCGAGCGCAACAGATCATCGAGGAAGCCAAGGGCAACGCCAAGGTCGAGGCCGACAAGGTCGTCGCCGGCGCCAAGGCGGAAATCGATCAGGAAGTCGAACGCGCCAAGCAGCACTTGCGCGAGCGCGTCGCCGAGCTGGCCGTTGCCGGTGCCGAGAAGATCCTGCGCAAGGAAATCAACGCGTCCGTGCATGCCGAAATGCTCGGTGCCCTGAAACAGGATCTGTAGGCAATGGCTGAATCCGTCACTATCGCCCGTCCCTACGCCGAAGCCCTTTTCCGGGCGGCGAAGGAGAGCGGCAATCTGGCCAAGTGGGCCGGGCAGGTCGCTCTGCTCGGCCAGGTGGCTGCCAATCCCGAAGCCTGTGCGGCCATCGGTGATCCCAATGTGGCGGCCCCGCAACTGGTCGACCTCTTCCGGTCTGCCTGCGGTACGGCGGTAGATGCGGAGTTGTCGAGCTTCATCCAGTTGCTGTCGGACAACGATCGTCTGGGGCTGTTGCCGGAAATTGCCGGCTTGTACGAAAGCTACAAGCAGGCTGAGGAAGGCACCAGGCAGGCCGAGATCATCTCGGCTTTCCCGATCGATGCCGCGCAGGTCAACGCGCTGGTGCCCCAGCTCGAGTCGGTCTTCAAGACCAGGCTCGAAGCTTCGGTCTCGGTTGACCCGGAACTCATTGGTGGCATCAAGGTCGTCGTCGGCGACCAGATGCTGGATGCTTCGGTCCGCGGCAAGCTCGACGCCATGGCTACGGCGCTGAATAACTAGGAGAATTTCATGCAGTTGAATCCTTCCGAAATTTCTGAACTGATCAAGAGCAAGATCCAGAACCTGCAGGGCGCCTCGGAAGTGCGCACGCAGGGCACGGTGGTTTCCGTTACCGACGGCATCTGCCGCGTGCACGGCCTGCAGGATGCGATGCAGGGCGAAATGCTGGAATTCCCGGGCAACACCTTCGGCATGGCGCTCAACCTCGAGCGTGATTCCGTCGGCGCCGTCGTTCTTGGTGAGTACGAACACATTTCCGAAGGCGATACGGTCAAGACGACCGGTCGCATTCTGGAAGTCCCCGTCGGCCCCGAGTTGCTCGGTCGCGTCGTCAATTCACTGGGCCAGCCGATCGATGGCAAGGGTCCGATCAACGCCAAGCTGACCGACAAGATCGAAAAGGTCGCGCCCGGCGTCATCTGGCGCAAATCGGTTTCGCAGCCGGTGCAGACCGGCCTGAAGTGCGTCGACTCGATGGTCCCCATCGGCCGCGGCCAGCGCGAGCTGATCATCGGTGACCGCCAGACCGGCAAGACTGCCGTCGCGGTCGACACGATCATCAACCAGAAGGGCAAGGATCTTTTCTGCATCTATGTCGCCATCGGCCAGAAGGCATCCACCATCGCCAACGTCGTGCGCAAGCTCGAGGAACACGGCGCGATGGAATTCACCATCATCGTCGCGGCTTCGGCTTCGGAATCGGCAGCGCTGCAGTACATCGCTCCCTACTCGGGCTGCACGATGGGCGAGTACTTCCGCGACCGCGGCCAGGACGCGCTGATCATCTACGACGACCTGACCAAGCAGGCTTGGAGCTACCGCCAGGTGTCCCTGCTGCTGCGCCGTCCGCCGGGCCGCGAGGCCTATCCGGGCGACGTCTTCTATCTCCACTCCCGCCTGCTCGAGCGGGCCGCGCGCGTTTCCGCAGCGTGGGTCGAGAAGCTGACCAACGGCGAAGTCCAGGGCAAGACCGGGTCGCTGACCGCGCTGCCGGTGATCGAAACCCAGGCGGGTGACGTGTCCGCCTTCGTTCCGACCAACGTGATCTCGATTACCGACGGCCAGATCTTCCTGGACACCGACCTCTTCAACGCCGGTATCCGTCCCGCGATCAACGCCGGTATCTCGGTGTCCCGCGTCGGTGGCGCTGCGCAGACCAAGCTGATCAAGAAGCTCGGCGGCGGTGTCCGTCTGGCCCTCGCCCAGTACCGCGAACTCGCTGCTTTCGCCCAGTTCGCTTCCGACCTCGACGAAGCGACCCGCAAGCAGCTTGAGCGTGGCCGCCTGGTGACCGAGCTGATGAAGCAGCCGCAGTACGCTCCGATGAGCATTTCCGAAATGGCCGTCACGCTCTATGCGGCAGACAAGGGTTATTTCGACGATGTCGAAGTCAAGCGGGCGCTGGAGTGCGAAAAGGCCATGATCGGTTACCTGAAGACCCACTGCGCTGACATCATGAACAAGATGCAGTCGACTGCGGAATTCGACGGCGAAGCCGAAAAGGCCCTGGCCGCGGGTATTGCAGCTTTCAAGAGCAGCTGGGCCTGATCTAGGAGAACGCCATGCCTAGCGGCAAGGAAATTCGCAACAAGATCAAGAGCGTCGAAAACACGCGCAAGATCACCAAAGCCATGGAGATGGTGTCCGTATCCAAAATGCGCAAGGCGCAGGAACGGATGCGGGCTGCCCGTCCCTATGGCGAAAAGATCCGGCGCGTTGCGGCCAACCTCTCCCATGCCCTGTCCGAGTATCGGCATCCGTTCCTGACGGTGCGGGATCCGCAGAGTATCGGGTTCATCCTCGTCACTTCGGACAAGGGTCTCTGCGGCGGCCTGAATTCGAACATCCTGCGCCTCGTGTTGGGCAAGATGAAGGAACTCGAAGCCAGGGGCATGAAGCTGCAGGCGACCTGCATCGGCAACAAGGGTCTCGGCTTCATGCAGCGCATGGGCGCCAAGGTCGTCTCGCAAGTCGTGGCGCTGGGTGACAAGCCGCACCTCGAAAAGCTGATCGGTCCGGTCAAGGTCCAACTCGACGCCTACATCAAGGGCGAGATCGACGCGCTGTACATCGGCTATACCCGTTTCATCAACACGATGAAGCAGGAGCCGGTGTTCGAGAAGTTGCTCCCGCTTTCCGGCGACGCTGTCGGCTCGTCCAAGACCAAGTGGGACTACGTCTATGAGCCTGAATCGAAGGCCGTCATCGATGACCTGCTGATTCGCTATGTCGAAGCCCTGATCTACCAGACAGTGGCGGAAAACATCGCGTCCGAGCAGGCAGCCCGGATGGTTGCAATGAAGTCGGCCTCCGACAACGCCAAGAACGTCATCGGTGAATTGAAGCTGGTCTACAACAAGGCCCGTCAGGCCGCGATCACGAAGGAGCTTTCCGAGATCGTCGGCGGCGCCGCCGCAGTCTGATGCTAGCGCGAAGCTTTTTATTATTGGGGATTTGAATATGAGTCAAGGTTCCATCGTTCAGTGCATCGGCGCCGTTGTGGACATCCACTTCCCGCGCGACGCGATGCCACATATTTACGACGCGCTCAAGCTGGATGCTTCCGAAGCCGGTGGCATGGCCGAAGACGGCCTGACCTTCGAGGTTCAGCAGCAACTGGGTGACGGCGTGGTTCGCACCATCGCCATGGGTTCTTCCGACGGCCTGCGCCGCGGCATGAAGGTCAACAACTCTGGTGCCGCCATTTCCGTGCCGGTCGGCATGGGGACGCTGGGCCGCATCATGGACGTTCTCGGACGTCCGATCGACGAAGCCGGTCCGATCGAAGGCAATGAACTGCGCCCGATCCACGCCGCTGCGCCGAAGTTCGACGAACTGTCCTCCTCGGTTGACCTGCTCGAAACCGGCATCAAGGTCATCGACCTGATCTGCCCGTTCGCCAAGGGCGGCAAGGTCGGCCTGTTCGGCGGCGCCGGTGTCGGCAAGACCGTCAACATGATGGAACTGATCAACAACATTGCCAAGCAGCACGCGGGTCTGTCCGTCTTTGCCGGCGTGGGTGAGCGTACCCGTGAAGGGAACGACTTCTACCACGAGATGAAGGAATCCAACGTTCTCGACAAGGTGGCGATGGTCTTCGGTCAGATGAACGAGCCGCCGGGCAACCGCCTGCGCGTCGCGCTGACCGGCCTGACGATGGCCGAGCGTTTCCGCGACGACGGTCGTGACATCCTGCTGTTCATCGACAACATCTACCGCTTCACGCTGGCTGGTACGGAAGTTTCGGCGCTGCTCGGCCGCATGCCTTCCGCCGTCGGCTATCAGCCCACGCTGGCAGAGGAAATGGGCCGCCTGCAGGAGCGCATCACGTCGACGAAAGTCGGCTCGATCACCTCCATCCAGGCTGTTTATGTGCCTGCCGATGACCTGACCGACCCGTCACCTGCCACGACCTTCCTCCACCTCGACTCGACGGTCGTGCTGTCGCGCGACATTTCGTCGCTCGGTATCTACCCCGCCGTCGATCCGCTCGACTCCACCTCCCGCCAGCTCGATCCGCAGGTCGTCGGTGAAGAGCACTATTCGACGGCCCGTGCCGTGCAGATGACCCTGCAGAAGTACAAGGAACTGCGCGACATCATCGCGATTCTGGGTATGGACGAACTGTCTCCCGAAGACAAGCTCGCCGTTTCCCGTGCGCGCAAGATCCAGCGCTTCCTGTCGCAGCCGTTCCACGTGGCCGAAGTCTTTACCGGTTCCCCGGGCAAGTTCGTTTCCCTCAAGGATACGATCAAGGGCTTCAAGGGCATCGTGGAAGGCGAGTACGATCACCTGCCCGAACAGGCCTTCTACATGGTCGGCGGTATCGAGGAAGTCATCGAGAAGGCCAAGACGCTTTAATAACGCGTCCCCAGCATAGGAGCCAGTCATGGCAATTTCTGTTCATTGCGACGTCGTCAGCGCGGAAGAGTCCATCTTCGCCGGTGAGGTTGAATTCGCGGTGTTTCCCGGCGAGGCAGGGGAACTGGGGATCCTGCCGCACCATACGCCACTGCTGACGCGGATCAGGCCTGGTACCGTCCGCCTGAAGCTCCAGGGCCAGAACGAATTCGAACTGGTCTATGTATCGGGTGGCATGCTCGAGGTGCAGCCGGGCATGATCACGGTGCTGGCCGACACGGCGATTCGTGCCCACGACCTGGACGAAGCCAAGGCGATGGAAGCGAAGAAGCGTGCCGAAGAGGCGCTGGCCAACCGCCAGGCCGCGATCGACTACGCGGCGGCCGAAGCCGAGCTCGCCCAGGCCATCGCGCAGATCCAGGCCATTCAGCGTCTGCGCAAGGCGACTCACTGAGTTCCCCCTGCGGCAACGGAAAGGGCAGCCTCGGCTGCCCTTTTTCTATTCGCGTGATCGGATCCGGCTCATGACAGCCGCGCGATGCGCTTCTCGAGCCGTGCGAGGTCGTCGCGCACGAGGTCGACAGCGGACCCGAATTCAGCCAGTTCGCGGGTCGGGACCACCAGCCCGGATTCTTCAGTGGCGAATTCGGTGACGTTGGCACCGAGCCGCGCGATCGCCGCACGATGCCAGGCAAGTCCAGCCGCAGCGGCACGGGCGATGCGGCGGGCCGGAATGTCGCCGACGATATCGGCGAGATCGGCCTCGACATCCCAGCGCAGATTCCTGAAGACGAAGGCCAGTGTTTCCGCGAAAGTGGCGGAACCCGTCAGGTGGGCCGCCGCGAAGATGTCGCCGTGCTCCGACAGCAGCCTGAATGGTGCGTCCGAAGAAAACTCGACGGCCACGGCAGCGGCTTCTCCTTCGGCGGCGGCGCAGAACATGCCGCCATCGCCGACGGTCAGCGACACCGCGAACGGTCCTCCCTCGATGCGGAGCGTCTGTCCGGCATGGATCCCAAGCCGCTGCCGGGCCCAGTCCTCGTTTTCGAGAACGTGATTCAAAGCCCGGACGAAGAGTTCCGCCGGTGCTGTCATCATGATGTCTGGCGGCAAACGGCGCAGACGGGTGCCCCCGATCCGGTCATGCCTTTTCCCCGGGATCAGAACTTGAAACCGCGATGCAGCGCGACGACGCCCAGCGCCATGTTGAAATACTCGACCTGCTCGAGTCCGGCCCGCTCCATCATCGCTTTGAGCCCTTCCTGGTCGGGATGCATGCGAATCGACTCCGAGAGATAGCGGTAGCTTTCCGCGTCATCGGTGACCAGCTTGCCGATGCGCGGGATGACCTGGAAGGAGTAGAAATCGTAGGCCGGCGCCAGCGGCTTCCAGACCTGCGAGAACTCGAGGACGAGCAGTCGTCCCCCCGGCCGCAGCACCCGCCGCATCTCGGCCAGTGCCGATTCCTTGTGCGTCATGTTGCGCAGGCCGAAGGCGACGGTGACACAATCGAACCAGTCATCGGGGAAGGGCAGCTTCTCGGCGTCGCACTGCACCGCCGGTACCATGTAGCCCTTGTCGGCCAAGCGATCGCGCCCGCGCGCCAGCATGGCGTTGTTGATGTCGGTCAGCCAGACCTGCCCGCTCGTGCCGACCTTCCTGGCGAAGGCGAGCGCAAGGTCGCCGGTGCCGCCTGCGACGTCGAGCACGCGTGCCCCTTCGCGGACGCCGCTGCGCTGGATCGTGAATGCCTTCCACAACCGGTGCATGCCGCCAGACATCAAGTCGTTCATCAGGTCGTAGCGGCTGGCGACCGAGTCGAAGACATCGGCGACGCGCCGCGCCTTGAGGCCTTCCTCGACTGTCTCGTAGCCGAAATGGGTAGTTCCGTTTTTCATGGTTTCAATGACGTTGACCGCAACTGCCGCCAGTTGGCCGTGAGGTAGTGTCGCTGTCGCGCGACAGCCCCTGCGCTTCGATCTGGCCCAGGTATTCCTGCCACAACGTGTCGCGGTGCCTGCCGAGGTTGTAAAGGAGATCCCAGGAATAGAGCCCGCTGTCGTGGCCATCCGAGAAAACGAAACGCAGCGCATAGGTGCCGACCGGCTCGATGCGTTCTATCGTCACGTCACGCTTTCCGGTCTGCAGCGTTTCCTGACCGGGACCATGGCCGCGTGCCTCGGCGGAAGGCGTGAAGACACGCAGGAATTCGCAGCCGAGTTCGTGGCGCTCGCCATCCGCGTAGGTCAGTTCGACGATGCGCGACTTCTGATGCAACCTGATCTCGGTCGGAATGGGGGTGTCGGCCTCGATGCCAGCCATGGTTCCTCCAGGGTGAGGGCGCTAGTTTAGCGCACTCGCAGCCCCCCGGGGACCGAGATGCGTCAGATTGCCTCGTAGGTGATCCGGTCGAAGTCGACGCCCCGTTGCTTGACGTGGTTCATCCGGACCAGAAACGGCTTGCCGCCGTCAATCAGTTCGAGCGTTCCGCTGGCTTGGTAGAGGCCTTTGGGCATGACGATCGAGGCTTCCTGATGAATCGCCGGTACTCCCGGTAGCAGGAAGGCGCGCTGGTAACGATCGCCCTGGGCGCCCTTCGCCGCTGGGCGGCGGGCACGCACCGCCTCCGGCATACCGGGCTGAATCGCCAGCCCGGCAACCAGGCCGCCATCAGCCTCCTGCATCAACCAGCTGACTTGGGCGAGCAGGAAGCGCTCGCCGTCGTGTGGACAGATGGCCAGCAACTGGCTGTAGGCCAGCCGCTGCCCCGCAAGGCCGCGGGCCAGCCGGAAGCCGTTGGCAGAGTGGTCGATGACATGCCATTGATCAGTCGTGAAATTGACTTCCGGCCGGTGGCCTAGGGACTGACCCGGGGTGGCGCGGTCGCGGAAGGCAAACAACTCGTCAAATTCTCCCCGGGAATAGGTGCGGGCGGAGTCGGCCTGGACAAAATCGATGCCGCCAAGGAAGAAATAGATGGCCTCGAAACCCGCAGCGACGCGGGCCGTGCCCTTCGACGCGAAGCGCTGGAACTTGCGGCGAGACGCCGTCTGCGTCCAGGGACGCGAGAGGTGTTCGAGCAGAACGATCATGTGCCCGGCGGTTTCCTCACCGAGCCCCAGTTGCGACGGGCTCATGCGCTGGTGAAGTTGCGAAAGCGTGTGGCTCACCTGCAAGCCGAGACGGCTGGTGTCCAGACGGCGGGCATCGGGGCCGAGGTAATCGGTGCTACTGGTGGGGTGAATCGGCGCGTCCTTCTTCAGTTCGACGACATAAGGCGGCACTTCGTACTCGTCATCGACGGGGTGCAAGGAAACCAGCGGCGCCCACATCCCGGCCCAGCGGCGGATCAGGTTGAGGTTGCGAACGCTCTTGCTGTAGGGATTGGCGACTTCGATCAGCAGCACCGTGACGTACGCCGCGGCACAGTGAGTCGCCTGCAAGGGGGTCTCAAGAGAGTCATTGACCGGCGTGAAGGTGACACTCAACTGCTCGGCAGTCTCGTAATAGCTGTTCAGGTCGTGCCATACGCTGGCTGGCACTTCGCGCCGGGCGCGAAAGTGCTCCAGGACGACCATCCCGGTGTAGTAGAGGCAACGGTGCAGGATGGTCGCTACCTTCGCCGCAAACTGCGGACTCTCGCTGAACGGTGCCAGCAGCCGCGCGCACAGCGCATACGCCGTGCTCATGCGCTCCCAGGCAGCAAGGACCCGGCGGAAGCAGTTTTCCTCCTCGTCCGAGAGTACCAGCGGCTTGTTGTGATAGCGCTTGGCCATCTCCTCCTCGATGAAGGCCAGCGGTACGCGCGCCTCCTCGAGCAGCGTCAACAAGGTGTCGGGTTCAGGCGGGCTGGCAGTCAGCGCATCAAGGAATACGGCCATCTGCTCTTCCGCAAGCATCGGATTGCCTAGCGACAACTCGCAGAGATAATCGCTTCCGGCCCGCAGATTGGGGATCGTCAGGGTTTGCGACACCATGTTCATGGTCCTCTGTTTTGTCCTTCGTCCGTGTTCAGTTGCTCGCCGAGTTTCCGGCGCAGCGCTTCGTCGTCGATGGTGGTGCGGGGTGGTGGCGCTGCCCGCTGGCTGACGGACCAGATGGGCCCGGGGAAATGGGGATCGTCGCTCCAGCGGGGGATGACATGCCAGTGCACATGCGGCGTCATGTTGCCGAGACTCGCCAGGTTGATCTTGTCCGGAGCGAAAAGCGAGCGGATCGTCTCCTCCACCGCGAACACCACCCTCATCAGGGCGTCTCGGTCGGCCGGCTCGAGGTCGGTCATCTCGCGGACATGCGCATTCCAGATAACGCGGCAATAGCCAGGGTAGTCGGCATCATCGACGCGGACAACGCGACAGAGCGGTGACTCCCAGAGTACCGTCCCGCCGGCCGTGGCGCACAGGTCGCAGACATCGACTTCCATTTCCGCGTTCCGAAAACCGCAATTCCACAAGAATCGCACCAGCATGGAAATACTGCAAGTGCTTCCTGCGCAGCCTCGCGGCCGACCGCGAGGGGCCTGCGAAAATCAGAGCAATACGCGCTCGATGCCGCCGTTGTTGGCACGGTCGACGTACTGGGAGGCCCAGTTTTCGCCGAGCAGGTGTTTCGCCATTTCCACGACAATGTAGTCGGCTCGGGTTCCCGCATCGTCGTTGTACCGCGACAGCCCCTGCAGGCAGGCGGGGCAGGAGGTGAGTATCTTCACCTCGCCCGCGAAACCGTCGGCGCGCAGCTTGGCGGCGCCCTTCTCGATTTCCTCCTGTTTGCGGAACTTGACCTGGGTCGCGACATCGGGTCGCGAATAGGCGAACGAGCCGGCGTCGCCGCAGCAGCGGTCGGTCAGCGGCACGTCCTGGCCCATCAGGCTGCTGGTGACCTGCAGCGGTGCGTAGGCCTTCATCGGCGTGTGGCAGGGGTCGTGGTACATGTAACGCGTCCCTTCGACGCCTTCCAGCTTGACGCCCTTTTCCATCAGGTATTCGTGGATGTCGAGCAGGCGGCAGCCCGGGAATATCTTTTCGAACTGGTACTTCTGCAACTGATCCATGCAGGTGCCGCAGGAAACGATCACCGTCCTGATGTCGAGATAGTTCAGCGTGTTGGCGACGCGGTGGAAGAGCACGCGGTTGTCGGTGGTGATCTTCTGGCCCTTGTCCTCCTCGCCCGCCGAGGTCTGCGGGTAGCCGCAACACAGGTAACCCGGCGGCAGCACCGCAGTGGCGCCGATTTCGTAGAGCATCGCCTGCGTCGCCAGCCCAACCTGCGAGAACAGGCGTTCGGAACCGCAACCCGGGAAGTAGAAGACGGCATCCGATTCTTCGTTCGTCTTGTTCGGGTTGCGGATCACCGGAATGACCTTGTCGTCCTCGATGTCGAGCAGCGCCCGCGAGGTGCGCTTGGGCAGGTTGCCCGGCATCGGCCGGTTCAGGAAATGGATGACCTGGGTCTTGATGGTGGGCGCGCCGACGGTGGCCGCCGGGTGGGCGCGGCTATCCTGAACCAGGCCGAGCGCCTTCGCCGCCTTGTGCGCCAGGCGCTGCGCCTTGAAGCCGAACTCCATCATCCCGGCGCGCATCAGCTTGATCGTCGCCGGGTCCTTGATCGTCAGGAAGGCCATAGCCGTCGCCGTGCCGGGGCTGAAGCGCTTCTTGTCCTGCTTGCGCAGGAAGTTGCGCATGGCTACGGAAACGTCGCCGAAATCGATGTCGACCGGACAAGGCTTGAGGCAGCGGTGGCAGACCGTGCAGTGGTCGGCGACATCGTTGAACTCGTCGAAGTGCTTGAGCGAGATGCCGCGGCGGGTCTGCTCTTCATACAGGAAGGCTTCCACCAGCAACGAGGTGGCGAGAATCTTGTTGCGCGGCGAGTAAAGCAGGTTGGCGCGCGGCACATGGGTCGAGCATACCGGTTTGCATTTGCCGCAGCGCAGACAGTCCTTGACCATGTCCGAAATCTTGCCGATCTCCGACTGCTCCATGATCAGCGACTCGGTGCCGAGCAGGCTGAATGACGGCGTGTAGGCGTTGCCCATGTCGCCGCCGGGCATCAGCTTGCCCTTGTTGAAGCGTCCTTCCGGATCGACCTTCTGCTTGTAGGCGCGGAAGGGGCCGATTTCCTCGTCGGTCAGGAATTCCAGCTTGGTGATGCCGATGCCGTGCTCGCCGGAGATCACCCCGTCCAGCCTGCGGGCAAGTCGCATGATGCGCGCAACCGCCTTGTTGGCCGTGTGCAGCATCTCGTAATTGTCTGAGTTGACCGGGATGTTGGTATGCACGTTGCCGTCGCCGGCGTGCATGTGCAGCGCGACGAAGACGCGGCC
>Ga0316627_100000272_pt1 | contig 13039 bp, 13 predicted proteins | sample OWC_Aug_M2_C1_D1_FD_207653 | JGI IMG/M metagenome (GOLD analysis project Ga0316627, IMG submission 207653) | Wetland soil microbial communities from Old Woman Creek delta, Ohio, United States - OWC_Aug_M2_C1_D1_C | ecosystem: Environmental > Terrestrial > Soil > Wetlands | place: USA: Ohio...
AAACCAGGAGGCCGTCATTGATGCGTGCCGCCTGTACGTGATCCTGACCCGCGGCGGGGAAGGCTAGCGGCTGCGATGCCATGAACGTCCGGATCTGGGCAATATCCGGCTGGTCGCCGGCAACTCCTTCCACGAGGACGGTCGACGAGCGATCGTAGACCTGGAAGAGCACGAATCGACCCGCCCGATAGACCACGGGCTGCTCCCCTCGGCCAACGACCTCCCGCAGGGCCGAGACGACGTCGGCCCCTTCCCGGTCCATGACGCTGCGTACTCTCTCGACGAGCGTTGCAACCCCTCGCCGGCCCAGATCGGCCACCTCGTTTTCCAGCCGCGCTTTCTGGGTGACGTACGCGGCAGCGGCGACGGCGACGGCGATGATGGCCGTCGCGATGCCCAGCCGCACGACGAGGACGCGGCGGACGAACGTCCTGAGCGGGTACGTTCTCATCGGATTGCCCCCGGCGGCGATTGCCGCGACATTCTTTCCCTCACGTACCGGTGGAACCGCCACAACGCAACGCGGCCGACCGCATTCAACGCGGCTGCGATACCCCGATGGCGCACGACGCACAGACGGCCGCTACGAGAGCATACCTTCGCAGAGTGCGGAGAGAACGTTCTTGGTTCAGGCTGCTCAAAAAGGTCCAGATCCGAAGGGCGTCACCCATCCTTTGGATGGGTCACCGGAGATGGGACTTTTTCAGCAGCCTGTCAGACGCGGATGGGGTATCCGCCGAACTCCAGAGCTGCGTCGAACATCGCGACGATATTCTCCGGCGGCACGTTTGCCTGGATGTTGTGGACGGAGCCGAAGACAAACCCGCCGCTCGGCGCCAGGTCGTGAATTCGCCGCTTCACGTCGTCGCGGACCTGCTGGACCGTCCCGGTGCCCATGACGACCGGGTCGCAGCCGCCGCCCCAGAACGTCAGATCCTTGCCGAACTCCTTCTTGAGGCGTGCCGAGTCCATCTCGGTCGCGTTGACCTGGACCGGGTTCAGGATGTCCACGCCGATTTCGATGAGGTCCGGAATCAGCCGGTAGATGGACCCGCAGGAGTGCAAATAGACTTGCGCCCTCGTTCGCTGTTTGATCTCCGAGATCAACTGCCGTAGCCGCGGCTTGTAGATCCGTCGAAAGGTCGCCGGGGCCATCATCGGTCCGTCCTGGCTGCCGAGGTCTTCGTTGAGCTGGACGATGTCGACGCAATCCCCCACCTGCTTGAGCACCATCTCCCAGTACGCAGTCTGCCACGCTAAGACGCGGTCGCTGAACGCCTCGATCAGCGGCTCGTTGCCGGCCAGGTTGACGAAGGCCTGCTCCATCCCGAACATGTACCAGGCATGCTCCCACAGGCCGGGCATCGCGCCGCACACCATGATCACTTTCTCGCCGGCCTGGAAGGCCGCTCGGATCTTCTCGGGCAGGCCCGAAATCCGCGAGGGATCGGTCGGATTCGGCCAGCGGTATTTCTTCAGATCGGCCTCCGACTCGGCCTCCGTGAGCGGATTCGCGACCATGTCGTAGTAGAACCCGCCCGGCGGCATGTGGTATGTCGTGCCCCACTCGTCCACGTACGAGTTGGTGACCGGATCTATCCTGAAGACGTAGTCGCTCGGGGCCTTCGGAAAGAAGAGGGCGCTGACCCGCTCGAACCGCTGGAGCAACTGGGGGTCAGGCTCGACCAGATAGGTGTGGTAGCTCCGAATCGGCGGCTCCGGCCCGCTGAGTCCCAGGTGGTGCATGAGGGCCTGGTGGGCGGCGAAATGCAGCGTCGTCTGGCGCCCGCCGAAATCCAGGGGGACTCGGTCGGGCTCGTGATGGTTGAGCGCAGCCAATGCTCTCTGGCGGCAATTCATCGTCATCCTCCTTCGGCACGCGTCGGGAGTGACTCTGGCTCGAACGAATCTCCTATCAAGATGACGCGAATCGACACGGCGGCAGAAACACGACGCATGCGCAGTGGGCTAGAGCCGGTGGCGCATGGGGTATTGGCCGCCCGTGTTATTGTTTCCGATGGGTTCTCCAGTAGTCCATCCTCACCTTGATCACCAACTTGCGCAGCTCGTGCGGGCCTCCGGAATGACACATGGGCATGTGGCCCTCCCACGGGAAGAAGACGGCGAAGTGGCCCGGAGGAATTGCGAGTTCGTGATAACGCGCCGGCGTGGCGTAAAATACGAGGTCCTTGGCGGCATCGTACGGGGTCGCTCCCTGGAGCTGTCCTGTTGGGGCGACGCCGATCATCTCCTCGCCGGACAACAGGCACTGGATGTCGATATAGTCCCGATGGGACTCGAACCGGGCCTCGTCGGTGGCCTTGGAGGGGGCCTTCATTGCCAGGGCGAAGACGGCATCCCCCTGGATCTCGTGCTTCCCCAGCGGAAGGGTCGCCAGATCGGTCTTCTCGATAAACTCGAACCCCGCCTCCAATCCTTCAACCCCCTGGATGCGTCGCCACTCGTCCAATCGTCCGCAAATCATGCGCAACCCTCCACGTGTACCCCGTTGTGAGATCCTCCGGCGTTTCTCCGCTCCACACTTTGATGCCTTACCAGGATGCCGAACGACCTGCTTTGGCCCAGGCTGCTAGATAGTCATCCCGCCGTCAATGGCAATCGTCGCGCCGTTCATGAATGCCGCTTCGTCCGAGGCGGCGAACAGGATGGCGGCCGCGATCTCCTCATCCGTTCCCAGCCGCCCCATGGGTTGCCGGGCGATGAAGTCCGCCTTGGCTTTTTCCGGATCGGCGAACGCTTGGATCCGCCGTTCCAGCGAGGGGGTATAGGTCGTCCCCGGGCAGACGCAGTTCACGCGGATCCCGTCCGCGAGATAGTCGGCGGCCATGGCTTTCGTCAGGCCCCAGAGCCCCGCCTTTGAAGCCGTGTAGGCCGCGCGGTCCTTCACGCCCTTGAGGGCGACCACGGACGCGTTGTTGACGATCACCCCGCCGCCGGTCTTCCGCATCTCTTCGATGGCATGCTTCGCAACGAGGAAGGGGCCTTTCAGGTTCACCGCCAGGGTGCGGTCCCAATCTTCCTCGGATGTGTTATCGACGCGCCCCGGAACGACTATGCCGGCGTTGTTCACCAGGATGTCGATCCGGCCGAACGTGCTGACAGTCTGTCCAACCATGCGTCGCGCATCGGCGTCCTTCGAGACGTCCCCCTGGATGTAAATCCCCTCGCCCCCTGCCTGTGTAAGAAGCCGCAGTGTTTCCATTCCGTTGGAAGGAGTGAGAGAGTTCACGGCCACCTTCGCCCCCTCCTTGGCAAACCGCACTGCCGCGGCCCGACCGATTCCTACCCCTGCCCCCGTGATCAGCACCACCTTCCCCTTGAATCGCATCATGCGACCTCCTTGAGCGGCGTGGTATTGGATCGGATGACCGATGATCACGAAACCGTCGCGCGCCAACGCTTTTCTTCATGCAATCAGGCGCAGATCACGCAGAAACGCCTTCAACTCCTCGCCAAGTGGCGGCGGGTCGTACCCTAGCGCATACGCCCGCGAACTGTCCAGCGACACGTCCGGCGGCCGGGGCGCCCCGATTGTTCTGTCTCGCCGGCATCCCGGGATGATGAGGCCGGCGTCCGCCCCCAACATCCCGGCCAGGACGATCCCGAGGTCGTAGCGCGACACGCGCTCCCGTCCGCCCAGATGGAGGATACCACCGCCGACGCCCAGTGCCATGAGCAATCCCGCGGCCGCCGTTGGGGCGCCGACGGGCACCCGGAACTCGTCCGTGAAGAGCCTCAGTTCCTTGCCGCCTCGCAACGCGGCGATCCATGGCTGGATGAAGCTCGCCGACGTCGGCCCGGGATCGCCGAAGATCGGGGGCAGGCGGCAGATGACGGCGCCCGGACATCGGTCGAGGGCCAGTCGCTCCGCAGTCGCTTTTTGCTCGCCGTAGACGCTGATGGGGGAGACGGGGTCTCCTTCACGGTACGGAGGGCGCGTGCCGTCGAAAACCACGTCCGTTGATACGAACGCCCACGGGATCCGCGCGCCCGCGCACAGGTCCGCAATGTCGGCGGTCACCTCGACGTTGGTCCGGCGAGACTCTTCGGGGTGCGCTTGACAGAAGTCCGGCTGCGCCATCGCCGCGCAGTGGATCAGGGCGTCCGGCGCGACCGTCCGGAAGAGCCTCCGGAGTTCTGCAGAATGCGTCAGGTCACAGGTCAAGCGAGGGACGCCTGGAAGGTCGACGGGGTGCCGGTGAACGATCCCGAGCGTGCGCCACCGCTCCCGGGCCGCGACACACACGTTCCAGCCAAGGACGCCGCTCGCGCCCGTGACCAGGAGCGTCCTCATGGACGTGAACGAACCTGCAAGTCCGTCATACGGTCAACGCCCTTCCGGTGTCACCAACCGGGAATGCGGCGCAGGCCGCGTGTTGGCGCCCCGCGAATGCCGCTGCACTGCCCCGCGTGTAGCATCGTCATAGGCGTGCCCACCGTCAACCGGGATTCCCCAAACGGACGAGGAGCCATACGAGATGTGGCAGACACAAAGGGGAGCGCGCCCTGGGTGACCGGCACGCCGGGGATTCCGATGGACACGGGAAAAACACTCTTGGTAACATCCATGGACGCTCCGAGGGAACGTAACGAGATCGCGCAGAGGAGGGCCGCTATGTCACGGCGCCTGCTGTTCTCGGGTGTGGTCTGGACGCTCGTTCTGGCGTGCGCGTGGCCGGTGTGCGCCCAGGAGAAATATCCTGCGCGGCCCGTCATTCTGATCGTCCCCATGAATCCCGGCGGCGGGACCGATCTCGTCGGCCGCGCCTTCGCCGAGGCGTTGAAGAAAGAGCTCAACCAGAGTTTGGCGGTGGAGAACGTGCCGGGCGCCGGAAGCGCCATCGGGACCACGAAGCTGCACGGCTCCAAGCCGGACGGCTACACACTGGGCGTGGTCGGCGGTTTTCTGGTCAGCACCAGCCTGCTCGGCGCGGCGAAGTTTCCGGCAACCGATCTCACCCACCTCGCCCGGCTGTCCCAGGAAACGTTCGTCCTCTCGGTAAAGTCCGACGCGCCGTGGAAGACGTTGGCGGAGTTTCTCGAGGCCAGCAAGAAGGAGCCGGGGAAGATCACGCTGGGGACGGCGGGCTCGGGGGCCCTCACGCACCTCGCCGCCGAGGCACTGAACCAGAAGACGGCCGCCAAGCTCAACGTCATCCATTTTGCGGGCGGCGCAAAGGAGATGACGGCGGTCCTCGGTGGTCACGTCAGCGGCGGCATCTTCTCGCAAGTGGAGGTCCTGCCGTACAGCGGCGCTGAGCCCAAGCTCAGGACTCTGGCGGTCTTCGGTGAGACCCGGACCGACAAGCTTCCTCAGGTGCCGACGTTGAAGGAACAGGGGATCCAAGGAGTGCCGCCGGGCCCCTGGCAAGGCTTGGCCGCACCGAAGAACATTCCCGAAGCGGTCAAGAGGTCGCTGGTCGAGGCGGCAGCGAAGGCCAGCCGGGATCCGGCGTGGCTCGACTTCCTCAGCAAAAACGGCTTGACCAGCGCTTTCCTCGCCGGACAGGAACTGGATACCTTCCTGAGGGAGGAGGTTGAGACGATCGGCACGCTCCTCAAGGTGATCGGTCTTCTGAAGTAGACGTTGGCGCCGACACGGCGCCGCCGGCCGCACCGCGCCGGCCTCCGGAATCCATCCCGCAGAATTGATGAGAGGACTCGTGGCCACTGCGCAGCTCACGCGGACGGGAGAACGCCGATGAAGAGGCGATTGCTGGCGCTTCTGTGTGCGACCTTGCTCAATGGGTGCGCCGCCTTGAGTATGCCGGAGCCTCTCAATGTGACGATCGCCGATCTCAGGCCGATCGAGGTGGGACTGCTCGAGCAACGCTACGCGCTGAAAGTTCGCCTGTTGAATCCCAACGACACCGAGATTTCCTTCGATGGAGTGGTGTTCGATCTGGAGATCAACGACATACCGTTTGCCAAAGGTGTAAGCGACCAGAGGAGCGTTATCCCGCGGTTCGGAGAGGCCTTAATTGACGTGCAGGCCGTGAGCGGTCTGCAGAACATCCTCCGACAGATCAACGAGTTGCTGAAGGGCGAGAGAACGAGCCTGACCTATCGTATCAAGGGCCGGCTTCACGGCGCCGGCTTCGGCTTCACCCGCTTCGACTCCAGCGGCGAGATCGCCATTCCTGCGGGGATCGGAGAATCGGGCGCTGACACCGAGCGCGCTACGCCCGATCGCACAAAGCCCCCGAGCCGCTGAGGCGCTGGCGGTCGGACGCTGAGGAACTCCGGCTATCGGGCTGCGCCGCACGCAGTCGCGGCGCTCAGGTACCAACCTCCCCCGTGTCGAATCCGGGACGAATGAAGGCGCGGGCACCCGGGAAGGTTGCCTCGACGTCCCGGCGCAGGCGACCGAGGGTAACCAGGAGCGGGAGGATTCGATCCTCGTCGTCGGGCATCTGGCGGAGCAGTTCCGCCCAGGCGGCCACGGAGCGGTCCATGCCCAGCAGCGCCACCTTGGCCGATCCGTTGCCATCGCTCTGGTCCAATCGGTCGGCGACGGCGTCGCCCTGCACGGTCGTGCCGACCGCCCGCATGATCTTGACCGCGATTTGGTGCTGATACCACTGGATGACCTCGATCGCATCCCGCAGTCGGTCGGCATCCGCCTCCGGGTCGACCCCGCTCAGTCCCATTTGGTGTTGATGCTCCAGCGCCTCGCCACGCGCCTGAAGGCGCGGGGCCGCCGCCTCGAACCACTCCTCCACGCCCCGGGCGTACTCGGTCCCCGCGACGGCGCACGGGTGCTCGCGCGCGTCCTCGTGCCGTTGCAGAAACGCTTCCTCCGCCGCGGCGTCCGGCGGCGGCAGTTCGATCCCCCGCTCCCGCAGGATCTCGTCCAGCATCTCGTGCGTCTCACGAAGAATTCCCTCCAGCCGCTGCCAGAAGGCGCGGTTGGTGATATCCCGCGAGGCCGGGTCGCTCGCGTCCTCTTCCTGCTCCATCGCGTAGGTGAGACAGCGCGACGTCAGCGGGCAGCGCTCGCACCAGCGGTCGCAATAATTATAGACGCCCGAGATGAACCGCGGATCCAACGCCAGGTCTTTCAGCTTACGGCGTGCGGGCATGGCAGTCCTCGCCCTCGCTCGGCCAAATCGTCTCGCCCTCCGCCCGTTCCCGCCGGGGCGGAGGATCTCCCACCTGCCGAGCGCCGCTTCAGGCGCTCAATGAGATCCGCGGGGTCTCCTGTGAAAGCAGTGCCCGACGCATCCGTCCGCCGCAGAAGCGCCCGACCAGCTGGATGATCTCACCGCACGCCTCTTCGACCTCCGTCGGGGAAACCGGCGGAAGCCCGTCCACATTGAACTCGATCGCGCGCGTCTCCAGGCGAGTCAAGGTGTGGTTGGCCTGACGCCACGTCCACCGGCGCGTAAGAACCGTATCTCCTTCGACAAACACCACTTCACCCGGAGTTGCACGCTCCGCCTGGTCCGAACCGAACGGGACGAACGTCTCTCGGCCGGTGGCAAAGCGCAGAACGATGTCGTCAGTCAGGACGTCTATGGCATGCCCTCCCGCCGGAACCAGATGCCGCAACGAGACCAGGTTCCCGATATCCACCAGCGCATTGATGGACGGCAGGGGCTCTTCGCGCAACACCCGGCGGACCAGCGCCTCGATGGAGGCACGAAACTCGCTGGGCTTCGCGCCAAAGGCGCGATAGGCATCTCGCCAGGACTTGATGCGGGGGTGCTCAGCCACGTGCTCGATGCGCACCCGGCCCCGGACCGACTCCTCGACATCGCGAAGCATCCTGATCAGGTCGTCCGGTGATAAACGATTGGTCACGTCGTGTGCGATGACGACACCCCGCACATAGCCGGGGAAGCGATGAAAGAGATCGGCGGAGACGGTGTAGGATAGCTCTGTCATGGGTCAGCCTGAACGGCGCGGGCGCACGCATTCACTCGCGCGATCCGCGGATGATGGCGGAGACGCTACCACAGCCGCGGCGCGCGACGCAACACTTTCAGCGCCCGCACTGAACTGCTTGTCAAGGCAGTGGAGCGTCTATCCGAAATCGGGGGAGTAAGGGAAGGGGCTGGCTAATCGATCGGCAGTACCACGGCTCAGGTGTCCCAACCGAGACGCGGCGCCCACGCAACCACGCTCCGAGGGCCCTGCTACATCCGATCCGAAATGGGGGCGCGCGGGTCGGCGGGAGCACTCCGGTCGCCCGCTTTCACGGGCGCGGCCGCCACCCGCGAGCGCTCCTTGAGAGAGAAGAAAACAAGAGCAAGGCCGGCTACGATCGGGACACACGCTAGAACGAACGTTACCAGGTCAAGCATGGGCGAGGTTACCATGTGTGTTCCTCGAGGGCCGACGACCCGGCCATCGTCGCCACATATTCGAAGGGAGCCACTCCGGCGTGGGCCGTCCCGCCGTCGTCCCGAACCAACGTGAACTTCTTGGCCGACCCGACCATCACGCTCCCCCCACCTCGTCCTGCCCTGGAGACGGGACGACACCCCTGCATCCAGGGCCGCACGCGGCAGTGCGCCGTCCAGCGGTCCACCTTCCTCACAGGCTCCCCGGCCACTGCCTCCGTGGTCCGCACCCAGTGCCAGTACCGCTCGAACGAGGCGCCCAAGAACGCGACGGCGAGCAGATACAGGCACGCCAGCAAGGCGCACCGCGTCGCGTGCCGGCGGAGAAACGCCCTTACGCGCCAGGGCCGGAGACACGCAATTTCCCGGTCGCTCCACTCCTTGGCGCCGGAACCCTTGCCGACCGCGCGCGGGTGATCGCCGAGTCGGCGGAGTTCGTGCCGAAGTCGCCAAGGCAGGTTGCGGTGTGGCCCGATGGGCTGCGCGATCATCATCATATTTGACCCATGGCGGCAGGCGTCAGAGCGTTGGCGCCTTGCCGGTCCAAGCTATCCTGTCGTGCCGTGAATGACCTCGAGGATCCGCCTGAGCTCCCGGGGCGGGGGCGCATCGCACACGAAACAACGAAACCGCTCAGGATCCCATGCCCAGAACCAGCGCCTACAATGAACGCATTGCCTCTGGTGAACCCGCGTCTCGATTCTGGTCCCCCGCTTCTCATCTCGCATGGACTCGTAGGCTGCAGCGATTGTGTCCCGTGCTTCCTGAGTTGCTGATGCTAACAGCGACGCCATCCTGTCTTTCCTCCTCTATGTTCCGCCCGTCGAACACACCGACGCTAAACCCTTATGTCAACGTGATTCTCTCGGTTTGGTGCGTTCCGGAAGATGGTGTTTGCCATACTCGTGCCATCCGTAGCTCTGCGGCGTATCTCACGATAAACAAAGGGTCGGATCCGTCGCAGCGAATTTTCGCCCGCATGGCGCCGGCACACCTTGGGTGTGCAAACCTCGGCCGGCAAGACGTCCGCATTTCACCGTGCAGCCGCATCCGAAGCGAAGAATATTGGAGACTTACGTGCGTTTGTGCAGGCTTTGCACCGGGCGCATGGTTGCGATCCTTCTGCGCTGCCGTGGGGCAAGCGCCTGAGCCCGTGGCGGTGCGAGTCCACCCTTGACGCTGCGCACGCCGCAGGCGGCCACCAAGGGGCGGGATCTTCCGGCACAGGATGCATCCTCACCGGATGGCAATCGGCGCGTCGATGGCACTCCAAACCGGAGAGAATAAGCCTGACGTGATGCGCCGGGGATTCCAATAGACATGTAAAGACGCCCCCTGGTAACATCACGCGAAACTCGAGACACGGCGCGGCGGGGAGCGTCAGGTATCCGTAGGAGAGCCACCGAGAGACAACGCAAGTCGATCCCATCGCCCGATCAGCATTGCACTCAATCCGTTCATGGAGGTCACTCATGTCGAACCTGTTCTCCGTGTTCACCTTGCGCGGCGTCAACCTCCGGAACCGAATTGCCATGTCCCCCATGTGCATGTACTCCGCCGCCGAGGACGGGGTCGCGACGGATTTCCACCTCGCTCATCTGGCGGCACGGGCCGTGGGCGGCGTCGGGCTCGTCATCACCGAGGCGACAGCGGTCGAAGCCCGCGCGCGCATCAGCGTGAATGATTTGGGCCTCTGGAACGACGCCCAGGTCGAGCCGCTGGCGCGGATCGTCCGCCTGTGCAAGGCGCACGGCGCCGCCGTGTGCACACAGCTTGCCCATGCCGGCCGAAAAGCCTGGACCCCGACCAAGGGTCGGGGCCCGTTCCCGGCCGTCGCCCCGAGCGCCATTCCCTTTGACGCCGATTGGACCACGCCGCACGAGTTGGCTGTGGCCGAGTTGGACGGGATTGTCGCCGCCTATCGGGCCGCCACCCGGCGGGCGCTGGCCGCCGGTTTCGACGCCGTCGAGGTCCACGCCGCCCACGGTTACTTCCTCCACCAGTTTCTTTCGCCGCTCTCCAATCGCCGGGCCGACGAGTACGGCGGGTCGCTGGCGAATCGGGCCCGGCTGCTCCTCCGCGTCGCGGAGGCGATCCGCGCAGAGCTGCCCGACACGACGCCGCTCCTGGTTCGACTGTCGTGCACGGACTGGGTGGACGGCGGGCTGACGGTGAATGACCAGGTGGAGGTTGCCCGCTGGCTCAAGGCGCGGGGCGTGGATATGGTGGATTGTTCGTCCGGCGGCAGCACCCCCCAGGTGCCGTCGGTCGGGCCGGGGTATCAGGTGCCGTTCGCGGAGAAGATACGGCGCGAGGCGGGGATCGCCACCATGTCCGTTGGACTGATCACGACGCCCGAGATGGCCGAGGAGATCGTGCGGAACGGCCGCGCCGACGTCGTCGCCATGGGAAGGGAATTGCTGCGAAATCCGTACTGGCCGCTTCAGGCCGCTCGCACCCTGGGGGACGACTTCGCCTGGCCCAAGCAGTACCAGCGCGCAAAGCCGACCGTGTAGCCCGGCCAGCCCGGCGTAATTCGCCGCGTCCAAGCACGCATACCGGCCGGTCGTCGAGCGTCCTTTGACTTCACGGCGCCGGGAGGCGGCGCTGCCCCGGTACTATGGCGTCCGCGGAGTGATCACCTCGGGGGTGCTCACCACGCCGTGGCGGCGAAACGTCCCGCCTTTGACGACTTGGAACTGGACGGGCTTCACCACCTCGCCCCGTACGAACTTGTGGATCGTGCCGGTGAGCCCGTGATAGTCCGTGGTCGCGTTCAGCGCCGTGATCACGGCCGGTCGGTCGGTGCTGCCGGCCCGCTGGATCGCGTTGGCCAGGACCATGAACGCGTCGAAGCTCGACGCGCCCACCATGTCGAGCTCGCTGCCGTAGGCAGCCCGATAGCGCTTGAGATAGGCCTGGACAAACGGCCGCGGGTCGTCCCGGTCCAGGTTCGTGACGACGATGACCCCCTCGGCTGTACCCTTGGCCAGCGCGATGAATTGCGGCGAGTCGAAGCCTCCTTTCGCGAGGATAGGCGTGCTGAATCCCAGCTCCTTGGCCTGCAGGGTCATCAGGGCCGCCACGTCGTAGTAGCCGGCGGCGAAGAGCAGGTCGGGCCGGGCGGCCATGATGCGGGTCAGGAGCGGGCGGAAGTTCGTCTCGCCCGGGTATTTGTACACCTGGTGGACGACCACCGGGACCCCCAGGGTCTCGGCCCGCCCGGCGAAGCCCGCCGCGATCTCGCGGCCGAAGTCGGTGTCGACGGTGAGCACGGCGGGCCGTCGGGCCTTGAGCGCCGCCACGGCATATTCCCCCGCCGCGGCGCCTTCCACCGCGCCCAGGAACCCGATGCGGAAATTGGAGTCGCTCCCCTTGGTCACGTCGGGATGCACGGCGTACCCGGCCACCATGGGCACCCTGGCCTTGGCGAAGAGGGGGGCGGCCACGCGGGAGGGGCCGCTGAAGGCGCCGCTCACCACGCCGACAACCTGGTCTTTCTCGATCAGCTTGTGGGCGATCGCCACCGCCTCCTGGGGGTTCAAGCGGTCATCGTACACAACCAGCTCAACCGGCTTTCCCAGCAGCCCGCCGCGGCCATTGACTTCCTGTGCGGCCAGCTCGACAGCATGCCGGGCGCTCGCCCCGTCGGCTGCCACCGATCCGGTGAGGGGGCCGAAGAAGCCGATCTTGAGGGGCGCCTGCGCGCCCGCCGCGCTGGGCAGACCGCCCACCAGGAGGAGCGCGGCCAGGCACAGTCCCATCCGGTATCGCATGCGTGTCCCTTTCGGTCCGTTGGTCCTGCCTCTCCGCCGGGCGGCATGCCCGGGTGTCCGGCTGAGGCGCCATCGTGTGAGGGTACCACGACAAGGGATCGGAGACGCGGCGGATGCGTGCGGGACCCATCTCCCGCGAGTGCGATCCTCCATGCTTTTTCACGCTCGAGAGGTGCGCCTGGCCGCGCACTGCGGGATCCTCCATTCGGCGTCGCCGTCCCACCTTGCGCCCGCCGTCCTGCCCGCGTGATACTCGCATGCGGGATCGTCCCTGCCGGTACTCAGGCGTTCGGGGGCACCACTCCTGGCCGACGGAGACCCAGCGGCTCCAGATGATCCAGTGGCGGCCAGTCGACCCGTTCGAGTCCCCCCTGCTTCAGGACGAGCACCGACGGTTATACAGGTGACGTTCGGCGGGCGGAAGAGCAAGAACCACCCCAAATGACCAGTTGACGCTCCGGTATACCGGCGCGCAAGCAGCACAGCGAAGCGACCCCGCTTGTGCGTCCGGTGCAACTGAAAGTTCGACTGATTACGGGAGCTTCTCCCCCGCTACTTAGCAGGTGGGGGCGCGGCCACCGTCATACCATGCCGCCGAAAGACGTCCATCATCTTTGCGCGGTCAGGCGGCCCGCCAGCGGCGGCACCGATCACCTCGGCGGCTTCGCGGAAGTACGCAGGCCCCATGATTGCGGGGGTAATAACGCAAAGTTGTTTCACATCCCCGCTCCCCAGGTTGTCGAAGCGATGGGCCGCGCCGCGGGGGATGCAGAGGGCTTGCCCGGGACCCACCTCGATAGGTGTGCCGTCCACCGTCCAGGTCAGGACGCCCTGGACCCCGTACAGGAGCTCCTCGTACGCGTCGTTCTTATGGGCCGGGGCGGGCAGCTTCTGGCC
>Ga0316627_100000277_pt1 | contig 13001 bp, 9 predicted proteins | sample OWC_Aug_M2_C1_D1_FD_207653 | JGI IMG/M metagenome (GOLD analysis project Ga0316627, IMG submission 207653) | Wetland soil microbial communities from Old Woman Creek delta, Ohio, United States - OWC_Aug_M2_C1_D1_C | ecosystem: Environmental > Terrestrial > Soil > Wetlands | place: USA: Ohio...
GACATCGTGTTCGTGGACATCATGATGCCCCGGCTCGACGGATACCAGACCTGTTCGCTGATCAAGCACAACAAGGTCTTCCGCACGATCCCGGTGATCATGCTGTCGAGCAAGGACGGGCTGTTCGATCGCGCTCGCGGCCGAATCGTCGGCTCGGAGCACTACCTCACGAAGCCCTTCACCCGCGAGGAGCTCCTGAGCGCGATCGAGACCCACGTGCATCGTTGACGACCGACCGATCCGGAGGATTCGAACCGTGGCACTGGTACTGATCGTTGACGACTCGCCGACGGACGTCCACGTCATGCAGAAAGCGCTCCAGCAGGGCGGGTTCAGCACCGCACTGGCGGCCGACGGTGGCGAAGGTATCCGCAAGGCCCGCGAGCTGCATCCGGACCTCATCCTGATGGACATCGTGATGCCGGGCCTGAACGGCTTCCAGGCCACGCGCGAACTCGCCAACGATCCCGCGACCCGCACGATCCCGGTGATCATGGTCACCTCGAAGTCGCAGGAGTCCGACCGCATCTGGGGACTGCGCCAGGGCGCCGTGGACTACCTGGTCAAGCCGGTGGCGATGGACCAGCTGGTTCGCAAGGCCCAGGCGGCGCTCGCAGTCTGATGCAGGAATCGGTAACACTCAGGTCGCTCCGCGACCGGCCATACGAGTTGCTGCTGGAACTCGACCGTCGTGCGCGCGCGGCGGCCCAGGGCAAACCCGATGCCGCGGCGTCCGGCACGGAGTGGGTTGGCATCGGGTTCCGGCTCGGCGGCGAGGCGTTCCTGCTCGCCCGCGAGGAGACTCGCGAGGTGATGGGTTATCCGCCCTCGGTAACGCGAGTGCCGGGCGCCAAGAGCTGGATCCGTGGCCTTTCCAACGTCCGCGGCCAGCTGCTGCCGGTGATCGACGTACGGGCGTTTCTCGGCTCCGGCGGGTCCTCGGTGACCCGCGCGACGCGCGTGCTGGTTGCCAACCATCGCGAGATTCCGGCGGGCCTGATGGTCGACGAGGTCATGGGATTCCGCCGCTTCTATGAGAGCGAGTTCTCGGCCGACCTGCCTCCGACCCTGTTGCGTTGCGAGCGCTACCTTGCCGGGGCGTTCAAGCGCGGCGCCGAGGTCTGGCCTGTCTTCAGCGTGCGGACCCTGCTCGAGAGCCAGCAATTTCTGCAGGCCGCGGCGTCCTGACCCCGCGCCCTGCCTGACCCTGACCGGGTGAAAAGATGACCAACCGATTCGACGCCGCCAGACTGCAGCCGATCCTCATCCGCGTAGCGCTCGTTTCCGCGGGGCTCGCGGCCCTGGCGTTGCTGGTCTTCGGGCGGGTGACGAGCCAGCAATCCCAGCTCGGCGAACACCTGGCCACGCTCTCTGCGCTCTCGCAGAACCTGCCACTGCAGGCCGGGGCCGCAGTGCGCGGGTCGGCGCCCGCATTCGATTCGCTCGCGGAGTCACGGGCGCAGCTCGAGCGGGTCTTGAACGAGGTCGATGCCGGCAAGTCGTCCGTCGTACCGTTCGCCTCGCCAAGCGCGAAAGCTCTCGCCGACTCTGCGGCGTGGGTCGCGATGCTCGACCAGTCACAGACGGTGCTCGATGGTCGCGACGCCGCCCTCAAGGCTCAACAGGGCGCGGCGGCCGTGCGCGAAATCACCCCGCAGGTGATTGCGGCCACCGCGAATGTCGTCAAGGCGATGGGCAGCGCACGCCCGGAATCGCTGAACCGCCAGCTCGAGCGCTTCGAACTGCGGGCGCAGGCCGTGGAGCAGGACGTCGCGTCGCTTGCCGACGGGACCGCTCCGGTCGAGGCGGCGTCGCGCCGTCTCGCCGACAGCATGCAGTTCATGGGTCAGGTCGTCGGCGGGCTCGCTGGCGAAAGCAACCCGCTCGGCATCCCGGCCGCGCCGGCGCAGGCGACGGAGGCGGCGCGGCTGCTGGCAGCCGTCTATCGTGGCGCGCAGGACCAGGTTCGCTCGGTCGTGGCGCTCGGCGACCAGCTCGAGCAGATCCAGGCCGCGCGCAATGCGCTGGTCGAGAGCGGCGTTGCGGCCTACTCGAGCCTGGCGAAGGCAGGCCTGCCGGCAGCTGGCGGTCTGAGCGCCTGGCTGTCGAGCCCGTGGCTGCCGCTGGCGTTCATCCTGGTCGCGCTCGCCGCGCTCGGCCTCGCGGCCTTCCTGCAGCACTCGCTCGCGACGCTGCGCCGCGCGTCGGACCTGCAGGCGAGGCAGAACGAACGCAACCAGCAGGCGATCCTGCGGCTGCTCGACGAGCTCTCGAGCCTGGCCGACGGCGACCTCACGGTGCAGGCCACGGTCACCGAGGACATCACCGGCGCGATCGCCGACTCGATCAACTATGCGATCGAGGCGCTGCGGGAACTGGTCACCACGATCAACGGCACCGCCATCAAGCTCGATGCGGCGACGCGCCAGACGCAGGCGCTCTCCACGCATCTCGCGAAGGCGTCGTCCGCGCAGTCGAACCAGATCGCCTCGGCATCCGAGTCGATCGCGGTGATGGCCGCCTCCACGGAAGAGGTCTCGGGCAACGCGGAACGCTCGGCCGACGTCGCCCGGCACTCCGTCGACATCGCGCACAAGGGCGGCGACGCGGTACGCCGCACCATCGACGGCATGAACGCGATCCGCGAGAACATCCAGGAGACCTCGAAGCGCATCAAGCGCCTCGGCGAGAGCTCGCAGGAGATCGGCAACATCGTGGAGCTGATCAACGACATCGCCGAGCAGACCAACATCCTGGCGCTGAATGCGTCCATCCAGGCGTCGATGGCCGGCGACGCGGGCCGCGGCTTCGCGGTGGTCGCGGACGAGGTGCAGCGCCTGGCGGAGCGGGCCGCGAACGCCACCAAGCAGATCGAGGTGCTGGTGCGCACGATCCAGGCCGACACCAACGAAGCGGTCGTGTCGATGGAGCGCACCACGACCGACGTCGTCGGCGGCGCATTGCTGGCCGAGAACGCGGGCGCCGCGCTCGAGGAAATCGAGCAGGTGTCGAACCAGATCGCAAGCCTGGTGCAGAACATCTCCGCCAGCGCGCGTGGGCAGGCGACTTCGTCGCAGAGCATCTCGCGCAACATGCAGGTGCTGCGCGAGATCAGTTCGCAGACGGCCGAGAGCACGACGGCGACGTCCACGTCGATCGGCAAGCTGGCCGAGCTTGCGGCGCAACTTCGCAAGTCGGTCGCGGGCTTCCGGCTGCCCGACGACCAGGGCGCGAGCGTGAGCGGCGAGTACCCGGTCCTGCGTCCCGCGGCGCCGCCGGTCGTCGACGAGGCAGAGCAGTTGCGCCGCGTCGGCGGCATCGCGGGTTGACGGCGCAGAGGGCGTGGCTACCGTGATGTCCCGACCCATGCTGTTCGCCGCGCCGGACGAGACGCACGCCTCGCTGCAGCTCGTCGTCCGCGAGATCGCGACGGAATTGAACGAGGCTCGAAGTGCGCTCGAGGCGTTCGCAGAGAACACCGGGGATCGCGATGCACTGCACCGGTTCACGACCCACGCGCACCTCGCGAGGGGAGCGCTTCAGCTGGCCGAGGTTTACGGCGGGTCGCTGCTCGGCGAGGAGATGGAGCTCGTTGCCCGCTACGTCGACGGCCACGCCCGCGACGGCAAGATCGACCTCGACGCGCTCGATGCGCTGATGCGCGCAATGGAGCAACTGCCGGCCTACGTCGATCGCGTGGCCTCCGGCGGGCGCGACGTCCCGCTGGCCCTGTTGCCGTTGCTGAACGACCTGCGCGCGGTGCGCGGCGGTGCATTGCTGTCCGAGGGCACGCTGCTGCTGCTCAACCTGCACTCGGACGAGCCGGCACGGCCGGCCGGAGCCGACGCAACGGGCCAGTCCATCGCCGAGCTCGCCCGCAAGCTTCGGCCGCGCTTCCAGCTCGCGCTGCTTGGCTGGATTCGTGGCGAGCACGTCGAGCAGAACCTGTCGGTGCTGGCGGACGTGGCCGGCCAGCTCGAGGCGGCCGCCACGACGCAGCCGCTGTTCCAGCTGTGGTGGGTGGTCGGGTCCGTGCTCGAGGCGCTGCAGCAGGGCGGTATCGACGGCAACGTGTCGGTGAAGCGCCTGCTCGGCCATGTGGACCGCGAGCTGCGGCGGCTGCAGCAGCACGGCGAGAGCCGCTATGCGGAGTCGCCTCCGGTCGAGCTGCTGAACAACCTGCTTTTCTACGTCGCTCGCGCAACGGTAGCCGGGCCGCGAATCGCCTCAGTGCGGAAGTCGTTCCGGCTGGACGAAGTGCTCGGCGTCGACCAGCAGGTCGCCGAAGCCAGCGAGACGCTCTCCGCTCCGAGCGTGCGTCTGATGAAGACCGTCGCGGCCGCGATCCGCGAGGACTTGACGCGCGTCAAGGACGTTCTCGACATCTTCGTCCGCAAGGGAGCCAGCCAGGTCGACGAGCTGGTGCCGCAGCTCGAGATGCTGCGCAAGATCAGCGACACGCTCGGGGTCCTCGGGCTCGGCGCGCTGCGTGACCGTGTGCAGGGCGAGGTCGAGTCGTTGCAGGGTATCGTCGACCGGCACCAGCCCCCGGACGACGCGGCGCTGCTCGGCATCGCGTCCGCGCTGATCGAGGTCGAGGACAGCCTCGATTCGCAACTGGTTCGACTGATCCTGCCCGAGGCCGCGCCGACGGCCGGACAACCGGCCGAGCCGACGGACGAGGAATTCCGCCACGTTCAGGAAGCCGTGCTGCGCGAGTGCATCGTCAACATGGCGCGCATCAAGGAGGCCATCACGCAGGCCCTCGGTGCGCCGGCCGAAGCACAGGGCCTCGACCAGGTGCCGCAGCTGGTGCGCGGCATCACGGCCGGTCTGCTGATGCTCGGCAAGCAGCGCGCGGTCGAGGTGATGGAGCGCGTCGGACGCGCGCTTGCGGGAATCGTAAGGCTGGCGCCCGGCGCCTACGCGTTGCCGCGGCTCGATCGGCTCGCCGATGCGATCGTCGCCGTCGAGTACTACATGGAGATGCTGCAGGCCGGGCGCGCGGACCAGTGGCACATGCTCGAGAACGCCGAGTCCTGCCTCGCGGAGCTCGAGCAGGCGTCGCCGAACGTCGTTGCGCTGAGGCCGTCGCGGCCACCCGCCGGCGACCAGCCGCCAGCGGAAACCCGGGGCGAAGTGGCCGGGCCGCCGCCGGTCGAAGCTGCGCCCGCAGCCGTCGCGGGTCGGCCGGCCGGGTCGGAGCCGGCTTCAGCAAGCCTGGCTCCGCCGGTCGAGTTCACTGCGGTCGACGACGAGTTCCGGCTGCTGTTCATCGAAGAAGCCCGCGAGAACATCGCGCAGCTCGAGTCGCTGTTCCCGCAGTGGGAGTCGAGCCCGCTGGACACGCAGGCGTTGCGCGACGTTCGCCGGGTGTTCCACACGTTCAAAGGCAGTGGCCGCATGGTCGGCGCGCGGCGTGTAAGCGAGTTTTCGTGGAGCATCGAAAGCGTCCTGAATCGCGTCATCAGCCAGACGCTGCCGCGCTCGCCAGAGATCGTGGACGTCGTGCGTGATGCTGTCGCCGTGATGCCGCAGCTGATCGACGAGCTCGAACGCGGCGTCGAGGCGGCCGTCGACGTGAGTGCGATCGCAGGCCGTGCCGACGCGCTGTCCGGGCGCGAAACCGTCGCCGCAGCGGCACCGGCAGCGGCGCCGATCGAGATCCCGGATGGGCCGCCGCAGGTCGAGGCAGCCGCGTACGACGCGGGCGTCGCGGCACCCGAACCGGCCGGACTCGATCCGGTGTTGCACGACATCTTCCGCAAGGAGACCGCAGGTCACGTCGCCGTCGTTCGCGACTACGTGGCGCGATGCCGGGAGGCTGTGGCGCCGTACCCGGTGACGGAAGCCCTGCATCGTGCCGCCCACACGCTGAGCGGCATCGCCAAGACCGCGGGTGTGCGCCAGGGCATCAAGGTGGCGGAGCCGATGGAGCACTACGTGCGCAAGCTCCACGACAGCGGTCACGGGCTGCCGGAAGAAGGGCTGCTGCTGCTGAGCGACACCGTCTACAGCCTCGAGAACGTCGTCGAGCACGTCGAAGAGGACACCGGTTACTTCCCTGACCACGGACGCCTGATCGCTGGCTGGCACGCGCTCGAGCGTGCGCTCGACGCCGAACTCGCCAGTCTCGCAGAGGCCGGCGAGCGCACCGTGGCCTACGTCTGGCGTCCGGAAGAGGGCCGGTCTGAAGCAGTGCCGGAAGCAGTGCCGGAGGTCGTGTTCCAAGCCGCGCCCGAAGCCGCCACTGAAGGCTCGCCTGAAGCCGAACCCGAAGTCGCCGATCTGGCGACCGTGGCTGCTTTCGACGAAGAGACAGCGCCGCCAGGGCCCGACCACGACCTGACCGAGCCGCACCTGGTGATGCCGGAGTTGCCTCAGGGCATGCCGTCCCCGGCCGAGGACCATCTGCCGCCGCCGCCCGTCGAGCAAGAGCCGGCCTGGGCTGGTGCGGACAAAGAAGGCACTGAGCCAGGCTTCGATGCCGACATCGCCGCCATCTTCAGCGAAGAGGCCACCGAGCTGCTGGAACAGGCGGAGTCCTCGCTGGGCAGCTGGACGCGCGACCGCGCCGACCGGGTGCGCATCACGGAACTGAAGCGTGTGCTGCACACGCTCAAGGGTGGCGCGCGCATGGCCGGCATCCGGGCCATGGGTGACCTGAGCCACGAGATGGAGTCCTTCCTGGGCTCGCTCGAAGCGGGCGCAGTCGCGTCGGACTCCGCCGCGATCGAGGTGCTGCAGGCGTCGCTTGACGAGCTGCACCGGATGCGCGAGACCGCGATGGCAGGTCAGCACATCGTGCCGGCGCGCGGTCTCATCGAGCGCGTCCGGGCCGTGGCCGCCGTATCGTCGGCGGGTGCGGCAACGGCGGAGCCGGTCGAGGTGCGACCGATCGAGATACCGGAACCGCCAGCCCTGGAAGCGGGTGCCGAGGCGGTGCCCGAGCCCGTCTTCGAGGCAACCGAGCCGGTCACCGGGGTGCCCGAGCCCGTCTTCGAGGCGCCCGAGCCGGTCAGCGAGGTACTCGAGCCAGTCGCCGAGCCGCTCGCTCCGGTCGATGTGCCATACGTCGAAGCAGAATTCGAGGAGGCCGCCGCAGCGATCGCGGCAGCGCCGCCAGCCGGCACCGAAGCACCCTCCTGGCCGCAGGAGACGTTCGAGGCGGCGGCTGCGACACCGTTCGTTCTCCCGGGACGCGAGCCGGTCGCGCCGAGCGAGCGTCACGAGCTGGCGCGCGTCAGTGCCGAGCTGCTGGACGAGCTGCTGAACAGCGCCGGCGAAGTCAGCATCTTCCGGGCTCGCGTCGAGCAGCAGATGACCTCCACGGAGTTCAATCTCGCCGAGCTCGGGCGCACCGTCACGCGCCTGCGCGAGCAGCTGCGCAAGCTCGAGCTCGAGACCGAGGCGCAGATCCTGTTCCGGCACCAGGGCGACGCGCAGGGGCGCGAGGACTTCGATCCGCTGGAGCTCGACCGTTATTCGACGATACAGCAGCTGTCGCGGGCGCTCGCCGAGTCTGTCAGCGACGTCGCGAGTATCGAGAGCCTGCTGGAGAGCGTGAATCGCGAGGGCCAGAACCTGCTGCAGCAGCAGGGCCGCGTCGTGGCGGAGCTGCAGAACGGGCTGATGCGCACGCGCATGGTGCCGTTCCAGCGCCACGGCCAGCGCCTGACGCGCCTCACGCGGCAGGCGGCGCAGGAGGCCGGCAAGAAGGTCGAACTCGTGATCGAGGGCGGCGAAGGCGAGATCGACCGGCAGGTTCTCGAGCGCATGCTGCCGCCCTTCGAGCACATGCTGCGCAATGCCGTCGTGCACGGCATCGAGCTCCCCGAGGATCGCCTGGTGCGCGGCAAGGCCGAGACCGGGCGGATCGCCGTGCGCCTGCAGCGCGAAGGCGCCGAGGTCGTGATCACCGTCGAGGACGACGGCGCGGGCCTCGACATCGCGGCGATCCGCGCCAAGGCGCGCCACATGGGACTGCTGAGGCCCGAGCAGGAGCTCACCGACGAGGAGTCGCTGCAGCTCGTCCTCGAGCCTGGATTCTCAACCGCCGATCGGCTCACGCAGCAGGCGGGCCGCGGCATCGGTATGGACGTCGTCGCGACCGAGGTCAAGCGACTCGGTGGCGGACTGTACATCGAGTCCACGCCGGGGCACGGTGCGCGCTTCACGATCCGGCTGCCCTTCACGCTCGCCATCACGCAGGCGCTCGTGGTGCGCGTGCACGACGAGTTCTACGCGCTGCCGGTTGCAACGGTCGAGGGGGTTGCGCGCCTGCCGTCGTCGGACCTTCGCAGGCACCTGGAGGAGGAGCATCCGACCTTCGAGTATGGCGGTCACGTCTACCGCTTCCAGCACCTCGGCGCATTCCTCGGCAGCGGGCCGTCGATCCTCCCCGAGACCGAGACGGCGTTGCCGGTGATCCTGGTACGCGCGGGCGAGCATTCGACTGCGCTCGTGACCGACGAGCTGATTGGCAGTCGCGAGATCGTGGTCAAGTCCGTGGGTCCGCAGGTCGCTTCTGTGCGCGGTATCTCCGGCGCCACGATCCTCGGCGACGGCCGCATCGTCATCATCCTGGACATGGGTGCCCTCGTTCGCTCGGAGTGGCGCAGCCGCGCCGCCGACGCCTCCGTCAGGCCGACCCGTGACGAACGCATCTTCGTGATGGTCGTGGACGACTCGATCACGGTGCGCCGTGTCACGCAGCGGCTGCTCGAGCGCAACGGCATGCGTGTGCTCACGGCGAAGGACGGCGTGGACGCGATGGCGCTGCTCCAGGAGCACACGCCCGACGTCATCCTGCTCGACATCGAGATGCCGCGCATGGACGGATACGAGGTCGCCTCGCACGTGCGCAACGACCCGCGCCTCGCGGACATTCCGCTGATCATGATCACCTCGCGTGTGGGCGACAAGCACCGCGCGCGCGCCATCGAGCTCGGCGTGGACGATTATCTCGGCAAGCCGTACCAGGAAAGCCAGCTGCTCGACGCGATCGAGCCTCTGGTGCTCGCCCGGCGGCGGCAGACGCAGTGAGGAGGGCGACATGAGCGTCGTGACCGAAGAGATCTACTGCCTGCTGGTGCCGATTGCGGACGAGCGGCTGCTGGTGCCGCGCTCGTGCGTGACCGAGGTCGTCAATTACCAGGCGCCGACGCCGATGGAAGGCGCGCCTCCGTGGTACCTCGGTACGATTGCCTGGGGCGGCCGGCGCGTGCCGCTCGTGTCGATCGAGGCAGCCTGCGGACGCTCCCCGCCGCGCGCCAGTGGCCGCACGCGCATCGTCGTCATGCAGGCGCTCACCGATAAATGCGCAGCCGGCCATTTCGCGGTGATGACGCAGGGCTTCCCGCAACTGGTGCGCCTGAGCCCCGAGGTGGTGCACCACGACGAGTCGCGCAGCTTCGGCGAGCGCAGTCCGGTGGTGTGCCAGGTGCGAATGGTGAACGAGTACCCGCTGGTACCGGACTTCGAGCGCATCGAACACATGATCGCCGAGGAAACACGAGCCGCCTGATGATCCGAGGGGCCGAATCGAAGGTCATACGCGGTTGGGCTGTGCTCGACCTCACGGTCTCCGCGCTGTTCGCCTTGCCGCCGCTCGCAGCGCTGCTGCTCGATGTCCTCTACTCGCTCAACGGCCGGCTGGGTGGGGTTTCCGTCGCGCCGCCGTTCGAGCCCGTGCACTGGCTCTTCGTCTGTCTGATGGGCGGACTGGGTGTCGTCTGGGCGGTCGCCCGCATCGTCGAGCCGATGCGCAAGCTCGGCCTGATCGACGCAGCCGCGCGTCTTTGGGTCGCCGTGCTGATCGCGTACTTCGTGTTTGTCCGCGGGGCTCCGGTCGTGCTGCTGCTGTTCGTCGCTACCGAGTTCGGCGGCGCGCTGCACCAGTCCTGGTTGCTGAGACGTCCCGCGCGCGATGCCCGCTGGTAGTCGCACGATGGCAGCCGCAAGCAGCTTGATCGACCTCACTGGCCTGCGGGTCCTGGTCACGCAGGCGCGCGACTTCATGGGTCCCGTGCTCTGCGAGGTCTTCGCGGAACTCGGCGCCGTCGTCATCGCGGACGAGCGTCCGCTCACCGACCCGGCGGTGCCCGCCGCGATCGTCGCGGCCGCCGGGCGTGTGGACATCCTGCTCGCGAACCTGTCGTTGCCGGCGCCGAGAAGCGCCGTCACCGAGGCGACAGACGCCGAGTGGCGCCACGTGTTCGAGAACCTGGTGGACCCGTTGCCACGGCTGGTGCGTGCGGTGCTGCCGCAGATGATCGAGCGCCGCGCCGGCAAGATCCTGCTGCTCGGCAGCGCCGCGGCGCTGCGCGGCCAGAAACGTGCATCGACCTACAGCGCGGCACGCGGTGCGCAGCTCGCCTATATCCAGACGGCGGGCATCGAGGCGGCCGTCCACCAGGTGCAGGTGAACGCGATCGCGCAGAACTTCGTGGACAATCCGACCTATTTTCCGCCCGAGCTGCAGGCGGCCCCCGCCTTCCAGGAGCGTCTCAAGCGAGACGTACCCCTCGGCCGGCTCGTTGCGTCGCGCGAGGATGCTCTTTTCGCCGCATATCTATGCAGTGCCGCCGCCGATTGTTTCGTCGGCCAGGTGTTCCCGCTCTGCGGGGGATGGGTGACCCGGTAGCGCGCCGGGTCGCGCGCCGCAACGCTACTGCAGGTCGCCCCACATCGCCTGCAGTACGGCGAGCGCGACGATCCCCGCGGTCTCGGTCCGCAGCACGCGAGGTCCGAGTCGCACGGGACTGAACCCGGCTCGCGTCGCTGCCTCGATCTCCGCGTCGTCGAGCCCGCCCTCCGGGCCGATCAGCAACTCCACCGCGGCAGCGACACTTGCGAGGCCCGCAAGCGAGGCGGGGCCGCCGGGGCTCAGCACCAGCCGTTGCCCCTCACGCGGTGCATCGGCGAAGAAACGACCGAGATCGAGCGGGGCCCTGACCTCGGGCAGTGTGCTGCGGCCCGACTGCTCGCACGCGCCGGCCACGATCGACTGCCAGTGACGGAGCTTGCGCTCGGCCTGCCGTTCGTCGAGACGCACGACACTGCGGGCCGACAGCACCGGCACGATGCAGCGCACGCCGAGCTCGGTCGCCTTCTGCAGCGTCCAGTCCATGCGCTCGCTGCGCGAGACCGCCTGGACGAGCGTGATCCTGAGCGGGGAGTCGCGCAGTCCCGCGCTGCGCTCGCCGACGATCACCGTCACCCGGTCACCCTCGATCGCGGCGATCTCGCAGCGATAATCGGCGCCGCTGCCGTCGAATACGACCAGCGGCGCGCCTGCCCGCAGCCGGAGCACGCGCGACACGTGGTAGGCGGCGGCGTCCGGCAGCACGACGGTTCGGCCGGTTGCGAGAGGCTGGTCCGAGTACACACGGTTCAGTCGCACGTGGCGGCCTCGATGCCTGAGCGCGCGGTCGCGACGAGCGAGTCGACTTCATCCGGTGTGATGACGTAGGGCGGCATGAAGTACACGGTGTTTCCGATCGGCCTGAGCAGTGCCTCGCGCTCGAGCGCGTGCCGGTAAACGCGCAGTCCGCGCCGTTCCTGCCAGGGAAAGGGCGCGTGCCGGTCGCCGTCACGCGACATCTCGACGGCCACGATCATGCCACACTGGCGGACCTCGGCGACGTGCCGCAGTTCGCCGAGCGTCGCGCAACTTCGGCCGAGGTGCCGCGCGAGCGCGCGATTGCGTTCGATGATGTCGTCCTCCGCGAAGATACGCAGCGTCGCGAGCGCGGCTGCACAGGCGAGCGGGTTGCCGGTGTAGCTGTGGGAGTGCAAAAACGCCCGCAGCTGCGAGTATTCGTCGTAGAACGCCGCGTAGACCTGCTCTCCGGTCAGCACGACCGACAGCGGCAGGTAGCCTCCCGTCAGGCCCTTCGAAAGGCACAGGAAATCCGGTGCGATGCCGGCCTGCTCGCAGGCGAACATCGTTCCGGTGCGGCCGAAACCGACCGCGATCTCGTCCGCGATCAGGTGCACGCCGTGCCGGTCGCAGGCGTCGCGCAGCAGTTCGAGGTACACGGGGTCGTACATTCTCATGCTGCCTGCGCACTGCACCAGCGGCTCGACGATGACCGCGCAGACTTCGTCGGCATGCCGGGCGAGCGTCGCCTCCATCGCGTGGAACATCCGGCGGCTGCAGTCGGCGGTGCTTTCGCCAGGCTCTCTTGCATAGCAGTCCGGGGTCGGTACGGCGATCACGTCCATCAGCAGTGGCTGGTAGGTTTCGCGGTAGAGATCGACGTGACCGACCGCGAGCGCGCCGAGCGTCTCGCCGTGGTAGCTGTTGGTGAGCGTGACGAAGCGCCGCTTGCGGGTCTGGCCGCAGTTGCGCCAGTAGTGGAAGCTCATCTTGAGTGCGACCTCGATCGCGCTCGAGCCGTTGTCGGCGAAGAAGCAGCGGGTGAGTCCCGGCGGCGCAAGCGCGGTGAGCTGTTCGGCGAGCGTTACGGCGGGCTCGTGCGTGAAGCCGGCCATCATCACGTGTTCGAGCCGCGCAAGCTGCTCCGCCACGGCGCCGCCGATGCGCGGGTTCGCGTGGCCGAACAGGTTGACCCACCAGGAGCTGATCGCGTCGAGGTAGCGCCGGCCGTCATGTCCGTGCAGCCACACGCCCTCGCCACGGGCGATCGGCACCATCGGCAGCCACTCGTGGTCCTTCATCTGGGTGCAGGGGTGCCACACCACCCGCAGGTCACGCTCGGCGAGTTCCCTCGAAGTCGGCATCGGGCTTCCGTCTCGTTGCAGCATGCCGATTCTAGTCGGCTTCGTCCTGTGGCGGGCGTTCCGGTGGCAGTGCATCATTGCCCGATGCAGACGACGCAGGCGCGTGCAACCGGGAACGCGGCTCCCGAAATCGACATGCCCTCGGGCTGGCTCGAGCGGGCGCGCCGTGTCGAGTCGCCGAACTGCGACGAACGGCCGGCCGGCATGGTGCCGGAGCTCATCGTCGTGCACGGCATCAGCCTGCCGCCGGGTGA